>Ga0316187_10004035_pt1 | contig 12711 bp, 7 predicted proteins | sample CroRivburrow1_MG_FD_204927 | JGI IMG/M metagenome (GOLD analysis project Ga0316187, IMG submission 204927) | Coastal sediment microbial communities from Maine, United States - Cross River worm burrow 1 | ecosystem: Environmental > Aquatic > Marine > Coastal > Sediment | place: USA: Maine...
CTGAAATGGTGCCCTGTCGATCGTCACCAGGTGAGTCCATTTTTAGAGCTTCGGTATGCAGCTCTTCTCGAATGACCCGCCGGAGAGTAGATTCGATGGGCTCGGTTTCCGACTCGATAAAGCTCCGCAGGGCTTGGTTCATCAACGTCTGGTAATTCCCGCCGCCGGCGAGGTTGACCTGTTCCTTGAACCAGGCGAGTACGTCGGCATCGATTCTGATGGTGATTCGGGTCTTCCCCGGTGGTGGTTTGACCACGGGGCCGCGCTTGGCGTTGCTGAAATCGTATTCGTCTTTCATGATTTGAATGTATGTACGAATATGCACCATGTCAAGCATTCAGGCGTATTTGACCGTGGTTGCGATGGCCCGTGCCCGTGCCCGTATCCGTTTCCGTGCCCAACGAGACGGGGGCGTTTCAGAACTTGTCATCGCACTGCTCGCTCGGATGGTCCGAGTTTCATCGGGCACGGGCAGGAGTACGGGCACGGGATTCAGTAAAAGTCATGGCTCTCAATTTCCGTATCGGCTTCGACTTTTTCAAAAGCCCGAGCCTTCACCGACAAAGTCCCATCCGACTTCTGCAAAGCGCCCTCCACCAAAATCACCGGCGTTGACACCAAAAACGGCCGGTGCTCCCGGAACAAATCCGGTCGAATAATCGCCTGTACCATCCCGGTCTCATCCTCCATCGTCAGGAAGGTGAACCCCTTCGCCGTCCCCGGCCGCTGCCTCACGATGACCGCGCCGGCAACCCGAACGATGTCGTCGTCCTTCATGTCTCTCAGGGCGGCGGCGGTGACCACGCCGCGGCGGTCGAGCTCGGGCCTCAAATACGCCATGAGGTGCGGCCCGGTGGTGAGGTGGAGGCCGGAGTAGTCGGCGACGGTGCTTTCGAGATCGGTCATCTCGGGCAGGGGCGATTTCTTCTCGGGCGGGAGCTGGGCGAAGAGTGAGCCCGAGCGACCGACGACCTCGGAGATCTGCCACAGGGCCTCGCGCCGGCTCAGACCCAGCGAGCCGAGGGCGCCGACGTGGGCGAGGCGTTCGAGCTGATCCGATGAGAGCTCGCAGCGTCCGGTGAGGTCGGCGCTGTCGGTGAAGGCGGCGCAGGCGCACTCTTTCTCGATGGTCTCGCCGACGGTTCTCTTGATGCCGTGGACATAGCGCAGGCCGATCCGCACCGCGCCTGATTCCCACCGGCAGCGCCAACCCGAGTGGTTGACATCGACGGGGAGGAACTCGACGCCGTGGCGCTGGCCGTCCTTGACCAGGGTCGCCGGGTGGTAGAAACCCATGGGCCAGGCGTTGAGGAGGCTGGCGTAGAACGCGGCGGGGTGGTGGCACTTGAGATAGGCCGAGGCATAGACGATGAGGGCGAAGCTGGCCGAGTGCGATTCGGGGAAGCCGTAGAGGGCGAAGGAGGTGATGGCCTTGACGATCTCTTCCTGGGCCTGGGGTTTGATGCCCTTTCGCGCCATGCCCTCGCGGAGCTTCTTCTCGATCGACACCATCCGCTCGCGCGAGCGTTTGAAACCCATGGCGCGGCGCAGCTCTTCGGCCTCGCCGCCGGAAAAGCCCGCCGCCACCATGGCGATGCGCAACAGCTGCTCCTGGAAGAGTGGCACGCCGAGGGTGCGTTCGAGCACCGGCTCGAGGCTGGGGTGGGGGTAGGTGACGGCCTCGCGGCCCTGGCGGCGCTCGAGATACGGATTCGTCATGTTGCCGGCGATGGGACCGGGCCGGATGATGGCAACCTGGACGACGAGGTCGTAGAAGTGCGCGGGCTTGTTGCGCGGCAGCGACGCCATCTGCGCCCGGCTCTCGATCTGGAAGACCCCGGCGGTGTCGGCGCGCCGGATCATCTCGTAGGTCTTGGGATCGTCGGGGGGGAGGTGGGCGAGATCGACCTCGATGCCCTCGTTGATGCGGATCATGGGGATGGCTTCCTCGAGGGCGGCGAGCATCCCGAGGCCGAGGAGATCGACCTTGACGATCCCGAGATCGGCGCAGTCGTCCTTGTCCCACTGGATGACGGTGCGGTTCTCCATGGCGGCGGGTTCCATGGGTACGACCTCGTCGAGCCGGCCCTGGGCGACGACCATCCCGCCCGAGTGCTGGCCGAGGTGGCGGGGGAGGTTCTGGATCGACCACCAGAGCCGTTTGAAGTGCTGCACCCGCAGCGACTCGGGGTCGAGGCCGACCGCGGCGAGCTCGGTGTCGAGGGAGCGAAGCCCGTCGCGGAACTCCGCCGCGGCGTGGTAGCCGAGACGTTTGGAGATCCGGTCGACCTGCTCGAGATCGAAGCCGAGGGCCTTGCCGACCTCGCGCGCCGATGACTTGGCGCGGTAGGTCGAGACCACCGCGGTCATGGCGGCGCCGTGCGGCCCGTAGCGCTGGTAGACGTGCTGGATGACCTTCTCGCGCTGGTCGCCGGAGGGCAGGTCGAGGTCGATGTCGGGCCACTCGCCGCGCTCCTCGGAGAGGAATCGCTCGAAGAGCAGCTCCATCTTGACCGGGTCGACGGCGGTGATGGACAGGGCGTAGCAGACCGCGGAGTTGGCCGCCGAGCCGCGGCCCTGGGCCATGATGTTCTCGCGCTGGCAGAAGCGGACGATGTCCCAGACGATGAGGAAGTAGCCGGCGAGGTCGAGCTTCTCGATGAGGTTGAGTTCCTTTTCGATCTGCGCCTGGGCGCGGGCGGTGAGCGGCCGGTAGCGGGCGCGGGCGCCGTTCCAGGTGATCTGCCGGAGATACGAGTTCGGGGTCTCGGTGGGGGGCAGGGGGTAGTCGGGGAAGCGGTAGCCGAGATCTGACAGGGTGAACTCGAGCCGGTCCGCGAGCTCGGCCGCGGCGCGCACCGCCCGCGGGTGGTCGGCGAAGAGCGCCTCGACCTCGGCGGGCGAGCGCAGGTGGCGCTCGCGGTGGGCGTCGAGGATGGCGCCGGCGGTGTCGACGGTGACCCCCTCGCGGATGCAGGCGAGGATGTCGGCGAGCTCCTTGTGGTTGCGCCGGGCGTAGCGGACGCCGCCGGTGGCGACGACGGGCAGCCGGAGGCGGCGGGCGAGTGAGAGCACCGCCTGGTTGCGGTGCTCCTCGTCGCGCAGGTGGTGGCGCTGGAGCTCGACGTGGAGCCGGCCGGGGAAGAGGTCGGCGAGGCGGGCGAGCTCGCGGCGGCCGCCGTCGAGACCGCGGTGGAGGAGGCGCTGGTTGATGAGGCCCTCGGCGCCGCCGGTGAGGCAGTGCAGGCCCTCGGCGTAGACCGCGACCTGGGTCATGGTGGCGCGCGCCTTGCCCTTGGGCCGGCCGCGGGCGGCCTCGGTGAGGAGGCGGCAGAGGTTTTTGTAGCCGCGGCGGTCGGCGGCCAACAACATCAGACGCGGTAACGGGGTTCCCGGAGGAGGTGGGGGAGGTACCAGGCCGAGCGGACCGCTCAACGGCGGCCGCCCGTCCCTCTCCCTCTCCCACTCCCTTTCCCTCTCCCTTGCAGCGGCACCATCCCATCGCAAGGGAGAAGGAGAAGGAGAGGGAGAAGGAGAGGAGCCGAAGTCGGGGCCGTCGTCGAGGACGACTTCCGCGCCGACTAAGGGTTTGATCCCGGCTTCGCGGGCGGCTTTCCAGAAGCGGGGGGCGCCGGAGAGGGTGTTGCGGTCGACGAGGGCGACGGCGGGGAGGTTGAGCTCGACCGCGCGGTCGATGAGGTCTTCGGGTTGGGAGGCGCCTTCGAGGAAGGAGAAGGCTGAAGCGCAGTGGAGTTCGGCGTATTGCATGCTCACTTTAGGTCAGTCCTTTGTCCCTCTCCCACTCCCTTTCCCTTTCCCTCTCCCTTGATGCGGCTTTCGCCTCGTCGTCTTTCCATCGCAAGGGAGAAGGAGAGGGAGAGGGAGAAGGAGAGGGGCCGAAGTCGGGGCCGTCGTCGAGGACGACTTCCGCCCCCACTAGGGGTTTGATTCCCGCTTCGCGGGCGGTTTTCCATCGCAAGGGAGCGGGAGGGGGAGCGAATCGGACGGGGACGCGGGATAGAGAGATCACACAATGAATATAGGTGTAAACAGAGTATAAATCAAATTACAGGGTGATCGTACGAATCTTCGACTAGCCGGGGCTTCGCCGTCCTCCGCTGCGACGCGGGGCGGGTTGACAACGGTCGGGGATCCCGTCGGCGTTGCTGTCGGCCTCGGCGCCGGCGGCGATCTCGCAGGCGTCGGGAGCGCCGTCGCGGTCGCAGTCCGGTTCGCCCGCCGCGATGTCGTTCGCGTCGGCGATCCCGTTGCGGTTGCAATCCCGGGGCCCGATACGGGCGAAGAAGATGTCCTGCTCGCCGTTGTACGTCGCGGCGAAGACCAGATTGGCGCCGAGCGTGTCGGAGCGCAGGTGGATGTAGTCGCCGAGCCGGCGGCGCTCGGCCGGCCAGCCGAGGTGGCTGTCAAATTTGGGTGCGATGACCCTCGGAGGCGACCAGGTCACACCGGTGTCTTCGGACGACGAGTACACCACTTGCGTCCGCTCGGGTTCGTCGAGGTTCGGCGAGTCGTACCAGACGGCGTCGAGTCTGCCGTCCGGCGCGACGTCCGGCGCGACGTCCAGCGTGCCGAACCACTGCCATCCCGCGGTTGACGTGGCGTTGACCACGATCGGCTCCGACCAAGTCGCGCCGCCGTCGTCGGATCGAACGAGATGGACATCGAGGGGATCGGGCCCGGAGGGATCGACCGACGCGAGCAGGTAGACGGGGGCAGGGGAGGAGCCGTCCGGGGGACCGACGACGACCCACGGCATGCCGGCGAGACCCTCGGGGTTCGGGTCCTTCAGGAAACCGAAAAACCCGCCCAGTTCGACCTCGGCGACGGTGAAGGTGGGCGGCGCGGAGGGGTCGAGGGCGTCGTCAGAGCGCGCCACTGCGAAGGTGGCGATGTCGATGATGCCCGCCACGTAGAACTCACCCTCGGGTCCGATGGCGATGGTGCCGAGGGACAGCGGCGGGTCGATGCTGACGGCCTCCTGGAAGGTGGCGCCCCCATCGATCGACCGGGCGAAGGAGGTCTTGCCGCAGCAGGAGAAAGATTCATCCCAGGCGATGTAGACGTGATCACGGTGAGGGTCAACCGCCAGCCACGGTTTGTCGCCGCCCCGTGCCGGGATCGCGGGTTCCCAACTCGTCCCGCCATCATCCGAGATGTGGAGCCGGCAGGACGTGAACCCGGCCTCGAGACCGAGCAGGTAGAAGCGTCCGTTATCGTCGGCTGCGAGCACCGGGTCCGATGAGGACACTCCGGGGTCGACCGCACCGTGGAAGGTCCAGGATCGGCCGCCGTCGACGCTGGTCGCCCAACCCGCGGTTCGGAGCAACTCGCCAGCGTCGTCGAACTGGCGCCAGGCCGCGACCATCCGGTCGGCAGCGGTCGGGTCAACGGCGAGAGTGGGCTCGTTGGCGGCGTCGCCGATGATGTTGCCGGCGTCTGGGCCGACGTTGAGCTGCACCGGTCCCTCGATCGGGATCTCGGCCCCGGTGGGCGCCGCGGCGACCGCGGCGACCGCGGCGACGGCCAGTGACGCTGCACAGACGAGGCTGGGGGCGTTCCTCACGGGGTGACCCTACCTGTAGGCTTTCGCGGTGCGGTGACGGGGGTGTTGCAGTTTCGGCAGACGAGGGCGAAGTCCTGATCGGTGAGGTCGCCGTTGTTGGGTACGCCGTCGCCCGGGAGGTTCGCCACTGTCACCGTGATGACTGCGGTGCTGCCGGGCGAGGCGAGATGAACGTCCTCCAGGTTGTTGAGCCGGTCGGCGGACCCGCCCGTGGTCGACCATCCGTCCTGGAAGTTGTTCCCGAGGTAAGTCTCGCCCGCAGTGGCGATCGTCAGGTCGAGGTCGTTGACCAGGGTCGGATCGGCACCGGCGGCGGCGGCGTCGTCGGTCCAGGTCAGGGTGATTCGGAGCGGTTTCGACGGGTCGGCAACCTCTACCGTTTGCTGCCAAACGCCACCGCTGTCGCTCAGCACCCGGGTCTGATCGAGGATCCACAACGGATCCTCCGGCGAGATCATCCGCTCGAGGTTTGCGAGCCCCCAGCCGGCGTCGAAATTGGGCACGGACGGCCCCTCGTCGAGCGGCACGGCGGCGTTGACCACCATGGCGCGGGCGGCAGCCGGGCTCGGCGCCCGCGACGGCCGGGTCGCCCGCCACCATTGGGTGGTGACGGCGAGCATTCCCGACACGTGGGGCGCCGCCGCGCTGGTGCCCCCGAAGGCTGCATAGAATCCGTCGGTTCCTTCGATTTCGTAGAGCCCGCCATACAACCCCCTGAGCCGATGCAGCGCGGCGCCGACGCCCTCTCCCGGAGCGACGACGTTGGGGAAGAGGCGACCGTCGATGGTTGGTCCCCGACTGGAGTAGTCGATCACGGTGTGGAGGTTGCCGACCTCACGCCAATTCTCGATGCCGCCGACGGTGATCAGGTTCTTCGCCTCCTTGGGCGCTGGGATGGTGGAGGGATCCGGTCCATGGTTACCGGCGTTGAAGACCAGGATGAAAGGCTCGGCGACATCGGAGGTGTCGAAGTTGCCGTCGCGCACCATCAGGTCGTGGACGCGCTCGCTGGCCTGGTAGCCGTGGGCATCGCCCTCCTGGCTGTTCCAGCTGTTGTTGGAACCGACCGCGCCGGCGAGGACGCCGTCCCTGCTGAGGATCTGCCATCCCCCATCAGGTGGCCAGGGGATGTTGACGTTGCAGAGCGCGTTCTGGCTCAGGATCTGCGCGCCGGGCGCGACGCCGAGGCCCCAGAGAAAGCCGTCAGGATCGATGTAGCCGGCCGCCCCGGTTCCAGCGACTATGCCCGCCACCGGGGTGCCGTGTCCAGCGAACCCGGGGTCGTCGCCCGGGAGGTCGGTTTCGCATTCCGGGTAGGAGATTCCCTCGAGCCCAACGAGATCGGGGTGGAGAGGATCAACGCCGGAGTCCACAACCGCCCACATCACTCCGGAGCCGTCGTAACCGAGATTGTCGAGCCACGAGCGGTAGCCGGGGGCCGGCGAGGCGGTGTCGAAGCTGCCGGAAACGACGAGGCTGGACATCTCGCCGCCGAGTTCCGGTGGGCCCGGAGCGGGCTCGACCCAGACCACACCATCTTCTGCAAGCAGGACCGGCAGCCGATCGGCGGCGATGCGGACGACGGCGAGCCAGAGCCGGCCATCGGGCTGGGCCGAGTGGGCGCGCTCGAAGACGCCGCCGAGGGACGCGATCAGCGAGGGCAGCTCGTCGCCGTTCGGCACGTGAAGCACCATCAGCTCGACGACGCCGCTAGCCGGTTCGCGGGCTGGACTCCGCTTGGCCGTGACCGGCACCGCGCCGTGCCAGCGGACGAACGGTGTCGCGTCGAGGCGGTCCGCGGCGGTTTTCGCCGGCGCCGTCGTCCAGGCCAGGTAGGCGTTGTGAGGAACGTAGGCCAGCACCTGGAGGCCATGCTGTTCGAGCCGGCTCCGCCAGTCGTCGCGGACCGGGCCCGTGAGCTGGACCAACCGGAGCCTACGGGAGGGGTCGTTTGCGGCCTTGAGGGCGGGGTCGAAGACGGGATCGCCGTGGTAGCCGCCGAGATGGATGAGGTTCGACGGGGCGGCGTCGGACCGGAGGGGTAGGCTGGCAGTCGGTAGGGCGACGGCGGTGGCGAGAAGGGCGTGGACGGCAATGAGCGCGAGGCCGATCCGCGGCGGGCGTGCTGGTTCTTTGATTGTGCGTGTCATGAGATTAGGATACGACGTTTCTCAGAACTGGTTCGGTTTCGAGACGGATCGGGCGTTGGAATCGTGACCCGGGTCACCCGACCATCGTAGCGTCGCAACCACGAAGACGCGAAGGCACGAAGACATCGCACACGAAGTCATCGCACCATCGCAGGGTTGAACCGCGAAGGCGCAAAGGACGCGAAGCATCGCACCGTCGCACGGAGAGACCGCAGATAACGCAGATAGACGCAGATTGACTCATCGCACCATCGCAACCACAAAGACTCGAAGAAGCGAAGACATCGCATCCGAGGCTCGCGGCGAAGTCGGCTGCGGTCTCCGACCGCCGCCACCGTGGAATCGACTGGACTCTCCAAAAACGAGTTTTTGTCGTGTCCAGCCGATCCCACGGCCCGTCGTGCCCATGGCACGACGGCTCCGCCTGGGTGGTGCGGGGCACGTACTCTCTCTATTTTTGAAAAGGCCGTGGGGTTGTCTATTGGTGCAGGATCATCAATACGTTTGAAGATCGGGGAATCGAGCGCCTTTGTAGCGCCGACGTCTCGTCGGCGTGGAGGCGTACGGTGCAGGCGGGACGCCCGCACTACAAAGAACCGTTGATCGGCCCACGGGGAAGAAGATCGATCCGCGCACCCTCGGGGTGTCCTTCGACTCGGTCGTCGGACTTTCTGGCTCAGGATGAACGAACCGCACTCTCTCGGGTCAGCCAAGGGCTCGACAACAACACTGACGGGCAGGCTGGAAGCCCGCCCCCACAATGCCCGCTCCACCAGAAGGGCTCCTCGTTCATAGGATGAGTAGGCGCCGCTTGGCGGTGTGGCTGTACTCAGAATGACATGTGGGAGAGGGAGACGATTCACTCCACGCCGTCGTGGGTCCACATCCTGGCGATCGGAGAATCCGTAGGGGATCAATCCCGCCCCTACGAAGTGGAACGAGGGTGGAAAGGACACCGATGACCTCGAATCCACCGAGGCCGGGTGGGCGTGCCGGAGGCACGACCCGAGGTGAAGAAAGATCGATCGACAAGCGTGTGCGTTTGACGATCGGTCTTTCTTTGCCTCGATGCCACGGCTTCGAGCCATGGCTATCCGGCCGGTTGACCTCGAACCAAGGCTGCGATGTCTTTGTGATGTCTTTGCGCCTTTGCGTCTTTGCGGTGAAAAAATGCGATGGCTTTCGCATCAGTCGTACATCCCATCGGCGAACCACTCGCCGGTTTTGCGATCGCGGTAGATGCGGTACAACCGTCCGCCGGAGAGCTCGACATCCCAGTAATCGCGTTCGACGGGGCGTTCGTTCCACCAGCCGTCCTCGAGCGACCACGGGCCGGCGGCGACGCGGATGAGGCCCTGGATGCGGGGGGTGGCGCCTGTCTCCGATGTGACGGAGACGAGGCGCAACGCAGCAGTTGACAGTTGTTGAGGAGTCGACAGTCGACAGTCGACAGTTGACAGTTCATCGCAGGATTCTGAGTGTCGCTCCCGTTCGGCAGTCGATTCGGGAACGGGATCGAAGGACGCCGGGAAACGAACGCCGTCCGGACTGTTGACTGTCGACTGTCGACTGTTGACTTCTTCCACGATGACCTCGAGCGGCACAGGTGGCCGCAGCACCCTCACCGCCAACAGCCCTCGCCCGTTTTTTGGTTCGCGTCTCAGCTTGGGCGCCGGCGGCGGGTCGAAGGTGGTGGTGCCGTAGCGCTCGGGGAGGTGGCCGTCGACGGTCTGCGGCGCGCCCACCCGGTCGGGACCGATCCGCCCGGCGATCCGGGCCATGGTGGCGGCGAGCTTCTCGGGGTGGATCTCGGGGGCGCCGAAGAGGGTGAGCTGGCCGCGGCGTGGCCGATTGGGGTGGACAAAGCAGGCGAAGGCCGCCACCGCTGCGCCGGGTGGGTGGGCCTCGAGCTCGAGCCGGATGAGGGCGACGAGGGCGTCGACATCGCGGGTCGGGGCGGGCAGCCGGATGGCCCGGCGGTCGTTGCCCTCGGGTTCGAGACCGAGCTCGAGCTCGAGTAGGGCGCAGGCGAGGTCGTGGGCCTCGAGCCGTCGACGGATTCGATCGAGGAGCTGCCGGACGGCGGCGAGCAGTGGATCGACGGTCACCACCGGCCACTCGAGTTCCATTCCCTCGGTCAGGGTCGGAGACGGTTGGTGGGGGACCAGCGGTTGCGGGTCGATGCCCCGCGCCGACTGGTGGGCGGCGGCCCCGGCCGGACCGAGACGGCTGGCGACGCGGTCGGCGGGCAAGCGGGCGAGACCGCCGAGGGTGGTGACGCCCCAGCGGCCGAGGGTCTCGGCGAGACGGCGCTCGAGCCGGAGATGGCGGAGCGGCAGGGCGGCGAGGAAGGCGACCTCGCCCCCCGCGGGAACCACGGTGGGTGATCCCGGTTGACGGGCGGCGATGCGGGCCGCGAGCTTGTTGGCGGCGATCCCGATCCGGATGGGCAGATCCATGGCGGTCGCGGTGACCTCGGCGGCCTGGCCGAGATCGTGCTCGCCGTCGTAGAGGTTGTGCATCCCGTCGACATCGGCGAAGACGAGATCGAGCTCGGCGTCCTCGACCCGGGGCGAGAGGCTCCAGGCGGTTTCGAGGAGGGCCTCGTGGGCCGAGTTCTCGCACCCCGGGTCACGACCGCGGGCAAGGAGGGCGGGGAGGATGCCGCGGGCCTGGGCCATGCTCATTCCGGGGCGGAGCCCGGCCTTGCGCGCCGGACGCGACGCGGCGACGACGCGGGCGGCGGCGCCGTTGCCCTCGCAGATGGCGACGATCTCGCCGGCAAGTTCGGGCTCGGCGCGGAGGCGTGCCGCGAGGGGGAAGAGGGGGACGAAGAGACAGGCGATTCGGGTCATGGGCGGTCAGGATTCATCGCAGGGTTGAACCGCAAAGGCGCAAAGGACGCGGAGCATCGCAGTTGAACCACAGAGGCACGGAGACACAGGGGGACCCTTCGACTCGGTCGTCGGACTCCCTCGCTCAGGGTGACAATGGTGGAGGGGGTTACGTCTCCCTTGCTCAAGGTGATGTGAGGGGATCTCCTCGATCGAGGCCAGAACGGGCGGGTGTAAAACCCGCCCCTACACAACGAAGAGGGAATCGTAGGGGAGGGTTTTATACCCTCCCGACTCGTGCGTTGAGGTCCTTCTTCCCTTGACGAGAAAGATGAGGATACCGCGGACCTTGAATCAACCGAGGCCGGGCGGGCGCGCCGTAGGTGCGACCCGAGGTGAAGGAAGGTCGATCGGCAAACGCGTGTGTTTGATGATCGACATTCCTTTACCTCGATGCCACGGTTTCGAACCGTGGCTGTCCGGCCGGTTGGCTTCGAATGACGGGTGCGATGTCTTTGTGATGCCTTTGCGTTTTGGCGTCTTCGTGTTTGCGACGTGCGATGTGCGATGGAATCTGCGTTCATCTGCGTGATCTGCGATTTCTCCGTGCGATGGCTCTGTGTCTCTGTGCCTCTGTGGTGAAATTCGCAGGCCTCACACACAAAACGCGATAACGAAGAAGCAAAACCCGAAAACAAGCAGTCCAATGGCCTGGCCGGTGATGGCAATGAGATCGCGTGCGGAAAGGGTGGATTCAGACGCTTTGAACATGACGTTGCCTCCTTGAAGACGGTGTTGTCGAAGTGGCGAGGGGCGCGCGAAACGCCGCTTCGGCGGTGGTGAAGACCGTGACGGCATGGGTTGACTGTCGGGTCCGGGAACCCGTGTGCTTGTCGAGTTCGAGCCGGGCTGAGATTCCATCGAGCAGTCGTAGACCGCCGACGCTGCCCGACCATCGGCCCCGCCCGCATCCACTTGAGAGCACGGCGGCCGCCGCACACCCGCTCAGGCGGTAGGGTGAGCCGACCAGGACGACGGCGTGGTGGGTGGCGGCGCCGCGGGCGAGCCGTAACCAGGCGGCGAGGGGAGGGCGACCGAGCACCGGCGGCAGCCCGAGATCGAGGGCGACGAACTCGAAACCGGTGGCGATGAGCATTTCAGCCGCCGCCAGCGAGTCGTCGAGGCGTTCGGGTCGCAGCCACAAGAGACGATCGAGATCGATCCCGGCGGCCATCGCGGTCTGCGGATCGAACTGAGAACCCTGATCGACGAGGGCCGCGACCTCACCGGCGCTGGTCATCTGCTGCAGGGTGGCGATCAGGGTCGAGAAACGGCCGCTGGAACCGCGTCCCACGAGCTCGACCAGAGCGCCGCGGGGCAGCCCGCCGCCGAGGACCTCGTCGAGGTTCGCGACCGAGGTGGCGAGGGGCGCTTCGTGGGGCGTCTCCTCCCGGCGCCGGCTCAGCTCCGATGCGCGGCACACGGCCCGCCGAATCTCATCCGGCAGGGTCGCGTGGACCGTGCCGGCACCGGTTTCGGTGGTGCTGTCGGGTTTCGGTTCAGGAGCGGTCATGATGCCTCCGTCGGGGATGTGCGGTGTCCATTTTCAGTATAGGTGTAAATAAAGCATAAATCAATCAAAAGTGATGAGCGGCTGTTCATTTCAGTGGGATGAAGTGCCGTAATTATCTGATTTTGAGACACATGCTAGATCTTTCGGCTTGAACAGACGTGACGGTGGTTGTAAGATGCTCCGATCAAATCGGCGGGCCGAACCGTCGTCTTTTCTGGGGGATATCCAGTGGCAAAGATCGTATCCATCGAAGAAATCGCGCCGGCTTTCAAGCGCTACGTCGTCGAGGCGCCCGAGATCGCTCGTAAGCACCAGGCCGGACAGTTCGTCATCGTGCTCATGGGCGAGCACGCCGAGCGGATTCCGCTCACCATCGCGGACAACGATCCCGAGGCCGGGACCATCACCCTCGTCGTCCAAGAGGTCGGCAAGTCGACCATGGAAATGGGCACCATGAAAGCCGGTGATCCCATCCAGGTCGTCGGTCCTCTCGGCAAGGCCACCCACATCGAGAACTTCGGCACCTGTGTGTGCATCGGCGGCGGCGCCGGAATCGCGCCCATGTTGCCC
>Ga0316187_10004037_pt1 | contig 12709 bp, 11 predicted proteins | sample CroRivburrow1_MG_FD_204927 | JGI IMG/M metagenome (GOLD analysis project Ga0316187, IMG submission 204927) | Coastal sediment microbial communities from Maine, United States - Cross River worm burrow 1 | ecosystem: Environmental > Aquatic > Marine > Coastal > Sediment | place: USA: Maine...
TCTTCTTCTGATTCTTCTTCTGATTCTTCTTCTGATTCTTCTTCGGGCTGGATGCGCTCTAGGCCGACCAGTTTTTCCTCCTGGCGCAGCCGGATCAGCGTCACCCCCTGGGTATTGCGGCCGAGCGTCGAGATTTCTCCGGCCGTCGTACGCACCAGGGTGCCGCCGTCCGAGATCAGCATGATGTCGTCCTCGTCGGTGACCTGGATCGCCGAGATCAGCGCTCCATTGCGCTTGGAAGTCTTGATGCCGATGACGCCCTGGCCACCGCGCCCCTGGCAGTGATGCTCAACAGCCGGAGTGCGCTTGCCATAGCCATTTTCGGTGACGGTCAACACGTCGCCCTCGTCCATCACCAACATGGACACCACTTCCTGGCCCTTTTGCAGTCGGATGCCGATGACGCCGCGCGCGACCCTGCCCATCGAGCGGACGTCGCTCTCTGCAAAGCGGATGCACTTGCCCGAACTCGAAAACAACATGATGTCCTGCTGCCCGTCGGTCAGGCTGACGTTGACCAGTTCATCGTCCTCAGGGAGATCAATCGCCCATATGCCGTTGGCCCGCGGGCGCGAGTACTCGGACAGCGGCGTCTTCTTGACGATTCCCCTGCGCGTGGCAAAAAACACGAACAGGTCGTCGGGAAAGTCGCGCACGGGCAGAACCGCGTTGACCCGCTCTTCCTTCTCCAGCGGCAGCAGATTGACGATGGGCTTGCCGCGGCTGACATGACTGGCCTGGGGTAACTGGTAGACCTTCAGCCAGTGGATCCTGCCGCGACTGGTGAAACACAGCAACGTGTCGTGCGTATTCGCCACGAACAACTCGTCAATAAAATCTTCTTCCTTGATGCGGGTTGCTGATTTGCCGGTACCGCCGCGCCGTTGGGCCTGGTAGCGGTCAAGCGGTTGTGACTTGGCATAACCGGCATGGGAAATCGTGACGACCACGTTTTCCTCGGTGATCAAATCCTCCAGGCTCAGGTCGAGACGATCCTGCAGAATCTCGGTACGCCGCTGATCACCAAACTGCTCGCGCACCGCCAGCAGTTCATCGCGAATCACTTCCATCAGGCGCGCGGGGTCGGACAGTATCTGCAGCAATTCGCGGATCGCATCCAGGATTTCCTTATACTCCTGTCCCAGCTTCTCCTGCTCGAGCCCGGTCAAGCGGTGCAGACGCATATTGAGTATTTCCTGCGCCTGGACCGGCGATAACTGATACCCCGATTCCTGCAGGCCGAAACGGGCTTCCAGATCCTCCGGGCGCGAAGTCTCGGCACCACCCTGACCCAGCATGGCCGCTACCAATCCGGGGGGCCACAAGCGATCCAACAGGCGCTCCCGGGCGTCTGCGGGCGTCGGCGACGCCTTGATCAACTCGATGACTTCGTCCAGGTTGGCCAGGGCGACGGTCAGGCCCTCCAGTACATGGGCCCGATCCCGGGCCTTGCGGAGATCGAACAGTGTCCGCCGCGTGACCACTTCCCGACGATGACCAATGAATGCGGCCAGCACTTCCCGCAGGTTGAGCAGCCTCGGCTGACCCTGGACCAGCGCCACCATGTTGATCCCAAAAACGTTTTGCATGGTGGTGTGTTTGTACAGATTGTTCAGCACTACTTCGGGCACTTCACCACGACGCAACTCGATCACCACGCGCATGCCGTCCTTGTCCGACTCGTCACGCAGCTCCGTGATGCCCTCGAGTTTCTTTTCCTTGACCAACTCGGCGATTTTTTCCAGCAGGCGCGCCTTGTTCACCTGGTAGGGTAGCTCGGTGACGATGAGTGCCTGCTTGCCGGTGTTTTCGTCCGTTTCGACGTTACTGCGAGCCCGCACGTAAATGCGGCCACGACCGGTGTGATAGGCCTCTTGGATGCCCAGCGCCCCATTGATCACCCCGGCGGTGGGAAAGTCGGGGCCGGGCAGGTATTCCATCAACTGGTCGACGCTCAGCTGCGGGTCGTCGATCAGGGCAACGGTAGCGTCGATAACCTCGTTGAGGTTGTGGGGCGGGATGTTGGTCGCCATACCGACCGCGATGCCGGCCGAGCCATTGACCAGCAGGTTGGGCACCCGCGTAGGCATGACCGCCGGTTCCCGCTCGGTCTCATCGTAGTTGGGCGTGAAGTCGACCGTTTCCCGGTCGAGGTCGGACAGTAATTGATGGGCGAGGCGCGACATGCGCACCTCGGTGTAACGCATGGCGGCCGGTGCATCGCCATCCACAGAGCCGAAGTTACCCTGGCCGTCCACCAGCATGTACCGCATGGCGAATGGCTGGGCCATGCGCACAATGGTGTCATAGACCGCGGTGTCGCCGTGTGGGTGGTATTTGCCGATCACGTCACCGACGACGCGAGCTGACTTCTTATAGGGCTTGTTCCACTCGTTACCGAGCTCGTTCATGGCGAAAAGGACCCGCCGGTGGACAGGCTTCAGGCCGTCCCTGACGTCAGGAAGCGCCCGCCCGACAATGACGCTCATGGCATAGTCCAGGTAGGACTGGCGCATTTCGTCTTCGAGGTTTACCTGCAGCACTTCTTTGGCGAGTTCAGCCATTCTTGAAACTATCTCCGAATAATCTAATAAGCTAATGTTTTAGTTATATTTATGTATTTACGGAATGAAGAGAATTTCTATCCGCAAAGAGGCCTTTACCAAGCGCCGAATTATACCACGAAAGCGATATTTACGGCCGTTTTCCCGCTGTTTTTCAACGTATTCCGGGAAAAAAGTGGCTGTCGCCCCGATGCGTCAGTATCATCACGAATTGCGGCCAGAATCCACACGGAGAAATGACTATCATGGCGAACTCAAAGGCTCTGTTTAAGCGGGGATTTACCGTCGTGTTACTGCTTATCGCAATGCTGACTGTTCAGCATGCCGTGGCGGCCGAAAACCCGACCGCTGTCATTCATACCAACAAGGGTGACATACACGTCGAGTTCTTTGCCGAGCAGGCACCGCTGAGCGTTGAAAATTTCATCAATTACGCCAACAGCGGCTTTTACGACGGCACGATATTTCATCGCGTGATCAGCCACTTCATGATCCAGGGCGGTGGTTTCACCCCCGAAATGGAGAAAAAGCCCACCGGCGAGCCGATTCTCAACGAAGCCTCCAACGGCTTGTCGAACACGCGCGGCACCATTGCGATGGCGCGCACCAGCGACCCTCACTCGGCCACCTCGCAGTTCTTCATCAACGTGCAGGACAACATGAATCTCGACTACACCGGGCAGGCCGGGCCCGGCGGCTGGGGTTACGCTGTCTTTGGCCGCGTGACCAGCGGCATGGAGGTGGTGGACGACATTCGGTTCGCGCAGACCACGAAAGTCGGGCCGTTTGCCGACGTGCCTGTCGAGCCGGTGATCATCGAGCATGTTGAAGTCGAAGGCGGCTGAGCGCGACGCGAACGCGTTACCCCGGCATGTCGACACTGTTCATCTCCGACCTCCACCTGCAGGATAGCCAACCCGGGATCCAACAGTGGTTGCTGGCCTTTCTGAGCGGCGCCGCCAGCCAGGCCGAAACGCTCTATATTCTCGGCGATCTGTTCGAGTACTGGATCGGCGACGATGCCGTATCACCGCTGGCAGCCGAAATTGCGGTGGAGACTTCACGGCTGGTCGCGGGCGGCGTTGACTGCTATTTCATTCACGGCAACCGCGATTTCCTGCTCGGCGAGGACTACGCTGCGCGGGCCGGACTGCGCATACTGCCGGAAGAAACCGTCATCGACCTTTATGGCCGCCCCACGCTGCTGCTGCACGGCGACACGCTCTGCACCGATGACGTTGAGTACCAGGCGTTCCGCCGGCAGGCGCGTGATCCTGCCTGGCAGGCCGCCGTGTTGGGGCAGCCGGTCGAGGAGCGCGTGCGCATGGCGCAGGCAGCACGCGCTGCCAGCATGAAGCACACCGGCTCGGCCGCCATGGAGATCATGGATGTCAACCAGGAAGCCGTGCGGTCCGCTTTCCGCGGCCATGGCGTGCACCGGATGATCCACGGGCACACGCATCGCCCCGCCTTTCACCGTCATGAACTGGAGGATGGCACGATCGGTGAGCGCATCGTGCTGGCGGATTGGCACGACGGCGGCAGCTACCTGGAAGTCACTGCCGAGGGCGCGCGGGCGATTAACCTGTAGGAGCGGCTTCAGCCGCGATCGCTTTGCGCCCCAGATAACCCAATCGCGGCTGAAGCCGCTCCTACCGCGCCGCCAGAGCTTCCATTTCGTCGACCGAAAAACCCGCGCGGTAACGCGCCTCGAGGTTGAACGGGCCGCGCACGACGCCGCTGTAGCGGGTGTCGAGGAGTGCAAGGAAAGTCGCGTCCGGATCCAGCCCCTCCTCGGCACAGCAGTAGTGGAACCATCGCGTGCCGATGGCGACGTGCCTGACTTCTTCATCGAGGATTGTCTGGAAGGCGGCGACGGTCTCGTGGTCGTCGACTGCCTTGAGTCGCTCGATCATACCGGGAGTGACGTCCAGGCCGCGTGCTTCCAGAACGCGGGGCACCAGTGCCATGCGCACAAGACAGCTGTCGGCTGTCTTCTCCGCCATTTCCCAGAGGCCGTTGTGCGCCGGCAGATCCCCGTACGCGGCGCCCATGGAACGCAATCGCCGGCTCAACAAGTTGAAGTGACGCGCCTCGTCAGCTGCCACCGACAGCCAGTCGGCATAATAGGCTCCGGGCATTCCCCGAAAACGGTAGACCGCGTCCAATGCCAGGTTGATCGCATTGAACTCGATGTGCGCAATGGCGTGCACCAGCGCCGTCCTGCCCCCGGCGCTGCCCAAGCGGCGTCTCGGTACGCGGGAAGCATCGACCAGTTGCGGCTGCGCCGGCCGGCCAGGCGACCCGATCGGCTCCACCGGGCAATCCGGGTCCAGCGCGATAGCACCGCGCCGGTAGGCTACCCATAGATCCGACACTGCGCCGCACTTGGCCGCGGGGTCAGGCAGAGCCAGACACTGTCGACTGGCTTCGAACAGCCCCCCTGGCATCGGGCGCGGCGTCAGTTCCGCTCGTGCGGCTCAGAGACGGGCAATCAGGGCGTCCGCGAAGCCGGAGGTGGAAACTTCGGTGGCTCCCTCCATCTGCCGGGCAAAATCGTAAGTCACGATCCCGGCGGCCACGGTCTTGGTGAATGACTCGTTGATCAGGGCCGACACTTCGCGCCAGCCGATGTAATCGAACATCATGCAGCCGGAAAACATCAGCGAACTCGGGTTGACCTTGTCCAGGTTGGCGTACTTCGGTGCCGTCCCGTGCGTCGCCTCGAATACGGCGACGTGATCGGCCATGTTGGCGCCCGGCGCAATGCCCATGCCGCCCACTTCCGCGGCGAGGGCATCGGACAGGTAGTCACCGTTCAGGTTCATGGTGGCCAGCACATCGAACTCGGCCGGGCGCAATTGCATCAATTGGAAAGTGATGTCGGCGATGCGGTCCTTGATGAGGACCTTGCCTTCCGGCTGGACGCCGTCGTGCTTCTCCCACAGCTCGTCCTCGGTGATGGTCCGCTCGGAGAATTCATCACGCGCCACTTCGTAGCCCCAGTTGCGGAAGGCGCCCTCGGTGAATTTCATGATGTTGCCCTTGTGCACCAGCGTCACGCTTTCCCGCCCGTTGTCTATGGCGTACTGAATCGCCTTGCGCACCAGGCGCTTGGAGGCGAACGGCGAAATGGGCTTGATGCCGAGACCGGCGTCCTCGAAGAAATTGACACCCATTTCCTCACGCAGGAACTTCGCGAGCTTGCGATTTTCCGGCGTACCGGACTGGTACTCGATGCCAGAATAAACGTCTTCGGTGTTTTCGCGGAAAATGACGACGTCAACGTCCTGCGGGCGCTTCATCGGTGACGGAACGCCGTCGAAGTACTGGACGGGGCGCACACAGGCGTACAGGTCGAGTTCCTGGCGCAGCGAAACGTTCAGCGAGCGGAATCCGCCACCCACGGGCGTGGTCAAGGGACCCTTGATCGCCACGATCAATTCCTTGATCGCTTCCAGGGTCTCCGCCGGGAAATAGTCGCCGTCATAAATGCCCGCGGCTTTCTCACCCAGGTACAGCTCGGCCCAGTGCACTTTGCGCTTGCCGCCATAGGCCTTTTCCACCGCCGCGTCCCAAACCCGCAGTGCGGCGCGCGTAATGTCCGGACCGATGCCGTCGCCCTCGACGAAACCCAGGATAGGGTTGTCGGGCACGACCAGCTTGTTGTTGCTGATGCTGACTTTCTGTCCGGATTCCGGGAATTTTACGTGGCGGTAGCTCATACTTTTTTCCTTGGTCTGGTGGTGTTCTGGTAATAGATTCTGGCAATCGTGCATTATACAGCGCAAGCCGGGATCCGGGGGTTCAATATGCGGGCTTAACGGGTTATTAATCCGGGCACGGCATAATGTGAGACGTCTCCACCAGCCCGCGCGGGGCCACCACCCACATGGCCGATGCAGTTGCCAAGCCAATTCACTGCAAAGACGTCCGCATCGCCGGCTGGCTGCTGTTAGCGGTCCTGTTGCACAGTTCCCTGCTGTTGATCCCGATGCAGAGGGGTCAGCCACCCGCACAGGCCCTCCAGCGCCTGACGGTCTCGCTACAGGGCACCGTGCGGCCACAAGAGGTTGACCCGGAACCCACGCTGCCAGAGCAATCAGTGCCGCCGGCAGCGCCTGCGTCACGGGATGCGGCGGCGCCCGCGGACGTCAAACCGAAGCCGCCCGACTCTCCGGCGGCGCCGGCCAGCCTGCCCCCTGCCCTCTCGGCCGCCCATCTGTTCGACCTCGCCAGCCGGCAGGAATGGAACCTGAAATCACCGCCCGATACCCGCGATCTGGGCGCATTCCGGCCGCAACCGCTGCCCGACAACTCGCGGCGCGGCATGCCGCTGGAAGCCAATCGATTCGATGGGATGATCGCGCCCGATCAAGTCGAAGTCGTCGACCGCTGGCTGGCGGCCGACGGCAGCCACAACGTGGTGATCAACACCCCTTCCGGCGACACCTACTGTGGGCGCGCCGAGGCGTGGTCTCCACTCAATCCGTTGTTCGAACCGATCATGATGTGGCGCCCCTGCGGGGGCGGCGGCAAGCGCAGCTTCGAGATGCCGGAACGTTACCGAAAGGGGTCCATCGGCGCTGACCTGCGCTAGGTAACATCTGCTAATATGCGGGAATCGACCGATCCCGGGAGCCCGCATGTTTTTCAAGCCGATTCTGATACCGCTGCTGGTCCAGGTACTGCTGACCTTCGGCGTTTGGGTGTACCTTTTCGCCTGGCGCATACCTGAAATACAGCGCAAGGGCATCGACCCGCAACGGCTGAAGGACCGGGCCGCCGCTCACGAGCTGCTGCCTGACTCGGCCAAAGCCTCGAACAACCTGAAGAATCTCTTTGAATTGCCCGTTCTGTTCTATGCCGCGATTTTGCTGTCCCTGGTGCTGATGATCCAGGACATGCTGCTGGTGCAACTCGCCTGGGGATTCGTCGTGCTCAGGATTGTGCACAGCGTGATTCACTGCTCATACAACAACGTGAACCATCGCTTCGCCGCCTATGCCCTGAGCTGCCTGTTCCTGCTGTTCATGTGGATCCGGCTTGCATCGTTCATTTTGCTGAATTGAGGTCATGGCCATGACAAATGCGCACTCGGTTCATGGCGGCTGCCTTTGCGGAGCCGTTCGTTTCTCGATCGATCTGCCCAGCAAATGGTGCTCGCATTGCCACTGCAGCATGTGCCGCCGCGCCCACGGCGCGGGATTCGTTACGTGGGTTGGTTTCGAGAGCGACCACTTCCGCCTGTTGCAGGGCGACCACCACCTGCACTGGTTCGAATCATCACCCGGGGCCCGTCGCGGCTTCTGCAGCACCTGCGGCAGCACCATGCTGTTCGAGTCGCAACGCTGGCCAGGCGAAACCCATGTCGCGCTGGCTTGCATAGACGATCCCATCGACCGGGCCCCGCAAGCTCACGTTTTTTACGACTCGCACGTCGACTGGATACCGATTGACGACGCGCTGAAGGTTTTCGGCGGCTGACCGCGGTCGACGGCGCTCCGCCTTCACGCCCAGCGGATAGGTTGTTCCCCCCGTTTCTCCAGCCAGGCGTTGGCTTTTGAAAAATGGCGGCAACCGAAGAATCCGCGGTGTGCAGAGAGGGGCGATGGATGCGGAGCGGTCAGCACGAGGTGCCTGCCGCGGTCGATCACCACCCCCTTTTTCATCGCGTAACTGCCCCACAGCATGAAAACCAGGCCAGCGCGGTGATCATTCAATTCCGTGACCACGCGGTCCGTGAAGCGCTCCCAGCCTTTTCCCTGGTGTGCGCCGGCACGCCCGCGCTCAACGGTCAATACGGCGTTGAGCAAGAGCACGCCCTGCTCGGCCCAGGGCTGCAGGTTGCCGCTCGCGGGCGGGGGGCAGCCCAGGTCATCGGCGATTTCGCGGTAAATGTTGCGCAGCGAAGGCGGCTGTTCCACGCCCTCGCGGACCGAGAAGCATAGACCATGCGCCTGTCCCGGCCCGTGATAGGGATCCTGGCCAAGAATGACCACTTTGACCCGTTCGAACGGCGTCGAGTCCAACGCGTTGAAGATCAGGTCCCCGGGGGGATAGATGACGGCTCCGGCGCGCTTTCGTTCGAGCAGAAACCGTCGCAGTTCCGCCATATAGGGCTGATTGAACTCGTCGGCAAGACGCACCTTCCACGACGGCTCGAGCCGGATTTCCCTTGATTTCTCCATGCGTTCGCTGCACCGCGCTTGAAAGTATCGAGATCATCCCAAGTTAGCAGAACATCTGTCCGGGCAAAACCCGGCAATCAGGGCTTTTGCCAGGAAGAGTAAATCATGACAATCAAAACGGACGTAGTCATCATCGGCGCCGGCCCCAGCGGCCTGTTCCAGGTCTTCGAACTCGGGTTGCTCGACATCCACGCCCATGTGGTCGATTCACTGAAGCAGGTTGGAGGTCAGTGTTCCGAGCTTTACCCGGACAAGCCGATCTATGACATCCCGGCCCTGCCCGTGTGCGGCGCCCAGGAACTCGTGGACCGCCTGATGCAGCAAATTGCGCCATTCAAGCCGGAATTTCACCTCGGCCAGACCGTAACCGGGTTGGAGCAAACAGCCGACGGGCGTTTCCTGCTGGAAACTTCGGCGGGCACCCGCTTCGACACGGCGACCGTGATTCTGGCCGCCGGCCTGGGGGCTTTCCAGCCGAGGCGGTTGCGTGCCCAGGGCGCCGAGCCATGGGAACACCGCAACATTCACTACCGTGTTCGTGATCCGGAAAGTCTGGCCGGCAAGCGACTGGTGATTCTCGGAGGTGGCGACTCCGCCCTGGACTGGACGCTGGCCCTGCATGGCAAGGCTCAACAGATCACCCTGGTGCATCGCCGTGCCGAGTACCGCGCCCTGCCGGCATCGGTCAACAAGATGAAAACCCTTGCAGAGGGCGAGTTCCTGGAAGAATTTCACGGCCATGTCCGGTCGGTGTTCGAACAGGACGGCGCCTTCGGCGGCCTGGAGATCGTCGACCCCGAGGGCGAGAACCACCACGTCGAAGCCGACGAAGTATTCGTGTTCTGGGGCCTGTCTCCCAACCTGGGCCCGATCGCGGAGTGGGGCTTCGACCTGGACAAGCGGCAAGTCCGCGTCGACACCGAAAAGTTCCAGACCAACGTTCAAGGCGTCTTCGCCGTCGGTGACATCAACACCTACCCGGGCAAGAAGAAACTCATCCTCAGTGGCTTCCACGAAGCGGCGCTGGCGGCATTCGCGGTGCAGCAGCACATCCACCCGGAGCAGAAAGTCCGCCTGCAGTACACGACAACCAGCCCACTGATGCACCAACGGCTGGGTGTAAAGGACTGAGCACGATATCGGCGCTTGCAGTCTTTCCAAACTGGCCTATGATACAAGAGTGACCCACGCACAGTCCCCCCCAATATTCCTGTGAAAAAGGGCTTCGGCCCTCGTGGGTCACACTTTTTAAAGCCCTGGACGTTTAGAGCGGCCCGCCCCGCGCCAAGCGGCACTCAGCGTGGTATCGGCAGGGTTTCCCAGCCGGTGACGTCCAGCGCATCCCGGTATCCGTGCCAGGTGGCGTAACCGAGCCACGGAATGATCACGATGAATCCGGTCATCGCCGTGGCAAAGCCGATCAGCGTCAGTACCGCAACGAGCACACCCCACAGCAGCATGGTCCAGCGGTTGCGCAGCACCGCGTTGATGCTGGACACGACAGCCGTGACGACGTCGACATCGCGATTGGCTATGAAGGGAAGGGAAAAGACGCTGGCGGCAAAAGTCATTGCCGCGAATATCGAGCCCACCGCGGACCCGATGGTCAAAAACAGGGTCAGATGTTCCAGTTTCACCGTGCCATCGGCCGGGAAGAAAATATGCACCATGGCGCCGGCGCGTGCCCACAGCAGAAGGATGACGAGCAACACGAGGGCGAACACCATGGCGTTGGACAGTGGCCGCCACGCGGCCCGCAGGGTTTGCGCCAGTTTCGGCTTGTTTCCCAGGCACAACTGACGGCTGACCGAGTACATGCCAAACGCCAGCAACGGGCCAACGAACACGAAACCGGACAGCAGGCTGAGCAGCAACACCCAGCCACCGGCTTTCCAGGCCAGCCAGGTAATGCCCGCGGACAGGAACCAGCAGAACAGGCCCCACGCCACACTCAGTCCGGGCGCGTCACGGTAGTCCTTCCAGCCCGCTTTGAGCCATTCCAACGGCGCGCCAAGCGGAAGCTCGCGGCACGGCGCGACAAAGGGTTTAGGATCGGATTCCATGTCCGTCATCATGCGTCAAATGGAATCCCTCTTTCAACCGCTAATTCTCGATGTCAAGTCGTTCCACGTAAAACAACTCGCAAGCACCGTTGCCAGTGTCATCCCGACTGAGCGAGGTGCGCCAGCGAAAACCGGACTCGTGGTCTGCATCCACCAGGTAACCGCGGGCATGCACGATTGCGCCGCGCCGGATGGCCCGCAGCCGTTTACGCACCAGGGCGTCCGCGGGAATGATGTGCATATTCCCACTCTGGCGGATGATTTCCCGGTCGGGTAATGGTGCGGGGTACTCGTATCGGGTGTGGTACCAGCGCCCTCCCTGGCTGATCTCGATACGGTCGAGGACGGCCTGGTCGGACATCGCACCCCAACCCAGCGCCAGGTCCACCGGTGACAAATTTGCCCCCTCACTCCAACGATAGTTTTCCCGTGACAGTACCCGGGCGCGCAGCTCGAAACGGGCCCGGGGCTTCAGGCGATAGCCTTCGAACTGAAATGGCTGAGCGTCGCCAGGCGCCAGTTGCCGGGGCGGCTCTATGACCAGAACGCCCGGCGGGTGCAGGATCTCCCGGTGCGTCCAGTCACGCCAGCCGAAGAAAACGGCCAGCAAAACCAACAGGTAAAGCGCTCGCTTCATCCCCGGGAGGATATAATACCCTCCCGTTTTTTGCCGCCACAAAATGTCATGTTGAGCCTCACCGGTGTCGCCCTGCGTCGCGGACGCAATCTGCTGTTCGAGAATGTGACCTTCCAGGTACACGCCGGGCAGCGCCTTGCACTGGTGGGTGCCAACGGCAGCGGCAAGTCATCCCTTTTTGCCATGTTGCTGGGAGAGCTCGAGGCGGATCTCGGCGAAACTCACGTCCCCGCGGGTGCACTGATTGCCCACGTCGCGCAGCAGAGCCCTTCAGGCCAGAACAGCGCGCTGGACTTCGTGATGGACGGGGACGTTGAACTGCGAGGACTGCAGCGCGACATAGCGTTGGCAGAGCAAGCCGGCAATACGGCGTCGCTGCACGCATTGTTCGAACACCTCGAGCGCATCGACGGTTACGCCGCCGAAGCCAGGGCAGCCCGCTTGCTCAGCGGCCTGGGATTCACCGAATCGGACAACGTACGACCGGTGGAGGCGTTTTCCGGCGGCTGGCGGATGCGCCTCAACCTCGCCCAGGCGCTGATGTGTCGCTCCGATATCCTGCTCCTCGATGAGCCTACCAATCACCTCGACCTGCCGGCCATACTTTGGCTCGAGACCTGGCTGAAGCGGTATCCAGGCATCCTGTTGCTGGTATCACACGACCGCGATTTCCTGGATGCGCTGTGCACCCGCATCGCGCACATCGAGAGGGGACAGATTCGGCTCTATACAGGCAATTACAGCGATTTCGAAAAGCAGCGTGCCGAGCAGTTGTCACAGCAGGAGGCCCTGCACAAACGCCAGGAGAAGGAAATCCAGCACATCCAGTCCTACGTCGATCGCTTCCGCTACAAAGCGTCGAAGGCGCGCCAGGCGCAGAGCCGCCTGAAAATGCTCGAGCGCATGACCCTGATCGCGCCTGCGCACGTCGACTCGCCCTTCGATTTCCATTTCATGGAACCACCTCGACAACCTCTGCACCTGGCCCAGCTCGAGTCACTTTGCGCGGGTTACGACAGCCCGGTGCTGACCGGCGTCGACCTGCTCATTTCCGCCGGTGACCGTATCGGCTTGCTCGGCGTCAATGGCGCCGGCAAGTCGACGCTGGTCAAAGCGCTGGCCGACGGCAGCACTGTGCTGAGCGGCACCCGCACGCTCAGCCGCGATACCCGCATCGGCTATTTCGCGCAGCACCAACTGGACCTGCTCGACCCGGAGCAAAGTCCCATCGACCATTTGCGGCTGCTGTCCCCG
>Ga0316187_10004038_pt1 | contig 12704 bp, 9 predicted proteins | sample CroRivburrow1_MG_FD_204927 | JGI IMG/M metagenome (GOLD analysis project Ga0316187, IMG submission 204927) | Coastal sediment microbial communities from Maine, United States - Cross River worm burrow 1 | ecosystem: Environmental > Aquatic > Marine > Coastal > Sediment | place: USA: Maine...
ACGCCTATTGAACGGGGATACTCTGGTCAAAAGCGACAACCGGGAATACCAGGACCAATTGATCAAACGCAACGAAGATCCACCGGATATCATCGGTAGAGTGATCTGGTTCGGCAGGGAAATGTAAAAAAATGCACAGTACCGGCCGGTTTAAACATGATTTTTGCATAAATGATGGAAATATCTATTCCACCCGCGCTAAAAACCCTGGATGAAGCCGGATAAAACCAAGTTAAAAACCCGCATGAAGCGAATTATCATCCTGCTGCTCGCCTTGAGCCTCTGCCCCCTAGCCGACCTGACGGCCAAGACGGTCAAATACAAGTGGGAACAACAATATTACGGCATGTTGCGAGGAGAGCAGAGTCTGCTCTTTTCCAGAGAAATGCGCGGCAGCAAACTTGCCTTCGCCGATATCGACGGGGATGGGGATCAGGATGTCTTCATGGGGCAAAACAATGGGGAATTGGCCTTTTTTGAAAACAAGGGCAACGCCAAGAACCCGGATTTCATCCTCAATACCCAGGCCTACAAGGCCATTTTCGAACTGCGAAAAAAGGGCCGTAAGGTCAAGGTCTGGAACAAAATCGATGTGGGGGGACGCAGCGCCCCCTTCTTAGTGGATATCGACTTCGATGGGGATTACGATCTCTTTGTGGGGAGTGAAGATGGGAAAATCTGGCATTTCGAAAACCAGGGCAACAACCTAATCCCCGTGTTCAAGCTGGTTACTCAGAAGTTTGAAGACATTCAAATCGGCAAAAACAGCGTCCCTATTTTTTACGACGTCAACCTGCAACGCAAACATGATCTGGTGATCGGCACCGTCGATGGCAAGGTCTGGCTCTATATTAACGAGGGCACCCGCAGAAAGCCGAGCTTTAAAAACGTGGTCCCCCGCAAGGTGGTGGATTTTGGCTTGGAAACCCATGCCTCCCCCAGCATCATCGATTGGGATGGCGACCAGGATCTGGACCTCCTGATCGGGCAGAAAAACGGAACCCTAAGCCTATACCTCAACGAGGGAGACCGTTTTTTCCCCAAATGGAAAAAAACGGAAGACAACTTTCAACAGATCGATATCGGTGGGGAATCCGCCCCTGTATTTGTCGATATCGACAAGGATGGAGACGAGGACATGGTGATCGGGAGCGCCAACCCCACCACCAGTCTCTATGACAACCGGATTCAGGCAAACAAACACCTGCTCTGGAACATCACCACCAATCTCTTTAAGTTCAATAAGCTGGTTATCACAGGCAACCGGGCCAGCATTTCCACGGGGGATCTCGATGGAGATGGGGATCTGGATCTGATCATCGGCGAGGGCACCGGCAACCTCAATTACTTTAAAAATATCTCCTCCAACAAAACCCCGGACTGGCAGCTACAGACCGAAGATTTGATCTTCATGACGGGAATGGAAAATTCCGCTCCCTCCCTTGGGGATCTCGATGGGGATGGGGATTTGGATCTATTGATCGGGGATAAACAGGGGCAGGTCGCCTTTGTGGAAAACGTAGGCAGCAAGACCGCGCCGCTCTGGCAATTGAAAGATAAAACCTATTTTCAAATCGATGTGGGCTCCAACTCGGTTCCCCGTCTCATTGACCTGGATCGGGATGGAGATCTAGACCTCTTAATGGGTAACTTCACCGGGCGGGTAATCCTTTACCGGAATAAGGGCACCAAGACCGTGCCGGTCTTTGCCCTGGAGGCGACCCGCTTCGCCTCGGCCAAGGTCTCCCGCAACGCCGTGCCCGGCTTCTTCGATTGGAATCAAGATCAAACCTACGACATGATCCTAGGCGGCATCTCCGGCAAGTTGCAACTCTATTTAAGCCCTCAAGCCGAAGCCAAGGACAACCTAAACTGGGAAATCGATGAGGATTCCCTCTCCAACTTCCAGGTGGATGCCCTCAGCCATCCCCTCTTCGCCGATTTCAACGGAGACGGCAAGCCGGACCTCTTGATCGGCAATCAGGAGGGGGATTTCCTCCTCTATATCAATAAGGGGACCGAAGGCGAAGATGAGGCTCTACAGGTGGTGGTGGACAACTCCATCGATCAAAAGGCCGGCAGCCTGGTGATCGAGAACGTAGAAGGCCCCATCGAATTGGATATTACCGAAGAAAACAACGACCTGCTCGACGATGATGGATTGGAAGACGATGCTGAATTGGGCCAGTTGGAAGACACCATTCAAAACAAAATCGGCGATCCCCAATGGAAGCGTATGCCCATTCCCCTGGTCAACAACCGGGCAATCCGCCGCTCCAGCCCCACCTTTGGCGATTTGGACTATGACGGCGATCAGGACATGATCATCGGCACCGCCTCGGGGAGACTCTATTTCTACGAGAATCACGGTACGGATCGAGAATGGGATTTTCAAGAATCCAACGACGATTACCTCAAAACCCAGCATTTAAGGAATACGGCCCCCCTCTTGGTGGATTTGGATCAGGATGGGGATTTGGATCTGGTCTTGGGAACCGGCTCCGGCCAACTCTTTTACTACATCAATCAGGGAACCACCGAGCAGCCTAAATTCATGCTGGAAGAAAAGTTCTTCGACCGCATCTGGTTGGGCAAGAATTCCCGCCCCGGCGTTTTGGATTTGAATAATGACAACATCTTAGATATCCTAGTCGGGAACCTATGGGGTAAGCTGGTCTATATCGAAAACAAGGCGGACCGTTTTGCCATTATCCGCAGAGATTACCAACTCTTGGATATCGGCATCGGCTCTACCCCTAATTTCTCAGATCTAAACAATGACGGTGAAATGGAACTGATCGTCGGCTCCGATGCGGGGAAGATCCATTTCCTCCGCAATGAATCGCAGGGCTACCGGGGCAACTGGCTCCACCTACCCGATTACGGGGGCAAGCAATCCTTCCCCAAGGGGACCTCGCCCGCAGCGGTCGATATCGATACCGATGGAGACAAGGATTTGGTTACCGGCAGCGATGTGGGGATCATCTTTTTATACCGCAATGATACCCTTATCAAAGAATTGGAAGAACTTACCCTAGGGGAAGAAACTCAATGAGAACATTCATTCTAATCGCCCTGGTATTCGCAGGCCTCGCTTCTCCCCTACAGGCCGCCCCGGAAGAACACCTGGAGATTCACAAAATCGTGCTGGCCACCAACCTGCTGATGATCAGGGAGCAACAGGTGATCGAGGTGCATGTGCGCAATAAGGGGGAAAAAGATTACCCCCTCTTGATGAAACTGGTCTTAACCCTACCGAACCGGACCATCATCACCTTTGCTAAAAAGCCCTTCCTGGCGAAGGCCTATACGGATACACCGGTCATCATTTCCTACCCCATCAGCGGGAAGGGGCATGGGGACTACACCGTCAGCGCCCGAATCTATGACCGCAGGGATAAACCCCTAGTCACCGCCCACAAGGAACGGGTGAAGTACTTCTACGCCCTGGACCCTAAAATTCGGAAAACGCCGCCCAAACGCCGCCGGGGCCAACGCCTGACCAAGGAAGAGGTGGAGGAGGAAAAGCGCCGCCGCATCCTCACCGAAAGCAAGAAGGAAGAAACCGTGACCTTTGATCCACCGGACCTCAAGTGGGGCCGAGTGGAGATGATTCGCACCTCCGTACTCCGGGGGGAGACGGCCCATATCCGGCTCTATCTCTTGAATGACGGGGGGGACATCGCCAAAAACGTGGAATACGATCTGCTCTGGTTTTTCACCCAACGACCCCGCCGGAAAATCAAATTCTATCGGGGCAAGGTTGCGCTGGTCGCACCGGGAGAGATGAAGGTCTTGGAACTCCCCATCACCATTCCCTCTCATGAGCAGCCCGGCCAATACTCCATCCATGCGATTCTGGACGCGGACAACCGGGTCAGCGAGATCGATGAGACCAACAATGAGCATTCCAGCGATCAAGAATTGAATTTTGGGGATATTGCCATGGTCTTCCCTGAAAACAACCATAGCTTTGCCGAGGAGGGCCTCTTCCAATTTGAATGGCGCAGTAGCAAATACAACCAATTCAAGGTGCAAATCTCGGCCGATCCGACCTTCACCAATGATGGGGATTATTTTGAAATGCCTAAAAACGAAAAATGGACCCCCAGTTTTCAGCTCAACCCCATGCGAGGGGAGATGCCTACCCTGGCCCTATCCTTGATGGATCAAAACGAGACGGATCATCTCTTTTGGCGAGTGGTGGCAAAGGATGCCAAGGGTAAGACTACCGAGTCACAGCCCCGGCGTTTTTACATTACTTTGAAACCAAAGAACTAAACTTCCCCAGGGCTTCCTTCTTGGCGATCAGATAATAGATCTGGCCAAAACTTCTCATGGCACCGGCGGAATTTTCCGCCAGTTCCCCATTCCCCCAAAAGAGATCGACCCTTTCGGGTCCCCGAATCACTCCACCCGTATCCTGCGCCAGCACAAACCCACTGAAGGGGTTGGCCCCTGTTTTGTGCCAAGCGGGATCAAAGGAGGGGACCTCGGTTCTCACAAAGGCCAGGGCTGCCTTGGGAAAGAGGTTCACATCCACCGCCACCGAGCGCAGAGGGGTCAAGGGGACGTTGATCACCCCCAGGGGGCCGCCTGGATCGGGATTGATTTGAAAAAAGGTATAGCTCTCGTTGTGATAGAGAATCCGCTTTTTTTGCTTGGGGTTCTCATTGAGATAATTGCGAATGCTGCCCATGCTGATATCATCCAGGGACATACGGTTTTCATCGAGCAGGAGCTTGCCGATACTCGAATAGGGCCGCCCATTGGCCCCGGCGTAGCTGAGCTTGACTCGCTTCCCCTTAGGGGTGACCAAAATCCCGGAGCCCTGCACCTGCAAAAAGAAGAGATCGAGAGGATCCTTGAACCAGGCGATCTCCAGGCCCTTGCGCCTTAATTTTCGGCGCTCCATGATGTCTTTACGGGTGTAATAGGGCACTACCTTGCCCCGTTCCATGCGGTACACGATGGTGCGTTTGTTCAGGGTTTTTCGAAAACTCCCCAATTCCAACACCTTTAAATCCTTCGGCTTTTTGTAGGCAGGGATCCTGTATGTCCTGCTGTACTTGAGGCTGCCCTGGTAGATGGGTTCATAATAGCCGGTGAAAAGAACCCCCCGATTGTCGTTGGCGCTGCTGGCAAAAAGCAGAAAATGCTCCTCTAGCGCTTCGGCTAAACTCTCGATCTCGGGATGTCGCTTCAGAAGCCCCAAAAAGAGCCTCATACTCATTGCCACTTCCTTGGCCGTGTAGCGGACCTTGCCATAGTAAAAGGCTTTTCTGGGGGAAATTCGCTCTAGATAGAGGAGGGAATTGTGGATGCTCTCGATCAGGCTGGCCCTGGGCAGGGGATCCTCGGTAATGATTTCGGTGATCGAAAAGCTCGAATGCAGCATTTGCTTGCTGCTCAAGGGGCTGCGTATGGCCGAGTCATCCTCCATCAAGGGCAGACGGGGGGCGCAGCCATGCAGCAAAAAGGCCATCAGTAACATTGCCTGGAGGATTCTCAAGCCAAAACGCATCTATTGTCCTTGTGTCAGGACCACCTGATTTCGACCTCGTTCCTTAGCGACATAGAGACATTGATCCGCCTTCTTCAAGAGTTCCTCCCCAGTTGACCCATGTTCGGGATAAAAGGAGACTCCAAAGCTCGCCGTCACCTTACCCAAAGGCTGGGAAGCCTCTTTAGGGAAAGGGGTTTCTTCCAGTTTTTGCCTCATAAGCTCGGCAATCTTGCTGCCGACCAAGAGGCTGGCGCCAGGTAAAACCATCACAAATTCCTCCCCGCCATAGCGGGCCACTAGGTCATTTTTGCGAACGCTTTCCTGCAACACCTTTGCAACCTTTGTCAAAACGAGGTCACCCATCTGGTGACCATTGGTATCATTGTAATGTTTAAAATTATCGACATCGCCCATAATCACGACCATCTGCCCCTCGTTGAGCTGGGCCTTCATCATCTCTTCCTTGATGAAATGATCATAATAACGCCGATTGTATAGCCCTGTCAGTCCATCGGTAAAGGCACTTTTCTCCGCTTCCTGCACGTTACTGGAAAGCTTACGAAAGCGCTGCTTGGTCTCGATGATGCTGCGGATCTTAAAACTCGCGTCTTGGATCGTGTAGGGCTTAAAAATAAAATCGGTCACCCCCAGCCCAATCACCTTTTGTCTCAGTTCAATATCGTTCAGCAGTTCGGAGATCACCAGGGTACTGGTCTCCTCTTCCCCGCTGGATTTCACCTTTTGCAAAAAGGCATCATAGCTCCAATTCCCCTTGTTAAAAAATGGATCGATCACCACCAGATCAGGCCCTATGGCATTCAAGGCGTTGAGGCATTCCAACTGGTTTTTAAACTCAAAGACCTCGCAGGAGGGAAAAATCCGCTCAATGATCCCCTTCAATAATTTCCGGTCCCAGGATTGCTCATCCACAATCACGATCTTCAGGCGAAGCTCGAAATCGCTGGTGGGATTGCTGGAAATCCGTACCTGGATTTTACTGCTCCTGGAGGAACTGTGAATCATCATCTCCCCCTTATGGAGTTCAATGATCCGTTTTGCCAGGGGCAGATGTAGATCCGCATCCTGAAAGGACAATTGAATCCCGTCGGCCAGGGGGCTTGCCTCCTTCATACTAGGCAGATGACAGGCAACCTCACCGACCGAAATGGAGATATTGATCTCCTTCCTCCCATTGGAGTAGGTAAACTGGATGTAGATCGAGCCCTTGCGATCACCGACATTTAAAGCGTACTCTAAAATTTCGATAAAAGCGGTAAAGAACTTCTCAGGATCGACCACCAATTCCTTGATGTGATCCCCCACCTCCCACATGAAGCGGGGATTGTCATCCAATTGGGTCCGCACTCGCCCTAAAAATCGTTCCAGGCTGATGGGGATGAAATTTTGCTGGGAAAGCTCCGGGTTCATTTCCGCCAAACTGACCAGATTCCCCACCATCCGCTCCATCTTTTTGGCGTCGCCATGAATCTGACTGGTCATTTCCGCCACATCGGTGCTGACCTGATATCGATGGGGGTCACCCAGCATCATTTCACAGGTGTTGACCAGACTCACCAGGGGGGTTTTGATCTGACCGGAGATGCTGGAAAAAAATTGATCCTTCGCCGAGTTGGATTGCTCCAGGGCCTTTAGGGTTCGCTCCAGTTCCGTATAGGTTTGCTGGAGTTCGTTATTGGTCTTGATCAGGTTGCTCTCATGTTCCTTTTCCAGGGTCATATCTCGGATGACACTGGAATAGAGCATCTTGGTTTTGTCTTCCTGCGCCTTCAGGGGGCTGATGGTGATCTGGGCAGGGTAGATGGGGCCTACCTTGGGCTTGGCGTGTTTATCACCGCTCCAACCGGATTTGACCTGATGGAGAAAATACTCCTGATTCTCAGAGAAGTCATTGAAGAGGTCGGCCAGGGTCATTTTCAATGCTTCCTGCTTGGAAAAACCGAAAATCTCCCGAAAGGCCTGATTGCAATTTAAGATCTGCCCATGGGCATCGGAGACCACAATCGCATCCCGGTTGGTTTCCACCACTTCCGAATAGAGCTTGATTTCCGCCAGCTTTTCTTGCAGTTCCCGCTTTAAATCCTCGGAGAAATTGGTGACTTCCTGGGCATAGCGCTCCGTTTCCTGCCGCTCCAAGACGGCATCTTCATAGAGTTTTGCCCGCTTGGTGGTCAGGGCCAGTTTTTCGGTGAGGATACCTGAGGTGAGTTGAAAAAAGCTGTTGGCTAGCTGTAGGGATTCCGGATCGGAATTTTTTAAAAAATGGGCCTGAACACAGATCACCTTGCTCGGTGACATGGCTTGGACATCGGCGCTCCGGGGGACATCCGGCTGGAGTACGGCCATCTCGCCGATGGTGGTGCCGGGCTGGTCGATGCGCAGAATAAAGCGACCATCGGCAAGGACCTGGAAATCCCCCTCCACATGGAGATAAACGCGGTAATCGGCATCTTCCCCCTGGCGGATCAGGAATTCTCCCTCCTTGAGACTGACCAATTCCCCTTGAGTCAAAACCTGCTTGAGGAGTTTGGTATTGGTCCTCTTAAAAACAGGAGTCGCCCCAATGGTCTGGGCCAATTTAGCAACTAGATCCGGGGATCTATTCAGGGCAATTGATCGCATCCAAGTAGTACCGTAAATATTGAGGAGTTACCGGATGATAGCCGTAGCTGTTCATGTTTCAAAGCAAAAACTATCGATCTCGACTCACTACAAAATCAGCTAAATCCATCATGCTCTGTCTACAAGGGTTTGCGGGGAATTGAGACAATATTTTTTTTGCCTCATCCACAAATTCATCGGCTCGATTCCTGGCATATTCGACCGATTGATATTGCTCCATCAACTGAGCTACCGCCTTGACATGTTCATCGGTAATTTCATCCTCATCAAGGATATCCATGACCCGCTCCCGATCCGCTTCATTAGCCTGCAAGAGGAGGTGACTGAGGGGGAGGGTGATTTTTCTCTCCTTCAAATCGGCACCCTGGTTTTTCCCCAGAGCCTGATTATCCAGTTGGTAATCTAGGGCGTCGTCCACCAGTTGGAAGGCCATCCCGATATTTTTCCCACAATCGTAAAAAGCCTGGGCCTGTTCCCTGCTTGCTCCGGCGAGGATGCCCCCCATCTCCATCGCTACACCCATAAGGCTGGCGGTCTTGTGTTCTACGATCTCTAAATATTCCTCTTCCGTGGCCGTATCATTGGCCCGGACCAATTGCAGAATCTCCCCTCGGGCCATCATGGTGGTACAGCGGGCCAGAGCCTGGACCATGTCCATATTGCCGACCTTTGCCAAATCTTGAAAGGAGACGGTAAAGAGGTAATCCCCCACCAGCACACTGGCCTCGTTCCCCCAGATGCTTCGAGCGGATTTTTTGGAACGCCGTAGGTCCGCATTATCGACCACATCATCATGCAACAGGGTCGCCGTGTGGATGTATTCGATGATGTTGGCGGCTAAATAAGCCCGTTCATCGATCTTGCCGAGGCAGCCGCAGGAAAACAACAGCATGGCGGGGCGGACCCGCTTGCCCCCGGATTTAAGAATATATTGTCCTACCTCGGTCAGAAGGGAAATATCCGTTTCCAACTTGCCCATCACCAGGATTTCCACCTCGGCTAAATGCTCCTCAACCGGTTTGAGGATCTCTTTCAGTCGTTCTTTGCCGCTCATAATGTCTAAAATATATTAAAAATAATGCCTCAACCTAGCTTAGGCCTGAGGAAAGATCAACGTTTAGGAAGTTGTTTCCCCGGTGCCGTTTCATATTAGGCCCCGCCAAGACCTTGGGTTTCCCTCTGGTCTGGGGAGAGGTTTCCCGATTGTGCTTCACCGACTTTTGGCTGCGGTTTAACTGTTGGTAGGTCTCATAGGCCATATAGGCTTCAGAGGGTTCCCCGATCTTATTGAGTGCCAGGGAGAGGTTATACCAAGCCTCCCCAAAGCTTTCGTTCAATTCAATCGCCTTTTTGTATTGCTCCGCCGCCCGCTCATAGAGGCGCAAATTGTAATAGCTTAACCCGAGGTTGTAATAAAAAGCCTCCTGATCATCCTCCAGGGCAATGGCCGCCTCAAACTCGTGCAAAGCCTGTTTATAAAGCTTCTGCTCCAAAAATTGATTCCCGCGAGTAAAATGCTGCAAGGCTCCTAGGTGAATTTCCTCTTGGGAACTACAGGCAACCGCGGCAAGGGCAAACAAAATAAAGATGAGAAGTCGTTTCATGGGCGTTTGGTTGGGTTGTGCCCAAGCATAAACAATTCAAAGGGAAAAGGCAATTTACCTACTTGATCCCTCGTGCAAGCAGGTGATCCCGGTATTGCATATCCACCTCCTGAATATGACTGAAAAGCCAATTGACCAGATAGATCCGCACCCGCTCCATGAACTCCTCCAAATCGGGCTCCTCTTGGCTTTCTGTACTGAATTCCCGGATTTGCAAAAAGAAGTTCTCATGCTCTCGCTTGTGGCCGATGAGATCCTTAAAGTCATTCTCCTCCAACAAATTGATCTCATAGTCAAAATGAATGAGGGCATAGGCGGTCAGGGCCTGGAGCAACTTAGGGATCATCTTAGGGCCGCTGGCAGTCTGCAAGGCATTGATTGCTTTGAGGATATTTCTGTGTTGCCCATCAATGGTGGCAATCCCCAGATTCCAACTTTCATTCCATTGCATGTTGCTCACTCAAGCTACCATATTCAAATTCAAAGAATTACTCATATTTTAACCAATGAATGCCCTGCTGTACATCGGAATTTCTTATTTCCAACGGATATGGAGAAAGAGCCAAGCTCCCTTGCCAGCTTTTACTAAGACCGCTAAACTAGATTGTTTAGGTAAAACCTGTCATCTTGAATAAAAAATATGATCCCCCAGAATCTACTCTGCCCGGACCTCCCCCTCTTTCGAAAGGGCAAGGTTCGTGAAGTTTACGACTTTGACGATAAACTCTTGATGGTCGCCACCGACCAAATCAGCGCCTTTGATGTGGTGCTGCCCAGCTTGATCCCCGGAAAGGGCGCAGTATTGAATCAGGTCAGTAATTTCTGGTTTGAGCGTTTTTCCGATGTGAAAAACCATATCATTGCCACCGATGTGGAGGACTTCCCCCCCGAGTGCCAGAAGTACAAGGAAATCCTGAGAGACCGCAGCGTCTTGGTGGTGAAAACGGAACTGGTGGAGATGGAGGCGATCATCCGTGGTTATCTCTCCGGCTCCGGCTTTAAGGATTATCAAAAAAACGGCAGCGTTTGCGGTATTGCCCTGCCTGAAGGGCTCGTCAACTGCGCCAAGCTGGAAGAGCCGATCTTCACCCCCTCGACCAAAGCCTTCGAAGGGCACGACATGAACGTCAGTGAAGAGGAGATCAAAAAAACGGTGGACCCCAAAATCGTAGATGAGATCAAGGAAAAGGCCCTCAAGCTTTACAATACCGCCGCGGCCTATGCCCTGGAACGGGGAATCATCATCGCCGATACCAAATTCGAATTTGGGATCCTAAACGGAGAAATCATCCTGATCGATGAGATCCTCACCCCCGATTCCAGCAGGTTCTGGCCTGCGGTTGAATATGAACCGGGGCGGGAGCAAAATTCCTTCGACAAACAGATTATCCGTAACTACCTCAGCACCTTGGATTGGGATAAGACCTATCCGGGGCCGGAACTGCCCCAAGAGGTAATCGACAAATCCCTCGCCAAATATAGAGAGGTCTTTGAGCGTTTAAGCGGCCCCGCAATATGAAAAACGCAATCATCGATCAATTGGCCGAACTGGGAGCCGTCAAGTTCGGCTCCTTTACATTAAAATCCGGCTTGGTTTCCCCGATCTATATCGATTTAAGGATGATCATCGCCAGCCCCAAACTGCTGCGGGATATCGCTCAGGAATTGGCAAGGCTGTCGAACGGCCTGGGCTTCCAACAGGTGGCGGGAATTCCCTATACGGGTTTGCCCATGGCTACGGCCTTTAGTCTGGCCACGGGTTGCCCCATGATCTATCCTCGCAAGGAAGCCAAAAGTTACGGCACCAAAAAATTGATTGAAGGGGTCTTTTATCCGGGGCAGAAGGCCCTGGTTTTAGACGACCTGATCACCCAGGGCCATTCCAAATTCGAGGTTTTAGATGCCTTGGAAGCGGTCGGGCTGATCGTTACGGATGTAGTGGTACTGATCGACCGGGAACAGGGAGGCAAGGAACTCCTGGCTCAAGCGGGCTATCGGCTTCACCGGGTTTTGAGCATTTTCGACATCTTAGAACGCCTGAAGGATCAAGGAAAGATCGACGGGGATACGTACCAAAAGTCACTGACCTTTTTGAAAGAAACGAGCAAAGCATAAAGAACATACGGCAATCAACGCCTAGGAGATTCACGTGAACAATCGATCCCTCTTAACGGGTCTAGCACTATTGGTGCTCTTTTTTACCCTCTTGCAAAACTTCAACTTCGACCGCGAACCGGTTGCGGAGATCAAATATAGTGATTTCCTACAATATGTAGAGCGTGGTCAGGTGATGAGCGTCGTTATGAAGGGGGAACATCTAGAGGGCATCACCAGTGACAACAAGCATTTCCATACCCTAGGCGGTTACGATCCCAGCCTCTTGGAGCGACTCCAGAAACAAAAGGTGCAGATCAAGGTGGCCCCGGAAGAGAGTACTCCCTGGTATTGGGCGCTGCTCCTCCAATGGGGTCCCCTCCTGCTCTTGGTAGGGGTGTGGATCTTTATGATGCGCCGCATGCCCGGCGGGGGTGGGGGCGGTGGCCGGATCATGTCTATCGGCAAATCCAAGGCCCGCCGTTTCGAAGATGATTCCATTGAGGTGAATTTCAACAGCGTCGCCGGGGTGGAGGAAGCCAAGGTAGAACTGGTGGAAATCGTAGAATACTTAAAAGATCCCTACAAATTCCAAAAGCTCGGCGGCAAGATCCCCAAGGGGGTTCTGATGGTCGGCCCTCCCGGAACAGGCAAGACCCTGCTGGCTAAAGCCGTGGCAGGGGAAGCGGGAGCACCCTTTTTCAGCATCTCCGGTTCTGATTTTGTGGAAATGTTTGTCGGAGTCGGTGCCAGCCGAGTCAGGGATTTGTTCAAGGAAGCCTATGAAAGCGCCCCCTGCATCATCTTTATCGATGAGATCGATGCGGTCGGTCGTCACCGTGGCGCCGGCCTGGGGAGTG
>Ga0316187_10004040_pt1 | contig 12701 bp, 9 predicted proteins | sample CroRivburrow1_MG_FD_204927 | JGI IMG/M metagenome (GOLD analysis project Ga0316187, IMG submission 204927) | Coastal sediment microbial communities from Maine, United States - Cross River worm burrow 1 | ecosystem: Environmental > Aquatic > Marine > Coastal > Sediment | place: USA: Maine...
CACTAAAGATAATTTAAAGGGACATCCAGCATTTGGCAGAATTTGGGAAGTATTTATTATTGAGCACATTATTCGTAATTTACAAATCAGCTTGGAACGCGTTGAATATTATTTTTATCGAACCCATAACCAAACAGAAATTGATCTAATTATCGAAGGAAATTTTGGGTTATTGCCCATTGAAATCAAATCTGGTTCAACAACCAAACTAAGCAGTCTGCGCGGTATGCAAAATTTCATCAAGGAACATCAATGCAAATTTGGTGTTGTTGTTAATAATGGTGACGAAGTGTGTAAATTAACCGAAAATATCTATCAAGTTCCTGCAGTTTACTTGTAAATTAAATGTACTAATAGTGGAAGTGTAGAATCTAAATTTGTCGTTTTCCATGTAGGCGATGCAGCTTTGCGGAATCCGGGACGCCGTATTTTAGATTTAACGCTGTATTCCCGGATTCCGCAAAGCTGCATCCGGGCTACAAAACATTATTTATACGTTTCACGCATGGTTTAAGGCCGATTGCTGGTAAAGTTTAGTCGGCTCAGATAAAACCAATGGCATTGCCAGAATTGGGCTTGGCTTTACACTCTTTGATCAGGTTTTCCAATAGGATGGTTGCTGTTAATTTTTGACCGAGGCTAATTTGTTGTCGTAGTACTGTGGCAAAATCTCCCGGCGTTAGGGTATCGAGTTTATTGAGTTCATGTGTATATTGACCCTTAGTGGATTGGTTTTCACCGTACTCTTTTAGTACTTGACTGAACATCTTACATCTCTGTTGAGGTTTCATGTAATCAAACTTGATTTTAAAATCAAAGCGACGTAATGATGCGCTGTCTAAGTGATTCATGAGATTTGTGGACGCAATGAATAACCCGTTGAATGTTTCCATTTGTACCAGTAATTCGTTGACTTGTGAAATTTCCCAAGACTGTTGTGCTCCGCTGCGCTCAGAAAGAAAGCTGTCTGCCTCATCCAGCAACAACATCATATCCTCTGTTGCAGCCTGTTCAAACATATCGGCTATGTTTTTTTCAGCTTCACCGACCCATTTACTTAAAATGTCAGAGGCGCGCTTGACCAAAATAGGCTTACCCAGCTCGCTTGCCAGGTAGTGTGCAAAGGCCGTTTTCCCCGAACCAGACGCGCCATAAAGACAAACACAAGCGTTACCGTTTCGAGTAAGCCCCGCGCATAGCTTAACCAAATCGGTGTCCGCATTGAGATAATCTAGGCTGTATTTTGTATCTTGTTTGGCCTTTAGCCGTTTGTTTTTTGGAAGACCCAGAACTTCAAGTGAGTTGTTAATAACTTTTTGTAATATGTGTTCCACTTCATTGGCTGAATCTGCTTTAATGTGGTTTATAACTTTAGACGCATTTTCCGCAATAGCCGGGGCGAGCTGTTCGTTTTCCGCCATTGCCATAAGCCAGCTATCGCGCACAGGTAGGTGGCCCAGATATTTTTTTAGAATACGCAGCCGCACTTTAGGCGATAATGGGCGCAGTTTTAACGCAAAGTCAAAGCGTCGTAAATAAGAAGCATCAATTTGGTTCACCGTATTACTTATCCAGAACGTAGGCACCGGATTTTCTTCAAGAAGATTATTGATCCAAGCCTTTTTATTGTCCCTTAGCGGTGGTTGGCCAAAAAAGCTAAATTCTGTCGCGGGGAATACGTCTTCAATTTCATCAAATAATATAATACTATTTTTCTTTTCAGCCATTAATTTTTGAGATATCTGCAAGATAGCGATACGATCAAAACCGTTTATAGGTAAGCCGTTATCGTCTTGCATGGTGATTTCAAATAAGTTTAGTTTGTTATATTTACAGAGTGTTCTGACGAGTTCAGTTTTACCAGTACCTGGTTCGCCGTAGATCAATATATTGACACCTTTGGTCTTGTTTTGCACCGTTGCATTGGTGTAATTTTGAACGAGTTCAAAATCCTTATTTAAATGTGAAAAATCCTTTTTGCTCAACCGGGCCTTAGGTGACTGCCGGAAAAAACACTGAAGAATGGATTCATCGTTCTTGTGCTCTCTGGATAGTGCTTGCCTAATACTATCCGGTAAATCGAGCCTACCCCTTAAGCCGATTATATGGCCGTCACCGGCGATCACTTTTAACAAGCCCGAAGACAATAAAGTACTCGTCGGACGTAAAGACTTCTCAATACTTGCAATAGAGACATTTAAGATAATGGCCAATGTGCTTTTCACTTGTTCGTAGGTTAATTCTCCTATAAGGTCTAACATATAGCTAAAACCAGTACTTTGCACCGATATTGCGGTAAATCTCAATAACTCAATGTCGGTATTGGTTAGCGATAGCGATTTCTTTAAAGTTTGAATATTAATGGAAAAATGATCAATTCCTTGGATCGTTTTGATCTCTTTATTTAGTTTCGCCAGAGACACAGCAAGATTTTTTAAAATCAATTTTCGCTTATCGATATTATCGTCAATTTCTGGACTATAAAATTCGTTGAGGCCGATCGATTGAAGTATTTCCAAACTATGAAATCCACCAAACCGGTCTATGAAGCGATCAAATAAATTAAGCGACAACAAAATACGAATACTCCAAATCGTGATAAACCCATTATTTTGAGGTAAAGCGTTTATTTGTTTCGATTGTGCTTTAGATTTTTGGCGTGTTTTTTGAGACATATTTTATTAAAAATTCCAGTTTTACGTTGCCATTATTATAACCAACTATCGGACATTTAGTAAGTTCCTGTCTCTCCTAAATATAGCCGCATTTAAATAGATTATTACTGTCGTTTTCCATATAAACGGTTATATAAGCCATCGCTCTGGATAAGTTTGTCGTGGGCGCCCTCTTCTATAATATGACCGTTTTCAAAAACATAAACCCTGTCGGCTTGTTTTACGGCACTTAAGCGATGGGCAATAATGAGCGTCGTACGCCCCGCTAAAAAGCGGCCTAAGGCCTGGTGAAGCTTTGCCTCTGTTTCGATATCGAGTGCTGATGTGGCTTCATCCAATATAACCACCTTTGGATCGGTTAATATCATACGTGCTATAGCCAGTCGTTGGCGTTGCCCACCGGACAGACGTACGCCCTGCCTACCCACGATGGTTTCCAGTCCTTGTGGCAAAGACTCAACAACCTCTAGGAGTTGAGCAACCTGTAAGGCCTCATAGAGTTTATAATCCTCTAATTGTCTGCCCAAGGTCAGGTTCATTCGTACTGTATCATTAAACATGGCGGGATGTTGCAACACTGTCGCTACATTATCCCTTACCACATCGAGCCCAATATTCGTTACGGGTACATCGTTAAAAAATATTTGCCCTTCTTGGGGTGTATACATACCTAACAGAATTTGTACCAAAGTTGACTTGCCACCACCACTGGCTCCCACCAGGGCTATTTTTTCACCGCCCTTAAGTTGCAAATTGAGTCGATTCAACACTCTCTCCGGAACCTCATCATCTGTAGACTCCTTTCTTAGACCATAGTCAAAGCAGAGATTTTCAACCCTAATCGATACACTAAGTTGTCCTGTGAAGGGATCACTGTTATGCGGATATTGCGGCTCCCGGTGCAAGCTCATCAAACGGTTTATACGCAGTAGGGCCGCTTTTGCGGCAAAGTAAGCATACTGCACATTCAATAGCTCTTGTACAGGCGCCATCATAAACCAGAGGTAGCCAAATACCGCCATCATTTGGCCGATACTCAGATCGGAAAAAACTACCATAAGCATACTAATGGCTCGAAAAACATCAAAACCAAACAGAAATACGCCAAAGGAAAAACGATTGGCCGCATCACTCTTCCAGGAAAACTGTGCCGAATGCGTTTTAATATCTTTGGCTTTGCCTATGACGTTTGTAAAATAGTGTTTTTCTCTGTTGCTCGCCCGTATCTCATGAATAGCGTCCAGGGTTTCAATCAAAGACTGCTGAAAAATTTCGAATGCACTATTTTCTTTCTGCTTTAGTTGCTTAACTCGCTTACCTAAAATAACCGTGAAATAGATTACTAATGGGTTCATTAACAAAATAAACAGAGCGAGCACCCAGTGCATCCAAATGAGTACCAATGAAATTCCCACCAGACTAAGTGCGGCAACGATGGATTTACTGACAGACTCTCCAATAAAATGATCCACAGCATTGACATCCGTAACCAGATGAGATGCTACTGAGCCACTGCCTAGGGTTTCATACTCTGACATAGATACGCTTTGCAGTAAGTTCAATAATTTCGTTCGCATCTTGTAGGTGATGTCTTTGGCAATATTAGTAAACAAACGAAGTTGAATTACTGACAACACCAACATCGCCAAGCGTAAAAACAGGGTGACAAAAAGCGTTGCGAAAATATATAAGCTAGGTCCGCGCCATGTAGAAGGGAATATTGCATCCACGGCGGCCACTAATTGAGCAGGCTGGTCTAACAATACCTCATCGACAAGCAATGGCATCAATAGTGGAATGGGTACACTGGCGACAACTGCCAATATTGCAATGATATTTGCGTAAAAGATTTTACGCTTATGTTTTAGGGCGAGCGAAACAATGTACGGCCAACTAAATGTGCTGGCCACATTATTGTCCACGCATAAATATTTTATCCAGATCTTCCAGACGTAATTGAATCCAGGTAGGTCGGCCATGGTTACATTGACCACTTCTTTCTGTTAGCTCAATGTCTCTTAACAGGGCATTCATTTCAGAGATTGTTAAATTACGATTGGCACGCACTGATCCATGGCAAGCCATTTTAGATAACACCCGATTAATCTCTTCAGTTAATCTTGTACTACGATCAAACACCGCTAAATCCGCCAAGACATCACATACCAAGGATTGAATGTCGGCGTTTCGCAGTATACTCGGCACCTGTCTAATCACCAATGATTCTTTACTCATAGGTTCCAGAATAAAGCCTAATTCAGTAAACAGTTTGGCGTGTGTTTCGGCCAGGCTCACTTCTTCAGTGGACACCCGAATTGACACTGGAACCAACAAAGGTTGTGCACGAATACCATCACCTTCAAAGTTTGATTTGAGTCTTTCATAGGTAATTCGTTCATGGGCAGCATGCATATCGACTAAAATTAGGCCAACTTTGTTTTGCGCGATGATATAGATTCCGTGAATCTGTGCAAGCGCCAAGCCTAGCGGCGGGCCCTCTTCTAAATCGAGTAAGGCAGACGCGCCATTCGTCAATGTTGTTTGGCTTAAAGCATCATAGGTCTTTAATTGTTCACCGATATTCAATGCTAAAGACGCCTGCCGACTTGGACCATATACACTAGGCCTAAATTGCGTAGTACTTGCGTTTGCCGTACTGGGCGTTTGAGTCGTGTGCGATTCCGAAACAAAACTTTGCGCCAAAGCTGCGGATTCAGGGGCATAGCCACCCTCAGTCACTTGTTCACTTGGCCGAACATTTGCCAAACCGTCATGAATACAGCGATAAACCATATCATGAACACTGCGACTCTCCCGAAATCGAACCTCATGTTTTGATGGATGAACGTTAACATCAACCAGATTAGGATTGAGTGTTAAAAACAACACAAAGGCAGGAAATCGTTGATGATGCAACACATCCTGATAGGCCATGCGTACAGCATGGCTAATTAGTTTATCTTTAACATGTCGACCGTTAACGTAAAAATACTGCAAATCAGCCTGACTGCGGGAAAAGGCCGGCAAGGATACCCAACCATGTAATTTCATATCGGCAAGGTCTAAATCGACATAAATTGAATTTTCAACAAACGGTTTCCCACACAAGGTAGCTACCCGTTGTTGACGTGAGGCTTGGTCCTCAGCGGCGCGCAACTTAAGAACTTCTCTCTGGTTATGCTTTAAACTAAATGCCACATGAAAGTGGCTGAGCGCAATAAATTTGACAATTTTTTCAATATGCCCAAATTCAGTTTTTTCTGTACGCAAGAATTTTCGTCGGGCGGGGGTGTTAAAGAACAGATCCCTTACCTCTACACTTGTGCCCACAGGATGGGCTACAGGCTCTAATTCAAGAATTTCATCACCACCGTCACTAACAATTCTCCAGCCAGTATTATTACCATCACCTAAGTCGCTGCCCAGTCGGCGTGAGCGAATCTCCAGTCTTGAAACAGAGCTAATACTGGGTAAGGCTTCACCACGAAAACCGAGACTGGAAACACCTTGCAAATCTTTAAAGTCGTGAATCTTGCTAGTGGCGTGACGACTTAATGACAATTGCATATCTTCTGCATGTATGCCAAAGCCGTCATCGGATATGTGAATACACCTAATGCCACCGTTTTCAATTTCTAACTCAATTTTTTTGGCGCCAGCATCTAGACTGTTTTCAATAAGCTCTTTTACCACGGCAGCAGGGCGTTCGACCACCTCTCCCGCAGCGATTTGATTTGCCAACTGGGTAGACAGGGGACGTATTCGAGGTATGAGGTGCTCTTTCATAAGGCTTAAAATGTCCGTTCTACTTGAGGTCAAGTTCCTGGACTAACCGTTCAGCGGGTTTATTGATGTTGATTGGTGTCAATTTCGCCATAATGCTTCTGTGTGGTTTGCGACTTTTATACATTAGTTTCACTAAAACGAAAGAAACCTTATTGAGGTAAATAAGTGCCAATATGAATAATACTGTCGAACCAATTTCCATGTACAAGGCAGCCATCATTCCGTGGTCAATTAGGGTGGCGAAACTGAAAAAAAACAAAATCATTATTATACCCATGGGAACTGCCGTAAATATTTTTATATTATCGTGGGACTTCTGAATCTGTTCTATTGCGCTGATAATATCCACTGTTGTCATATTGATACTCTTTATACTGAATGAATATATGAATAATTCTACTTTCCTCTATTGAGGCGACACAGTGGATGGTACACGAAATTGAGAATGTTATTAAGCGAAACGCGTGCGAAAATACCGAAAGGAGCATTAAATGGAGACGACAATCAACTACTTACTATTAATATTAATATTTAGAATTACCGGTTACAGCTGGACGCTAAATTAACTATCTTCATGAGTCGGGATACGAATGATCTGTCCGACCACGATGTTACTATTATTTAAAGAATTGACATGCCGCAAGTCTGCCACGCTGACGTTATAGTGTTTAGCAATCCCCCTAAGAGTATCCCCTTGTTTTATCTCATGAAAATCTGTTATGGCCGCCAACAAACTGTCAGGCGGTGGGTATTTTCTAAAATATTGATTAACACCCTGGTGAATCGCTTTGGCTATCTTGGTTTGATATTTTTTATTCTTGAGCTTTTTCTCTTCACTTCGATTGGATATAAAACCTGTTTCAACCAAAATTGAAGGGATATCAGGCGACTTTAATACCACAAATCCTGCACGTTCAACCCAACCTTTATGCACATTACCCACAGTCTTTAGATTATTGAGCACACTTGCCCCCACTTCCACACTCGCCACAAGAGTGGCACTTTGGGATAAGTCCAATAATACCGAAGCCAAAACATCATCTTTATCGTCCAAACTCACACCACCCAAAAGGTCAGTGTTATTTTGCGTTGTTTCCAACCAACGAGTAGCTTCATTGGTTGCCGCTCTTTGTGACAAAACAAATACGGATGCGCCGTGCGCTTTTCTGTTTTTAACGGCGTCAGCATGAACAGATACAAATAAATCCGCTTTTAATTTGCGCGCCTGTCTAATTCGACCACGCAGACTCACATAGTAGTCCCCCTGTCGAATCATCACCGGTTTAATGCCATACTCATTTTGAAGTAACTTTTCTAATTTACGAGCTATGGCCAAAACAACATCTTTTTCACGAGTGCCCTTGCGCCCCACGGCCCCGGGATCGTCACCACCATGACCTGCGTCGATGGCCACAATAATATCGCGTTTCTCGCTATATTTTTCTGGTGTGACTTGTGTAGGCGGAAGAGATTGTTTGAATGTGGCTGTCTGCACTGGGGTTCTTGTGGTGCTGGGTGATACCAGATCATTTTCTAAGTCGAGCACCAATCTATGACCATAAAGACCGGTAGGTTTGAGTAAAAATCCCTTGGGTTTCACTTGCGAGTTAACATCCAATACGACGCGATAATCTTGTCCGTTTCGAACAGAACTGCGTATACCCGATATCACACTGTTACCAGGTGCTCGGTCGGGCAAGGCGCGGGAAAGTGTCGTGTTATTAAGATCCACAACAATACGATCTGGATTACTTAAACGCAAAATCTGATATTTTACCGGCGCACTGATGTCAAATACCAGTCTTGTATTGTTTGGGCTAGACCATACTCTGAGTCCATCAATCTGTGCGGCTTGTACATTGGCGAGTACGCTGACAGCAAGACACAGCACTACGCCAATTGAGGCAATGAACTTGGTAAAACGAGTATGGTTATTTATTTTTACAGTCCTTTTACTAATCGTCATACATCAACCTGATTATTACAATTCTTTGTTTAGTCGAAATTTGTCTTAACGATATCTATTATAAACACATCTGCCTAATAGTATAATTTATAACAGATTATACGTCACCCTAACTCAACAATTCTATGCAATAATTGTTCACCTTTTACTGATTTTGACTCAATTATTACGTTTCTGCCATCTTCAACGTAATTTAATTGTATAACAACATCGGGATCAGGTAAAAATCCCAGACCTCTACCCGGCCATTCTACCAGTACCACACTGTCCTCATTAAAATAGTCCCGTATACCCAAATACTCTAACTCTTCTGGATCGGCTAAGCGATATAGATCAAAATGGTAAACATCGTATTGACCCGTTTTATAGGACTCAACTATTGTGTACGTTGGACTCTTTACCTTACCACTATATCCTAAACCTGCTAACAAGCCCCTGACAATTGTCGTTTTGCCGGTTCCCAACTCGCCTTCGAAATAAATAATACAGCCCTTTATCAAACCTTTGCCAATCTGGCGGCCAAATCGCAGAGTGTGTTGTTCATTTTTTAGCAGGAAATCATGCATTAACCAGCTGCCGAATATAGGGGAAGAGATCACTAGCCAATAGCCCGCGCGGTGCATTTTCTGCCGCCATATCGGCAGCATAGGCATGGATACACACACCAAGTTCCGCACTATGGATTAAACTGACACCTTGGGCCGCCAGACCTGCAATAATTCCAGTCAACACATCACCCATTCCGCCACTGGCCATTCCCGGATTACCATATGGACACAAACTGGGCTGACCGCTTTCATCCTGTACCAGGGTCCCGCAACCTTTTAGTACGGCAACGCCCCCATAGTATTCTTGTAGCGATCGTAGCGCCTGAAACCGGTCAGCTTGAATTTCTTTACTTGTGATCTTCAACAAAGTGGCCGCTTCACCTGGGTGGGGTGTTAACACCCAATTAGCCCTTTGTTGGGGTTCCATTGATAGCAAATTTAATGCATCGGCATCAACTATAAGAGGCTTTTTACTTTCAAGCACCGCTGACAGGAGGTCTTGTGCCCAGCGATCTTTGCCTAAACCAGGACCTATTACGACTATGTCTGCTCGATGCAATAGCACCCTTAAATCACTTGCATTGCCAACACCATAACTCATTAGCTCAGGACGTGTAAGGTTTACTAAATGGGCATGGCTGGTGTGAGTAGCCACAGTAACAAGACCAGCACCCGCTCGATACGCAGCCTCTGCAGACATGCGTACGGCCCCTGACATACCTTGGTTGCCTCCAACAATGAGTATGTGCCCACATTGGCCTTTGTGAGTCGATGCGTGTCTTGGTCTAAGTATCTGCCTAAGTGAGTTTAGGGATAAAAGCGTGGTACTGTGTTCCACCCGATTATAGATTTCCTGCTGAACTTGTAAATCATCAAATACTATTTCTCCACAACAATCCGGACCCCTGGCGGTCAACAATCCTTGCTTTAAACCAATAAATGTCACAGTAAGGTCAGCATTTACCGCACTACCCAAGATACAACCAGTATCGGCATGTAAGCCGGAAGGTATATCACAGGCTACAACGGCCGCCGATTGGTTAGCCGCGATGTTAATGGCGTCAATAGCTAAACGCCAGCCCCCTTTCACCTCCCCTTTTAAGCCAGTGCCCAACATGGCGTCAACAATAAGATCAAACATGTCCAATGGCTGCCCACCATAATGAAGTATTTCAACATGTGTCCCTTCGAGACGTTCATAGGCTGTGAGCGCGTCACCTTTTAAGTTTTCAACATTCCCCATCAAGTAGATCACCACTCGTATTCCAAGATGATCGGCAAGGCGCGCAACAACAAAACCATCACCGCCGTTATTCCCTATGCCACATAGTACTGCAATACGTTTCGCCCGAGGCCAACGTAATCGCAGTGCACTGAAGACGGCATTTCCAGCATGCTCCATTAAACTGATACCTGGATCGTCAAACTCTTCAATTGCAATACGGTCTAGTTCACGGACCTGTTGCGCTCGATAAAGTCGCGATGGCAGATGACTGGAATTATTGTTACGATTAAGTATTGAAAGTGTGGTGTTCTCTGTCCACATATGATGTTCCCTGATGAATTCAAAATACTATGTAAATAATAAGCCAATAAACGCTACAAACCAATAAGCACTGCAACATAATGACCGACTTTAATCAACTCACTAAGCAAATTAAAACCTGGGGAAAATCTCTTGGTTTTCAGCAAGTGGGTATTAGCGACATAGACTTGAGCGATGCCGAGGTGCACTTTCTCAATTGGATTAGCAAGAATCGTCATGGAACTATGGACTATATGGCACGTCACGGTCTGAAACGTACTCGACCCGAGGTCTTGCTACCGGGAACCCTACGTATCATTAGTGTACGCATGGATTATTTTCCTTCATCCTGTACTAAAGCAGAAGATATTCTCGAACACAAGGAACTCGCCTATATATCTCGCTACGCTCTGGGACGCGATTATCATAAAGTACTACGTAACAAACTACAAAAACTGTGTGCACAAATCTCTCAAGAAATTGATGACTTTACTTATCGCGTTTTTACCGACAGCGCACCCGTATTAGAAAAGGCACTTGCAGAAAAGGCAGGCATCGGTTGGATCGGCAAACACAGCAATCTTATAAACAAAACTACAGGCTCCTGGTATTTTCTAGGTGAAATCTACACAGATCTTCCTTTACCCACAGATTCAAGCGCGGAAAACCACTGCGGTACTTGTCAATCCTGTATTGAGGTGTGCCCCACTAATGCGATTATTGCACCTTATGAGGTCGATGCACGCTTGTGTATTTCCTATTTGACCATCGAGTCGCGTGACTCTATTCCTTTAGAGCTTCGCCCACTCATTGGAAATCGTATCTATGGCTGTGATGACTGCCAACTGGTCTGTCCTTGGAATAAATTCACCGCTTTCACTCAAGAGCAAGACTTTATGCCAAGGCATCACCTGGATGCACCAACGCTTGTCGAATTATTTAATTGGAGTGAGCAGGAGTTTTTACGTAAAACAGAAGGTAGCCCGATCCGAAGAATTGGTTACGATTGTTGGATACGTAATATTGCAGTTGCCATGGGTAATAACACAAATAATCCAGCCGCCCTAAAAGCCTTACAAAATAAGCGTGAATTTCCATCAGCCATGGTAAGAGAACATATCGAATGGGCCATTGCACGCCTCAGTGCCTCAGTGCATCAATGAGTGTATAATTGTGTTAAAGCAACTGGCCCAATGCCCGATACACTAAATATGTTAAACCACAACACCATACCCATTAATACTCGATATAACAACATGTTAAGACGGTTTTATGGCATCTTTGGGCTTATTTCTGTAATCATTATGCTTGCTGTTATTAGCGGCTGTGCATCTACCTCGCCCAAAAACGCAAAAGCCAGTAAGCATCAGACCGCCGTTACGAATACACCGAAAAAACTATCTAAAACCAATGTAAAACAATTACTTACCCAACAGCATCGGAACTGGAAGGGCACCCCTTATAAATTAGGCGGCAATAGCAAAAACGGAATCGATTGCTCGGGTTTTGTCCATATTACCTTTAAGCAAAGACTGGGATTGAACCTTCCACGCACCACTTCCCAGCTTTCAAAAACCGGAATCGCAATCAACCGAAAACAGCTCACTGTCGGAGACTTGGTTTTTTTCACCACAGGATTCTCAAAACGACACGTAGGCATCTATATGGGTAACCATAGCTTTCTGCATGCCTCCACCTCTAAAGGCGTTATGATATCGTCAATGAATTCTCCTTATTGGTCCAAACACTATTGGAAATCAACACGAATTTTAGTTATTTAATTTTCAATTCATCTTTCTTAGTCAAAATCTGAATCCGGGTATCCAGTTCCAATTTTTATTAGGTTTTATTCCAGGACACTGCTGTCCCGTTAAAATGGAACCTGTTTACGTAAACCTGTGCGGTATATACGGTGTAGATTATGACAAGTACCCCGGACAGCAGTGATTCCAGGATAAATAAACACTTACCGTATTATTTTGTGGCATTAACCTAGACATAGTAAAGGATCAAACAATGGTTCACAATCTTCACATTCCAGGTTGCGCCACTTGCCGGATTTAGAATCGTCATCATCGCTGGGTTCTGCGATCATTCCTCTTAGCCAGTCCATGAAGCGTATACCGCCGGCAGAATCCTCTGTGTAAAAAAGATTGGGATCGTCGGGATTAGCCAATACCGTATGCTGTGTTCCAGCACCG
>Ga0316187_10004042_pt1 | contig 12700 bp, 10 predicted proteins | sample CroRivburrow1_MG_FD_204927 | JGI IMG/M metagenome (GOLD analysis project Ga0316187, IMG submission 204927) | Coastal sediment microbial communities from Maine, United States - Cross River worm burrow 1 | ecosystem: Environmental > Aquatic > Marine > Coastal > Sediment | place: USA: Maine...
GAGCTCGTCGGGAAAAAAGCTTTTGACCTTTTCGAAATGGAGTTTATCCAGCTCCCGTTGCATCCACTGCAACTCCTCCATGGCATTCGTGTATTGCTCGTTTTCCACATATTTTTTCAGGTTCTCAAACAGCTCGTCCATGGTCTCCGCACCGACCGGACCCACAACCGTCACGCAGAGCAGACAAGCCAGCGCAAACCTCGAAATCTGTTTTGTTTTCATGAATTATTCACGCATCCGTTGAACCATTGAGGATAGTAACGGTAAAGTATGTCGAATTCCTGTCAAGTTGAGGAGAGTCCTGAGCCCGGTTGAGGGTTCAGACCAGGATGCGCGGGCACCGAACAGCCGACCCGATCCACCCGGAAACGGCCGGCTCGTCACCTTCCCTTGGTAGCACAAGCACCGCAGCGCCGTGCCGGTGCGCCGTCGAGATCACCCGTTGTCGGTCGGCCATCGGCAGCACAAAAACCCTGGCGCGGCGTCCTGTCGGTAACTCTCCCATATACGTCTCGACGTCGTTTTCCCCCGTTCCTTCCGGGATCAGTATGATCAGGTCCAGATCGTAGGACTCGCCGATGCTCGAGGCCAGTGTCAAAGCCCGCCGACCCCGCTCCGTACCGTCATAGATCACCCAAACCGGTCGTTTCCAGGCCGCGGATTTCCCACGGCCGCCCTGCGTGTAAACCGCGTCATCGACGATCACGATGTCCCGGCTGTGCGCCATCCGCACCACTGAACTCACATAGTGTCCGCGCACCACCTGCACTGACACGCTGATGCGCTTATGCCTGGATTTTTCCTGCAGCAGTTCCTCCAGCTTCCGCACTTCCGACCGCATCGCGCGGTCCAGGCGCTGCGGATCCAAAGGTCGGATAGTGCCGCTCGAGCGGTCAAGCTCCTGCGCGAACGGTAATTGGGATAATCTGACCAGGTTGATATCCTCTATAAACAGGGCCGTCAGGGGCGCCCGGAATGACGAGGCAAGCTCCACCGCCGACGCCAGCAAGTCTTCGCTGCGCAGGGGCCCGCCGAACGCAACCAGCACGCGCTCTACGGGTGGGGCAGAAAAACTATTCACTCGTCACCTTTTCTTTCGCCGCCTTCGTGGGAAAACTCCCGGCGGCGTACGGCCAGATCGATCAATGCCTGTTCGGCCTTGCCATTGACGCTGTCTTCCGGAAGGATACCTTGTTCGTCACGCTCACCGGCGGTCGTGCCGGTCAACAGTTCGATGGCGTCGTTCACATTGCGGACGGCGTAGACACTGAACTGCCCGTCCCTTGCGGCATCCACGACGTCCGTGCGCAGCATGAGATGGGTAACATTGGCGGCCGGGATGATCACCGCCTGTCGCCCGCTCAGCCCGGCGTTCGAGCAGACATCGAAAAAGCCCTCGATTTTCTGATTCACGCCGCCGACAGCCTGGACTTCCCCGCGCTGATTTACCGACCCCGTCACCGCCACGTACTGCCGGATCGGGACTTCCGACAGAGCCGACAGCAATACGCACAGCTCGGCCAGCGACGCGCTGTCGCCATCAACCATGCCGTAGGATTGCTCGAAGACGAGGCTGGCCGTCATCGACAGTGGATAGTGTCTTGCATAACAGGAAGCCAGGTAGCTGGACAGGATCAACACACCCTTGGAATGGATCTTTCCGCCCAGCCGGGTTTCCCTCTGGATGTCGATGAACTTGCCCTCTCCCATCCGCGTCGTGGCGGTGATACGTGAAGGAAGGCCGAAAGAAAAGTCCCCGAGATCGATCACCGACAAGCCATTGATCTGACCGACTTTTTCTCCCGCGACGTCGATCTTCACCACGTCGCGATCGATCCACTCGTAGGCCCGCTCCCTGATGTGGTCGTGCCGGCGTACCTTCGAGTCGATGGCTGCCTGCACGTCGCTGCGCGACACGTGCGCCGCCCCCCGGGCGCCCGCACTGTAGTCCGACTCGCGCAGCAGATCGGAGATGCGCCTCATATCCACCGAGAGACGGGTTGAATCCTCCGCCAGTCTCGAGCCGTACTCGACCACGCGCGCCACAGCCCCGCGCTCGAGCGGGCGCAGGTTCTCTTCGTTCACGATCCGCGCAACGAGGCGGGCGTACGACATTGTCGAATCCGCGTCCCTGTCGATGTCATCGCTGAAATCCGCGATTACCGTGAACAGGTCGCCAAACTCCGGATCATGCCGGTTCAGCAGATAGTAGATGAGCCGATCGCCGACGAGGACGACCTTGACGTCCAGGGGGATCGGTTCCGGCTCGAGCGACGAGGTATTCATCAATCCGTAAGCTTTCTCGAGTGGTTCGATCCGAATCAGGCGGGAGCGAAGCGCCCGCTTCAGCCCCTCCCATGCAAAGGGCTGCCGCAAAAGCCTGTCGGCATCGAGCACAAGGTATCCGCCGGTGGCACGATGCAGATCGCCGGCCTTGATCAGGCTGAAATCGGTGACCAGCGTACCCATTTGCGCCTGGTACTCGATGCGGCCGACGAGGTTCGCATAGGTGGGCAGATCCTGATAGATCACCGGCGCCGTGGTCTCGTCATCGTGTTCGACCATCAGGTTGACCTTGTAACGGCGGAGCGCCTCCGCTGCGCCCGAGCGGACGGGGAAGATCACCTGCGTCTCCCTCTCCTGCCGGAACTCCCGAACATGCTCGATCACGTCCTTTTCCACGGCCTCCAGGTAGCGGCACACGTCGGGCAGATCACGATGATGCTCTCTCACGCTTTCGATAAGATGCTCTACAGCGTAGTGTGCGATCTCGCGGTCGATCTCCTTCACCTTCTCCCGCGTTTCCTTCTGCCAGAGCGGAAACTGTCGTATGATTTTCTGCAGACGCTCCTGAAGTTCCTTGACATCCGCCTCTATCTTTTTTTTCTGATTGTCGGAGAGCCTCGCAAAGTGCTCGGGATCGATCACCTCGCCGCCGGCATCCAGTGGCGCGAATGCGAAACCCGAGGGAGTGTGCAGAAACCTGATGCGCCGTTTGGTGGCCTCGGAATCCACCTCCTTCAGCACGTCATCGCGGCGCGCGAAGAGTTCCTTCTCGAGTTCCGCGACGCGGGACTGGTATTCCTCGGTTTCGAACGCGGACGGGATCGCGGTCCCCAGATCTTCGATCAGTTGCTCCATATCCCTGCAGAATCGGCTTCCCCTGCCGGGCGGCATCTCGAGTGCCCGCGGGCGGTGCGGGTGTTCGAAGTTCCATACGTAACACCAGTCCGAGGGCACCGCACGCGCCGCGGCCTCTCGTTCCAGGATATGCGCGACGATGTCATGCTTCCGGATGCCTGCGGCGCCGAGGGCAAAGATGTTGCAGCCGTGGCCTTTTACCCGAACGCCATACTTGAGTGCCTCCAGAGCCCGTGCGTGGCCCACCACCTCATCCAGGCCGTCAAGATCGGCCGTGGTCTCGAAGTCGAGTGCAGCGGAGTCGCACCGGGTGCACAGAACGTCGGCTGTCAGCGGATTTTCCATGAGCACTTTTTGCAGTTCGCTATGCCGTGTCCGTCAACCATAAAGCTTTCCGGCGGAACGGGATTGATGTGGGTCAAATTCGTTGACGGTGATTACTGTGGCAACACCGGGGAAACTACTGCTGCCCGTCGATCAGCGCGGCGGCGAGTGGTTCATCCCTTTTATAGATGTCATCGCGGAAATGGGGGAGTCCCGAGTCGTCGACCCATACCGTCCAGTACATCAGGTGGACCGGGGCCCGGGAGCGGATGGGGACCTGGGTCTCTTTCCCGGATTCGAGCACGGCGTCGAGCCGCTCCTGCGTCCAGGACCGCTCGTCCTGCAGCAGATAGCGCGCAAGGTCAAACGGCTTTTCGAGGCGCACGCAGCCGTGACTGAAGTCCCTCGACTCGCGGGTGAACAACGATCGCGCGGGGGTGTCGTGCAGATAAACGTCGAATTCGTTCGGGAAAATGAACTTGACGCGGCCGAGCGCGTTGTCCTCGCCTGGCATTTGCTGGAAGCGGTAGCGGAAGTTCTGTTTATTCAGACTGCTCCAGTCGACGCTTCCGCTGTCAATGACTTTGGCGTCATACCCCCACCCCGACAGCGTGCGCATGTTGTTTTCGGAAAGATACGACGAGTTCTCCTTCAGCTTTGGCAGAATTTCATTGACAGCGATACTCCACGGCACGTTCCACGTCGGGTTCAATACCAGGTACGACATGCGGTCGCTGAATACCGGGGTCCTGTGATAGGGCTTGCCCACGATCGCGCGCATCGACAGCACCTTGCGATCGGACTCCATGACGTCGACACGAAAACCGGCGATATTGACTTCGATGCGGCTTTGCCCGAGGTCTGCCGGCATCCAGCGCCAGCGTTCCATATTAACCCTGACCTGTCGCATGCGCTGCGCATAGGATTTGTTGAGCCATGCGATGGTGTTTGTTCCCACTACGCCGTCAGGCTCGAGCCCGTTTCGATGCTGAAACTGCTTAACGCTCGCCTCCAGTGCAATATCGAATACCTCCGGATCGTCAACTTCCGGGAGGCTGCCCCCCCACGCCTCGAGGCGCTTGCGAAGCGCCGAGACGGCGGCCCCCCGATCATCAAGGCGGAGCGTCCCGCGAGGCACCCGTGCCAACGGTGAGCCGATTGAACTGGTGAGTTCGAGCAACAACGCCTTCAATCGCTGGTAACGGGGATCCCGGGGCGCCATACCTTCGTAGGAAAGGATCAGCGAGCGGGCTTCGCCGGAGATTGCATCACCCAGGATCGATACCACATCCTGTTTGCGAGGTCTGGCCTTCCAGCTGTCGTACAACAACTCCGGGCTGACTTTGCCCGCGGACAGGTGCCTGGCATAGGTGAGCCCACCGTCGGTCAGCAGCAGTTCCAGGTCCACGGCGCCTTCCGCGTCCGCCATGTGGCCCCGGGCTATACGCGCGGATATTGCCAGGAGGTGATAGTCCCTGGCGTCGAGCCCGTGTTCCTGCGCACCACCGAGGATGCCTATGAGCGCACTCCCATGAGCCGTCAGCGTCCCCTCGTTTATCCAGACCGGCACATTGCCGACGCGCGCATAAAACTCCCGGGTCAGATCCGGCGAGGACAGGTCCATGCCCTCGACCATGGGATATCCTTCCTGCACCACTTTCTGAAGCCGGCTCTTCAGCGGTGAATCTGCATCGGCAGAGAATGCTCCCGGCGCATAAAACAGGATCAGCGGCAAACACAGCCGCGTCAGAAAACCAAATAAACGTCGGGAAGACAGTGATCCTGATCGCCGTGCTGATGTTCTCGCGATTATCATATGCATGAGGGAGATGCGTGACCGAAGTATTGGAAGCGGGGGCAACCCCCGATTCTTACACTGTCAGCGTCCTGAGGCCAGTACATCGAGCGAGGCGCGCCCGTTATATTCTTGCCCAGGATTCACCTGACCAATCCCTGTCCAGCGGAGTTCGGCGTTAAAGCATTAAAAGATGAACAGGCGCTTACGGGTCGAAACAACAGCGCAATAAGTGATGCAAATCAATACCGCCAACGGAGGAAAGTATCACAATAACCGTGTCTGTAATTCCGACCGGAGAAGGTATTAAAATGTCATCACATGCATGGGTTTTGGTCGCCGACTCGGCGAGGGTACGATACTTTTCTGCAGACAGCGCCAGCGCGCCTTTGGTGTCATTCCACCAAACTGTCCACCCCGAGGCCAGATTGCACGACAAGGATATGAAATCGGACAGGCCCGGGCGCGCTTTCGACAGCCACGGCGAGGGCAGGCACGCCACGGGCACCGCGGTAAGTCCCAAGGAACAGGAGTCGATTCGCTTCGCGAAAACCATAGCCGACTACCTGGATCAGGGGCGTGTCAACCACCGCTACGACCATCTTGTTCTGGTGGCTGACCCACGTTTTCTCGGCCACATCCGCGGCGCCCTCTCTTCAGAAGTTGCCAAACTTGTCTCCCTGGAGATCGACAAGGATCTCAGCACCGAGAACGAGGCCGAGATCCGAAAACATCTCCCGGATCGTCTGTAGCGGGATCGCCCTTCAGTCGAGTAGCTCGTCCGCTCTGATTCGCGCACCGTTGTTCAGCGCGTGCACATCGCTGACCTTTCCGTAGAGATCCCTGACCCGGTGCATACTGCCGACCATCCCCGCCTCCACCATAATTTATCCTACCTCAGTTCCTCTGGAATCGCGGTGGAGGCGAAGACGGGATCCCGATCCGCGAACTCGAGAACCGACTGAAGGTTTGCGTGCGGCGAAATATCGACCCGGCATCGAAACAGCGCCCAGCCCAGAAAGCAGGCGAGCCTCAGGATGCCGTCGGTGAGCACATAGTCGGCCGATCCGACCCGCGCATCGAGCGCGGACAAACCGGACAGGATTCGACGTGCCTGCCGGCCGAGATACGGAGAATTGTCCGGGGTGAGCCCGTCCTCCTCCATCAGAAAAAGATTGACTACGCTGTCCGCAACGGTGTTCGTGGTACAGAACAGGTCATAGTCGTCTATATCGGGAAAGAATTCCCGGCCGGCGCTCTCTCTAGCGAATTTCAATATCGAACTAGAATCGCTGAGCAGCCTGTCGCCCGCGACAAGGTAGGGCAGTTTGAACACCGGAGACTGACTCGTCAGCTCATCAAAATTCCCGGTGACGAAATCCCAGTCCAGTTTGCCCTGGGTGAGCGCGATTCTGCAATGCCGGACGAATGGGGAAGTGACGCTCCCATAGAGTTTCATGGTTTGAATCCTCGTCATGCTGCAATGTATTTCCTGTATCGCGGCCGCCAGCTGGCCGCCTCGATCAGAGAATCGATTTCCTTCCCTGGATCGACCGCGGCAACACCGTCCTCAACCGCCTGCAGTATTGTAGCGCGTGTAATTGAACGGGACACGTCGCTCAAGCGGCCGATCGCAGGATAAAGCAGGCCCCGTGCCAGTTCGTCCTCACCGACGCTTTGCGCCAGCGCGCGGGCAGCGGCGTTGATCATGCCGTCGGTAACCTGCCGTGCACCGGCGAGCAACGAACCCAGGCCGAGCCCGGGAAATATGAACACGTTGTTGCCCTGCCCGATTTCGTAAACCCTGCCGCCGTAGCTGACGGGATCGAACGGACTGCCGGTCGCCACCATGCCCTTACCCGACGTCCATTCGATCACATCCTCGGGGACGGCCTCCGTTATGCTGGTCGGATTTGAGAAAGGCATGATCAAAGGGCGATCCGTGTGTCTGGAAACGGTGCGGATGACCTCCTCGTCGAAAGCGCCGGCCTGGCCGGAGGAACCGATAAGCGCTGTCGGCTTGTAGCGCTCGACGACCGACAGAAGATGCCGGTCCTGCTCCGCGCCCAGGCCGATACTGTCGGCATATGAAGCGGGCCATGCAAGCTTGTACTTGTACTTATCAGCGATTTCACGGTCGTCGACGACCAGGCCCTTGCTGTCCAGCACGCCGACATGTCGGCACAGATCGCTCTCTTCCACCCCGGCTTCAAGGAAGAGCGCTTGCAACCGGGTCGCGATTCCAAACCCGGCGGCGCCGGCACCATGAATCAGGACCCGCTGATCCGCAAGGGCGATACCGGATATACGCATCGACGACAACAAACCGGCGACCGCAACCGCGCCGGTTCCCTGGATGTCATCGTTGAAAGACGGCACTGTTTTCCGGTAGCGCTCCATGATGTTGAGGGCATTGTCCTTGCGGAAATCCTCCCACTGTATGAGGGCGCCCGGAAAAACCTGTTTAACGGCGGCGACGAATTCATCAACGAGTTCATCATACTCCACACCACGCAGGCGGTGGTGGGGCCACCCCAGATAAAGTTCGTCGCCCAGCAGGGCGTCGTTGTCGGTACCGACGTCCAGGCACACCGGGAGCGTCCGGGCGGGATCGATTCCGGCTCCCGCCGTATACAGAGCCAGCTTACCGACGGAGATCGCCATACCACCGGCGCCCTGATCACCAATGCCAAGAATGGACTGACCGTCGGTGACAACAATGAGCCGTATGCTGCCCTTTTTTGCAGCGTTGCAAAGCACCTCGGCAATCCGCCCACGGTGGCCGGGCGTAATCCACACGCCCCGTCCGCGCCGGAACACCTGACTGAAATTCTGGGTCGCCCGCCCGACGGTCGGCGTATAAACAATGGGCATGAATTCTTCCAGGTAGTCATTGAGCACTCTGAAGAACAGGTACTCGTTCCTGTCCTGCAAGGACATCAATCCGATATATTTTTCGAGTGCGTCGTCCTTCACGGCGATGGACTCGTAGATCCGTCTGGCCTGGACATCCATCGAGTTGTATTGATTCGGCAGCAATCCTTCCAGCCCGAGTTCCCGGCGCTCTTCCGGCGAAAAACCGGTGCCCTTGTTAAGAAGTGGATTCCTTATCAGATCGTATCCCCGCAGGGTCACCTCTATCGAAACGTCTTTTTGATCGTCTGGCGCCATTTGGGGCAGGCCGGTTTGGATTCGCCGTTCATTCTAGCAGCACCATCGTGCCGGATCACACACCACGCACCATTTCCATGAAAATGGCGGTAGTCTGGTTCAGATCAGCAGGCCGGGGGCGATGATCAGCAGTATCCCGAGCACCAGGATGACGACCCCACTCAGTAGCTTCAGCCACCGCCCCTGTTTTTCCTGGAGCTTGTACTTATTCATAGTGAACACCGCAATCCCCACCATGATTGCGTCGTCGAATATGTAGGCCAGGTTGTACAAGACCAGGTAGAAATAGTACTGCGCCGTCGGCATGGGATAGAGTGTCAGGACCTGGGTATAAAGTGCGGGCAGCCCGGCGGTACAGAGCAATTCGACCATATTGACCATGACCGCGAGGATGGCCACTCCGACCAGCGCAGCGTAGAGGTTTTGCGCGTGAAGGACGTTCCGTACGCGCATGTAAAGCGTCGGTTTAACGGAGTCGGGGATACTCAGTGATACACCCTTGCCGAATGCAAAATAATCCTTGACATGGATTACGCCTATGGCGACCGCCAGAACCCCGATCACCACCTGCAGCCAGCGCGTAAAACCGATCAGCAAAAACAGGTTCAGCCACGCCGCCATGAATGCGAAGTAAACCAGGCCGCTCACCAGGACAAAGGTGCCGGCGACCAGGATGATGCGGCGACGGTCCCGGACGTTTACCAGGATGGAGAGAAGGAACAGTAACACCCACATGGCACAGGGGTTGAAGCCGTCTAGCAGCCCCAGAACGAGGGTAAACACGGGAAGGCCCAGGTCCGCGACGGAAAAGGTCCCGAGCGGCGTCTCTATTTGCTGCGCTTCCGCAGCGCCGCCCGGGTTCACGAGTTGCATTTCTATCCATTCCCCGCTGCCCGCTTCCTCCGAAAAACCGGTCTGGAATGCACCACAGATAAAAAACGACGGTACGCCGGGTTGCTCGACCCCGTGCTTTCTGCTTAGCGCGAACAGGCTCTCCAGTGCATCCGGATCTGCTATGACGTCGCGGTACCGGATGGACAGACCGGGAAGGCGCTGCTCCAGATCCCGAAGAAACGATTTGGCGTCGGCACAGTGCGGGCAGCCCTCGCGCACGTACACATCGATCGCCTGACAAGCAGGTTCCGCACCCAGGGCCTCGGCGGCTGAGAACAGCTGCAGAAGAAACAAAACAACCAGCCCGCGATGTCGCGCGGAGGCGGGCAAGTACACTCCAGAAAAATCCCTGATTTAACGGATCATGGCCGTGCCCGTGTCTCCCGCCTCCGCTGACGGTCCACGAGGTGGGCCAGGTCGATGAGTACCTCACTGAGCAGATCGAGCACGTCATCAACCGTCAGGATGCCCACCAATGTTTGTTCAGAATCGGTTACCGGCACTCTGCGAATGCCGTTTTCACGCATGACCTCTATGACGTGCATAAGATCATCGTCCTCGGTAACAGTGGTCAGCTCGGAACTCATCGCTTCACCCACGCAGACGCTGTCCGGGTCGGTCCCGTTGGCGACAATGCCAAGCGCGATGTCACGATCGGTGAGTATCCCCACCGGGACCTGCTTTCCGTACTCTTCCCTCACAATCACGACGTCTCCGACATGATACTCCCGCATGATCACGGCCGCCTCCGTAACGGAACGTTCTTCCTCGATCACAACGACTTCCCGATTACAAAATTCTCCGATACGCATATTAAGTTCTCCTGCAGCGACCCGAATGATGAATGGATCCTACTCCTGAATGCACCGGGTCAAGTTGACTGGAGTCAAATTCTGGACCGAGCCGCTATCTGCAAGAGGTCCTATTTGCCCTGCCGGTAGCGATCGATCAACCGCAGGGCAAATGATGACAACACCCCCAGGTTCGATCCGCCGAATTCACCGACGACGGCGGTGTTGACGGCGATCACCGAACCGGAGGAATCGAGAACCGGGCCTCCGCTGCCGCCGGTTGCCGTTTCGGCATCGTAGACGACATAGTCATCCGACACCTGGCTGACGATACCGCGGCTCGCGAGAGGCCTGATGTGGCCGTTCTGGGCCAGCCGGTCCACCAACTCCCAGAAACCCGCATCGTCCCGGCTGGCCTGCTCGATGAAGCCGCCACCCACCCTGGCGAGTATGCCCCTGATCCCGAGCGGGTATCCCACCACCAGGATCTCGTCGCCCGGCCGCGGCACGGTGGCTGCAAAACCCAGCACCACCACCTCCAAACCGAGTTCTCCGCTCATCTTCAACAGGGCCAGATCTGCATGATCGCTGCTGACCAGGTGCTCGACCGGATAGGGTTTGGAATCGCCCGGATAAAATACTCGCATCCGCCGGTGTTCGGGCATCAACCCAAGCTCTACCGGGACCTGGCTTCTTTCGTCTTCCAGCCACGGCTCCGCCACGTGCTTGTTGGTCATCAGTAACCCCTCTTTGCCGATCACGAATGCGGTGCCCGTAAACGGCAGTTCGACGAGTTCGCCTTCTCCCTCCACAGAGAAAAGATACACGCCCTCCGCTTCCTCCGAGTAGCGCAGGGGCTTTCCCGATTCCGGATCGGAAAATCCGTATGAGCCCTGCACGAAGGCGATGGAGCTCTCTGTCATGGCGAGAGTTCTCGGAAGTTCTTCCTCGCGTGCCTCCAAAGTCTCGAGGCGCAGTTCCAGCAGATTCCTGACCTCGGCCAGTTCCTCTTTTCCGATAGCGTCGGCCCCGGTCTTCCGCAGCACTTCGGCGATGCTGTCAATTCTGACCGCCTCGCTGAACACGTGCCTCTCGAGCTGGATGTAGCGTACGGCCAGCAGGGCAACGCTGATCACGAGTACGGTGATCAGCGTCATAACCCAGACCCGGAACCAGGTGGACGTCTGCGTCACCAGATCATGGCTAAATCTCGCAATAAACGTCCCGGTTCTGCCAATGCCGGTGCGACCGTCAGACTTCGCCCCATCCACCGAATCGGAGAAAACTTCCGCCAGAGACTTCCTGGGAACTTCGCCCGGCGGGTACAACCGGAATCTCAGCAGCGGACCACCGTGACCCAGCTCGATGAGGTCACCGGAGCAAAGGAGACGGTTCCCTGCAACGCGCTCGCCGTTTACCCAGACATCCCGGTCCGGCACGACTTCCAGTTCGTAAGTCGGTCCCGCACTGTGCAGCCTGGCAATACAGCCGGCGCCATCTTCCGGATCCGGTGTCCGTATCCGGACATCTGCATCATCGTCGACTGTTATCTCCCGGGTCTTGTCCGCCACCGTCTCGACCTGCCCCCGACGACGGCCGGACAGATGCCTGATAACTGCGGTCAGGTCCGGGCTTACGAGACGCATGTCATTCCGGGGTGCCGGTCAACACTCCACACGGCATACCTTCGAGTATTTGTAGCCCACGATCACGTCGACATATCCGGACAGTTCACGGTCGACATCCTCGTCGCCGGTATCGACGCGGAGGCACTGCAATTTCTGCATCTTTTCCCGGGTCGCCACGATCTGTACATTTTCCCTGCCCACCATGGCGATGATGCGGGAAGTGAACTGCCTGTTCCCTCGGCCAAAAATAAACCCGTTGCCACCGAGCGGCGTCACGATGATCCGGGATTTGCCGAATTTCCCGACCAGTTCGAGCAGCCCGGCCTCGTTGAGATCGGATGCAACGAGATGCCCTCCAAGGACCGCATCGACGCCCAGCAAAGTCTTTTTTATGCCCAGCTCTTTCGCAATGGCGTTCACCGTTGTGCCCGGCCCCAACAGGTACAGGATGTCATCCTCCATGGTCTCGACGACATGTTCGGCAATCTCCTCCTGATTTTCCACGTTCGACACGCCTTGCCCCGATCCCTCCTTACCCCCCTGCAGATACCGGGCATCCACCGGGACCCGCATATAGCCGTAAAGCCGGGCATCCAGAATGTCCTTTCTGAACGCATCCTCATCGATGTCCAGCACCTCCTGTTCGCTTGTCTCTACCCCTTCAATGAAGCTGTCCACCATTGAGGCAGCGGCCCGCGGATTCAGCGCGAATACCGAACTGTAGACCTTGACGCCGGCAGGCACCCCGATAACCGGGCACTTGAGATCGACCGCGTCGTGGATGTTCCGCGCCGTTCCGTCACCCCCGACGAACACAATGAGTTCGGCGCCACGGTCCAGCATCCGGGCGGCGATCCGGCGCGTGTCATCACCGGTGGTTTCCTGGCCTACCTTGCCGACTACCTCGAAATTGACGCCGGCCTCGCTTGCCATGTCCTTGCCCATGGCCCCCGGAG
>Ga0316187_10004044_pt1 | contig 12697 bp, 15 predicted proteins | sample CroRivburrow1_MG_FD_204927 | JGI IMG/M metagenome (GOLD analysis project Ga0316187, IMG submission 204927) | Coastal sediment microbial communities from Maine, United States - Cross River worm burrow 1 | ecosystem: Environmental > Aquatic > Marine > Coastal > Sediment | place: USA: Maine...
ATCGCCCGTCCGTCGACGGTGAACTCGTCGTCGGTAATCTCGATGCTTCCAACAATATATGCGAGCAGTGGATTGTAGTATTGCATGTTCAACTGAAACGTCGTCGCCCAATCGTACTGCGGAGCCACCGCAGCATCGTCGTCGACAATCTCAGGGATGTTCAAAGAATTGGCGTCGTACAGATCGTAGAACGCATCAGGTCGAATCCGGCCAAGCTCCTGAAGGCCGCGATTCAAAGTGTTGAACAGGTAGGTGTCGTCCCAACGATAGGCGCTGGAATCTGTGTCCTGAAGAAGCTGACGAGCTTCTGTGATCAGGTTTTCGTATGTTTTCGCCATGGGACTCCCCTATCAGAGACCCTCCGGCCCCGAAGGACCGGAGGGGGTTAGGGATTAGCCCTTGGCGACTACGCCACGGCCCATCGCGACGCCGTTCACGACCTTGTAGCCGTAAACCTGCAGTCCGCGGAGCAGATTGGAGAACGAGCGCTCGGAGCGCAGCGTTTCCATCTTCGTGAACTGAGCCGCGAAGGTCAGAGCTGCATCGGTGCCGAACAGAACCGGCCACTCGTCTGCATATCCGTCAACCTCCAACAGAAGGTTGGACATGTAGATCGTGAAGCGGTCGATCATGCCGAGGCGACCATTACGCAGCATCGACGTGCCGTCACCAGCCAGCGAGGCGTCACGCAGCGTCGAACGCTTGATACGTGCAGCCAGCCATGCCGGAATGACCAGCCATCGGCCCGACTCGGGGATGTTGCTCTCATCGAGCACCTGACCGAGTTTGACGATGTAGTCGACGATGGATTCCGAGTTCGACGCATCCGCGCCTGTGCCTGCGCCTTCAGCTTCTGCGTTGACGTACTGCGGAACACCGTTCTGACCAAGGTCGAGGTCGCCCGAGATGGCGCCTGCCGTCAGACCACGGTTGGCCGAGTTGATGTCGGTCGTGGTGGCCAGAGCACCGAGAACGTCCGTATCAACGGCGATCTTCATCTGCTCAGCGGCGTCCTCGGACCAGATCGAAAGCTGGTCGATGTCGGACTGGATTTCCATCACGTCATCGAGTGCGAGGTTGAAGTACTTACCCTTGTCGATAAGCAGCTCGACCACGTTACTCGACGGACGCTGAACCGTCAGGTCCTGATTGGACTCGTAGTCCGCGATGGTGATCGTCGGGCGAGTTCGGATGATTACCTTGTCGCCTTTGTTCGCAATCTCGCCTTCGTAGTCCGTATTGGCGATGGCCGCGAGGACCGTTGCCGCATAGAACTTTTCGACGAGTTTGCCCGACCATACCTCGGGAATGAACGTCCCGCTATACGCCGGAGACGGATTGCTGCCCGACCATGGGGCGGTTGAAATTGGATATGCCATTTGGATAGCTCCTTAACTGTTTCGGTTAGCGGAGTCTTCCTTCCTTCTGCGCCATAAACAGATCGCGTTCCAGCTTTTGCAGCTCCTCGGGCATATCCTTACCGGGATTCCGTCGGATGAACTCGTTCTTCTTGGCGTAAAGGTTGGAGACTTCCTTGTGGGTCCACACCCTCTTACCGGCTTCGTTAGGAGCGCCTGCTGTCGGAGATTTTGGCTGACCCGGTGCTACGAGGTCTTCCATCTTCGTCTGTGGTTCCTTCGGTTCCGCTTCCGGTTCCGAGGGAGCATCCGAGGATGGCTCCGGTGTTACAGCGGCGTTTTCTTGCAGATAGCCTCTGAAAATTGCGATACACCTATTGGCATCAAAAGCCGCATAAGCGTTTCGCAGCAAAACTCCTCTGATCTGACCTGAATACGGATCGGTCTGATCCAGCCACTGAAGGAATTCTTCGTTCCCGTTCAGGTCCCGCCACTTCGGAACTGCCTGATCGAGTGCGGCATTGGTCTGATCTTTCTTGGATTGTGCCACGGTCTGTGACACTTGTGAAGCACTCTTGTCAACTTTCTCAATTCTGTCGACAACAGGCTGCACACCGGCAGCGACGAGCTTCTTGGCTTCTTCCTGCGCTGCGCGGCGAATAAGGTCTACGAGATCGGGGCCGTAGGTCTCCTCTTCCTCTTTCGAGATAGCAGGCTTCTCTGGCTCAGCGGGCTTCGCTGGCTCCTTCGATTGAGCCTGTAGAGAGGCGAGGATCGACTCCTGATTGTTCAGGCGCTGACGCATCTCCGCAACGATGTCGTTCGACTCCTGCAACTGGCGCTGGAGTCGCGGGACTTCGGCGTTGTACTTGCCTTGAAGTACGTTGTATCTGTGCTCCCACCCTCCTTTGTCGGATTCCTTGGCGGGTTCCTTCGCTGGCTCAGGCGCAGGCTCCTCCTGCTTCTCTGGCTCCTTCGCAGGTTCCTTCGCAGGTTCCTTGGCGGGTTCCTTGGCGGGTTCCTTCTCCGGCTCTTTCGGCTCCGGGTTCGGATTCTCAGGGTCCTCGGGAGTCTTACTCATCTCCTCAAGGATATTGTTTGCAGTTTCGATCTGTTTCTGGACTGCCTTCGGGAGAGCGCTGCCACTCATAGCGTATTCACCTTTGGACGGGGGGTTGACGTTTGTTCTTGAACTTATCGGTAGTATCGGGCGCCTCTCGGTAGGCTTTCAGGATGTCGTTGATTATTCCAACGGCACCCTGTGCTCGACGTAGTGGAACATCGTCCACCGCGCTGTTGCATGTTCCTTGCTCCTTCTCCCGACCTTCTTCAAGCCACCGTAAGATGGTTTGGAAGTCGTCGCTTCCCCGGAGATTGAGCAAAGCCTGCGCTACTTCAGGCTGAACTTTCATTGGTTAGCTGCCACCGGCTCCTTGCGGATCGCCTGCGCCCATCTTATGACCGGCAGTGCGGTTGATGGGGAGGTCGCGGTTGCCTTTGGTGCCACCGGAGAACTTGCCTCCGAGACCGGCACCGCCTTTATGGGATTCACCCGAGCCGCCCCCGCCTGCAGAGCGGTTGGTGCTCAGGTCCCGATTGCCCTTCGTCGGGCCGAGAAACTTGCCTTTCACTGTGCGTCTCCTACACGTGTATTGAGTGTCGATTTGACAGAATATAGCCTAAGAATTCCGCCTACGTCCAATCCGACGTGGTGCCGGTCCTTTCTTCGGCTTCGGCATGGGCGGCTTCTCACGCGTCTGACGAGTCTCCCGACCCGGCATTTGTACACGACCGCCATCCTTCAAACCGAGGTCAGCCATCTGTTGCGCACGTCTGTTACGAAGGGTGTCTGACGTACTGCCCACGTTCGTTGAGCGGTTCGTGTCGCCCTCGCGGCGCGTGACCTTTTTCTTGCTGGTTTTCTTCTTCGTGACAGAACCGCCGTCCGCATAGCCTTTAACCTTGCCGCCGCAGTTCATGCCCGTCTGATTCGAGTAGTTGTGTTTACGCGGTTTCATCCACCTGCCCTCATTCCGGGTCGCCCGGTTGCTTGGTTCGTGTTCATGTCTTCGACGCCCGAGGACTGTCGGACAGCCTCCGGCCCCGCTCGTTCTTCCTCTGGCGCTGGCTGCTGTGACACCACTGCCTGCTGCGCCTGCTGCATAGCCTGCTGTGCCTGCATCTGCGCACGAATCTCCTCGTCGTCGGGGAGAATGCGTTCATGTTCGAGGCCGAGATTTGTCGCAACGTTTCGTAGTACGTTCGCTCGTCCTTCCGGCCCGATAATCGCCATATCCATCGGGTTCGCTGTGAGCTGCAGGAACTCAAGCTGCCGCATCCGATCCTGCTCACGCTTCACGGCGTGGTTGACGCCCTTCACGTTGATGAACTCATCACCGCGGAACGTACCCGGCTGTGTCTCCATCACCATCATGAACAAGTCGTTGAGCATTGGCTTGAACACGTCTCTGTCGATACTGGCAGCGACGTTCTGAAGCGTCTTCGCGGCGTTGCCCATCAACATGGCGAGACCAGACGCAGTTCGTCCAGCCCCACCTACCTTCTCGTTACCCGTCATGTAACGTGGGATGGCGCTGATCTCGTCGCCCATCGTGTTCCACTTCTCGTAGATCGTCAGAAGCTCTTGGGCGTTAATGTTCGGCTGGAAGAAGTCGACGGGCTTCTGGCTGGCTGAGACCATCGCAGGGTCGTAATTCACATGCCATCGCTTCCAAGGGTATAGCTCATCGTTCTCCCCCGGCTGAAGGACTTCATCGTTGATGATGACCTGCGGGCCGGAGCTGATCGCCGCATTGTTAACGAGCGAGCGGGCAGATGAGTTACAGATTTGCTGTACGTCTTCGAGGAGGTCCGGCAGTCCGTAACCGAACATCGAACCGGGAATCTTTTCGAAAGACGAAATGTAGTAGGGCGGTCGTGTGCGTGAGACCGGGTTGATTTGAACCTTAATCAGGAAACGATCAATCAGCCACGCAGTAACTGAATACTCGCCGAGAGGATCAGGAACCCTGTCCTCGCTCATCCCCCAATCACGAAGAAGCTTGCCCGACACGTGACCTGTGTATTCAGCACAGTCGATCATCGAAGTAGCGGTTCGGCTCCACCGCTCACGGTCCTCAAGCTCCGCACGCTCTGTGTCGATTGTGTCCCACCACTCATGCGTGCCTGAGTTGTAGAATCTTTCGAGTACCTGATCAATTGCATTCGTGTCGTAACCCGGTAGCCCCTTCACCGCTACCAGCTCCGCACGTGTCAGGCGTATACGCTCGATGAAATCTGCTTGGCTGGAATTCGCTGCGCCGGGGGACCAGTAGAGGTCAAACGGCGAGACCCGGTTCCAGCACAACGTCGGTACGTTCTGTACCTGCATCTGCCCTTCGACCCACTTCGTCCGGTTCTTGTTGCGGACGGTCGGCCCCTTCAAAACTGCAAAGGGGAATATGGGCAGGTCGATGAGGAACTCGGCGAACGCCTCATAGAAGTCGCCTTCGATGAGCATGTCGTCGAGTCTGTTCGTAGCCTTATCGGCTTCCGCATGTGCCTGCTTCTTCGCTGCTCGCATCGCTGCTTTACGCAGCATTGCAACACGGTCGGACACCATCTGCTCGTCGATCTGCTGTCCCGCCTGCATCATCGTCGCGGTCTCGATATTGACCAGCTCCTGAATGTTGCTGTCGATGTCTTCAGGGATCGTTGGTTCGGGTGTCGGATCGACATCGAATGGTCGTTCGGCACCGAGATAGATGTCACGAAGCAGAGCCGTTGCGGCTCGGCACTTCGTTGCTGTCACACGTGCGTAGACTTCACTGCCGCCGAATTGCTGGATGTCATGCAGCTCCGCTGCGCTGTATTGGCCTTTGTATGTCCGCAGCGCACTCAGCAGTCGTTCGCTGATCCCCTCGGCGTTGCGGAAATTGCGCATGTCTGTCATGCGTGCACGGATGTGTGCGGCGAGCTGCCCTTCGATTATGTCTTCTTCGTTCGTCGTAGCTGCTTCTTCTGCAGCCCGCTCCTCGTCGATCATTTGCTGATTCGACACGACGCGAAGCATCCCCTGACTGAAGCCGGGATCGGGTTTGACGGGGAGCGCTTGGTTGCCGGGAGTAGCCATGGACAGTAATGATGAGTTATGTTATGCGACGTGTCAACAACACGGTTGAGGAAATGAGCGGCAATTCTATCCAAACCTCCGTGGACCTGCCACTTTCAAGCCTGTCGGCAACTATCTGCGCTGAACTGGCCTCTGGACTGGCGGACCCGGAAGGTATCAAACAGCGTTATGAACTGACCGAAAACGAGTGGCAAAAGCTCAAAGGCAGTCCTGTCTTCAGGGGGATGCTCAAGGAAGCGCTGAGACAGTTCAGAGGCGATCTGAACGCTGGTAAGCGAATCACAATCAAGTCAGAAGTCGCACTCGAAGACTCGATCCCGCTGCTCCATGAATGGGCGCATCGTGACGACCTCGCTGTTGGTAACAGGCTCGATGCAATCAAGCAGATGGCGGTACTGGCAGGGCGGACCGGTCGCGATCTAAACGCGCAGGGCGGACCGGGCGGTGGCGGGTTCAATGTGAACATCCACGTAGTTGGCCACGAGACTAAAGCTATCGAAGTTAAGTCCAACCCCGTTTTGGAGGGGCAGGTCGAGGAGGTTGAGGATTCATCTTAGCCATGACCTTCGAGACGAAGTTGTGGTTGGTCGACATCGACATATACTGGAGACAGTCAGCAAGGTCTGACCAAGGGTGAGTCTTCTCCGGCTTGTCTTCGAGCACGCCGTTATTCTTCCGTCTGTATCGGTAGCTATACTTCATCGCCGCACAGAGTTGCGTGCAGCTCTCGTCTATCAGAAGCATCCCTGTCCCGTCTCTATGCTGCAGTAGTAGCTGCTCGACGGAGCGCAGGCGGGTGTCAATATCATTCGTAGTCGCCGGGAACACATTGAAGCCCAACCGCTTCAAAACGTCGAACGGTGACTCCTCATTCACCTGACTCTTATCCCTCCCCTTCGGGTCAGCGACCATGAATATCCGGCACCCGTTATATTTCTCGTAAATCAAAGGGCGCAGTTTGTCGAGCGTGAATTGCTCAATACCCATGTCCTCCGATGTGAGTTCATCGAAAACCAGCAGTCGCCCACGCGCATCCAATTGTCCTACAAGAGTTGCAGGTGTCCTGCCGAAATCCTGCCCGAGCATCACCGCTAAATCACGCTGGCACTCAAGTCCGCTTGTGATATGAAAGCTGGCCTTAAAGCTTCGGCGAAATACCGCCTGTCCCGAGAGGGACTTGCCGTACTTAGCATGAACGTGAACATCCACCCAATCAGGGCCGTTGTTCTCGGAGAGGTTTTCGTAGTATCTCGGGGGGAGGTTGCTAACGTTCTCTGCTTCATCAGAGAGTCCTCCGGGCTGCTTAAATAGCGCCCAATTTTTCGGACGGTTGACTTCAAGCTTTTCATGCCACTCGGAATCCTCATCAGGAGGGTTCGATTCGGCAATGATGCCAAACCATGTCGGGTCAACCATAGCACGTGTTGGGTATCGGCCAAGGCGTCCAGCGAGTGCATCAATTATGTCAAGTCTGATCTCTCGAAATTCTGAAACCCACGCACCTGTTAGGTTTAGTGAAAGCAGTCGTTGCTGATCCTCTTTCGAGTCGAGCGGTATAAGCATCCAGTCAGACTCAACCTTCGTGCCATCTGGCAGTGGTAGGCGAACCTGTACGGTCTGGTCGCGACCGTAGAAGTGGGTTATCGGTCCGAGCCACATCTGAATGTCTGCAAGGCACGTCTGACGAAGCTGCTGCAGCGTGTTACGAATGACAGCGAAACGAGTCCGGCGAATGCCCTGCTTGTCCGGCTCCTGCATCTTCGCTCGGCGAAGCAGCTCCATAAAGCATCCGGCTGACTTACCGGAACCAACCGGACCCATGATGAGACGAACAAAATGATCGTCCAACATAAAGTCCCCCACGGTAGGTGGGGTGATGTAGTCCAGTGAATTCGGATTAGGGTCGCTTGCTGCTTTGCTCACCGATAATGCTCCTCGACCCACGGTGCCCGTTTTCGGGCTTCAGCATCCCACGGATCGACAAGTCCGTGGAAGAAAACAATTCGGCTGTGCTCTGGCAGCTTGTAGTCGCGGCATTTCAGATCAGAGCGCCATGCGACGACGCCGCTCTTGTAGTTCCATGTCGCCTCATTCGGCCCGAGAGCGTAACAGAACCACGCCTGATCCGATCCACGAAAGCCTGCCTTCTTGGCTTTAATCGGCGATACATCCGGCTTGAAGTCCTCGAATACGTGGTGCCGTGCCCCCGCGTTCATCATCCACATAGAGCCGTTGTATGGCGTAGTGCGCATAGGGTAGTTGTAGATCACAAAGTCTTCTTTGCGATTCCACAACGGTCGCATGTCGTCGACGATCACGCAGTCGAGGTCTACTGAAACAAATCGCGGGCCAATGATGTCAGCCATCTCACGAGAAAACGCACGCACACGGCGATAGCAAGCAGGCTGGTTATTACCATGAGGAGAATACACATCAGCAAACTCATCCCAAAGAGGCACAATGCGCACACGCTCATCAATGCCGTCGGGCATATTCGTAATGCACACAACTTCATGCGGGTCGGAGTAATGGCGCTCGACCATGTTGCGAAGAGTGTTGACATGCGTCGCATTGAACTTACTACGATAGGTATCAGTCATCGGAGGCCATAGCCAGCAGACTACTCTAAGCACGGTCATTCACCCAAATAAATGCGACTTCTTTTTCATCCGACGCGATCTTAGCGACATGTCCAAGCTCGTCGTGTAGCTTCATTTGCCACCACGTCTCAGATCGTGGTTCAACCTTCCAAGCCACTTCACCGGCAAGGTCATATTTGATCGCAGGGCCAAGTCCAACAGATATGTAAGCTGCCCCCTTCGTCAGCATGGCTATGTGTTTAAGTACGTCCTGAAGGCACTTCTCCTCGACGTGTTCGAGTACGTGGTTACAGACGACCAGATCGAATGGCTTGAAGCTCTTGACCGTTGCTTTCGGCGTGTAGATCGGGTCGTAGTTTGTCACCGGCAGATCGGTGAAGTTCGCCACCTGCTGAGCAACCCCCGCACCATAGTCCAGTACCGATTCAGGTCTGCCTTCGCGTGCTATATTCTCGATACGAGTGATCCACTTTGGACGTTGAACGGTGAACTCCTTGTTGGAGTAGTACTCGACAAGCTTCTTCTGGTGTTTGTCGGTGAATAGCATTATCGCTCCTTCTCGTCGAAAAATTTCAGGTCCCATTGTTCGCTGAGCTTCGCCTGCATCTCATCAACCGTCATGTTCTCAGGTCGCTTAATGACGCACGTGCGAAGATCGCCCAACGGTTCGAGGTCGAGCATTTTCAGCAAGAAGCCACCAACACTGCCGAGGTCAACACACTGTCGATCATGATGAGCAAGTCGTCTGGCCAAGCAGGTCGCACTCGGGCCATGCGAAAGTATAGTGACATCTGAACGACCTCGAAGAATGTAATTCTGGTATTCGCTGATTTGCTTATAGGCTTCATGAGAAGGACACTTCACCCAATCGAGTTTTTCCTTACAGGTCTTTCTGAGTACTGTAAGCAACTTCGAGTGCTCCTCGCAAACAATCGTCACCCGTTTATTACGCCAGATGTCGCAGACCTTTTGCGCATATTCCTGCGAGGAAATCCATGGCGCTGAGTCCGGTCGGGACACGAACGACGAATAGTATTTCACGTCCGGTGAAAGGTGAGGCAGGAACCTCGGTCGACGGCCCTCCCAATTCTTTATCTTCGGCCCCATCGGGTCCATTGTCGGAATGCCTACGATCAGCCTTGGGTCGTTGTCGACTAAGACCTCCGCAAGTTCCGCCCCAAGCTTTCCGTTCTTAGGCTCGCGTACCTGTGCGCCGCCGTCGATGAGTTTAATCTCGCCGTCACCAAACCGGCTCAGACTTACACCGTCGTCTAAGATTTTTTGTATTGTCGTAAGTTCGTTCTGAACAGTCGGATATGTATCAACGGCCAAGGTCTAACTCCTCCCACTCAAACTGGCACATCGGCTTCTTAGGCTCATTGGCCTTTTTCTTCCGCCGCTGTAGATTTTTGAATCGAGTAGTGTCTCGACTCAGGTGTATATCGCTCGCGTCTTTCACTGAATCCGTCGTGTGGACATGGAGAATATACGGCTCGGGCAGGTCGACCATAGCGGCCGCATTCTGCAGTTCACGGACAAACGGAGTGCCGCCGCCAAGCCCACCCGAATAGTCCTCGTCGTACCCGCCGAGCCGCATATACAACTCTTTCTCGACCATGTATGAATCCATGTGCGGTTTAATTTTTCCGAACTTACAGTCCCTCGGAAGATCGTCTTTGTTCCTAGTAAAGTCTGCTTTACCGACTCTGTATCTGGTAAAGCGATACCAGTATTTCGGCATGGCGGAGAATGCACGCATATTCTCCGCTGTCTCGACCGGAAGTATGTGGTCAACATCAACGTGAAGAATCCAGTCAGTATCCGCCTGCATCGCACCGAGGTTACGAGCGCCGCCTCTATTCCACGGAATGTCCTTCATGATCCGAAGCAGGCGAACGTTGTTGAGAGCGTCGCCGTATGGACGCAGAACGTCATACGCTGGCTCCGGGCTTCCGTCGTCAACGCAAACGATCTTGATGAAGTCAGGGTACTGTACCCACTCCTCGACCTGCCGTTTCAGCATGGCCGGGTTGCGGTAGTAGGGAACGATCAAAGTAAAATTCATACTGGCACCAAAATTACGTCGCGATCATAGCGGTCAACAACTTCGTATCTCAGCTTCTTCATGAGCGCATCGAAGTCCTTCTGTTCGTACCGACCGTTGCTCTCCAGAACAAGAACAGGTCGATCCCGCATAATCGTCTCAGACGCTCCTCGAAGGATGTTTAGTTCGAACCCCTCAACGTCGAGGAACATAGCGTCGAGGTTCTCGATAAAGCTCAGCTTGTCGACCTGATACATCGGGGTTGGTATGTGCCCCGGCGCCAAAGTGATTTTCTGGCTTCCTGAAAAGCGTTTGTACTGCACGTCGTTGACACCAGTCGTGCACCGCTCATCGCCGAGTGCGCCAAAGAAGATCGTGACGTTCGGCAAGTCGACTTCTACGTTGCATATATTCCAGTTCTCAGGAACCGGCTCCCACGCAAATACGGAATAGAAATCTTCCGCCAGCCGTTTCGCCCAAGTGCCTAAGTGCGCACCAGCCTGAATAACAGTTCGGCGATGCTTGATGTACTTCATCGCTGCATCGACAACACGAGGCTGAAACACCGGCATACCGGGGCGAGCGGCCACTGCGGTGGCAGGTGAATACTTCTTACCCACGGTGTTCCTCATTAGCCTTGATTACTGCTTCGAGTAGCGGCGAACGGTGGCCCAAATCTCTGCACGCAAACGCAAGAGCTGCGATGTCTTTCGGCAGACACTTGCCGCCGAACCCCCGCTCGTCTTTGAACGCAGCGGTGTGCATCGGGCCGACTCTCGGGTCATCCATCCAGCCTTCACGCACAGCGTGGTAAGGCGCACCGAACGCATCGCAGATTTCACGAAGCTCGTTTGCGAAAGCAACCTTCAAAGCAAAGAAGCTGTTCTCCGCATACTTCACAATCTCTGCCTGCGTGTGAGACATCTGCCTAAACCGGCAGGTGGGTCCGAAGATCGGAAGAAAGAAGTCGATGACTTCCTCAGTGTCTCGGGACAGTCCGCCGACAATCATGAACCCATGTTGGTCCATCCGCTCCGGGTCAGGAAACTGCGGCGGCGTGTAGTACTTCGACTCACCCATGTATTCAGGGCTGAACACGATCCGTTTCTTCGTCGACTCCATCAGATAGCGTGAAGTGCCGGGGGGCACCGTCGACTTAATCACATAAAGCTCAGCGTCGACTTCGCTGATCGCTTTCGTAACCTCGGAGATGTTCGCTTCGCCGTTTGGTCCCATCGGCGTCGGCACGCAGATGAAAGCCATGTCGACTTTGTTCTTCTCCACGAACCCCTTGTCGGGATCATGAATAGTAACTTCCGCACGCCTGCGAACTGAATCAGCAAGGTGCTGCCCAACGAACCCATACCCTACGATTGTGACCTTCATTTTTTGAATGCCTCGTTGATGATCTTCCATAGGATGTCGACGGCTTCGATGACCCTGCCTTTGCGGGCGTGCTCGATCATGTCTGGCACGTACTGGTGAGAAGGTTGCCGCTCGCCGTGCTCGATGACCTTGTACACTTTCTTGTGTGCCGTCGGCTCCAGCGTCCCACCGTGATACAGCTCCTCATGAAGCTTCTCGCCGGGGCGCAAACCGATCTCTCTGATCTCGATGTCTTTATTGGCCTGTTTGATCAGCCGCTCAGCCAGCTCACCCATGTTGTGCGGCTCGCCCATGTCAAACGTAAATATCCCCGGTCGCCCCATATGCAGGACTGACAGAATCAACGTGACCGCATTGTCGACCGACATGAAGTACCGAGTGCAGCCGCTGCTCGTAAGTGTGACCGGACCGCCGTTCTCTATCTGCTCCTGCCACAGCGGAAGGACACTGCCGTCCGTGCCGAGTACGTTCCCGAACCGGACAACCATGACCTTCATCTCGCGATAGTCTCGACGCGTGCAGAGGAGTTCGCATACGCGCTTCGTCGCACCCATGATCGAACTCGGCTCCACTGCCTTGTCGGTAGAAATCTGCACGAACTTCTGAACCCCTGATGCCAGACATGCGTTCAATAGCCGCTGCGTGCCGCCGACGTTGTTGAGGATCGCTGCCAGTGGATTGCGTTCGCAGATCGGAACGTGCTTATGGGCGCCTGCGTGAATGACGACGTTCACTCCTTTCAGGTGTCGGAGCATCGTCGCCGAGTCGCCGTAGTCAGCCAGCAGGCCGTCAACCTCGCACTTGGCGTCCTTCAGTAGCTTCTCGACTTTGTAGAGGCCGGACTCGCTGATGCTCACAAGCGTGAGCTTGCTGACGACGCCTGAAAGGACGAGACACAGGTGTCGGCCTATCGAGCCGCCTGCGCCGGTTACGAGTACGTGCTGCCCCTCTAGCGACGCCAGTGCGTGCGCATCCATGGGTACACTTTGTGTGCGTGTTGATTCCACGGTTTCAAATCTCCGGGTGTGTGAATTATTCGTGCTTCGTCGTTGAGTTCACGACCGTTCTTTGGAAGCCACTTCGCGTAGTAGGCTCCATCTTTCCGAGTGTAGTGACCGGGCGGCGGGTAGAGGTACTTGCTCATCCACCCCTGATCACTGCCGAACAGTTTCAGTCT
>Ga0316187_10004047_pt1 | contig 12694 bp, 11 predicted proteins | sample CroRivburrow1_MG_FD_204927 | JGI IMG/M metagenome (GOLD analysis project Ga0316187, IMG submission 204927) | Coastal sediment microbial communities from Maine, United States - Cross River worm burrow 1 | ecosystem: Environmental > Aquatic > Marine > Coastal > Sediment | place: USA: Maine...
TGATACGGCAATTGCTATTAGAGCAGGCAAGCCAGTTAGGTCTGGATATATCGGCAGATGCCGAGGAGATGTCTATACAGAAATTACTGGAAGATGTCGTGGATTATGATGATCCTGATGAGGACGATTGCCGGCGATATTTCGATAATAATCCACAAAAATTTATGGCGATGCCTCTAATGGAGATAGAGCATATATTGCTGGTAGCGCCAAAAAATGATGTTTCTGCCAGGGCGGCTGCATTGAGCGCTGCAAAAGATATTATTGCTCAGTTGCAGAAAGATCCTCTTTTATTTCCTGCTCTGGCAGAGCAGTATTCGGCCTGCCCTTCAAAAAAAGAAAGTGGGGCGCTGGGGTCGATAAGCAAAGGTCAAACGGTAGCGGAGTTTGAGCGCCAGTTGATGTTTCTTCCTCAAGGATTATCAGATAAGGCCATTGAGACACGTTATGGTTTCCATGTGGTGAATATAGCTCATAAGGTTGATGGTAAACCGCTGGAGTATTCGATGGTCGCGACTAAGGTGCGTGACTATCTGGCCCACCGGTCATCACGCCTGGCGATTCAGGCTTATATTCAAAGCCTGGTTGAGGAGTCTGATATTGAGGGGATTGAGATTGAATTCAGCGATGACAATATCCATATTAGCTGACACTGGGCTTGGTTCAGACCAGGGTGTGTGAGTGTAGCCAGGTTTTGGCTTTATCATTATTTATGTAAATAATCTTTCCCGAAATAATTTCAAATCTTGTGTGCGTATAGGCAGGTTGCGATGCATTATATAGTTTCAATATAAAATCACCGTGATACATATCTTTCTGCTGATTGTCCCTTTTTTTGTTATGAAATATTATTGATATGCCCTCGTTTGCATTTGATTATTCCTATGTTCTGTTGGCGATGATTGTCATTATGGCACTGTTGTACTCATCGGTTGGACATGGCGGCGCCTCCGGATATCTGGCGGCAATGGCCCTGTTCAGTTTGACGCCTGAACTAATGAAGCCGGCAGCATTAACGATGAATATTTTTGTTTCAACCCTGGTGTTGTGGCGATTAAGCAAGGCCGGTTATTTCAACTGGAAGCTGTTCCTGCCGATCATGACAGGCTCGGTACCGATGGCCTTTATCGGCGGGATGCTGCTGATCAATGTCGGTATGTATAAAATCATAGTGGGTCTGGCCCTGTTGCTGGCAGCCGTGCATATGATATTTAAGGTCCCACAACATGAAGAGCCCCGACCTGTAAAAACGGTTCTAGCGGTTGTCATCGGCGCCTGCCTGGGTTTCATTGCCGGTTTGACCGGCGTTGGTGGTGGTATTTACCTGAGTCCTTTGTTGTTGCTGTTGCAGTGGACAACTATGCGCGGCAGTGCGGCGATTGCTGCCGGATTTATTCTGGTTAATTCCATAGCGGGTCTGCTGGGTTATTGGCTTGTGGTATCGACCTTTCCACCGGGTATCCCGGTTATGGTTATCTGTGCGCTATTGGGGGCATTACTGGGATCCGAGCTGGCTGTGCGGCGCGCGGCACCGGCCTTGTTGCGGCGCCTGCTAGGCCTGGTGTTGATTGTAGCGGGTATGAAAATGATCTTGACGGCTTGATAGCTGTGCTGGATTGGTCTGTGATTACGTTTCTGGCTTGTTATATGCCGGTATTACTCATCACCGCCTTTAATGGTTATTCCTGGTATAGGGGCTGGGAAGATGGGGGCTTGGCAAATCAGGCTGACTTCATATATAGTCTAGATATGAGTCCTGTAATCACATCTTTGAATATCCCTGCTGCTACCTTGCTGCGACTGCTGCTGCCCTAGGCAGCCATTTCTCTTTATACATATAAATCAATAAATTAAGTCGGCTTCCGGGTCTGGTTCCGGGCCGTTATCTTTGTCTTTGTCGGGATGTCGGGTACACTGGCGTTTCGTTGGAGAAGATCATGAATACAAAAGAAAAACTGATTATTTTTGATACCACGCTGCGCGATGGTGAGCAGAGCCCCGGTGCTTCGATGAATCGCGAGGAAAAGCTGCGTATTGCCCGAGCCCTGGAGCGCATGAAGGTCGATGTGATTGAGGCCGGTTTCCCGATAGCCAGTCCGGGTGATTTTGAGTCGGTGCAGGCAGTGGCCCGTGAAATCAAGGACAGCACGGTCTGTGGTCTGGCCCGGGCCCTTGATCGTGATATCGATCGTGCCGGTGAGGCCCTGAAAGAAGCCAACTCCGGGCGCATTCATACCTTTATTGCGACATCACCGATACATATGCAGATGAAGTTGCGTATGGAGCCGGATCAGGTGCTGGAACAGGCCGTGACGGCCGTTAAACGGGCCCGACAGTATACTGATAATGTGGAGTTTTCCCCCGAGGATGCCGGGCGCTCGGAGCTGGATTTTCTGTGCCGGGTCATCGAGGCCGTTATCAAGGCCGGGGCGCGGACGATTAATATTCCGGATACCGTGGGTTATAACGTGCCGGGACAGTTTGGTGATCTGATCGGTTCTTTGATTGAGCGGATTCCGAATGCCGATCAGGCCGTGTTTTCGGTTCATTGTCATAATGACCTGGGCCTGGCCGTTGCCAATTCCCTGTCGGCGGTGATTAACGGCGCCCGGCAGGTCGAATGTACCATTAATGGTCTGGGTGAGCGGGCCGGTAATGCCTCGCTGGAAGAGGTGGTGATGGCCGTGCGTACCCGTCAGGATGTATTTGCCTGCGATACGACGCTGGATGCGACGCAAATTCTGCCCTGCAGTCGCCTGGTGTCCAGTGTTACCGGTTTTGCCGTGCAGCCGAACAAGGCCATCGTCGGTGCCAATGCCTTTGCCCACGAGTCCGGTATTCACCAGGATGGTGTACTGAAGAGCCGTGAGACCTACGAAATCATGCGTGCCGAGGACGTTGGCTGGAGCGCCAATCGTATGGTGATGGGTAAACATTCGGGGCGGAATGCCTTTCGCACCCGTTTGCAGGAGCTGGGTATCAGTTTTTCCTCGGAAGAGGAATTGAATGAGGCCTTTGCCCGCTTCAAGGATCTGGCCGACAAGAAACATGAGATTTATGACGACGATCTGCAGGCCCTGGTTATTGATGCCAGCCTGGCGATTGAGAATGAGATCTTGAAACTGGTGTCGTTGAAGGTTTGTTCGGAAACCGGGGAGAAGCCGCAGGCGAAGGTGACGCTGTTGTTTCACGGTGAAGAGGTCATGGGCGAGGCCGGTGGTAGTGGGCCGGTTGATGCCGTATTCAAGGCGATTGAGCAACGTGTTGCCAGCGAGACTCAGTTGTTATTGTATTCGGTGAACAGCATTACCAGCGGTACGGATTCCCAGGGTGAGGTCGGTGTTCGGCTTGATCGTCAGGGCAAGGTCGTTAATGGCCAGGGTGCCGATACCGATATCGTTATTGCCTCGGCCAAGGCCTATATTAATGCCCTGAATAAGCTAATCGCCAGTGACGACCGGGCCCATCCACAGGCATGATATTGAAATTAGGACTTAGGACTTAGGTTGGAACAGGTGTTGTTATGGCAGTGACTGAAATGCAGCGGCAGTATCTGGATGCGATGGGCATTCAGGCCTGGTCTTTGCGAAATGCGCAGCCAGATAGTGTTGAGCCTGGTGCTATTGTTGAGGAGCCTGCCGAACAGGAGGTTGTTGCCCCCGCTGTCGTGGAGGAGCGCGCCGGTGCGGATGACTGGCTGCGACTGGAACAAAAGGTGGCGCAGTGTATGGCCTGTGATCTGCACCAGCAACGTACCCAGACCGTATTTGGTATTGGCAATCGCCAGGCCGACTGGATGATTATTGGTGAGGCACCGGGTGCCGATGAGGATCGTCAGGGTGAACCCTTTGTCGGTCGTGCCGGCCAGTTGCTGAATGCGATGTTGCAGGCTGTGAGTTTGTCGCGGGAGCAGGTTTTTATTGCCAATATCCTCAAGTGCCGGCCCCCGAATAACCGTGATCCGCGAGCGGAGGAGGTGCAGCAGTGTCAGGGTTTTCTACAGCGACAGATTGCGCTGGTTCAGCCGCGCGTTATTCTGGCGGTCGGGCGTGTCGCGGCCCAGAACCTGCTTGATACCGATACCCCAGTCGGTCGCCTGCGCAGTCAATGCCATCATTATGGTGATGATGGTATTCCCCTGGTGGTGACCTATCACCCCGCCTATCTGTTGCGATCGCCGCAAGAAAAACGCAGGGCCTGGCAGGATCTACAGCTGGCCCGGCAAGTGGTAGCAACATCCAGTGTCTGAGTGGTTTGGCTGATAGTTGAATAGAGGTTGTGTGTGGCTGGCGACAAGACGATCATTTACCGTTTGATGACCGAGGATGATGTGCCCGCAGTGCTGGCGATTGAGCGTCAGGCCTATGCCTTTCCGTGGACCGAGGGCATCTTTCATGATTGTCTGCGCGTAGGTTATCGATGTCGGGTTCTGGAGCAGGAGGGTGATATTCTGGCTTATGGTATCAGCTCAATCGCTGCCGGAGAGTCCCATATATTGAATCTGTGTGTTCAGCCATCTATGCGGCGTCAGGGCCTGGGGCGCCAGTTACTGGATTACCTTATGGATGAGGCACAGCGATCCCAGGTAGAAATGATGTTGCTGGAGGTTCGTATTTCTAATGCAGCAGCCATCGGTATGTATCAACAGGCCGGTTTTAACGAGATCGGTCTACGTCAGAACTATTATCCGGCTGGAGATGGCAAGGAAGATGCGTTGTTGATGGCGCGGGCATTTTAATAAAGGACCCAGAGCTCAGTGTATGGGCTGAGGGAAATGCCTAGTGTTTTCATTTTTTTACGAAAGCATAAATTTATTTGCATCAGGAATTATAGCTGGTCTGGTTCTGCAAGTTCAGTTCCACTAAAATTTTTCGCTCAATCCATGTTCTTATAGCCCTTGATTTAGGGCTTTTTCTGTCTGTTGGTAGATGTTTTGTCCTGTCAGAATGGCCGCTGTCTTTGAATAATATCCTGGAGCTGATTTTTTGTTATCCTTGTGGTCAAATGTCGATGGGGGAATTTAAGGATGGGTTATGAAGGTCAGTGAATTAATGACGGAAAAGGTGATTACTGTGACACCGGAGGATAAGGTGGATCAGGTATTTTTTCTATTTCATTTTGAAGGTATTCGTCATCTGCCGGTAGTGACTGACAAGGGGACACTGGTGGGTATTATTTCCGACCGGGATATCAAGAAGGTGCTGGGGCCACGGCATAAAACGCATGAGAAGAAGGATGGTACGGTATTAACGGTATCTGCCCGAAAGGTACGAACGATGATGCGGCGACAGCCGTCCACAATTGGCCCGGATGAAAAGGCGGCGGATGCTGCGGCTATTATGGTGAAGAAAAAGATTGGTGCCTTACCGGTTATTCGTAATAAAAAGCTGGTTGGAATTATCACGGCCACCGATATTCTCAAGGCCTTTGTCAGCCTTCGTGATGTGGTTGAGAAAATCAGTAAATCACTGAAAGAATAGGGGCGGGAGCACTGCTGTCCCATGCATAACCCGTCATTCCCGCCTTCGCGGGAATGACATCCTTGTTGTTTTTGAATTTCATGTCTATACACACCCACACGCCGAATTCAGGTGTCAGTCTTTCTTAGGTTGATTCCAGCAGGTAGATATCAACAACGGCACGTACCCGTGCCAGAGATTCCCGCAGTGTTAATTTAATGGTGTCAGTGAAACCCTGGGTTTGGGCATTGAAGGCGACGGCATCAATGTCGAGGTGTTTGGCAATGAACAGTGCCCGGCGGGCATGGGCGCGTTGGGTGATGATAACGATGGTTTGGCCGGGGTGTTGTTTGCGGGCATTGTGTAATGAGTCTAAGGTGCGGTTTCCCTGATTATCGAGTTGCAGTTGTTCGGCCCGGAGTCCACGTTTGATCAGGGCGCGTTTCATGGCGGTTGGCTCATTGTAGGCCCCGCCGTCAGTGGCGCCGCTGAGTATCAGGCTGCTGATCTGACCGGATTGAATTAATCGGGCGGCGGCATTCATTCGTTGTTCGAAATAGATGTTGGGGCTGCCATTGACTAGTGTGGGGGGGCAGCCGGGTACCAGACCGATACGACCGGAGCCAATGGCTGCGGCTGTATCATGGATCATACCCTGTGAGCTTGACAGGGTGATGATATTGGCTGTAGCGATCAGCAGTAGCGCTATTGCCATGGTACTGAGGATAACCTTGCTTAGTCGTGGGTGGCTCATACTGCAAATCCTTGATGCCGGAGGAAACCCGGGGAAATCATTTTTTACCCAAGCCATTGAAATTAAAGGCCATAGTCCCGTGCGCCATCATTTTTAGCGCTTTTATAGGGTTTGTTAGGGGCGATCATAGCGGGGGCAGGGCAGCTATTGCAAATTATTGATGACAGCCCTATAATTCTGCTCACTTGGTCCGGGTGCGCCTTTTTCATGGTCGGCGGGCAGTTGGCCCCGGTATGGGGTTTTTTTGTACCAGGTGGCTGCATTTGCAGTTTAATGATTGCGGGATTGCCAGTTGTATCCATGTGCTGGAGGTTGTCCGTATGATGTAAGTGGGCCAGTGGGCCCATTTTTTGTTTGGATAGGTATGAATTATGCGCCAGGCGCACCAGGAATTGCAGGCATTACTGGAGCCAGCTATTAATGTGCTGGGCTGTGAGCTGGTAGGTATTGAGCTTTTGCCGCAGGGCAAGCGTTCATTGTTGCGTATATATATAGATAAAGAAGCGGGTGTGACGGTTGATGACTGCAGTGATGTTAGTTATCAGGTCAGCGGAATACTGGATGTTGAAGATCCGATACGGGAACAGTATACGCTGGAGGTGTCGTCGCCGGGTCTGGACAGACCACTGTTCACGCTGGAACAGATGGAGCGTTTTATTGGTAGTCTGGTGAAGTTGCGTTTGCGCCTGGCTTTTGAAGGACGACGAAATTTCACTGGCCGGATTATAGCGGTAGAGGGTGATGCGGTAAGGATAGAGGTTGATGGCGAGTCGTTTACCTTTGTGATGGATGATATTGACAAGGCACGGCTGGTTCCCGAGATTTAATTGCTTAGCCGGATGCTGCGGCAGCTTGGTACAGTAAAGAGACGAGACAATGAGTAAAGAAATTTTATATGTTGTAGATGCAGTGTCCAATGAACGCGGCATTGACAAGGATGTGATTGTTGGTGCTATTGAAGCGGCATTGGCAGCAGCGACTAAAAAGCGGCATGACGATGAAATTGATGTGCGTGTTTCTATTGACCGTGATAGTGGTGATTATGAAACCTTCCGTCGCTGGCTGGTAGTCGAGGATCAGGTCTTTGCCGATGCCGAAGAGGCATCTTATGAAGATGCCCATATCATGCTGACCAAGGCCTTACGGCAGCAGCCGGATATTGCCGTTGATGACTATATTGAAGAGCCGATCGAATCGATGGCCTTTGGTCGAATCGCGGCCCAGACAGCCAAGCAGGTTATTATTCAGAAGGTTCGCGAGGCCGAGCGGGCGCAGATTGTTGAGCAGTTCCAGGATCGTGTTGGAGAGCTGGTAACGGGTGTGGTTAAGCGTCTGGACCGTGGCAATGTGATTCTTGATCTGGGTGGTAATGCCGAGGCGGTAATACTGCGTGAAGATATGATTCCGCGTGAGGCCGTGCGTGCCGGCGATCGCTTACGCGGTTATTTGCGTGAAGTACGTTCGGAGCAGCGGGGGCCACAATTATTTATCAGTCGTACGGCGCCGGAGCTGTTGATTGAATTGTTCAAGCTGGAAGTACCTGAGGTCGGTGAGGGCCTGATTGATATATTGGGTGCTGCCCGTGATTCGGGCTTGCGTGCCAAGATTGCAGTTAGAAGCAATGATTCCCGCATTGATCCGGTTGGTGCCTGTGTCGGTATGCGTGGTTCGCGGGTACAGAGTGTTTCTAATGAGCTATCTGGTGAACGTATCGATATTATCCTGTGGGATGATAATCCGGCCCAGTTTGTTATTAATGCCATGTCGCCGGCCGAGGTCGAGTCGATCATCGTTGATGAAGAGAAGGGTTCGATGGATCTGGCGGTTGCTGAAGACCAGTTGTCACAGGCGATTGGTCGTGCCGGCCAGAATGTGCGTCTGGCCAGCCAGTTGACCGACTGGGAACTGAACGTCATGACCGAGGCCCAGGCCGATGAAAAGAGTGAGGCAGAGAGCCAGAAGATACAGCAGCTGTTCATGGACAAGCTGGATGTGGATGAAGAGATCGCGATGATATTTGTTCAGGAAGGTTTCGCGACAATTGAAGAAATAGCCTATGTGCCGACCAATGAATTACTGGCAATTGAAGAGTTTGATGAGGATATCGTTCAAGAGTTGCGTGAACGTGCCCGTGATGTTCTGTTGACCCAGGCTATCGCCAGTGAAGAAACGCTGGACGGTACGCCGCCGGCCGAGGATTTGTTGGCGCTGGAGGGTATGGAAGAGGCGCTGGCCTTTCGCCTGGCCAGCAAGGGTATTGTGACTCAGGAAGACCTGGCCGAACAGGCGGTTGATGAGTTGCTTGAGGTTGAGGGTATTGATGAAACCCTGGCCAGTAAATTGATCATGGCTGCACGTGCGCCATGGTTTGCCGAAGAACAAGGTTGAATAATAACGGTTAATGAATAATGGCTGAAGTAACAGTAAAACAACTCGCAGAAGTAGTCGGCATCCCCGTGGACCGGTTGTTAATACAGCTGGGTGAGGCGGGTCTGGGTGAGCGTAAGGCCGATGAGGTTATCAATGATGATGACAAGCTGGAGTTGCTGACACATCTGCGTAATAGCCATGGCAAAAAGGTTGCTGCCGGGGATGAACCCAAGAAAATCACCCTGCGGCGCAAGTCCGTTAGTGAGTTGAAGCAAACCGGTAGTCAGCGCGGCACCAGCAAAAAGGTCAGTGTTGAGTTTCGTGGTAAACGCACCTATGCGATGCGCAAGGATCTTGCCGCAGAAGAGGCGGCGCGCCTGGATGAAGAAAAGCGGACCCAGGATGAGCGTTTACAGCAACATGCGGAAGATGCTGAAAAATTGCGTCAGGCCCAGCAGGCGGCTGTTGATGCTGCTGCAGCGGAAGAGGCCGCGCGCAAGGACAAGGAGGCCGAGGAGCAGCGTCTGGCTGCCGAAGAGGAGGCTCGGCGTGCGGCAGCAGAAGATGCTGCGAAACAGGCGGCAACACCAGCGACTGCCCCTGTAGAAGCACCGGCATCTGAGAAAAAACCAAAAAAACGCAAAGATAAGGAACGTGAGGATCGTGATACCCGTTATGGCCGTAAGGAACTGCATGTTGCTTCGGATCGTGGTGCACGGCGACGCAGCAAGAAAAAGGTCAGGGGTGCTCAGGCTGCACCACGTAGTGGCGGCGGTGAGCATGGCTTTGCGCTGCCTTCTGCACCTATTGTTCGGGATGTGTCTATTCCAGAGACGATAACAGTGGCCGAACTGGCCCAGAAGATGTCAGTCAAGGCGGCCGAGGTTATCAAGGCCATGATGACGATGGGTAGTATGGTGACGATCAACCAGGTGCTGGATCAGGAAACAGCGACCGTTGTGGTTGAAGAGATGGGCCATAATGCCAAGCCGCTGAGTGAAAACCTGGCCGAGGAAGAGCTGACCACTGAAGCGGTGGAGGAAGGGGAGCAGGTCAGACGGGCACCCGTGGTGACGATCATGGGCCATGTCGATCATGGTAAGACCTCGTTGCTGGATCATATTCGTGATACGCGCGTGGCGGCGGGCGAGTCTGGTGGTATTACTCAGCACATGGGTGCCTACCATGTTGAAACTGACAAGGGCATGGTGACCTTTCTTGATACACCGGGACATGCGGCGTTTACCGCCATGCGTGCCCGTGGTGCCGAAGTGACCGATATTGTGGTGCTGATTGTGGCAGCCGACGATGGTGTTATGCCGCAGACGCTGGAGGCCATTCAGCATGCCAAGGCTGCTGAAGTACCGATGGTTGTGGTGGTTAATAAAATCGATAAACAGGGGGCTGATCCGGAGCGGGTTAAGCAGGAGTTGAGTCAGCACGAGGTCATTCCGGAAGACTGGGGTGGCGATATCATGTTTTTTAATGTTTCAGCCAAGACCGGTGAAGGTGTAGATGAGCTGCTGGATGGTCTGTTGTTGCAGGCCGAGGTGCTGGAGCTAAAGGCCTCTGCATCGGGTCATGCCCGTGGAACGGTTATCGAATCGAGTCTCGACAAGGGGCGCGGAGCAGTGGCTACGATACTGGTTAGATCCGGTACCCTGCGTAAGGGTGATATGGTTCTGGTTGGGCAGCAGTTTGGCCGTGTGCGTGCGATGCTGGATGAATCCGGTCGTAGTGTTGAAACGGCCGGCCCTTCGATACCGGTTGCTATACTTGGATTGTCGGGTGTGCCCAATGCCGGTGATGATGCGGTGGCTGTGGCCGATGAACGTAAGGCCAGAGAGGTCGCGCTTTATCGTCAGGGTAAACACCGTGATGTGCGTATTGCACGACAAAAGGCGGCCAAGCTTGCCGATGTCTTCTCGCAAATGGGGGAAACTAAGGTTAATGTCCTTAACATCCTGTTGAAGGCCGATGTACAGGGTTCGGTTGAAGCCCTTATTGAATCCCTGACCAAACTGTCGACGGATGAAGTGGCGGTTAAGATTATTGCCAGTGGTGTTGGTGGTATTAATGAATCGGATATTAATCTTGCCCTGGCATCCAATGCCATCGTTATTGGTTTTAATGTTCGTGCCGATGCCGCAGCCAGGCGTTTGACTGAGGATAGCGAGATTGACCTGCATTATTACAGCGTAATTTATGATGCCATTGATGAGGTTAAGTCGGCGCTCGGTGGCATGCTGTCACCTGAAATCAAGGAGCAGATCATTGGTCTTGCCGAGGTTCGGGATGTCTTCAAGTCGCCGAAGTTTGGTGCCATCGCCGGTTGTCTGGTTCTTGAGGGTGTCGTTAAGCGAAGTAATCCGATTCGTGTCTTGCGTGACAATGTGGTGATCTATGAGGGTGAGCTGGAGTCACTGCGCCGCTTTAAAGATGATGCCAATGAGGTTAAGGCCGGTGTTGAGTGTGGTATCGGCGTTAAGAATTACAATGACGTCAAGTCGGGTGATCAGATTGAGGTCTTTGAGCGGATTGAGGTTCAGCGCAAGCTGTAGTGTACGAGTGCCCAGGGAATATAGTCGCACCTTACGTGTAGGAGAGCAGATCCAGCGTGAATTGGCCCAGTTAATCCAGCTTGAAATAAAGGATCCGCGTGTTGGCATGGTTACGGTTGCCGATGTTGAGGTGACTACGGACCTGGCTCATGCCAAGGTCTATGTGTCGGTACTGGATGATCTGGTTGCGGGTAGTGATGGAAGTCAGGCAAAGGCAGCGATTACGGCATTAAATCATGCCTCCGGTTTTCTCCGTCGTGAATTGTCACGACGCCTGTCATTACGTAATACACCGGCGCTGCATTTCATCCACGATCAAACCACCGAGAAGGCCAATCACCTGGCGACCTTGCTTAACAGCGCCGTCGCAGATGACAAACAAGCACCGGAGAAGTAGATATGGCGCGGCGTAGACGGCAGCGTGGCAGACCGGTTAATGGCATTCTATTGCTCGATAAACCCCTGAACATCTCATCTAATGCTGCCCTGCAGCAGGTTAAACGCCTGTTTGATGCCGCTAAGGCGGGGCATACCGGTAGCCTTGACCCGCTGGCCAGCGGCATGTTGCCAATCTGTTTTGGCGAAGCCACTAAGATATCCGGTTTTCTGCTTGATTCAGACAAACATTACCAGGCCGTCATTCAGCTGGGTGTTACAACCGAAACCGGTGATGCCGAGGGTGAGGTCATTGAGCGTCGTGATGCCTCCGGGGTTTCGCGGGCGCAGCTGGATGAAGTGCTGCTGGATTTTAACGGTGTTATTGAACAGGTGCCGCCGATGTATTCGGCGCTGAAGAAAAATGGCCAGCCGCTGTATAAATTAGCGCGTCAGGGAATTGAGGTTGAGCGTGAGGCCCGTCAGGTAACAATCCATGATCTGCAGGTGACCGCCCTGGAGGGAGGCCGGCTGGAGCTTAGCGTCCATTGTTCCAAGGGCACGTATATTCGGACTCTGGCGGAGGATATCGGTGAACGCCTGGGCTGTGGTGGTCATATTGCTGCCCTGAGGCGTGATGGGGTGGGCGCCTTTGATGGCCGGTGTATGGTTACCATGGAGCAGCTGGAGGCCCTGGTTGAGGCGCAGACCAACATGCCCGAGGCCCTGGATGCCTTGTTGTTAGGGCCGGATCAGGCGCTGCTGGGCTGGCCCGAGATACGTTTAAATGATGATGCCGCCTATTTTCTGAAGAGAGGGCAGGCAGTGTTGGTGCCTGAGGCCCCATCACATGGTTGGGTGCGGGTCTATGCCGCAGCGGAGCGTTTTCTCGGTGTCGGTCATATACTGGAAGATGGGCGTTTGGCCCCAAAACGCCTGTTGAGTTTGTGATTATTTCGTATAGATTCAGGTAATGAGTGATTTTCGATCCCGATGGTATGATTTATCTTGTCATATGGGGCGGTTAGCAGATAGAATATGGCCTGTTTTTGATCAGGTTAGAGATTTTAGAGGATATTATGGCGCTTAGTAGCGAACAAAAGACAACAGTTGTAAAAGAATACCAGCGTGGTGAGGGTGATACCGGTTCACCTGAAGTACAGGTTGCATTACTG
>Ga0316187_10004049_pt1 | contig 12691 bp, 8 predicted proteins | sample CroRivburrow1_MG_FD_204927 | JGI IMG/M metagenome (GOLD analysis project Ga0316187, IMG submission 204927) | Coastal sediment microbial communities from Maine, United States - Cross River worm burrow 1 | ecosystem: Environmental > Aquatic > Marine > Coastal > Sediment | place: USA: Maine...
GCCGGGTTGCGCGGCGGGCCAGCACCCCGGCCATTTCGCCCCGGTAGGCCGCGCTCGCGCGCACGTCGTCGATGGGTTGCGCGGCGGCGGAGGCCAGGGCCTCAACCTCTGCCAGGGTTTTCTCGTCCACCGGCCTGCCTTGCAGGGCGCTCCCGTCCACGGCCAGCACGGTGGGCCCAACCGCCCCCAGCGCCAAACGCAGGCCGGCGATGGCGCCATCGGCACCCAGGGTGACGGACGCCGCCGCGTTGACCAGGGCGATGTCCATGGCGGTGCGGGTCAGGCGGGCAAAGCCGTTGCCCGAGCCCGGGGCGGGCGTGGGGAGGTTGATCGCGGTCAGCACTTCGCCGGGGGCCAGGGTGGTGAGGCGCGGGCCCTGCCACAGTTGCGCGAGGGGAATCTCCCGCTCGCCCTTGGATCCGGCGAGGGTCACCGAAGCGTCCAGGGCCAGCAGGGGGGTGGCGGTGTCCGCGGCGGGAGAGGCATTGACGATGTTGCCGCCCAGGGTGGCGCGGTTGCGCACGGGGGGGCCGCCCACGACCCCGGCGGATTCGGCCAGGGCGGGAAAGACAGCCCGGAGTTCTCCATGGGCCTCGATGTCCGCCATCAGGGTCAGGGCGCCGATGCGCCAGCCACCCTGCCCATTGAGCCCCGTGGCTTCGATCCCGCTCAGGGCGGGGATGCGCTTCAGGTCGATGACGTGATGCACCACTTGGGGCTTGTGTTCCAGGTCCAGGTAGAGGTCGGTGCCCCCGGCCAGATATCTGCTGTGGGCCGGGTCGGACAGCATCAGGCCGATGGCCTCGTCCAGGCTGTCCGGTGCGTGATAGGCAAAGGGTTGCATGGCGGCTGCGGTTGGAGGATGCCGATATTGGGATTCCGGTGTGAGGAATCCGGTTGGAGGAATCCGTTCCTAAGATTTCAGATCCCGGGTTGGGATCGGGGGCACCTTCCTTCTAACCGGATCGGGGGGGGCGGGGCCCGGGGGATGTGGAAGGACGCGGTGGTGGCGCCACCATAAGATTCGGGTTCCCGTTGTGGATACCGGCGCGAGGGGTCTATTTGACCCTGCGCACCAGGTCGTCCAGGGTGGCGGGCCAGCCGAACCCTTCGCGAAAGTTCACCTCGCGCATGAAGGCGCGCTTGGATTCGTTATCGACGTGCTTGAACCTGCGCATGGCGAAGGCGCGTGCGATTTCCACCACCACCGGGTTGCCCTGCCTGCTCTTGGCCAGGGAGTCGTAGCGCTGCTGAACGCTCTGGAGTGTGTTGGCGTCGGTAAACAGTGTGGACTGGCTGGCATTCTTGAAAATGGCCTGGGCGTAGGAACGGATGAACTCCACCGGTTCGGGATAGGGAAACATGTTCGCCTCGATGACTTGGCAGAAGGCTTCGAATCCCTGGGGCGCATGGGGGGCCACATCGCCGATGATCTGCAGCAATCTGCGGCGAAACTGGTTGTAGCGCCGGCTTTTTTCCTCATCGGAGAGGCGGGCGTAGCGGATACGGGCCTCGTTGACCTCGGCCAAGCGAACCGGCTCGGTCAGCACCCCCAGCAGGGCCGCGAGGTTCTGGTCTTCCTCTTCGGCTCCCGGCTCTCCGGCGTCCGAATCGGGTGGGGTTCGAGCCGACGCCCTTGCCAGTTCCAGCAGATGCCCTCCCAGGGCGGTGCGTTCGAACTCCGGTGTGGCGGTCCCCAGCACCTGCCCGATGAAGGCGCTCAGCACCCGCTCCACACGATTGAGGGTCAGCTGGGCCGTATTGCCCAGGGCACGGGTCAAGGGTTCGCGGCGGTTTCCCACGGCCGCCAGCACCTTTTTTTTCTGCGCCCGGGCCCCGTCGGATTGCAGGAAGGTGTTGGCCTGCTGTTGCAGCCGCGAGGCCAGCCAGAGCAGGCCCTGCTGCATGGGGGATTGCATCTTGTTGGCGGCCAGGTCCAGTTCCTTGAAGAGGTGTTCAAGCTGGACGTTGTTTTCGATGGCGCGAAAATGAAGGGCGCGCAATTGGTCGACTTCGGCGTAGACCTTTTCCAGGTGCGCGGGACTCTTGTCCTCGTCGTAGAGCACCCCACCGCCTTCCCGGGCCAGGACATCCAGCCCCCCCTCCTTGAAGGCTTCCATATCCCCCCAGTGTTCCCGGAGTGGGATCACCAGGGCCCGCAAGGCTCCGATCACCACCGACCGCGGCTTGCCGGTCATCATGGATTCCATGGCGCTGCGCTCGTCAGGGTTGCGGAAAGCCCCGGTGCCGGGAGAATTCCAGGGTGAATCCGCCAGCGCCTTCACTTCGGGCGCGGGCGTACGGGGATTAGGGTCCTTCAGGATTCGGATACCCCAGAATTCAGGTGCTCCAGAATTCTGGCAAGTCTATCGAAAGGCCGGGAGGGATTCAACCAACGATGGGGAGGCAGACGGCGCTCCCCTGCCCGCGCGGTCAGCGCGAGGCCCCTTCCCGCCGCAGGCGTATGCCCAATTCGCGCAATTGCTCTTCCGATACGCTGGAGGGCGCGTCGACCATCAGGTCCGCGGCCTTCTGGGTTTTGGGGAAGGCTATGACATCGCGGATGGAGGAGGTGCCCACCAGGAGCATGATGATGCGGTCGAACCCCAGGGCTATTCCGCCATGGGGCGGCGCGCCGGTGCGCAAGGCTTCCAGCAGGAAGCCGAATTTTTCCTGGGCCTCCTCTTCCGAAAGGCCGAGCAGCTTGAAAATGCGGGACTGCACGTCGGTGCGGTGAATCCGGATGGAACCCCCGCCAATCTCCACCCCATTGAGCACGATGTCGTAGGCTGCGGAGCGGATGCGCAGGGGCTCCTCGTGTTCGAAGGCGTCCAGGTCTTCCATCACCGGCATGGTGAAGGGGTGGTGCATTGAACTGATCTTGTTGGTCTCCCGATTCAGTTCGAAGAGGGGAAACCCTGTGACCCAGACGAAGCGGAATTGGGAATCGTCGATCAAGCCGGTGCGCTTGGCGATCTCGTTGCGCAGGTTTCCCAGGGAATCGGCGACCACATGGTGGGCGTCGGCGCAGAATACCGCCAGGTCGCCCTCCACCAGTCCCAGCCGGGCCTCCATGGCCTCGCGTTGTTCTTCGGTGAAGAACTTGGCGATGGGCGATTGCCACCCGTCGGGCTGGCGCTTGACCCAGGCCATGCCCTTGGCCCCGTAAATGCGGACGAATTCGGTCAGCTCGTCCAGATCCTTGCGCGACATGGTTCCGCCGCCGGGCACGCGAATGCCCTTGACCTGCCCTCCGTTGGCGACGGCCTGGGCAAAGACCTTGAAGTCGCACCCTTCCACAATATCGGAGAGATCGATCAGCTTGAGGCCGAAGCGCAGATCGGGCTTGTCACTCCCGTAATCCTCCATGGCTTCGGCATAGGACATTCGTTCGATGGGCAAGGGGACGTCCACGCCCAGCACCTCGCCGAACAACCCGGCAAACAGGCCGTCGATCAACTCGAAGATGTCCTCGGGTTCGATGAAGGACATCTCGATATCGACCTGGGTGAACTCGGGCTGGCGGTTTCCGCGCAGGTCCTCGTCCCGAAAGCACTTGACGATCTGATAGTAGCGGTCGAAACCGGCCACCATCAGCAGCTGCTTGAAGAGCTGGGGGGACTGGGGCAGGGCGTAGAACGCGCCGGGATTGACCCGGGAGGGTACCAGATAGTCCCGCGCCCCTTCCGGTGTGGAGCGGGTGAGGAAGGGGGTTTCCACATCGACGAAGCCCTTTTCGGTCATGTAATCGCGCACCAGCTTGGCGGCCTTGGCCCGCACCCGCAGGTTGTGCTGCATTTCCGGGCGGCGCAGGTCGAAATAGCGCTTTTCCAGACGCAGCCGCTCGTCCACGTCGTCCTCCCAATCGTAGAATGGGGGCACGGAGGGATTGAGCAGTTCCAGGGAGCCGGCCAGCACCTCCACCTCTCCCGTGGGGAGCTTCGGGTTCACGTTTCCCGCCTCGCGGTGCTCCACCTTCCCCCGCACGGCGATGACGAACTCGTTACGCAGGACATCGGCCTGTTCGTGGGCCTGCGGATTTACCTCGGGCTTGAAAACCACCTGCACGATCCCGGTATGGTCTCTGAGATCGACAAAAATCACTCCCCCATGGTCCCTGCGTGTGGCGACCCAGCCACACACGGTCACTTCCGAATCGATATGTGTGGCCCGAAAATCACCGCATAAATGGGTTCGACGTCCCGAAATCATGTAAGCAACACGCCTCCTGGCAGTAAAATAATGGGGAACAACATGAAAACCGAACAATGTAGCCGCACCGCAGGCCGCAAAGTCAAGCATAAAGGCAGCCGCCATGAAAATCCAGTTCCCTCAAGGATTTGACTCCTCCCTTTCGCCCAGTACGCCTTCGAACCTGTTCGAGTGTCCGGGAAGGTTCATCATAAATATAAATATTTTATGCTATAATATTCATCAATACTGAGAGAAATGGCGCGGGAATTGAATGAAACGTTGGTTGGAATTCCATGCGTGAAGCCCTTGAACGACGGGGCGTATTTTAGTTTTCGCCTCCCGCGCCGATAAGGAAGGCATGGAACCGTGTTGAATTAGACGTTTCCGGAATTGAATCCCGGGAGTCATGCCCCTGGAGCCAGGGATCGAATCGGCCCACGGGTGCGGGATTGAGAAGGACGGCGGAAGAATGACATTGAAAAGCATTCGCAACCAGAAGGTCCGCGGCCCGACAGGCCCAGGCTTGAAGGGCACCGGCTTGAAGGGTCCCGGCTTGAAGAGCACCGGCTTAAAGGGCTCACGTCTCAGGCACATGGCCTCCACGGCGGTGATTGTGCTGGCCCTCGCCCACTGGGCGGGCCTTGCCAGCGGGCAGATCGCCGCGCCGCGATTGAACGGGATGGCGATTACCGCCGGTACGCCCTACAACCCCGCAGTGACCGTGATGCAGGGACGCTCCAGCATCGTCCTGAACACGATGTCCACCACAGTGACCGAAAGCCCGCCCGGCATGGCGGGAATCCAGGTCGCCCAGGGCACCGGTGGGGCGGGAAGATTCGACTTGGTCTGGGAAAGCTTCGGAATGACCCTGGTGGGGTACAGCCAGGACCTGGTGCTGGAGGCCCCGGCGCCCCCGGGGAACCTGGAACTGAGTGGTTCGCTGGGCGCGTTTTCCTGGCGTGGCGGAGAGATCATGGCCTTCGGGATGGGCATCCAGTCCGAAAAGGTCGTCGACCCGGGCTTCAGCGAAAGAAGCCGCACCCCTTCGGCGGGCGCGGTGCTGCAACTGGGCGGGTTTTCCATCGGGGGCTCCCTGGGCGAGGAGAATATTTCCCGTTCCGAGACATTCCCCGTTCCGGTGCAGGGGGAAGCGGACCGTACGGTCTGGAACATCGGCCTGGCCGTGCGCTGGCGGGAAGGGCCCGAAGGCCTGCACCTCCAGGCCTGGCAGCAGCAGGCCAAGGGTTCCAGCCTGGGGGCCTTCCAGGTGGAGGAGGAAAAGACCACGGGGGGAACGATTGAGGCCGTCATTTTCAATATCCTGTTTTCCATGGAATCCAGCAGCACCGAACGAATCGATCCGAACACCGGTGATGTCTCCACGGAGGAAACGGACAGCACAGTCGGGGTCGGGCTGGATTTCGGAGAGGGATTGGGTCTTCTGGTGGGAGTGAACCTCTTCGAGGAAGACGAGATGTTCAACAACATCCACCGGGAGGTGGAAACGTCCATCGTCAGCCTGGGATGGCTTTTTTAAGCGACTGAACACAACTGGCCGCAAGGAGGCCCGGCAAGGCATCGGATCCGTTGCCGCTTCGGGAATTCAGGCCAGGATTTAATCAAGGGAAGGATCCCATGAAACGAATCGCATTCCTGCTTTGCGCGGCATCGGCCCTGGTGGCCATCATCACCGCGCCCGCGCTGGCCCAGGTGGCCGCGCCCCGGCTCAATCCGAACGCCTTCGAGGCCGACAATGCCATCAATCCGGCGACCGTGCCCTGGAGCGGGCCTTCCCGGATCGGCCTGGGAATCCTGGATGGATCCGAAGAGCGAACGGTAAACGGGGTCACCACACCGGACAGTGAACAAAAGAGCAAATACGTTGTCCAGGGACGCTACGTGGGCGAAAATTTCGCCGTGTCGGCGGAAACCGCCAAGGTCGAATACACCAGTTCCAACAATCCCACCCAATCCGCGGAGTTTGATGTGGCGGTGGTCAATGGGGCGTTTGTGATCGGCGAAATGTTTTCCATCGGGATTGGGCTGCAGAACTTAACGGGCGAATTCAAGGACAGCACCGCCCCAGCGGATTCGAATAAGGCGGAATTTACCCTGCCCCAGGTCGGGCTGGCCCTGAACTTCGACGGATTCTCCCTGGGCGCATCCACCGGGACGGAAACCATCAAGAAGACCTCCGTTTCTCCTCCGGCCGCGGACGTTCAGGAGGAGGTCGACCGCAAGGTGACCCGGGCCGGCGTGGGCTATGCCATGCGCGACAGTGACAAGGGACTTCATATCGAGGCCTTCAAGGAAACCAAGGAATACGCGGATTTCACGAATTTAAACGATGACAACGAGGAGGACTCCACCGGTGTGGTGCTGGAAGTTGTCTTCGCCAACATCCTGCTGGGCGTGGAAGCGGTTTCCACAGAAAAAAACGACAAAACCGGCAAACTCTCCTCTGAAAAAGACGCAAAGCTTTTCAGCATCGGCTGGGTGCCCGAGCAGGGACTCTCGGTGACCGTCACTGTGGAACAGGACGAAACCACCAATCCCTTCAACAGCACTGTCTCGAACGAGGATTCCACCTTCGTCGGAGTGGCCTGGCTGTTCTAGGCGGCTGTCCGGAAGCGGAAACAACACGGGTTCACGCAAGGCGGACATGATGCCGCCTTGCGGCGGTTGTGAAAGGGAAGTGACCATTGGAAGGCCCTGGTCGAACAGCCGGATATGAATCCGGCAGGTTGAATTGGCCCGGAAGCCAAACGGGAAGGATCCCATGAAGCGTTGTGTGCAGGTTCTATCGGCGATGTTGGTTCTGGCGGCCCTGGTGGCGGCGATGGCCGGGCCCGTGCTGGCCCAGGTGGCTGCGCCGCATCTCAACCCGATCTATCCGGAATCCATCGATGCATTCAATCCGGCAACCCTGCCCTGGAGCGGACCGTCCAGAATCGGCGGGGCCATAAAATACGATTCGACCACGGAGCGAAACACCGGGGGCGTGAATGACCTCGTCCAGGAGGGATCGGGGAAATTCCTTGGCCAAGCCCGGTGGGTGGGCGAAATTTTCTCCCTGTCCGCCGAGGCGTTGCAGATCGACACCACTTATCCCGACTCGACCAACACCGCCGAATTCAGGGCTTCAATGGTCAATGGCGCGGTTCTGGTGGGAGGTTTCCTTTCGATCGGAATCGGGCAGCAACATTCCGGATTCATCATCGAGGATCCTTCCGGGAACAACCCGTCGGGATCCCCCGGGACCTTCGAGCAGGAAAATACGCTCAATCAGGCGGGGCTTTCCCTGGAGATGGGCACAGGGGTCTTTTTGGGAGTGTCCGGCGGCACCGAGACCATCAAGGAAAACCGAATGGTTCCAGCCCTGGGTCAGGACGAGATGGAGGAGCAGGAGCGCGATGTCCGGCGGGGAGGCCTCGGGTATTATGCCCGCGGTGACAGTGGCGGTTTCCACGTGGAGATTTACCGGGAAACCAAGGAATTCGCGGAATTCAAGATTTTGGACGATTTGGACGAAGAGGATACATCAGGGGTGACCTTCGAGGTTGTCTTCTCGGACTTCCTCCTGGGCGCTAGGAAGATCGCCACGGAAAGAAACGACCTGACCGGCGTCACCGGGAAGAAGGACGACCAGTCCTTCAGCCTGGGCTGGGTGCCGGGGCAGGGTTTGGCCATCACGGCCACGCTTTTCCGGGGTGAAACCACCGACCCCACCAAGCCTGACGTGGTGGACGAGGATGAGGCCACCTACGTCGCGATCGCCTGGTTGTTCTAGGGCGGGGAGTGGTTCCAGGGAAGGTTGACCAAGGATGGATCACCCCAGGCAGGGGGTGAGTGAAGGGTTAGGCAAAAAGAGGAGCATATGCATGAATAGGTTGACGATACATTTCACGATCTTGGCCATTGCAATGATTGTCTTGGGGCAGAACGCACAGGCTCAGATAGCCTCGCCGCGTCTCAATCCCATGGAAACGCTCAGGGCCAATCCTTTTTTCCATCCCACTTCCGATGTAGTGCTGTTTGACAGTTCTTCTCCCTTCAATCCCGCCGTGGATATCTGGCGCGATGCCTCCCACCTGGGCGTGGGGGTGGGGAATCACGATTCCAGCGCTTCGGTTAGTGGCCCACAGGGAAATTTCGACGTGGCGACAGGCGACAGTCAGACCGTGCAATTGGCTTTGGTAGGCGAGATGTTTGCCTTCTCCGCCAGGGTGGCCAACCACGACATGGAGATTGACCCGGGCCTTGGGACCGGAACCTTCACCATCGACACGGCCCACGTGGGCCTTTCCGCGAAATTGGGTGAAATCCTTTCATTGGGTGTGGGTTTCCAGTCGGAAGAAAACCACGACGAAACACAAGGGCCCGGCAATGAAATCACTTTGAAAGAGGAGATGCCCCTGGGGGGTGTCACGCTGCGATTGGGGGAGATGTTCTTTGTCGGCGGCGCCTACGGCACCGAAACGGTGGACGCGGAATCTCCCCAAGGCCCCGCTTCGGGCGACCGTGCGGTAACGAATATCGGTGTCGGGATTCAAACCCGGGATGGCGACACGGGGTTTCATATCGAGATCTACAAATCCACGGAAGACCTCCTGGAACTTTTCGAACCGGGGGGCAATGAGGTTTATTCCTCCGAGGGTGAAAAAACGGGGGCGACCCTGGAAGTGGTTTTTTCAAACATCCTCCTGGGTGTGGAATCCCTGAAATCCACGTCCGAGGTCAACAATCCTTTTCCTCCTCCGGGAGTTCCGGTGTTGAGGACAGGAGAGTCCAAGGAAACCATGCTCAGTGTGGGCTGGATTCCCCAGGAAGGGCTCTCCCTGGTGGTTTCCGCCACTGAAAACGAATTAACGGAGTATAATGGGGATGTCGTCACCTACGAGTCGGGTGCGGCAACCTTGTTCTGGCGGTTCTAAACGGGACCGCTCTTTAACCAGTAAGGTGAATGCCATGCGTAAATTCAATTTGCTTGCAGTAATCATGCTGGCGGCGGTCTCGATGACCACCACGGCCTATGGCCAGGTGGCCGCGCCCCGGTTGATTCAGGGTGGCTCGATGAATGGGGCCACACTGCCTTTCAATATGACCTCTTTTGCAGGTGTCGCTTATATTGACGTGACGAGTGAAGCCACGCCCTCCGGCGGCAATGCCGTGGAGACGGGATCCGGTTCGGGTTTCGGCCTGTCGGGAATATTCTCCAATGAAACGTTTGGGCTGGGCATCGATGTGTACAGCGTCGATGTTGATAACGCTCCTCCTCCGGTGGGAAATGGAAAGACCAACACGTTTAAAGGCAACGCAGTCGGTCTCGGCGGGAAGATGGGCGATTCCCTGGGTCTGGGGCTGAGCCTTGAATCCGAGGAATATGAAGACGCGAACACGTTGGTCAAGTATTCCCTCCCATCACTGGGAGTGACGTGGAAAATGGGCGAAATGTTCTTCCTCGGCGGCACCTACGGGACCCAGAACGTGGAAATCAGCGACCCCATCGATCCCAACAAAAAGGCGGATGCGGACCAGACCGTCAGCAGGATCGGGGCCGGAGTATACTCTCGCGACAATGAGGGCGGCTTCCATGCCGAGGTCTATCGCCAGTTGAACGAGTTGCTGGAACTGCGCGACAAGGCCACCTCCGCGCTTATCTTTGCCGAGGAATCGGAAACCATCGGCTTTGTGCTGGAAGGCCGCTTTTCCAACATCGTGATCGGGATCGAACAGGCCACGGAAACGGTGGACGAATTGGACCCCGGCAATGTTCCCCCGTTGCAAACCACGGAAAACAAGGCTCTCGATTTGTCCCTGGGCTGGTCTCCGCAGGAAGGCCTGGGCCTTGTGGTGGGGGTCAAAACCGAGGAGAGGACCAGGGCCAACGGAGACGTCGAGACCACCTCCCTCACGGGGGCCTCCCTGTTCTTCGTATTCTGATTCAGCGGGCATTCACCCATTCTTCCCCGGATCGTCCCCGCAAGGGGCCGTTCCGGGGAGGATGCCCGGTGGCTTGCATTGCGTGATGAATTTTACCCGCTTTCCCGGGCCGCGGTTCCCATCCGAAGGATGAGACCGGTTTGACCGACCATTGCTGTTCCCCGCGTCCTGAACGATTCAGGACCCACTCCGCCTTCGCGGCCGATTCCGGCCACCCCCGCCGGGTTTCATGCAACGTCCATTGACCACCAGGGACACAGCCGCCTTCTTCATTCCCCTGGTGCTGTGGGCGCAGTTGATGATGATCACCCATTCGGTGATCCATGGCTGGCTGGCCCGGCAGCCCGATCCCACGGTATCACTCGCCGGTTTCGCGGTGGCCTTCGCCCTGAACGGTCTTTTCAACAGCGCCTTTCGTTCCCTGCACCAGGTGGTGCTGGGCTATTCCGATCAGCGCGGTTCCTTCCATCGTGTGGCCCTGGGCGCTTCGGCATTGGCGGTGGTGAACATGGCGGTGGTGCTGGCCCTCGCCCACACGGTGCTGGGGGACTGGGTGTATGGCGGGATGATGGGAGCCGGACCCGCCGTGGTGGCGGAGGCTCGCGCCGCTTCGAGCATTCTGGCCCTGATTTTCCCCTTGCAGATGTTGCGCAACCTGGCGATTGGCCTGTTGATGGCGCGGCGGCGCACCACGTTCATCACGGCCGGCACTGCGGTGCGGCTAATGGCCCTGTGGGGCTTTCTGGTCGGATGGAGCTTCTGGGTGGAGGGAGCCCGCCTGGGTGCGGCGGCCCTGGTGAGTTGCATCGGCCTGGAAACCCTGTTCATCGTCGGGTGCGCCTGGCCCGTCTGGCGAAGGATGGGTGTGGGCAGCCAGCCGGCGGGGTATGGGAGTATCCTGCGCTTCGCCCTGCCCCTGATGCTGAACTCGGCCCTGGAAAACGCCATGGTGGTGCTGGTCAATATCGTGCTCGGCCGGTTGCAGCAGGCGGACCTGGCTCTGGCCGCCTTCGGCGTGGCGCGGGGATTGTTGATGCTGATGACCACTCCCCTGCGCAATCTGGCCCAGACAGCCCAGGCGTTGGCCCATTCCGCGGAGGACGTGATGATCGTCCGCCGTTTCGCCCTGGGCGCCACGCTGGTGTTCGTGGCCATCATCGGGGTGCTATTCTATTCGCCCCTGCAAGGCTGGGTGCTGTCCGACGTGCTGGGTTTGGGGGAGGAACTGCGGGAAGCGGTGGTGCCGGGAGTGCTTCTATTCGCCTTGGCGCCCTTTTGCTGGAGCGCGGCCTCGTTGTACCGGGGACTGCTGGCCGGGGCGCGCCGCACGGGAGTGCTGGCCTTCACGGGATTCGCTCGGGTCGCCGCCGTGTCCACGGTGGCCCTCGCGGGCCTCGCTTGGCCGGGGGTCAACGGAGCCGCCTTGGGCGTGGCCGCGCTCATCGCAGGCTTCGGAACCGAGGCCCTCCTTCTGCGGCACCGGTATCTGGGCCTTGGCCGTTCGGCCCTCAAGTAGTGCAGCGACATAGAAATTCACAACCAATTCCGTAGCTTCCGGCGGCCAAGGGCATTCAGCCCTTGGAACCCTGACCAACTTTAAAAAGTTGGATCAAACTTTTTGGAAAATTTTTGCAATCACACCCAAATTTTCGCCTAATCCCTCAAAAAATAGTTTGGTGCAGCTTTTCAAAGCTGCCCCCCGGAGGGTAGGGATTTGGGGGGAGCGCCCATTGGCTGCCAGAGGCCACCCATCCCTCGTTTCCCGAACGGAGCCTACGCGAATGGGTGGGAGCTATCTGGTGTAGAAGAGGCCAATGAGGGCAATGGCCAGCAGCAGGCCCATGGCGATGCGGCGGTAAATGACATCGGTGGCCCGGTGAAAGAGCCAGGTGCCCACCAGCAACGAGACGATCTGTGCCGGGAGGAGCCACAGGACGCGGGCGACTGTGGCATAACTCACCACCCCGTTCACCACCAGGCTGAGGAGGGTCAGGCCGTTCAACCCGGTGTAGAAGGTGATGAGGCTGGCCCGGTTGATGGTGGCCGTGTTGGGCCCGGCCAGCATGTAAATCACCACCGGCGGCCCTCCCACGCTGGTGGCGCCGTTGATCACACCGCTCAGGCCTCCCGTGAACAGGCCTCCTCTCAACCCCGGCCGCCCCGGGTAGCGAAATCCGCTCATCAAAAACAGTACGGTCACCAGCACCATGGCGGAGATGCCGCGCCGCATCACATCGGCTTCTATGGCAAGCAGCACGTAGGCTCCCAGGGGGATGGTGAGGGCGGCGGTCAGGCCGATGGGAAGGATGTCGCGCCAGGCGGTGTCGCGGATGCTTCCAGGAAGAAGCTGCATGGAGGCCAGCATCCCCAGGGCGACGACGGTGGCCACGGCCTGAGGCGCGGTGAACAGGATGGCGAAGATGGGCGCCTGCACCATGGCAGCGCCGAACCCGGAAAATCCGCGGACGATTCCGGCCAGGAAGGTCGCTCCCATGGCGATGGCCAGACCGGGCTCCAGTGCCGCTTCGAGGGCTTGCAGAAGGGATTCGATCAT
>Ga0316187_10004056_pt1 | contig 12683 bp, 12 predicted proteins | sample CroRivburrow1_MG_FD_204927 | JGI IMG/M metagenome (GOLD analysis project Ga0316187, IMG submission 204927) | Coastal sediment microbial communities from Maine, United States - Cross River worm burrow 1 | ecosystem: Environmental > Aquatic > Marine > Coastal > Sediment | place: USA: Maine...
ACGGCAAGAGCTACGACCAATTGCGCGGCGTCATGATCAAGGGGACCGCGACGCTGATCACCGATCGGGACTACGTCCTCGGGTTGTATGGTCGCGTCTCTTCGGACTACGAGTTGATGGCCGGAGTGCGCCGTGACTTCACTCCCGAAGAGGTCGAGGCAATGTTCGGCCGGATTGCCGAGAAGAACACCGCGGTCGTGGTCGAGCCCGTGGAAGTGATGTCCTGGGACCACACCAAGCTCGGCGGCGCGTACTAGAGCACGAGCCAACTCAGAAGTCGCGCCTCGCTAGCGGACGTCATCCAATCGGTCGAGAAGGCCGTCGACGGAGTCGGTCACGAGCAGAGTGGTGCCAGTGGCGGTCACAAGCTGTTCTATCGGGCCGACGACGAGTTGCGGTTCGGACACGAACAGAGCCACGGTGCCGGTCTCGAGCTCGGCGGTGGCCCAAGCGCTGTCGGCGGTCGCGGTCACTTCGTAGCCGGCCTCACCGAGCAGGCGGGACAGCCCGGTCAAGACGGCGTCGTTGCTTGCGAGCACGATCGCCCGGGAGCGGCTCTGATGGAGGCGAATCTGGCCGTCGAGAGCGAACAGCAAGCGTCGCACCTGCTCGGCGGTTCGGTCATCCGTCAGGTTCAGGTCTTCGTCGAAACGAGTCCAAGCGTCCACCACAAAAACTTCCGGAAAGTGGAGCACCTGGACGTCGTTGTGGGCGAGAGCGACCCGAAGGGCCGACTGCGATTGCGCGGTGCCGAGGCGGCCCCCGGCTCCCAGAATCGCCGCCGGCTTCCTGTTGAGCGGCGAGTCGCCTCCGGTGGACAACCAATCGATTGCATTCTTGAGCACGCCGGACACCGAGCGGTTGTACTCGGGAGATGCAATCAGGACGCCGTCGGCCTCCAGCACTTGACGCCGCACGCGGGCTACGGGCTCCGGGTATCCAGCCTCGTCGCGAGTGTCGGAGTTGAAGAGCGGGAAGTCGCCGATCTCGGCCAGCTCCACAGTCATCCCGGAGGGAGCCACCAGGGCCGCGTAGCGCAGCAGCGCAGTGTTATATGACTTGCGTCGCAGGCTCCCCGACATGGCAATGACTGAGCTATTGATGGTGTCGTCTCCCGTTCTTGCACCAATCTACAACGCGGCCGTATTCCCGCCACAGCGTGGTGGGCGGCCTTCGCTAGCTAGCCCTCCGGATCCGGCGTGGCGTTGCCATTGCAGTCGAGGCCCTCGCCGGGCCGATACGTAGCAAAGTACATATCGTCGATCACGGTGCCGTCCGGCGCGGTGCGTGATCGGTAGGTGTTTACCCGGGTGCACCTGCCTATCTTGAACGAGGTCTGCCGCGTCTGTTCCACCTCAAAGTGCCGCGTCGACCAGACGTCAACGGTAATCGACGTCCCCGTGTAGGTCGGCCACAACATGGCGGCATACGGCGTGTTGTTCGTCAGTTCGAGGTCTGGCAGCGGGAACGACAGAGTCGCTTCTCGCCCGTACGGGTAGCGGCTGATGTATATCGAATGCGACTGGTACTCGTCGATGTCGAGCCCGGCGAAGAACGCCGCGTTGAAGGTCGTCGTGGCGAACTGGCTGATCCCACCCCCGACCTGATCGGTGAAGTGGCCCGACTGGATGACGCCGGCGGCGACGAATCCGTTGGCGCGGGTGCGCCGACCAATGAAGTCGTTGACCGAAAATGTCTCGCCGGGCTCGATCACCTGGCCCCGAACCAGATCGGATATCCGATGAATGTTCGCCACCCGCCCCGCACAACAAGCGTGGCGGGTTGTGAACGACCCCACCAGCTCGGTGATGCCCCATTCATCGGCGCGGACCCGGCCTCCGTCGTCCTCGACCCGCACTGTCGGGAGTTCCACCCGATTGCTTCCGCCTTCGGCCGCGGCGGCATAGAGCATCGGCGCAACCCCGGCGGCGCAACAGCGGCGCGCCGGAACGCCGAGATCAACATGGAGCTCACCCTCGTCGACCGTGAAAGTCGGCTCCGGCAACGGTTCGGCATAATCGATGAATAGGTTCTCCACCGACGCCTGAACCCGATCGTGATCGAAGACAGGGACGAGACGTCCGTCGACGACCGAGGAGTCGATCCAACGGCGTACCGACTCGCGGCCGATGATTCCCGTCCGATCATTCACGATGACCGTGAGCCGGGTGGCGAGGGTATCGGCGGCAGCGAGAGCGCCGTCGAGGTCCGCGGAACTGAAGATCGTCGAGATCGGAGTCGTGGGCACATCGACCGTGTACGGCGGCGGCCCGGCGGCTACCGCGTCCTCGAGCGCTGCGATCACATCGTCGGCAGCCAGATAGGCGCCCTCGATCGGTGCAACAACGTCGAATCCGGGGCCGTCGCCACTGAACGCCGGCTCCCGAGGGTGCCGAATCACCCGTCCGGGGTGCTCTTCGACGAGACGCTTGAGTGGCGCCGGATCGAGCTGAAACTGCAGAGGGATCTCGGTCCCGTTCCGCAGGGAGCGCCACCACCGGCGGAAATCCTCGACGACACCGTCGCCATCCGTTGCGGTCAGCGCAGCATCCGTGACGGCAACCTCGTCCACCGAAATACCGGCCTCGGCAGCCGTCGTCTCGATAACGAGGCCATCGGTGCGTATCACGACCGGGAGGCGGCCGGCCGCGGCGTCCTCGGCGCGCAGCACGTTGGCTACTCCGTCGATGTCGGCGTCGGCGATCACGAACCCGGCGACTGAGACATTGTGACCTACCCGATCACTATGGGTCCAGCGGTCGACGCCGAACGCGACTGCCGCCGCCAACACGACGATCAGCGGCACGGCGATCAAGAGGATCCCTGCGTAACGGAGGATTTTCCGACCCATAGGCGTGGAATCTTAGGGGCCTGGAACCGGGGCGCCGATGTCAACCGCCGATCGGGTCAGATAGGCGTTGCCGGAGGCCGGTAGCGTAATGATTTCCGGATCGACGGACCGGAGGTCGAAAACCCATGCCTGGAGCATGCTGCCGCTCGTTTCTCGATTGACGACCAGATAGTCGCTGTTGAGATCAAACGACGCCACCCACCAGGCGTCGGGAAGACCAAGGTTTATCCGGCGGATCTCGGCCCCACTGGCGACATGGCGGATCACCGCGTACGAATCGCCGTCGACCTCCTCGACATACACGAGCCGTTCGCTGTCCTGAGACAGCTCGCCGACGCTGGGGCACTCCCGGTGGCAGTCGAAGAAGGGCTCGTCAACCGGATCGGGATCGGCTGCGACGGCCGCTACGTTCCCCTCGAGGTCGAAGAAGTTCATCCCGAGTAGTCCCTCAGAGCCCCAGTTGGCGACGATGAGGGAGTCGCTGATCGAAATCGGGAATGATCCCCATTCCCAGCCACCGACGACCGTTAGTTCGCTCACTTCACGCGACGCCAGGCTATAGCGGCGCAGCGTGTGCACTGCATCATCGGGGGTCTCCCCTTCTCGGCGCGAGTAGTAGATGTAGGGGTCGCCACCGTCGCGCGCCATGCCGTGGAGTGTCAGCCCCTGGTCAATAGCCGGGATCAGAGTGGCAACGGCCTCGCTGCGGCCCTGGGCCACCTGGTAAACGATGCTGCGCCGGTCGTCATTCCACCGCTCGATCTGGAAAAGGACACCACCCGCGAGATCGTCGATGGCGAAAAAGGCCGGCGAGTCGACGAGCGTTTCGACCGTCAGGTCGCTACGGATCAGCGACACCGCCTCCGGCCCCGCCACCAGCAGTTCGACATCGATCGGAGGGGGCGCCTCCGTCGTGGTGGTGGTCGGCGGCGCCACGGTTGTCGACGTCGTTGGCTCGGCCGAAGACGACGACACCGTTGCCTGTGTCGACGAGGGGGTCGCCGTGGTCGCAGACGAGGTATCGCCGCCGCAAGCCGCCAGGACCATCGTGACGGCTAGGAACCTGATCAGTCTTTGCATGGCCCAACGCTACGGCGTTTCCCCAAATACCTGGTGGATCTCTCTCCCCTCGTCTCAGGCGTTCTTCGGTGGGCAACGTTTGCGGGGTGAGGTAGTAGTAGCGACGAGGAGCCGCGGGGGCAGGAGCGCGGTATCAAGCTTTGTGGCGCGGCCGTGTTCGCGGCGCGAGTTGCCCAGACTGTCTTAGCTACCCCCTCCGACCCCAGCACTCGCGCCGCTCGCGAGGGGAGGAGACGTGGGTGCCGGGGCGGTATGGTCTCGGCGCACCATGAGACGTCTACCTACCGCCATACGCCTGCTTCTGGCGGCTTTCGCTCTCGTGGCCGTGGCGTGCTCTCCAGCAGGCGTACCATCGCCCTCGGAGGCGTCCGCCTCGATTTGGGGCCTTGATCGACCGCCCGGGGACCGCATCCTTCAGGTAGCGGTAGAAGGTGGGTCTTCGGAACGGACGGATTTGCTGACGAGACTGCCGGTGTTTGTGATCTACGCCGATGGGTCGCTGCTGGCCCCCGGTCGGCTCGAAGGCGTCAACCCGATGATCCGACCCCTGATGCGGCTGCGGGTGCCGCCGACCCACCGGGAACGTGTTGATGAGTTGGTTGCGGAGATGGGCTTGCGCGAGGTCGACCGCATTATCGACGAGCCGCTGCCGGGGACACTTGTCGACGGCTCAACCATGGTTGCGACCTACTTTGACGAGGACGGCCGGGCCCGCGCATACGGTGCCTACGGATTATCGCCACAGACCGCGGTACCCCTCCCGCCGGAGATTGGATTTCTCCCGGGGACAAATACTCTCGCTGAACTGGCCTCGATGTTCTCGCAGGCCGGAGCCGACGCGGCGGCGGTGCCTTACGAACCCGAGCGCATCCAATTCTTCCTTACCCGGCCGACCTCCGCAGACGAAGCATCACCGTGGCCCCTGGACATCCTTCCCAGCGCCTTCGTCTCGAGCCCCGACGACGGCGTTCAGTGCCTGGTTGTGACAGGCCCACCGGCCCGGGATGCCGCCGCGGCTCTGGCAGCCACAGGCCGTAACGTCATCTTCGAGCACGAAGAAGAGCAGATCTGGCTTCTCGCCCGGGTACTGGTACCAGGCGAACCTGGATGCGGGCCCGAAGTTCGCCAATGAGCCCCGGCTAGCTAGCCGAGCCTCTCGCGCAGCCAGGCGATATCGGTCTTGTGCTCGGTGGGCCCGCCCGGTGTCTCCACGACGATCGGAGCGGCGGCGGTAGCCACACAAGCCACCAGGAGATCCTCCGGGATTTCGCCGGCCCCGAGGTTGGCGTGCCGGTCTCTGCGCGAATCGAAAGGGTCACGCGAGTCGTTGCAGTGCACCAGGTCGACCTTGCCGGCTCCGGCGATGACGGTTTGGGCTGCGGTCCCCAAAGGCGAGCCGCCGGCCCAGGCGTGGCAGGTGTCGAGCACGGTTCCCACGTTGTAGTCGCCGATTTCCTCCCAAAGCCGCGCGTAATTTCCCAGTTCACGGACGACGGCGTTGCCTCCTCCGGCCGTGTTTTCGATGAGCACCGGTACGCTCGATTCGAAGGTGTCCAGCGCCTTGCGCCACCGCTCGTACCCGACGGAGACGTCCTCGTCATCACCGACGTGGCCACCGTGGACGATCACGCCGGCGGCACCGATCGCCTCGGCCGCCTCGACGGTCTGTGCCAGGTTCTTGCGCGACGGGATGCGAATCCGGTTGTTTGGTGACGCCAGGTTCATGAGATACGGGGCGTGGATGTAGAGGCGGGCGCCGCTGGCGACGAGCTCATCGGCATCTTGGCGGGGCGGCGGCTTCTTCCACCCCTGCGGATCCGACAGAAAGAACTGAATGAGGTCGGCGTCGCGGTCGGCGATGTCGGCGAGCGGCTGCGCGCCGTCGGCATGGGCGCCGATCAGCCACTTCATTCGAAGGGCCTGGCGCCCGCGGCCTTAACGTCGGCCCGTGCCTTGTCGATGCCGAGGCGAACCGCGATTTCTTCGGCCGTTTCCGACCAACCCTGCGTGTCGATGCGCAGCAGATCGCCTTTCCATTCTGCGCCCCATAGCTGCTCGGGATAGCGGCCGGGCTCATCCACTCGGATCAACAACTGCCGCGGCCGGACCGCGGCATCCGGGGCGTCATCGGTGCCGGACCTCACCGAGATGATGCGGTGGAAGGGGATGTGCATCATGTCGCCGGCACCCAGTAGGCGAATGGACACACCGGCTTCACTGATCTCGAGCATTGAGCGATTTCGGAGCAAACCGATGGCCGACACCAGAGTCGTTGCGCTACCGACAAGCAGGAACAGGCTTCCCCACATGAGATCGTGGCGCTGATCGATTTGACCACGACTGGTGACAACATCGTTGGCATCGGTGGTGGGCGGCTCAGAGAGCTTGTGTGCCCACATGATGTCGACGGCGGTGATGATGAGGATCAGCCCGGCGATACCGAACAAGAACTGGCGAATCGGGGAACGGTCGACACGAAACGTGTTCACTCGATGATTCCTAGGTCGGCGGGATGGATCACTGCGCTGAATGGTACGCCTAGTTCGGCACATCGTTTGCCGGCGACTCCGGCGCTGCGATCGACGACGACAATCGCCTGGACAACGGACACGCCCGCCTCCTGCAGAACCGTGATGGTCTCGACGAACGAACTACCGGTAGTCGTTGTGTCGTCAACGACAGCGACCTTGTCGTCGGCGTGCAGCGGGCCGACGATACGTCCACCGGCGCCATGGGCTTTCACATCTTTGCGGACAGAGAATGCCCGTAGCGGGGGCTCGGCAAGCAACGCCGCGGCAATGGCAACGGGATCGGCCCCCATGGTCAGTCCGCCGACGGCCGTCACGGCCGGGTCGAGCAGTTCGCCGATGCACGCCGCGACCAGGCGCCCCCCGATGCCGGAATAGGTCACCTGGCGCCCATCGAGGTACCAACTCGACGTGCCGCCGCTCGACAACTGGAAGGGGCCGTCGGTGCGCAGCGCGTTCGCCTCAATGTGACTGACTAGTTCCTCTTTGGCTTCTGGAGATTTATCCACAATTTCCGCTCAAGTATTTCGGGCCTGCGGACGAAACAATACTCAGACAGGATGCCTTCCTACCTCCCGTCTAAGCCCGAGCCGTAGGCCGCCAATAGGCGGCCTTCGGTTCATTCTGAGCCAGTTTTGCACACCCTGCGTTCCCCGGCGGAGGGAACTGACTGCCGGGCGAGAGTCCATGGCTCCTCGACAGTGGCCCCACAGGGGTACTCCGGGTGTCGCCCGGTCGAGCTCACGCGCCTGTGGTGTTTCGCTTCGTTCGGACCGGCACGAGCGGGGTGGCGACGAGTACCGTCACCGTCGTGAATCGAATCCGGAGCATATGGCGCCGGCTCATGATGATCGGCGCCTACGACGGGGAGACCGGCACACAGGCCGGCAAACGGCGCATCATCATCGGGTACATGGTGTTCGGCCAGACGCGCTGGTTCTTCGCCGCCGAGAGCTTTTCCGTAGGCCATCCTGTCGTCGCCTGGACTGACGTGATCGCCGCGGTGGTCAGCCTCACCGCCCTCGCCCTGTTGCGGATCAAGCCGCGTTGGTTCACTGGGATCGTCAACGTGTTGTTGTTTACGCAACTCCTCGAGGTGTTGGTGCAGACAGTCGCCCTCGGCGGGGTGGTTTCCTCCGACGTGCTCATGCTTTTTGGCCTGTTGACGGTGATCGGCGCCCTCATCGTGTTCAGCGCCCGCGGTGCGTTCTTCTGGTTCCTCGGCTATCTGCTCGCACTCATTCTTGCGGTCGTTCTACCCGAAGTGATCGAGCCCGCTTACGAGGCCGAGCCGTCCGCGGGTGGCATCGCCGGCATCGCGGCGAGTGTCGCCGTCTTCCTCTTCGCGGGCATGGCGTACTTCGTGCGGCAGCGAGATCGGTTTCAGAGAGAGTCCGATGATTTGTTGCACAACATCCTTCCAGACGAGATCGCCACCCGCCTGAAGACGGATACATCGATGATCGCCGACGACTACTCCCAGGCCTCCGTGCTCTTCGCCGACGTTGTCGGGTTCACCCCGATGTCTGCCGGCATGACGCCACCCCGGCTGGTCGGGCTCCTGAACTCTGTGTTCACCAAATTCGACGAGTTCGTCGAGGAACTCGGCCTGGAGAAGATCAAGACTGTCGGCGACGAATACATGGTTGCCGCCGGAGTTCCCACCCCAAGAGAAGACCACGCCGAAGCCACCGCCGAACTGGCGTTACGGATCCGCGACTACGTCGCCGCCAACGACTTCCACGGGCACCGGCTGCAGCTACGTATCGGCATCAGCTCGGGGGCGGTGGTGGCCGGGATCATCGGGACCCACAAGTTCTCCTATGACCTGTGGGGCGACACCGTCAATACCGCCTCCCGCATGGAATCGGGCGGGATCCCCGGTCAGATCCAGGTCTCGTCGGCCACTCACCAACTCCTGGCCGGCAACGGCTACCAGTTCGAACCGAGAGGCACCATCGAAGTCAAAGGCAAGGGCCAAATGAACACCTGGCTGCTCTCCGGACGGACCCGCGGATGAACCGTCTCCGGAGTTATTGACCGCGCCGGCCGGGGGATCGGGAATCGCCGCGAGTCGCGGGCCGGACTGCTCGATAGCCGCCTTCGTTCGACGGGATGGCGGCTCGGCGTCGGCGAGCGCCGTTAGCTTTCCACCCTTAAGCAAACCACTGGAAATGTCGACTATTACTCAACGGACGCGCTGGACGTTGGAGAGCCGCCATGGAATTGATATTCATTCGCCACGGCGAACCGGAGTGGTCCCGCGACGGAGTCAGCCAGGTCGACCCCGGCCTCACCCCGCGGGGCTACCAACAGGCTCGAATGGTTGCCGAACTCCTGGCAGCGCAGGATCGCCCCCTCACAGAGGTAATCGTTTCGCCGCTACGGCGAGCTGCGGAGACCGCCGCTCCCCTCTGCGCCGCCACCGGGCTCCTTTGCAGCACGGTGCAGGACCTCACTGAGATCGGCATGCCCGACTGGAGTACAACGCCCGAGGCGGATGTTCGAATCAGTTTTCAGGAGGCCCAGACTCGCCATCCTGAGGACTGGTGGGCGGGTATGCCCGGTGGCGAACCTTTCAGCGACTTCTACAAACGAATCGCGGCCGCAATAACCGAAGTCGTTGCCGCCCGGGGTGCAATTGCGCTCGAAGGCTATGACCGCCACCTGTGGCACATGCGGGGCGACTGCGAACAGAGGATCGCGATCGTCGCCCACGCCGGTACCAATGCGGCTGCGCTCGGGGCACTGTTACACATCGAGCCGACTCCCTGGGAGTGGGACCGTTTCGCTCTGGGCCACGCCTCCATTAGCCGGGCCCGCCTGATACCCCTCGGCGCAGAGCACGTCTTCAGCCTGCGGACTCTCAACGATCGCGCCCATCTGCCGTCCGAACTCCGCACTCGATAGCACCGTCCGGCCCCGACAGGGGTCGGTTCGTGGGCGGCTACTGTCCTGCCGTGACCAACGTCCCCAGCTCGACTCGAAGGCGCCTCCTCGGCACCCTCTTTGTGGGGAGCGGCCTGGTGCGCACCGGGTTCATCGCTGCGGTCACTGTCACCTCGCTGGTGGCCAAGGACTTGCTGGGCTCCGTGACTCTGAGCGGTCTGCCATCGGCCGCGGCCACCATCGGCGTGGCAGTCGGCACCACGCCGATCGCCGCTTTGATGGTGCGGAAGGGAAGGCGAACCGGAATCGCATCCGGATCGCTCCTGGCGGCCGGCGGGGCAACGATCTCGGCTCTCGCGATCTCCTTGACCTCGTTCCCTCTGTTCGTCTTCGGAATGTTCATCCTCGGACTAGGGGCGGCCGGGGATCGGTTGTCGCGCTACGCCGCCAGCGACATCTCGACGGAGGATAAGCGAGCCTTCTCGATCGCCATCGTCGTGTGGGCGGGCACGATCGGCTCAGTGCTCGGACCGTCCCTCTTGGAACCGGTCAAGGGGTTCGCTGAGTCGCTTGGCATGGAGGGTCTCGCCGGGCCCTACCTGCTCGCGGCGACGGCGCTGCTGCTCTCATTTAGCGCAATCTCGATCGGGCTGCGTCCGGATCCTTTGTCTTTCGTCGAGGTTCCACCGGAGCCACCACGCAAGCGCAGGCCCGCGGCGGTGATCAGCCTGCTCGCACTGCCCTCGGTACGTTTCGCGATCATCGCCCTGGCGGTCGGCCAGGTCGTCATGGTGTTGATCATGACCATGACCCCAATCCATATCGACCGCGCCGGTGACGGGCTCGGCACCATTGGTCTGATAATCGCCGCCCACACGTTTGGGATGTTCGCCATATCGCCGCTGACCGGCTGGGTGGCCGACCGGGTCGGGCGTCCCAGGGTGATACTCGCCGGTCATGGCGTGTTGCTGATCTCGGCGCTGCTGGCGGCCAATGCCTCCGGCGAACAAACCGCGTTGCTGTTCGTGGCCCTGTTCCTGCTCGGTGTCGGCTGGAACTTCAGCTTCATCGCGGGTAGCGCCTACCTCAGTGAGTACGCGCCGGCCGACCTCAGGGTGCCACTCGAGGGCCTGGCCGATACGGTGGTCTGGAGCTCCGGAGCTGCCGCCGGCCTGTCGTCCGGTGTGCTTCTGGGACTATCGAGCTACATGGTGTTGTGCCTGGTCGGCGCCTCGATCGTGATCTTGCCGGTGGCTGCCGCGTTCCGGTTCCGTGACACCTTGCGGGAACCGGCTTACGCTGGACAGCATGGCTGACAGACTCAACTGGCTCTATCAGTTCAAACCGGGTGAAGAGCGGCCCGACCTGGCCACCAACGCTGCGGCCTGGTCCGAAGCGGACGAGCACATCTTCGCCGCCCACTATGAACGTCTGCGTCAAGGCGCCGAGGACGGGAAGGTGATCTTGGCCGGACGCAGCCAGGACGGCGTCGGCCCCGCCATCGTCATCTTCGAAGCCAACTCCGAAGAAGATGCCCGCCGCTTCATGGAGGAGGACCCCTTCGTGAGCGAAGGCCTCTTCGGCGCCACCCTCCACCCCTTCCGCGCCGCCCTGGTCCGCAAAACGGAGTAGACCAGGAGGTGATGTCTCCTCCCCTCGCGAGCGTCAGCGAGCGCTTAGAAAGCAGGTCGCCCGCCTCGGCTGCCCCCCTCGGCTCCTCGTACCTCGTCGCCACTCCCCCCAAACGTTGCCCGCCGAAGACGGCGTTGTATGGACCGGAGACATAGGTGATGGTGTGCGACGGGGGGAGAGACACACCGAGTCTCCTCCCCTCGCGAGCGTCAGCGAGTGCTGGGGGAGGTGGCCGGCGACGAAGGAGCCGGACGGAGGGGGCAGCTAAGACGCGGCGGACAGCTTGCGCGCGGCTGCGGACTCGCGCCTCAACAACGCCGCGCCAAACGCTGATCCCGCGCCTCCGCTGCCCCCCTCGGCTCCTCGTACCTAGCGCGCTACCCCTCGGGGCGGAAACTGAGGGCGTCACCAGTGGGCGCGGTGAGGGTGAGGCGATCGCCTGAGATCTCGACTCGCAGTTCGCCCTGAAGGACGGACAGTACGAAGGCTTCCTGCTCCATCACGTCGGCTTGGCATCCGATTTCAGTGTGTTCGACTGGGCCGAACGTCAGCTGGGTGCGGCTCGCCTCGACACTGGCCCCGTAGTCGTTGCAGCCCGTAGATCCGGTGGCTTCGCTGGCCGCGGCGTCGATGAACAAAGTGATCTCCGTCCCCGGAACCACCGTAGAGGCGGCTGCGCCTGTGATGATCGTGTCCGCAATCCATTGGGTTCCGGTCAACTCGACGTCGGGGAAGGCCACGGAGCGTTCGATGAACTCCAGGGTCGACCCACCGAGGCGACCGATCGTCAACACCCCGTCCTCGATAGAGAAGAAGCTCGCCTCTGAGAGGATCCGCAACACGTTCGTCTCCTGGCGCATCAGCGGCTCTTCACAGGCCATCTCGGTCATGTTCATACCGCCGAATTCAATGGCTCCGGCGCCTTCCACATACTCACCGCCGTAGGAGTTGCAGCCGGTCGACCCGCCGAAATTGCGACCATCTCCTGAGAAATCGAGACTCGGCTCTCCCCGGGGGACCAGGGGGGCCGGGGCGCCGCCGAGGAACATCGCCGAACCGACCCAGCGGGTACCAGCCAGCTGCGCCGGTTCAGTCGCAGGGTCGGACACAGTGGTGCCGGGCAGGGTGGTGTCCGTGGTGTCGATCGTGACGGTGGAGCAGGCAGCGAGCACGATGGTGAGTGCGCCCAGAAGCGCGAGCAAGCGGTTGGAAGCTGTCTTCATGTGTCTGAGACGATCGTACGGTCACCGCGGGTTCCCCGCTACATCAGGTACGCCGCCAGCTTGGCGTAGGCAGGCTCACATTCGGCTACGACATGGGCCAGCCGGTCGGGGACAACGTCGGCCTTGGAGCGGTACGGCTCGAAACCCGTGGACTCGTGGAGGCGGTGGTACCAGTACTTCGCCCAGGTGCCGTCCTCCGGCTTGGGCCCGACCTCCCATGACAGCATGGCGGGATCCCAGGCGATGCCGAGGCGGCTACATAGGGAGCGCAACTGGCCCTCCGGATCCAGGAGAATCTGGCGAGAGCCGACCACGATCGGGTCTTCGCCGCGGGCGATGAGATGGTCGAGAAGCTCAGCCTGCTGCGGCAACCCGGTCATCTCTGCGGTCATGTCGGGCACGTTCTTGATGAAGGACGTGATCACTTCCGCCGGTTCGCGAATCAGGAAGAAGTTCATCACTTCGTCGAGAAAAGCGAGA
>Ga0316187_10004059_pt1 | contig 12681 bp, 13 predicted proteins | sample CroRivburrow1_MG_FD_204927 | JGI IMG/M metagenome (GOLD analysis project Ga0316187, IMG submission 204927) | Coastal sediment microbial communities from Maine, United States - Cross River worm burrow 1 | ecosystem: Environmental > Aquatic > Marine > Coastal > Sediment | place: USA: Maine...
TTTCGCCGAAGTCGACAGGAGGGCGGCGATCCGACGAGCCTTTGCGCTGGCCGAACCGGGTGACGTCGTTCTGATCCTGGGCAAGGGCCATGAGCCGTATCAGGAGTTCGCCGACCGCACGATCGTTTTTGACGACCGGGTGGTCGCCGCCGAGGAGTTGCGGGCCGGCGGAGAGGGCTCACAATGAGCCTCGGATGGAATCTCAGTAAGATCGCTGCCGGCCTCGGCAAGCTCGTCGGTGAGGGAGCTCGCACCGTGCATGGTGTTACTACCGATTCGCGCGCCGTGGGCGAGGGAGATCTGTTCGTCGCCATTGTCGGAGAAACATTCGACGGCCACGACTTCATCGAGCAAGCAGTCCAGGCCGGCGCCGTCGGGGTCGTCACGGCAGCCGGGAGGACCGGAATCGAGCCACGCATCGAAGTTGCCGCGACTGGAACTGCTTTGCTCGAACTAGCCGCGCTCCGGCGGGATGAACTGAACGCACCTGTCATCGCCGTGACCGGCAGCACCGGAAAGACGACGACCAAGGACATGCTGGCGTCGGCGATTCCGGGAGCGTGGGCGTCGCCCGCCTCCTACAACAACGAGATCGGGGTTCCGCTCACCGTGCTGCAGACGCCCGGTAGCGCGCGGGCGCTCGTCATCGAGATGGGCTCGCGGGGCCGTGGCCATCTCGACTGGCTGATGCCCGTCGTGCGGCCGGACGTAGCCGTGATCACCAATCTCGGCGTCGTCCATCTCGAGACGTTTGGTGATATCGCCACCCTGGCCGACGCCAAGTGGGAGATAGTCGAGGGGCTCTCGCCCGAAGGTGTGGCCGTCCTGCCTGCCGATGAACCGCGCTTGATGCGCGATCACCCGGGCGCGACGCATACGTTCGGCACGAACACCACCGCCGACGTTGTTGCCCGCGATATCTCCATCAGCGACGACGGGTGTGCCCGATTCATCCTCGAAACCCCGGCGGGGGAGCGCGCCATCACATTGCGAATGCCGGGTATCCATCAGCCGACCAACGCGGCTGCGGCGGCTGCCGCCGCGCTTGCCGTTGGTGTCGATCTCGACCAGATCGTGATCGGACTCGGTGCCGCCACGGGCTCGCGGTGGAGAATGGAGTTTCATCGCGGCAATTTCACCGTCGTCAACGATGCCTACAACGCCAATCCGACCTCCGTCGAAGCCGCGCTGCGCACTGTGGCCGACTTGCCCGGACGGCCGATTGCCGTCCTCGGCTTGATGGCCGAGTTGGGTGACATGTCGAGCGGCGAGCACATCCGGATGGGCCGGTTGGCGGCGGAACTCGGCTACGCGACCGTCATCATGGTTGGGGACGACCCCGGGCTCGCGGCGGGCGCCGGTGCAATTGCGCGGAATGTTGCCACAACGGATGACGCCCTCGAGCTTGTGTCGCGCCTGGTGCGTGACGGCGACACTGTCCTTGTCAAGGCCTCGCGGACGGTGGGGCTGGAGGGCTTGGCCGGCTCGTTGGTTGACCTTGCCGGGTCGAGTCGCGGGGGTACCTCTTGATTTCGCTGTTTATCGCCGCGGCCACCTCGCTGACGATCACCATTCTGGGCACCCCGGTGGCGATCAGGGTCCTGCGAGACAACAATATCGGCCAGTTCATCCAGGAGGAGCTCGAGGGTCACGCCCACAAGCGGGGCACTCCGACGATGGGCGGCATCGTGATGCTGATTGGCGTGGTCGTCGGCTACGTGGCTCCCCACTTCCGCCTGTACAGTCTTGCGGGCGGCTTCGGATTCTCCACCGTGCCCTTCGCCTCAGCCGGCTGGCTGGCCATGCTCGCCTTCCTGGGCATGGGGGCCATCGGCTTCTTCGACGACTTCGTCAAGTATGCCCGCAAGGAGAACAAGGGTCTGTCGAAGCGCTGGAAGTTCTTCGGTCAGCTCGCTGTAGCCGGGCTCTTTGCGTGGGGGGCTGTGGCTTCCGGGGTCAGCACTGAGCTGTGGGTGACTGGATCACGCAGCACCGGCATCGACCTCGGTCCATGGTTGTACGGGGTGCTGGTCCTTCTGATGCTCACGGCAGCGGCCAACGCGGTGAACCTCACCGATGGGCTCGATGGCCTCGTGGCCGGCTCAGGGTCCTTCGTGTTCGGCGCCTACGTGCTCGTTGCCTATTGGCAATTCCGCAACGTGAGCGTCTATCACGTCGAAGGCGCCCTGGATCTAGGGACGTTTGGTGCCGCAGTTGTTGGCGCCGTCCTCGGGTTCCTGTGGTGGAATGCGGCACCGGCGAAGATCATTATGGGCGACACCGGTTCCCAGGCATTGGGCGGCGGCCTGGCCGCCCTGGCCCTGCTCACGAATACCCACCTGCTCCTGGTGCTGCTCGGCGGGCTGTACGTAATGGTCACGGTGTCCGTGATCCTCCAGGTGTTCTCCTTCCGCGTCTTCGGGAAACGGATCTTCAGGATGGCGCCGATCCATCACCACTTCGAGCTGAAGGGATGGCCCGAGACCACCGTGATTGTTCGTTTCTGGATTCTCGCCGGGGCGATGGTTGCCGTCGGAGTCGGCCTGTTCTATGCCGACTTCCTGGCGGTTACGGAGGTCGGGCGATGAGCCGTACGCCGCCCCGCTCTCGCACCTTGGTCTTGGGGAGCGCTGTGTCGGGCCGGGCTGCAGCCCGGTTGGCCCAGCGGTTGGGCCATGAGGTGATGGTTTATGACCGCGATGAGTCGGCCGTGGACGGCCTCGAGCTGGGTGTGGAAACGGCCTCCGGCCAGTGGGATCGCCGACTGTTGAGCGATCGTGACCTCGTGGTGACCAGCCCGGGGATCCCTCAGAGTGCCCGACCAATCGTCGACAGTCTCGCCGCCGGGATCCCGCTCGTCAGCGAGATGGAGTTTGGCTATCAACACCTCGACTCGCCGTGTGTTGCGGTCACGGGAACGAACGGCAAGACGACCGTGACCGCCACCGTGGCTGGCATGCTCAAGGCGAGCGGATATGACGCGATTGCCGCGGGCAACATCGGCCTTGCGTTGAGCGATGTGGCGGGCAACGGGCATCAGCTAGTCGTCGTGGAGGCTTCATCGTTTCAGCTGCAGTTTGTTGATACCTTCCGCCCCGACGCCGCGGCGATCTTGAACATCGCTCCGGACCACCTTGATTGGCATGGCAGCTTCGATGCCTACGCCGCCGCCAAGCGGCGGATTGGAGAGAATCAGCGGCCGGAGGACATCATTGTCTTCGACGTTGATGATGCCGCGGCCGCGGCCGCCGTGGAAGGGCTCCCGGCACGAGCTGTCCCGGTCAGCGGTAGTCAGCGCCCCGCCGGTGGCAATGGGCCCGTGGGCGAGGAACTCCACGTCGGCGATGTGACTGTGGCGCGGCCGGCGCTGGACAGCGCCTTCACCATGGATCTGACTGCCGCGGCGACGTTGGCCCAGCATATGGGAGCTTCGGGTGACGCGATCGAGAAGGTGATTGCCGGATTCGCTACTGAGGTGCACCGCCGGACCGTCGTCGGAGAGTGGGACGGGGTGGCTTGGGTCAACGACTCCAAAGCTACGAACCCTCATGCCGCCGTAGCTGCTGCGGGAGCATACGAATCCGTCATCCTCATTGCCGGCGGCCGCAACAAGGGCCTCGATCTCGCCCCATTGGCGCAGTTGCCGAGCGTAAGGGTCGTGGTCGCACTGGGGGAGGCCACCAGCGAGCTGGCCGCGGCGGCTCCGCCTGAGAAATTCCGTCAGGCAGATTCGCTGGCCCACGCGGTGGCTCTTGCGGATGAGTTGGCGGTTACTGGAGATACCGTGCTGCTTGCCCCGGGATGCGCCAGCTTCGACATGTTTCGTGACTACGCCGAACGGGGCCGGGTGTTCACCACCCTGGTTCTAGAGAGGAAGGGGAGTTAATGGCAACGAGCGTCACGCCGATCGCGCGGGCCCGGTCGATCCGCCGAGCGCGAGAAGCAGCCCGCGCGGCCGACCGCAACTCGGTATTGCTGCTACTCCCGGTGATCACGCTTCTTGTCGTTGGGCTGGGTGCAATCCTCTCGGCGTCGAGCGTGATCGCGCGGATCGAACGTGGCGACCAGTTCTTCTACTTCAGGCGCCAGGTCATGTACGCGGTGCTCGGCACCGCGGTGCTGATCGTGGCGACCCGGATTCCATATCGGCTCTACAAGAGATTCTCGGGATTGATCTTTGCGATCTCGCTAGCAGGCCTCGCGGCGACACTGGCGATGGGATCGGTTCGGGGTGGATCGCGCCGCTGGATAGAGGTGGGCAGTGTCACGTTGCAGGCCTCCGAGTTCGCCAAATTCGCCGTCGTGGTCTTCCTGGCGGCCGCCCTGTCGCGCAAAGAGGAGTACCTCGGCAGGTTCCTCCATTTCTTCTGGCCGGTGGCCGGCTCCCTCGGCCTCACGGCACTGCTGCTGATGCTTGAGCCGGATCTCGGCACGACGGTCTTGATCGCGGCAACGGCGGTTGCGATGCTTGTTGCCTCGACGACCCCGCTTCGATACGTCTTCGGCCTGGCCGGACTGGGCACGGTGGCCGCCCTCGGTTCGGCTCTTTACCAGCCCTACCAGAAGGCGCGCATCCTGGCGTTTCTCGATCCTGCATCCGATCCGCTGGGTTACGGGTTACAGCCGCTGCAGAGCCTGGTCGCTCTGGGCACGGGTGGCTGGTTCGGTGTCGGCCTGGGCGCCAGCAGAGCCCGGTGGTCATTTCTGCCGAATGCCCACACCGATTTCATCTTCTCGATCATCGGTGAGGAGACCGGGTTGGCGGGATCGCTCATGGTGGTCGCGCTGTTCATAGTGTTGGCGATAGTGGGCCTCAGCGTGGCTCGCCGCGCCCCCGACTCATTTGGCCGCCTACTCGCGGTCGGCTTGGTGTCGTGGTTGACGTTTCAAGCACTCATCAACATCGGGGGAGTGGCGGTGGTCCTGCCGATCACCGGCGTGCCACTTCCCTTCGTCTCGGCGGGAGGCAGTGCGCTGCTCGCCAACATGGCCGCCGCCGGCGTCCTGGTGAACATAGCGCGCGTCTCGGCACGCGGTGAGGGGGCGCCGAGTTGACTTTCGCCCTCGCCGCCGCGGGAACCGGGGGTCACGTCTATCCAGCATTGGCCGTCGCCGACGCGCTGCTGGATGCAGGTGTGGCTCGAAACGAGATCGTCTTTGTCGGCGGCAATCGACTGGCCGCAACTGCGGTGCCCGCGGCGGGTTACGACTATCTCGAGGTCGATATCCGCGGGCTGAAGCGTTCTGTGGCAGTGGACAATCTGACACTGCCGCCGGTCGTGTGGCGAGCCAGCAAACGGATATATGAGGAGTTTCAACGGCGTTCGGTTAAGGCTGCGATCGCCTTTGGTGGCTATATCTCTGTGCCGGCTGCCTGGGCCGCCAGGCGGGCTCGCGCCCAGCTGTTCATCCACGAGCAGAATGCGATTCCCGGTCTGGCGAATCGGCTGATCTCCCGGCGAGCGGCTACCTCATTCATCGCCTTTCCCGAGGCCGCCGCCACGCTCAGCCGGCCGCGGCTCGTAGGGAATCCACTACGCCCCGCGCTCGCCGGGTACGAGCGATCCGCCATTCGCGACGCTGCCCTGGAGAGGTACGGACTGAGCGGGTCGTGCCCTGTGCTTGGAGTCCTCGGAGGATCCCTCGGCGCCAAAGTTTTGAACGAGGTCGCCGAGCGGGTCGCCGATGCCCATGATGAACACGAGATGTCGATCCTGCATCTCTCGGGCCACGCCCACTACGAGGCAGTTTCCGATATCGCGGCAGGCTCGGCCCAGGAGTGGAAGGTGCTGGCCTTCGAGGATCACATGGAGTATTTCTACGCCGCCAGCGACGTCGTCCTTTCGCGCGCCGGAGCGCTCACGATCAGCGAATTGGCCGTGACCGGCACGCCTGCCGTTGTGGTTCCCTATGCCGCTGGATCAGCCGGCCACCAGAGGGCGAATGCTGCTCATCTAGCGCTTGCGGGCGGCGCCGAGCTTGTCGACGAGGAGCACGTCGACGGGATCCCGGCGCTGCTCCAACAGCTCATTATCGATCCGGATCGACGGAAACTCATGGCGTCGGCCGCCATCGAGATGGGCAAGCCGGACGCGGCTCGGATGATTGCACGCGCGTTGATCGAGGCCGTTTCATGACGATGCGCCGCACCCTGGAGGGTATCGACCGGATCCACATAGTTGGTGCGGGTGGCGCCGGGATGAACGGGCTCGGCAAACTGTTGGCAAACCTCGGTCACACTGTCTCGGGCTCGGACCTCAAACCGAGTCCCCGGATTGACGCGCTTGTCGACCTTGGGGTTGAGACGTGGGTGGGACATCGTCCCGACGCCATGGCCGATGTCGACCTGATCGTGACCAGCTCTGCGGTGCCACAACACGACCCGGAAATTGTTGCGGCGCTCGCGGCCGGTGCCACCTGGTGGGAACGGCCCGAACTTCTGGATGCGATCACCGCCCAGATGCCCGCGGTCGGTTTCACCGGTACTCACGGGAAAACGACGTCGACCGCACTCGCCGTCACGGCGGTGCGCAGCCTCGGCCTGGATCCCAGCTTCCTCGTAGGCGGGCAGATGGCGGCCTTCAACACCGGGGCCCGTCTCGGGGTCGATCCCATCTTCATCCTCGAGGCCGACGAGGCGTTCGGTACCTTCCGCAAACTCCATATGGAGGCGCTGCTGGTGACGAACATCGAGGCCGATCATCTTGATTATTACGGAACAGTCTCGGAACTCGAGGAGGCGTTCGCTCTTGTCGCCCGGCGAGTAACCGGGCCGGTTGTGGCCTGCATCGACGACGCCGGGGTGCGCCGCTTGGCTGAGCGCGTCGAGGTGATTCCCTATGGCACGGATCCGGCGGCGCTGTGGAGGATCAGCAGCGTGCGCAGTGTGCGTGGCACCGTTCAATTCAATCTGGCCGGCCCCGATTTCACGGGCCCGGTTTCGGTTCCGAAGCCGGGAACGCATGTTGCTCGCAATGCCGCCGGTGTTGTGGCCCTGCTCGCAGAGTTGGGTCACGACCCGGCGGCGCTGGCAGCCGGTTTGGCCGGCTTTGCCGGTGTCAGGCGCCGCTTTGAGGTGCGCAGTCGGGTCGGAGACGTGACGGTGGTCGACGACTACGCCCACCATCCCACCGAGATCGCCGCGACCATCGCCGCGGGGCGCGAGGGGGGTTGGCGGCGGGTGTGGGTGGTGTTCCAGCCTCACCGCTACACCCGAACCGCAGAACATGGCCCTGCATTTGGTGCCCCGCTGGCTGCGGCCGACAGGGTCATCGTCACCGACATCTATTCGGCCGGCGAGGCCCCAATCCCGGGAGTGAGCAGCCGGCTGGTTGCAGATGCCGTGGCCGCCGCCGGCGGCCACGTCGACTTCGTCCCGGACCTGGGCGGAGCGGGGGAAATGCTTGCCGCCAATGTTGAACCGGGCGACCTCGTCCTGCTGCTTGGTGCCGGAGACGTCAACTCTCTCGCCGAGCCGCTGGCGCGGAGTCTCGAGGAGCGCTTGTGAGTGGCCTCGGCGACCTCGTAGATGCCGGGATTGTCGAAGAGGGTGTGCCTCTTGGTCCCCTCACCACGTACAAACTCGGCGGACCGGCGACATGGTTCGTCGTCGCCGGCGACGCTGCCACTGTGGCTCGCGTCATCGAGGCGGCGGGCGCCGATTGTGTCCCGTATGTTGCGCTCGGTCGGGGCTCCAACCTGGTCGTAAGCGACGGCGGCTTCCACGGACTGGTTATTCAACTGGGAGGGGAGTTCGCGACGATGACGATCGATGCTGCCGGAGCCGTCACCGCGGGGGCCGCCATGCCCCTTCCCCGACTCGCCAGGGGCTGCGCCAAGAAGGGTCGCGGGGGACTGGAGTTCCTAGTGGCCGTGCCGGGCTCAGTTGGCGGCGCGGTTCGTATGAACGCAGGCTGCCACGGGTCGGAAACGGGGGATTGGCTGTTGCGCATCGAGGCCTATCGGCCTGGCCGCGGCGTGTTCACCATCGAACGCGATGAGATGCAAATGTCGTATCGCCGCAACTCTCTGCCGCCCGGAGACATTGTGCTCAGCGCTCAGTTCCGGACCGAACCCCGCTCGCCGGAGGAGGCCGAGGCGATCATGCGAGCCATAACGCAGTGGCGTAAGGATTCCCAGCCCGGGGGCACACTGAATGCGGGATCGGTCTTCAAGAATCCAGAGGGCACGTCAGCAGGTTGGTTGGTGGACTCGGTGGGGCTCAAGGGGATGGAGATCGGAGGCGCCCGGGTCTCGGCGCGTCACGCCAACTTCTTCGAGGCGGGACCCGAGGCCACCGCCCAGGACGTCTACGACCTCGTGCACGAAGTTCGCCGCCTGGTGGCGGCCGAGACCGGGGTGGTGCTGGAACCGGAAGTCCGTTTTGTCGGCGATTTCAACGAGCCACATGGTCAGGGAGCGGAGCCGCCCCTCATGGCGGTGCCCGGCGATGAGACGCCGAATCACGTAGGAGAGGATGACCAGAGATGACAGCTATCGACCGTCGAATCGCCGTGCGCAGGCACACTGTCCGCGAGGCCGGTGCCCGGCGGCGCCTCGGCCATATTCTGGTCGTTATCGGCTTCTTCGTCGTGGTTGCTCTTATTGCCTTGCTGCTGCAATCGCCTCTGATGGCGATTCGGGAGATCGAGGTGTCGGGCTCGGACCACGCCAACGTGACTGCCGCACTCGAGCGGCACAATGTGGTTCTAGGCGTCCCCACTATCTCAGTGCGCCCGGGAGCTCTCGAGGCCGAGGTCGAGGCAGACCCTTGGGTCGCCCGCGCCCGGGCAACCATCACGTGGCCGGGTACGGTCGTGGTAACCGTGCTCGAGCATGAGCCCGTGGCTTGGGTTGAGATTGGCGAGGATTGGTATCGCGCCTCTGCCAACGGGGCCATTCTCGAGCAGACGAACCCCTCCAAGCGCGGCCCCCGAATCCGGCTCGGTGGCCTCAGCGCCCTTCCGGGCGACAAGCTAACGGGCCGCCGGGTCCTTGCCGCTCTCGAGTTTGTCGCGTTGCTTCCGGCCGAGTTGCAGCGGCGCGCTCTGGTGACTTCGGGCGGAAGCGGAACCCTGGCGGCTCGGATCCAGGGTCACCTCGTTGACCTGGGGAGACCAGTGGAAATGCGCGAGAAAGCCGCGGCGCTAACAGCGATACTCGCGGGCGGTGTTGCCGATCGCGCAGCCATCTCGCTGGTGTCTCCCGTACGGCCGGCAATAAAGAACCCTCAACAAGTTGTTGAGGGTTAATCAGACAGACCCGACAGATCGTCAGCGTCGAGCTAAAGTTCAGGGTCAGACCTAAGGGGAAGCCGTGATCAACGAGACTCGTTCACCACAAAGTTACCTGGCCATCATCAAAGTCGTCGGTGTCGGCGGTGGCGGTGTCAACGCCGTCAACCGCATGGTCGATTCCGGCGTCGGGGGCGTCGAATTCATCGCGATCAATACAGACGCGCAGGCGCTTCTCATGTCGGATGCTGACATCAAACTGGACATCGGCCGTGACGCGACCCGCGGTCTCGGTGCCGGCGCCAATCCCGAGGTCGGGCGCGAGGCTTCGGAGTCCCATCGCGAGGAGATCGAAGACGCCTTGACGGGCGCCGACATGGTCTTCATCACTGCGGGCGAAGGTGGGGGGACAGGTACCGGCGGCGCTCCGGTCGTAGCGGCAATCGCCCGCTCACTGGGCGCGCTCACCGTTGGTGTTGTCACTCGTCCCTTTGGGTTCGAGGGAAGGCGCCGGTCGGTGCAAGCCGAGCAAGGTATCCAGGAACTGAAGCAGGCCGTCGACACTCTCATAATCATCCCGAACGAGCGGCTGCTCGAGATAGCCGACCATGACACCGTAATGACGGACGCCTTCCTGATGGCCGATGACGTTCTGACTAACGGGGTCAAGGGGATAACCGACTTGATCACCACTCCCGGCTTGATCAATGTCGACTTCGCCGATGTCAAGACCATCATGACTGATGCCGGGTCGGCAGTGATGGGCATCGGTGCCGCCAGCGGCGACAACCGCGCCGAACAGGCGGCCGCCAAAGCAATTGCCTCGCCTCTGCTCGAGACCTCCATGGAGGGCGCTCGCGGCGTGCTCTTGTCGATTTCCGGGCCGGCCGACATGACGCTGTTCGAAGTGTCGACCGCGGCTGGAATGATCTCGGACCACAGCGACTCTGATGCGATCATCATTTTTGGCGCCGTCGTCGACGACTCGCTAGATGACAGCATGAAGGTCACGGTGATCGCGGCCGGGTTCGAGTCGGAGAGGAGCGCGACAACACGACGTCCATTGCTCGGAATCGAAGAGTCGGCTCCGACCGAGGAGGCACCTCCGACGGAAGCCGAGGAGTCACTTGAACCGGAAGATGACGATGACCTCGAGATCCCGGGTTTCGTACAGGGCTGATTCATCGAGTCGGTCGTCGGTGTGATCAGACCCGAGGGATTTCGCGGCGCTGCTTTCGGAGAAGCCGCGGAAGGCGATTTGCGCATTGACACGGGCCGCCGTCGGGCGGTCGCTGCAGTGCTCGGAATACCGCCGGAATGGGCATTCGCGTCGCAGGTCCATGGAACGACGATGCTGCGCGCCACCACGCCAGGCCGCCTGGGCGAGGCCGACGCTCTCTACACGACACGACAGGCTCTACCGATTGCGGTGGCGACCGCAGACTGCGCACCGGTAATCTTGGAGGGGAACGGATTTACCGCCGTCGTCCACGCTGGGTGGCGCGGTGCCGCGGCGGGGATCCTCCAGGCGACTGTTGCGACGCTCGAGCAGGCCGGGCTGAATACGGAGCGGGCGGCGATCGGACCGAGCATCGGGCCCTGCTGCTACGAAGTGGGCGATGAGGTCGCCGAGCGCTTTGAAGGATACGCCGCAAAGACGACTTGGGGCACCACCAGCATTGACATCGGGGGCTACCTCGAGTCGGCTCTGGGCCCCTTGCCGGTGTGGCGCTCACAACGCTGCACCTACACGGATGAAGATTTGAACTCGTACAGGCAGAATCGAACCAGATTGCGGCAGGTGGCGGTGGCATGGTTGCCTCCCAACTGAACGAAGTGCGCCGGCGGATGGCTTCCGCGGCAGACCGTGTCGGACGGGACCCCGGCGAGGTGACTCTCGTTGCCGTCTCCAAGACGGTCGGCCCCGCGGAGATTGCCCAGGCGTACGCCGCCGGTCATCGAGATTTCGGAGAGAATCGAACCAGCGAACTCGTTGCCAAAGCCGCGGTTCTTCCAACCGACATCAGGTGGCACTTCGTCGGCGCCCTTCAGTCCCGCAAGGCCAAGGAGATCGTCCCATTCGCCTCCGTGGTTCATTCCTTCGATCGTGAGTCGCTGCTGCGAGCCTGGTCTCGAGCCGGTGGTGACGCCGCGCTGTTACTGCAACTCAATCTCGCCCACGAGGTGCAGAAGCACGGGGCCGACGCGGAAAAGGCCGTTGAGATACTCGGCTTGGCAGCCTCCCTGGGCCTCACGATCTCGGGTCTAATGCTCATGCCGCCCCAGGTCGAAGACCCTGAAAGCAATCGGAGCTGGTTCCGGCGCCTGCGTGAAATCCGGGACCAACTCCAGCCCCAATGGCCCGGATTGAGGGAGCTCTCAATGGGGATGACGGACGACTTCGAGGTCGCCGTTGAAGAAGGTGCGACGCTCATACGTGTCGGACGGGCTATCTTTGGGTCGTAGGGCTCGACACTGAGGATTTCGATGGCATCGATTTGGCAAAAGACTCTTTTCTACTTGGGGCTGGTCGACGACGACGCGATCAAGTCCGGGGACGACGGACACATCGCCCAATCGCAGACTCAGGTGAGAACCGTGGAGCCTCCCGGACGCGTCGGCCGGCAGCCTACGTCGGCGACCGCAACTCCGGCGACCGCAACTCCGGCCATGCAAGGCGGTGTGGCCGGCCGGCGGATTGAGCCGCCCGACTCCTCCCGGCGCCGAATGTCATCGGAACCGCAACACGCAGAGGCAGGTGTTCTCGTGACCCGAGTCGGCTCCGATGGGCCCAAATCATCCACCGGTTCGTCGCAAATCATCAACGCCAGAGCCTTCAGTGACGCCCAGCGTTTGGCGGATCACATTCGCCAGGGCCACGCCGTGGTACTCGACCTGCGCAACACAGAGCCCGCCATGGTGCGGCGCCTCGTAGATTTCTCTTCTGGTCTCACCTATGCCCTGGACGGCAAGATGGCGAAGACGTCTCAGGGTGTGATCCTGGTAACACCCCCCGGCGTGGTGATCGACGGCGCAGAACAGCGGCGTCTCGCGGAACTCGGCCTGTACGGAACCGCGGGCCGGTAGCGAGAGAATGGGTTTGATCTAGTGGTCTGCTTCCTGCTCGACATCGTCATCTACACGATGCTGGCCTGGATTATCTTGAGTTATGTCGCCGCATACGGGCGCCTGCCCTGGGGTCATCCCATTCGGAAGTTCTACGACTTCCTCAACAAGCTGATGGAGCCGCTACTGCGGCCGATCCGCAAGGTACTGCCCCCGCTGCGTATCGGAGGGATGGCTCTCGACCTTTCTCCCATCGTCGTCTTCTTCGGTGTTGCCATACTGAAAGCGCTCATCCGCTGCTGAGTGTTCCGAGTGACGTTGCGGGAAGTGCCCAGACCGTCGGGCGCGCTTCTTGCCGCGCACTAGACACTTCTTCGGCTCC
>Ga0316187_10004062_pt1 | contig 12678 bp, 16 predicted proteins | sample CroRivburrow1_MG_FD_204927 | JGI IMG/M metagenome (GOLD analysis project Ga0316187, IMG submission 204927) | Coastal sediment microbial communities from Maine, United States - Cross River worm burrow 1 | ecosystem: Environmental > Aquatic > Marine > Coastal > Sediment | place: USA: Maine...
CATTTACCACCGGAACCATGGGAGAACTCACTCCTGTTCTCGAGGCCGATGGTCGGATTATTGCCGATGGAAAACCAGGAAAACTGACTAAACGGCTGCAGGAGCTTCATCGCGCATACGCTTACGAACACGGAGAATCGTTACCGTTCCTGTAGTTGCAGTGGCTCCAGAAAAGTCAGGAACATCCTTGATCGGAAAAATACTGCTCCAGGTATTCGTCAAAACCGATTTGGTCCGCTGCCTCGATCGCCCGTTGCCGAGCCAGGGAATCGGCCGCTTCCGTTGCGTAAAGCTGCAGTCGTTCGTCGTCCAGATCAACGAGATCGGAAAAATACTCTTTGTGCCCGACCGCACATTTCATTGCAAAGTGATAGAAGCCGGTTCCGTCCTGCCGCATTTCTTCGAGTATTCGAGCTGACGGCGTTTCTTCCGGGTTTTCGATAAGGGAGGATTGTGCATCGACTGCCTGGACGTACGCATCGCCACCTTCGCCACGATCTATAATTTCCGCTATCGCCCGAACGTCTTCGACGATTTCGCGGGCCCAATTTCTGAGTGAAACTTCCTTGCCGTGGCGTATCAGTCGAAAATCCGGATCGCGCCCGACTTTCGCGGTCAGGCTATGGTTTCTCGATGCCTCGGCCAGTGACTCTTCATCAAACAGCGGACTTTCCTGAAGCAGGCAGTAGACAAGAAAGGCCTCGGTAAAGCGCATCGCGTTCTGGTTCACCCCAACCGGATCAAACACGTTCAGGTCCAGCGAACGAATTTCGACGTACTCGACACCGCTTCTTCGCAATGCCACCGTCGGGCGCTCACCTGAACGGGCGACCCGCTTCGGCCGAATAGGGCTGTAATATTCGTTTTCAATCTGCAGTTGGTTTGCGCTGAGCTGTCTATACTCACCGTCGACCTTGACGCCGATCTTTTCGTAATCAGGTTCGGCTGTACAAATAGCGCGACTCAGATCATTCACGTATTCGCTGACCGCATTCAGGGAGATATTGAGCTTCGCCTGGGTATTGTTGCTGTAGCCCAGGTCGCTCATGCGCAAAGATGTACCAAACGGTTCGAAAAAGGTGTTCTCGTTGAACTCCTTCAAATTATGCTCAGAATCGCCGAGGAACGATTTGCACAGCGCCGGTGATGCTCCAAACAGGTACAGCACCAACCAGCCCAGGCGACGAAAATTTCTCACCAGGCCCATGTACGCATCAGATTGAAAATCTTCAGCGGCCATTTTCGACTGTTCAGCATCCTGATAATGCGGCCAGAATTCGCCCGGGAGAGAATAGTTGAAGTGGACCCCGGAAATCGTCTGCATTTTTCGCCCGTAACGATATCCAAGTCCGTTACGGTATACCGTTTTCATTCTGCCGACATTTGAGTCGCCGTAGCGCCCAAGCGGAATGCCGGAGTCATCTGCCATCAGGCAGGGCATGCTCGTGACCCAGAGCAACTCGTCATCAAGATGCCTGTAACTGAACTGATGAATTTCACACAGCGTCCGAAGCGTTTCCCAGGTGTTTTTGAATGCGGGCGTTACGAACTCGAGCTGCGCTTCGGAAAAATCGGTCGTAATGAATTTGTTCGTCATCGCCGATCCAAGCGCCAGCGGATGTGGCGAATCAGCCAATGTACCGTCCGGCAACACGCGCAGGGATTCCTTCTCGATTCCCTTCAGCCCTCCGGACAAGATGTCGAGGGACCCGCTCGATGCAAGTTGCTCGATGCGCTTTTTGATCTTGCGATTCAACAGATGTTTTCCTGGTTCCCGGCGGGCATTCCGGGACTATACAGAGGCCGCCTGGAACTGCCAACGACGCCAAAGCGCTGCTGTTGCTGGCATTGCCCGTCGAACGGAGTCTGCGGCTATACTGTTGACCGCATGCCCCCAGGAGAACGGCTGACAATGCGAACGAATATCAGCAGGACCGTACGGATCGCAATTGCTTGCGGCGCATTGATGGTGGCGGGAGACGCATTGGCACTTCGTTGTGGAAACCAGCTGATCAAGGAGGGTATGGCCGAGGCACATGTTATAGCATTGTGTGGTGAGCCGGTTTCAATCAGGCACCTGGGTTATGTGCTCCGTCCTTACTTCATCGAGGGGCCGGTCGGCCTATCCGGCATAAACGGATCCAGACATGCCTACGGGAGTTTTCACGAGGAATTGCTTGTCCGGGAAATGTTGTTCAATTTCGGACCGCGAAAGCTGATGCGCCTTGTGCGATTCGAGGCAGGTCGAATGGTATCGATCGAATCGGCGGGCTACGGTTATCGCGAGGAAAGTAAATAGGCGCGCGAATCAGGTCACAATAATATATTCACGAGCAAGGTATCATGCGCGCGAATATACCGATTATTTATATGAAGACAGTTTTTTGCGGGAGATGATTTTTCGATGAGTGATTCCAAGGCACGACGTCTGCGAGATTCGGCTGGTGGCCCCGGCACGTTAATCAGTGAAGGCTGCAGGATAGAGGGACTGCTGACCGGCTCGGGGAATTTTATGATCAACGGTGAACTCGAAGGGGAATGCGACATTGACGGATCGGTGACTCTGGCCCGCAGCGGTTACTGCAAAGGACTGCTAAAGGCCGACTCAGTCATTGTCGCCGGCACAGTTGAGGGCGATATCGTTGCTTCCGGGCAAGTTGAGATTAACGACACCGCGAAAATCACCGGTACCGTTTCGGGTGAAGCAATCGCCGTCGCAGAAGGTGCCGTGGTCGAGGGCGTGATGAAAACCACCGGCCGAAGCGAACCGAAAGGGTTTGTTGAGAAGAGGAAGGAAGAAAACGACTGATCAGGTCGTTTTCGCCCCGGGGAATCCCGGACATATTTTCAAGGGTCCGGCGTGTCGACCTTATCTCATTAAGCTAAAGCGCCCTCTTCAGCAGAATTCCTGGACATCCGGATTCGTCGACAATTGGCGCCATTTCGCACACCTGCCATCCCCCAGGAGCAATGACCAGGCTCGTGCCAGATGTACGATTTCGCGCAAAACCGAGCATTTTCGCGGGTTTCAAAGGCCCAGGCTTGTCCTGATTATGTCAGGACTGCCCGGCGCTACGGCCATTCCTATAATGAATCGATTGAAATTTGCCTCGGTGGTAAACTATCGGCTGATCGCTTTGACGACTAAATAGCTCGAAAGGACTGGTTGGCGGAATAGTTCTCACCAGCCATCCCGGAAGGCCAATTTTGGCAGAATAATAATAAGCGGCCCGGCGAACCAGCAGTGCGACAGCCTGGAATTTGCCGCGGGCGCAAGTGTCTATTTAAGAACATGGCCGGACGAATCTTACCCAGATATTTGATCCTTGTGTCGATCCTGACGTTGGCCGGCATGGGCATTATGCTGTCCATTTTTTACGGCCAGTATCGTTGGCTGACATCCGGCATTGTCACCAGCAGCGTCGAACAGCACGAAGAAAGCCTTGCCGCCAGTTTCGAGCGACGGGCGCGCAGTCAGCTGCACAATATTGCCGATAATCTGGCTGAGGCAGCCGATGCAAATGCAGACACTGCTCGCAGAATTCTTGATGGGGCCATCGCCGAAAACGAAATGCTCGTCGGCCTGCGTTTCGTACGCAATGGTGCGTTCGACGTTCAATCCGGCACGGTTGCTCGTCAACCATCCGGGCAAAACACTCTCTGGGGTAGCGAACAACTGTATATGGCATATCCGGTTGCTCGGGATGACGAGGACATCGGAACACTGACCAGCAGTTTTTCACTGGAGACCCTGATTGCCGAGTCCGCGGCTTTTGAAGAGAAACTGGTCGAACTCGGCACCCAAAGCGAGCAGGACAGCTTCATCTGGATCGGGGGAGCCACACTATTTACGCTCATATTGTGTGCCCTGGTGATCTGGATCATTGCAAGAATGCAGGCACAACGCATAAGGGAGTTGAGGGTTCAGGCTGAGAAATTGAGCGATGCCGACTATGGCGAACCGCTGGACATCCTGAGCGGTGATCTTCTCGGAGATCTCGCGGCTGTCTTTAACGACATGCGCGAGAAACTGAAACGAACAACAATTTCCCGGGACTATGTGGACAGCGTTCTGTCGAGCATGAACGAAGCCATTATTGTCACGTCTGCCGAAGGCGTGATCACCCGGGTCAATGACGCAACCTCCCGGATGCTCGGTTATTCGGGTGACGAACTCGTCGGTCATCACATAGATCTGATTGTCGACCAGAAAAAAGGTGGCTCACTTGTCGCAAATTCGCTGGCGGATGTGCCTCGCGAAGCATTCCTGATGGCCAAGTCGGGTGATCGAATTCCTGTTTCGTATACAAGCTCGTCGATCGACACCGAGGGTGACTTTCACGGGCACAGAATCTATGCCGCCCAAAACATTACCGAGAGAAGAAAGGCTGAGCAGAGAATAAGGTATCTCGCGCGAATCGATGCACTAACCAAAGTGCCAAATCGAATGCAGTTTCAGCACCTGCTGCAAAGAGCGATAGCACGAGCCAAAAAGAGCCGCAGGTCCATTTGTCTCTTCTATATCGATATCGACCACTTCAAGGACATTAACGATACATTTGGCCATCTGGCCGGCGATACAACACTCGAAACCGTCGCCGAGCGGCTGTCAAATGCGCTTCCACATGATGCGGTCATTGGACGTCTCGCCGGTGACGAATTTGCAGTCATCGTAGACAAACTTGGCCTGGGTCCCGACAACCGGACTGCGCTGGACAAATTCGCTCGCTTGCTACTCGATCAACTTGCGGAGCCTTTTGTTGTCCAGGGTCACGAAGTATTTATGACGGCGAGCATGGGCATTGCCATGTACCCGACTGATGCTCCTAACGTCATCGATCTAATCAAGAATGCCGATGCGGCGATGTATCACGCAAAGAAAGCAGGTGGCAACCTGCACTCCTATTATGTGCCGGAGATGAACGAGGCCGCAGTTGAGCGGTTGATGACGAAAAGCAAACTGAAGCGTGCATTTGAACGCGACGAGCTCCTGGTCCACTATCAGCCGAAGTACAACCTGCGAACCGGTGAAATCATTGGCGCAGAGGCCCTGGTTCGATGGGAGCTCCCGGAACGCGGCATTATCCTTCCGTCCGATTTCATACCGATCGCCGAAGAGACCAATCTTATTGTTGAAATTGGTGAGTGGGTTCTCGACCGCGTCTGCGAGGACTTCCGCTCCTGGCAAAGGACCATCTCATCGCCTGGCAGAGTTTCAGTCAACCTGTCATTGAAGCAATTGCGTCAAGTGAATTTCATCAAGCGTATTAGCGCCATACTGCGAAGTTATGAGGTATCTCCAACTTCGCTTGAACTGGAAATTACTGAAACCACCCTGATGGAGAACCCCGAGCGAACGATCAAGATCCTGGATGAGCTCTACGGATTGGGCCTGCACCTGGCGATTGATGACTTCGGCACCGGCTATTCGTCGCTGAGCGCGCTGCAGCAGTTTCCGATTAGTACGTTAAAGATCGACAAGTCATTTGTCGCAGATGTGGCGGTGAATGCGGATGATGCGACTATTGTAGGTACGATCGTTCATATGGGTCGCAGCTTGAAAATGGATGTGGTGGCCGAGGGCGTGGAGACCGAGGATCAATTGTCATTTCTGCAGTCCCTCGATTGCACCTACGCTCAGGGCCTCCTGTTCGGTGAACCAATGAGTGCGGATAACTACCTTGAGTTGCTTCGAGCCCAGGCCGCTGGCACGGACAAGCATCGAATCTTGTTTGCATAAGTTCTGCCCGTAATAACTAAACATCTGATTTTTATAGCATTCGGCTTTGTGCTTCACTACGTTCACCCTACGTGATTAAATAACCGGGTAACAATTTCGCCTACACACCACCTGCCACCGGAAACCCTTGTGGCCGCCAACATAAAAGCCAGGACCATGAACACATTGATCAAAACAGCCTTAAGCGTTTCACTACTTTTTGCCGCTCAGTCAGCGCTCTCCTGCGATTACCCGCAGCGCGTGTTGGTTCCAAACGGAAATACTGCGACCAAGGAAGAAATGATTGCCGGACAGCGCGGCGTCAAGAAATATGTCGCCGATATGGAAATTTATCTCGAGTGCATTGTTCAGGAAGAGAAAGCCGCTCGCGATGCTATTGGCGCCATCGAGGCAGACCAGGAACAGGAACGCGAAGACATGCTGAACAAGAAATATAATGCTGCTGTCGACGAAATGGAGCGGCTTGCGGCGCAGTTCAATGCCGAAGTGCAGGCATATAAGGCCAAAGGCGACGGCTGAACGTAACCCACAGATAACAAAAGGCCCGTCAATTGGCGGGCTTTTTGTTATCGATAGTATTTAGCGTTGCTGTTGTAGATTGCACTAGAGGGAATCAATTTCTTTTTTTAAGTCGAAGCGGTTCTCGGTAATAATTCGTTCGAGCACCTTGATTCTCTCTTCGAGTACATCAATTTTTGACAGCGTCTCTTCGAGCTCTTCAAACTTGCTCGGCTCGGTTTTCCTTTGCTTGATCCAGGTTTCGATTATCCGGGCACACATAACGACCGAAACCAGTAACAGTACGAATATCAGACTACCGTTCATTTGGTACTCCCTTGCTAAGTCAGCTCGTCAGGTTAAAGTCGCCTGAATTCCTGGTCGAGATCAAATTTAGGCGACGTCACATACCGCTCAAGCCTGGCTAACCTGGAATCCAGGGACTGAAACCGCCTTTTGACGTCGCTGACCGTCTGCGCAGGCGACGATCGAAGCGCCTGGCGAAATTTGACGTCGACGTTAGTCTCCCTTGAAACATCCGGCGCCGATGGCACCAGGAATACTGTAGCGAAATACACCAGCAATGTAACAGGCATCGCCATTATCAATGACAGAAAAGCCAGAAAACGGGTCACTCTCAAATTGAAGCCGAAGTAGTCAGCCAGGCCGGCACAAACGCCAGCAATCATCGCCTTGTCCGCGTTCCGGTAAAAACGCCGATGCGGGATGTCGTCATATCGCCTCATGATTGCCTCCAATAATCGTCTCTCGAGAATCGCCTCCAGAATTCGTATTCCTGTTGCCTGCCGGAATAGATCAAAGGCTTCGCCCTGAATAGCAGCGTTGCGCCGATGTACGTCAGCACCGTTACCCAAAAGAACAGGACAAGGCAGATGATCGCGATTAGTCGCACCGTGCCTGTGCGAAAATTGAAACGATCAGCCAGTCCTGCGCATACGCCGAAAATCCAGCCACTCTCTGTATCACGATACAGACCGCGCAGTGGCCCGAAATCCAGGTTCCAGGTATCCCTGCTCATATTTTCTTCCTCCAGTCTGGCAAATCGCTATCAAGAATGGTTTCGAGGCTTTCAAGGCGCTCCTCCAATCGCTGTGACATCAACCAAAGGTCCTCGAGCATTTGCTCATCCCCTCCTGAAATTTCACGCGACTGCTTCCATTTTGTAATGAAATGCAAAACGATAAATAACGGCGCTGGAACTGCGATGAATACGATCAGCGCAATCGTCAACAACTCTCCCATACCAAACCCCAACTACTTCACCTCGGCAGTGGTTTCCGAATCCGCTGCGTCTTCAGCCGACAGTCTTCTCTTAAGCGCGGCGAGATCGCTTGCAATGGACTCCTCGGCTTCCAATCCCGCGAACTCGTGATTCAGATCCTTGGGCAGGCCCAGGTCATACGCTTCAATTCGACCCTCGACATCGTCGATTCTTTGGGTGTACTGCTCGAAACGGATCATCGCGTCATCGATCTTGTAGTCGTGGATTTTCTTCCTGGCGGCCAGTCTGCTATTTGCGGTCTTGTGACGTGCCAGCAGCGACTTTTGTCTCGCCTTCGCGTCCAGCAATTTTGTTTCAAGCCGCGAAATGTCTTCATTGAGTTTCGTCAGGCCATCGTCGATCGCCGCATAATCCGACCGAATGAGATCGGCAGCGGATGAAGCCCGGGATTTCTCGACCAAGGCGGCTTTTGCAAGATCTTCACGACCTTTTCTCAGAGCCAGTTCCGCTTTTGCATCCCATTCCCTTTCTTCTCTTTCCAGTAAGCTGAGCTTCCTGTTCAGGTCTTTCTTGTCTGCAATCGATCGTGCCGCAGCCGAGCGTACCTCGACCAGGGTGTCTTCCATTTCCTGAATCATCAGTCGCACAATCTTCTCGGGGTCTTCGGCCTTGTCGAGTATCGCGTTGATGTTCGAGTTCACGATGTCGCTGAATCTCGTGAAAATGCCCATTGATTTATCCTCATATTGTCCAGGGGTTCACAGGTATTACTGCAGCTTTCGTGCCAAGTCAGTCGATAATTTCTATCACACTGTTTTTACAGGTAAAAATAGAATTTCCCGCTTTGATAATTGGCGCATCGACTTGGTTAAAATCGCTAAGTATTTGTATTTTTCGCCGATATTTGGTTAATTATACCAATGTCTTCAATCCGCCCGGTGCAACCTATCATTGGCGAGGCGCCGGTATTTCTCGAAATGCTGGAGCATGTCTCGCGTGCCGCCCCCCTGAACAAGCCGGTCCTGGTCGTCGGTGAGCGCGGAACCGGCAAGGAGCTGATTGCCTCAAGGCTCCATTTCCTGTCCAGGCGCTGGGAGCAACCCCTGGTCAAGGTGAATTGCGCGGCGCTGACCGAATCCATACTGGAGTCTGAATTGTTCGGTCATGAAGCCGGAGCATTCACGGGCGCGGTAAAGACGCATATCGGGCACTTTGAACGAGCAGATGGAGGCACGCTGGTACTCGATGAGCTGGCGACGATTTCGCTTCGAATGCAGGAAAAAATCCTGCGTGTCATCGAGTACGGCGAGCTTCAGCGAGTTGGCGGCACCGAAACCCTGTCTGTCGATGTTCGGATCGCCGGCTCGACAAACTCGGACTTGCAGTCGCTGGCTGCAGAAGGTCGTTTTCGAGACGACCTGTTGGACCGCCTTGCATTCGATGTCATCACGTTGCCACCCCTTCGCGAGCGAACAGAGGACGTGCTTCCCCTGGCTTATGCATTCGCAATGAATATGGTCAGCGAGCTGCAACTACCCTTGTTCCCCGGATTTAGCGCGCGAGCTTCGTCATCCCTGTTGCGTCATGACTGGCCCGGCAACGTCCGTGAGCTGAAGAACGCTGTTGAACGGTCCGTTTATCGTCTTGCGGACAAGTCTCGGCAGATTTCGCAAATCGCGTTCGATCCTTTCGACTCGCCGTTTCGCCTGCGTGACCCGGGAAGCCGGACAGCGGCCAAGGGGGATGGCGACGTTATTCGGCGACGCCATGTCTTGCCCGTCGACCTGACCCAGAGAATGCGAGAGCTTGAGCGGGAACTGGTCGCCGCCTCCCTGGAGCGCGCCAGGTTCAATCAGAGGGTCGCCGCAAATCTCCTGGGTTTGAGCTATCACCAGTTTCGCGGCAAGGTTCGCAAACACGAACTGGATACCCGTAAACCAAACTCGTGATCGCCCAGTAACCGGGGGCGCCCAAACTGCTGGCATTTGTCGAGGTGGAATCGGCCGCGACTGATCAGTTCAACATGCTGCTAGCTCTCGTCCCGAAACCTTCGAACATAAATCGCCGCGGCGCTGAATATCCCGCAGACAACAATGCCGATCCAGAGCTGTGGATTACCTATGAAGCTTCCCAGGTCCATCAACGACAGGAGATTCAGTTTCGTTCCCGCGAGGTTGGCGAAATCCTCGCCCTCCTGGAACAGCAGCTCCATGTTGTCAATTCCGGCAAAAAGCGGCATCTGGACCGAGCGCTCGAAGAACGTCTCGACCAAAACAGTGCTGTCGAACAGCATTTTTTCGAGCAGGGGCAATATGTATATCGGCAGTGCCGCGGTTAACAGCGGTGAACGCTTCGTAAATGCAGACACGAAGAGAAACCAGCCGATAAAAGGGGACAGCCATAGCGGCAATGCCAACAGCAGAACCAATGTTGCGGCCCAGTTATCGAGAAATGGTACGGACGCCCAGATAAGGTGCCAGGGACTGCCGCCGCGAAACTCAATCCAGATGCTGATGTTCAAAAGAACCAGAATGTGGGTTGCGACAATGATCGCAAAGGTGACCAGAGGTATCGCGACCGTCGCGGTCAATAATTTCGAGAGCACTGTATCGAAATCTGTAACCGGAATTGAACGCCAGAAAAGAATGCTGCGGTCCTTTCTTTCAGCGTAGAGCGAATCCAGCGTATAGAAAATCGTAAGAATCCACATCGCGAATATGAATGAACTGGACAATCCGATCATCAGTACGGACAGTGCAGCTTCCCTGGCATTTTCCGGCATGTTGGTGGCGCCGGCGATTCCGATGTCGATGAGGTCCAGTTCGTTGATGGAAACCTGGCCAGTCAATGACGTCAGGGTAATCAAGACGGCGACGACAACAGGGACGACAAGAATCGCCCGGTGCTCCCAGAATTCGCGGCGCAACAATGCAAACTGAGTCCGAATCATGCCGCTTCTCCCTTCACTTTGGCGACAAAGAGGTCCGCAATATCAGGCGTCCTGAGGTCCCCTAGCCCTTTGAGTTGTTCACGAGCGACGCCCTCGAAGGTCATTACTTTCTTGCCGAATACATCTCTCTCGTAGATTGGTTTGAATTGCCTGGCTTGTTCGGCACTATCCGGACCCGCCATGAGTTCCACATAGCGATCAGACAACTCATCCATTGGCGAATCGAGTACGATCCTGCCATCGTTAATGAACATTACATCCGTCAACAGATTTTCAATTTCCTCGACCTGGTGGGTTGTAATAATGATGGTTCGCTCTTCGTCAAAATAATCGCTCAGGAGATTCCCGTAGAACTCTTTGCGAAAAATAATATCCAGTCCGATTGTTGGCTCATCGAGCACCAGGAGCTTGGCGTCGATCGCCGTAATTATCGACAGGTGCAGTTGGGTAACCATACCTTTTGATAATTCACGAACTTTTGAAGTCTTCTTGATATGCGTTTGCGCCAGCAACTCCTCTGCCCGCTCACGCGAAAAATTGGGGTGTACCGATTGCAGAAAATCCAGCAGTTGCGAAACCTTGATCCATCTTGGCAGGACAGCTACATCGGCGATGAAGCAGATGTTTTTCATCAATTCCTTGCGCTGACGAAAAGGATCCAGTCCGAGTACAGAAAGGCTGCCCTGGCAATCCGTCAGGCCCAGTACAGCTTTGAGCAAGGTGGTTTTTCCGGCGCCATTCGGGCCAATGAGACCCATGATGCGACCTTTTTCGATATCAAAACTGACATCGTCGACGGCACGAAAACTGCCAAAATTCTTTGACACATTGCGGGCACTGACGAGGCTAGTCATTATTCTCTCCCTTTTTTGACTTGCTCGATGGCTTTGATGATCCGACATCTTTGAGCAGGTCTTCGGCACTTAGTCCAAGCCGCTCAATGGTGGCAGCAACCAGTGGCCATTCTTTTTCCTTGAAACGCCGCCGTTCATCCTTCAGTAGCTGAACTCTCGCTCCGTCCGTTACAAACATGCCGCGGCCACGCTTTTTCTCCACCAGCCCTTCGTCGACCAGTTCCTGGTAGCCTTTCAGTACCGTCAATGGATTCAGGCGATATTCTGCAGCGACGTTTCGAACCGAAGGCAGTGCATCACCATCAGTAAGAACGCCTTCAAGAATCATCGCGACCACACGGTCGCGTAACTGCCGATAAATCGGCGCGTCTTCATTCCACTTTGGATCCATTGCGTATCCGGCCCCGGTCATTTCTTATTGTGCGCGGTGCTAAACGCGATCTCTGCGCCTGCGGCCTGCTCAACAATCATAACAGGACGCAGGACCAGCTCACCGTACGAGCCCAGGGGTGTTCTCAACATCAGAAAGGCGGTGAATTTCCGCCAGAATCGATTCCAGTTATTCATAGTCTTCACGCCTCCTTTAGGGTGTTTTTGGCTGTGATTTCGTCTGCGCCGGAGATGCGCCATAGCCACTCTCACGCAGAGCGACAATCGTGGCATCAACGCTGACGTTCAGGTCGGATGGCAGCGCCAGAACCGTATCAACCATATGCGGTAGTGATTCAAGCTTCTCTGGCATGTTGCTGCTCAATAAGACGTTTACTGAGGTCGTCAACACCGGAAGAACCGGTGTTGCCTTAATCTCGCCGGGCAAGTTCGCCCGGGCCTGGCCGGCAATCAATGCAATGGTAAACAGCACGAGGACCGAAACCGGAATCCAACCACTTGTTAACCGTATGAATTGTTTTTTCATCTCTGTTTGCCGGCACCCTCTGCCGGCCCTCTGTTTGGTGACTTAGTGTTGTAGTTGACTATAACACCAAATTAGCTAATTGCAAGCCCCTGGTTCGAAGAAACCCGATTTCCGGCCGGGCTACGTTTAAATGAGCATGGTTTTGGCATTCAGGTTCTATAAATCAATGAGTTATAAGGGATCATCCGGCGTCATCAGCCACCCGAACAGCGACCGAATCAGGGACCAGGCCGGGCAACCCGCGTGCTTTTCCGCCTGTTTTCGCGAGCAAGGCCGGGCCGATCGATGAATTCCGTCGCAATCAGTACCAGAACATCGCCGAGCCCGCTATGCGGCGCTGATAGCGTCGCTTATGCTCCACGGATGAGTGTCGAACTTGATGATTCTGCCCTGATGCTGCGCTACAGGGACGGCGATGTGGCGGCGTTTGAATCCCTTTATCGACGGCACAAGGATTCCCTGTATCGCTACCTGATG
>Ga0316187_10004063_pt1 | contig 12677 bp, 12 predicted proteins | sample CroRivburrow1_MG_FD_204927 | JGI IMG/M metagenome (GOLD analysis project Ga0316187, IMG submission 204927) | Coastal sediment microbial communities from Maine, United States - Cross River worm burrow 1 | ecosystem: Environmental > Aquatic > Marine > Coastal > Sediment | place: USA: Maine...
ATAGTAGGACGAATGCCCTCGAGCAGGGCCATCCGAGTCGCCCAGTCCGTATCCAGTCGAGCGATCTCGAAGGTGGCCTGACGGATCTGGCCGGCAGCCTCCGGCACGTTTGCCATGGGCAGGCGACCGATCCACTCGCCCACGGATTCCGGTTCTGGAAGGGCAAATGAAAGGTTTTCGAGCTCTGGCGCGGGCGCCGTCAGCAACGTAGTTCGACCATCATGCATCAGTCTCTGCAGTCCTTGGGCAGATCTAAACGTCGGCGTAGTATAGGAAAGCGGCTTACCGCAAAAGGTGACGTAGCGCAGACCATTTCAATCGGATTACATGTCACCCCGGCAGCGGTTATCATGCCGGGCGCTCCGGTCGGTAGGCTGTTCCGGTTGTGGATCGGGTCACTGACCCGGCTGGAGAGCGGTAGGTGGGCGGTAAAGTCACCGGTTGATTCTCGCTAAGGGTTCCTGAACTTCCCACCGGTTCGCACCGCATCTGTGAACCAGCGCACATTTTTTCGATGGCCCCGGGCAGATAGCCGGCCTCGGGCCCTGTCAGGACAAGGCGGCTGCGCAGAAAGGCAGTGCTGCAGCGGCTTCAGATACAGGTACTCAACATGGCGAATTACTCCACCAACGAATTCAAGTCTGGCCTCAAGGTGCTTCTCGACGGAGATCCCTGTGCCATTCTGGAGAACGAGTTCGTCAAGCCGGGCAAGGGCCAGGCATTCAACCGGGTTAAGTTCCGCAATCTCAAAAACGGCCGGGTATGGGAGCGCACGTTCAAGTCGGGGGAGTCCATCGAGGCTGCCGACGTCATGGACTTCGACATGGAATATCTGTACTCCGACGGCGAGTTCTGGCACTTCATGAAAACGGATGGTTCTTTCGAGCAGATCGGCGCGCCGGAATCAGCCGTTGCCGACATCGTCGACTGGCTGAAAGAGCAGGACGTTTATCAGGTGACGCTCTGGAACGATGCGCCGATCGCCGTAAGCGCGCCCAACTTCGTGGAGCTGGAGGTCACCGAAACGGATCCAGGCCTCAAAGGCGACACGGCCCAGGGCGGCACCAAGCCGGCGACGCTGTCCACCGGTGCGGTGGTCAAGGTGCCACTGTTCATCAACACCGGCGACGTGCTGAAGATCGACACCCGCACGGGCGATTACGTCAGCCGCGCCTGACGGATGGTTCGGTGAGCATCCTCTGGCGACCGAGCTGCGATCTTGCCGCGCTCGAGGCGCGGGCACGGCTGCTTTCTGATCTCAGGGCCTTCTTCGCCGAGCGTGGCGTGCTCGAGGTGCAGACGGCCGCGTTGGCCGAGCACACGGTTACCGATCTTCATATCGAATCCATGGCCGTTGGCGGCCATGGATACCTGCAGACCTCACCCGAATACCAGCTCAAGCGGCTGCTCGCCGCAGGTGCTCCCTCCCTGTATCAGATCGGTCCTGTTTTCCGCGCCGGAGAAACCGGCCGGCTGCACAACCCGGAGTTCACCCTGCTGGAGTGGTATCGGCTGGGCTTCGACGATCAGGCGCTGATGGCTGAGGTGGAAGCGCTGATCGAGCGGGTACTTGGACCCGGGCAGTGTAGACGGATCACCTATGCGGAACTCGTCGGCGATGAGGCGCTTGCCAGGCTGACAGCGGACGAGCTGGATCTGCGCTTCAGCGAAGCGTGTGATGCCCTGAGTGGCCGCTGGTTCATCACGCGTTACCCGGCAGATCAGGCGGCCCTGGCCAGGCTCTGCCCGGACGATCCCGCGGTAGCCGCAAGGTTCGAACTGGTGGTGGATGGGGTGGAGCTTGCGAATGGCTATTGGGAGCTGACCGATCCGGAGGAGCAGCGCCGCCGTTTTGCTGCCGACGTGGAAGCGCGTCGCGTGCGCGGGCTTGTTGAGCCGACCATAGACGAGAAGTTCATCGGTGCGCTGGAGGCTGGGTTGCCGGACTGTGCCGGTGTGGCCCTCGGTTTCGATCGGCTGTTGATGCTTGCTGTGGGTGCCGAGCGCCTCTCGGACGTGCTGCCCTTTCCTGTCGGCAGCGCCTAGTCCGGCCGGCAGCGCTCAGTCCTGCTGGTGCTGGCGGACAGCTCAGGTTTCGACAGGCAGATCGTCCCGGTTTCCCCACTCCGCCCAGGCGCCGTGATAGGCGCGGATGTTCGAGAAGCCCAGCAGCCGGCCAACCATGTAGGAAAGCCCGGAGCGGTGATGTGACTGGCAGTGGGTAATTATCGACCGGGTCGGGTCAAGGCCGTGATCGGCAAACAGTGCCGGCAGATCTTCCACCAGTCGGGTCGCGCGCTCTGGGTCTTTCAACATCAGCCAGTCCAGGTGTGTAGCGCCTGGAATGTGCCCGGCGCGCGCCGAACCGGAGCGTAGGCCGAGGTACTCCTCGCGGGAGCGGACATCCCAGATGATCTGGTTGGCGTCTTCGATGGCGGCCAGCACGTCGTCCACCTCTGCGATGGGGCCGGTGTCGATCGTCAGCACCGCCGATGTGCGCTTCGGGTAGCGGCACTCGCCGGATTCGAGCGGGCCGCCGGCCTCCGCCCAGGCGTGGATGCCGCCGTCCAGGTAGCTCCAGTCTTGGTGGCCGAGCACGTCCAGAGTCCAGGCGAATCGGCCGGCCCAGCCTCCGCCCTCGTCGTCGTAGAGGATGAACTGCTGATCGGGCTCATAGCCGAGCCGACCGAACAGCGCTTCCAGCCGTTCCAGGCTTGGCAGGCGGCCGGGCGCGGGCGGGCTGCCGTGGACGATCTCGGGGGGCGTCACCAGCAGGGCGCCGGGAAGGTGGTACTGCACGAAGTCGTTCGCCGCGGCCACGTGGATGAGCCGGGTGCGGGCCGGGTCCAGCTGCTCGAAGTCTGCAAGCAGCGCCTCTGCGCCTAAAAGTCTGGGCTCGGTGATGAGATACTCCTCGCCAATTCTGCTGATCGGTTTGCTATGTTAGCCGACTACGACGGCGCTGGAAGAACTTGAGCACATGGCGGCAAATCTGGTCTGGATGGATCTGGAGATGACGGGGCTGGATCCGGACACGGATCTCATCATCGAGATGGCGACCATCGTCACGGACAGCGATCTGAACGTGCTGGCGGAAGGTCCCGTGTTCGCCATCGCCACCCCGGAGGAGAACCTGGCTGCCATGGATGAGTGGAACCAGACCCATCACGCGGCCTCCGGCCTGCTCGATCGGGTTCGAAAATCCAATGTCAGCATGCTCGAAGCCGAAGCTCAGACCCTGGCGTTCCTGGAAGGCTGGGTGGAGAAGGATGCCGCGCCGCTTTGCGGCAACAGCGTCTGGCAGGATCGGCGTTTCCTTTATCGTTACATGCCGACCCTGGAATCCTACCTGCACTATCGGATCATCGACGTCAGCAGCCTTAAGGAGCTGGCGCGGCGCTGGCGGCCCGATCTGCTGGCTGCGCATGCTAAGGAAAATGCTCACACGGCGCTCGCCGACATCCGGGAGTCGATCGACGAGCTCAGGCTCTACCGGGACCGGTTTCTGGTGCTCGAGCCGCCCGCTGGCTGAGGTTTTCCAGCGCCCAGTCAATGTGCTCGGCGACCAGGGGCGTGCTCGTCTGGCGGCGAGCGCTCAACGCGGACAACGCAGCCTCGCTGGCAGGCCCATTGCCGATGGCCACTGCAAGATTCCTCTGCCACTGCTCGTAGCTGATCCGGCGGATGGCGGAGCCTTCGGTGTTGCCGAGAAATTCCGCTTCGGTCCATGCGAACAACGCCAGTAGCTCCGCACCGGCAAGCTGCCCGCGTGGTTCGAAATCAGGCTCCGCAGAGTGGGTCGCATCGCGGTTCCAGGGGCAGTAGAGCTGGCAGTCGTCGCAACCATAGATGCGATTGCCCATGGCGCTTCGCAGCGACGCCGGAATCGGGCCTTTGTGCTCGATGGTCAGATAGGAGATGCAGCGGCGGGCGTCGAGCTGTCGCGGCCCGACGATGGCGTCGGTGGGGCAGACGGTGATGCAGGCCCGGCAGTTGCCGCAGTGGTCCTCCGTTGTCGGCTCGTCGACCGGCAGGGGCAGATTGGTGAAGATCTCGCCGAGAAAAAACCAGGATCCTGCCTCCCGGTTGAGGATCAGTGTGTGTTTGCCCATCCAGCCGAGACCGGCTTTCTCGGCCAGCGCCTTTTCGAGTACCGGCGCGGAATCGGTGAAAGCCCGGAAGTGATGATCCAGTCCTTCCGCCGCCTCCGAAACCCGGCGACCGAGCTTTGCCAGACGCTGGCGCAGGGTTTTGTGATAGTCCCGACCGAGCGCGTAGCGGGAGATGTAGCCGAGCGCCGGATCATCAAGCACCTCGAGGGGCTGGGTGTCCGTCTTCAGGTAGTCCATGCGGGCGCTGATGATCCGGACGGTGCCGGGGTGCAGCAGATCGGGGTCGAGCCGTTTGGCCAGATTCCGGGTCAGGTAACCCATCTCTCCCTGAAAACCCTGTTCCAGCCAGGCGCTTACGTGTGGTGCATGGGCGGACAGGTCCAGGTCGGTGACGCCCAGATCCTGGAAGCCGAGCTCGACCGCCCAGCGCCGGATGTCTTCTTTCAGTCTCTGGAAGTCGCTGGATAGCAAAGGTGGCTGCCTGTCGTGTCGGGACTCAACTGCACGGGATCCGGGGAAGGGGAGCAAAGTATAATGGCAGGCTACACCGCCTCACAGGAGCGTCCCCCTGGAACAACTTTACACAGCGCAGGGCTGCCGGGATCTGGATCGGATTGCCATTGCCGCGGGCCAGCCCGGCATCGAGCTCATGCGTCGAGCCGGTCGCGCGCTCTTTGCCGCGCTGCTCGATGGTTGGCCGTCCCTGAGCCGGCTCAGTATCTGCTGTGGTCGTGGCAACAATGCCGGTGACGGCTACGTGGTTGCGGAGCTTGCCCGTGCCCATGGCATTGCGGTGGAACTCATCCAGATCGGCGACCCGGCCGCACTCACGGGCGATGCTGCCACAGCCAGGGACGATGCGCTGTCCGCCGGACTGGAGGTCATACGCACGGAGGACGGAGAAGTTGCGCTGTCTGGCGAGGTGGTCGTCGATGCCCTGCTCGGCACCGGTATTCAGGGGGCACCCCGGGCGGCCTATGCCAGATTGATCGAACGAATGAACGCCGCCGAGGCGCCCGTTGTCGCGGTGGACATTCCTTCCGGCGTAGCGGCGGATACGGGCGCCATAGCCGGTGCGGCCGTCCGCGCTCATACCACCGTCACCTTCATCGGCCGGAAGATCGGCCTTCATACGGGCGCTGGCGCGGCCCTCGGCGGCAATGTACGGCATGCGGATCTTGGCGTGGGCCGCGATGTGCATGCACAGGTTCCGGGTACGGACTGGCTGACGTTCAACGATTTGTCAGGCTCGCTGGAAAGCATCGGCCTGCCGCAGCAAGGTGCGGATGCCTATAAGCAGGCGCTTGGCCATGTGGTGGTGGTGGGTGGCGACGAGTCGATGGGCGGGGCGGTCGCCATGGCGGCAGAAGCCGTTCTGCGCTGCGGGGCAGGCATGGTCACGGTGATCACGCGCGGCGCTCACCGCAACGCGATCCTGGCCCGTCGCCCCGAGGTAATGGTGCTGAATGCGGAGGATTCTGAGCTCGTCCACGAAGTGCTGGGCAAGGCGAGCGCCCTCGTCGTTGGCCCTGGCCTTGGTCGTCGAGCCTGGGGTCAGGCGTTATTCGAGCTGGCGCTTGACCAGGCAAAACCCATGCTCATCGATGCGGATGGTCTGTACTGGCTGGCCGAGGGGGGTGCTGCGGCACCTGCCGATACCATCATTACCCCGCACGCCGCGGAGGCGGCAAAGCTGCTCGGGCGCACGGTGGCGGAGGTGCAGGCTGATCGGCTGGCCAGCGCCATGGAGCTGGCGCAGCGGGTAAATGGCGTCTCGGTGCTGAAGGGTGCGGGGACGGTGGTTGCGGCTGTGGCCAGGGTGCTGGGGATCTGCGCCCATGGCAATCCGGGGATGGCCAGTGCCGGTATGGGTGATGTGCTGTCCGGTGTCATTGGTGGCCTGCTCGGCCAGGGCGCTCGGCCGGAGGCTGCGGCGGTCCTCGGCACCTGCCTGCACAGCCTGGCCGGCGATCGGGCGGCGGCCGTGCGCGGCCAAAGAAGCCTTCTCGCCACGGATCTGCTGCCGCAGATGGTCGAATTGCTGAACGCAGCAGACGGTCGGAACGGCTAGATGGCTCGAGGCACCCAGGTTCTTTCTGCCCACCTCGCGGACGAAGCGGCCACGCTCGCTTTCGCGGAAGCGCTTCTGCCGTACCTCGAAGGTGCGCCGCTGGTCTTTCTCGAGGGCCAGCTGGGTGCTGGCAAGACGACGCTCGTGCGGGGCATACTTCGCTCCTTAGGCCACATGGGGTCGGTAAAAAGCCCGACGTACACGCTACTGGAACCCTACGAGGTGGCGGGTCGAACCGTTTACCATTTTGACCTCTACCGTATCGGTGACAGCGAGGAGCTGGACTTCATCGGCATCGACGAGCTCGTGGACGCGGATGCACTGAAGCTCATCGAATGGGCGGAGAGAGGTGCGGCGCGTTTACCCACCCCGGATGTGACGATTCGATTGAGCCTCGAAGGAGAGGGGCGACACATTGAAGTATCGGTCAATTCCTGAACCCGCAACTCGAGCCGGATTCCGTTCGCTGCGCGATTGCTTTCCCGTAGCTCTAGCCGCTGCATTCGGCGCGGCACTTTTCCTGGCCGCCTTCTCAGGCACCGTCAGCGCGGCGACCCTGGAAACCGTCCGCATGCACGAAGCGCCCGATTACACACGCGTGGTTCTGGATGTTTCCAGCGATGTGAGCTACGACCTCTTTACCCTGGACAATCCGAAACGGGTAGTGATCGATCTGGCCAACACCCGTGCGGATGCGGGCTTCGATCCGGAGCTGGTCGCCCTGGCGAGAAAGCGGGTCAGGGGCGTGCGTGGCTCCGCGCGGGGTTCTGATTACAGGATCGTGCTCGATGTAACAGGTTCCCCCACGCCGAAGAGCTTCACCCTCGCCCCTGTCGCCCCCTATGGCCACCGACTGGTGGTGGATCTGCATTCCGAAGCCGCCGTCAAGCGGCCGAGTTTCGTGCCCAAGCCGGAAGGCAAACGGGATGTGATCGTCGCCGTCGATGCCGGTCACGGCGGCGAGGATCCGGGCGCGCTCGGTCCTGGCAAGGTGCTGGAGAAAGACGTGGTGATGAAAATCGCCCGCCGTCTGGAGCAGAAGCTGAACCGTGCCGAAGGCTACCGGGCGGTGATGATCCGCACCGGCGACTACTACCTTGCCCATCGCAAGCGCACGGAGCGGGCCCGCGAAGTGCAGGCGCACCTGTTCGTGTCCCTGCACGCAGATGCATTCAAAAGTCCGGATGTGGATGGCGCGTCCGTCTACACCCTGTCCGATCGGGGCGCAACTTCGGAGACGGCGCGCTGGCTGGCCGAGAGTGAAAATGCGTCGGACATGATTGGTGGGGTGGCCGAGGAAGTGGTCAGCGGCGATCAGGAGGACTATCTGCTGCAGGCCATTCTCGAGGTATCCATGGATGCCAACCGGTCTGCCAGCATCGAAGTTGGCGAAGACATACTGTCCCGCATGGGACGCATCACGGAGCTGCACAAGAAGCGGGTGGAGCAGGCCGGCTTCCTGGTCCTCAAGTCGCCGGACATGCCTTCCATCCTGGTGGAGACCGGCTTTATCTCGAATCCGTCCGAGGCGCGGAAGCTCAGCGCGTCCAGTTTTCAGGAGAAGATGGCGGATGCCATTTTCGAGGGCATCCGTACTTACATGGCGAGGCGGGCGCCGGAGGGCACCCTGATCGCCTGGCAGCGTGAGCAGGGCGGGCAGCGCTACACCATTGCCCGCGGCGATACCCTGTCCGGCATCGCCGTCCGCTATGGCACCAGCACCCGCAGGATCAGAGAGGCGAACGGTCTGCGCGGCGATCAGATTCGGGTGGGGCAAGTGATCACCATCCCCGCCGGTTGATATGAGTCGGCGCATACATCAGCTTTCGGATGTGGTGTCCAACCAGATTGCTGCTGGCGAGGTGGTGGAGCGGCCTGCATCTCTGGTCAAGGAGCTGATCGAGAACAGTCTGGATGCGGGCGCGACGTCCATCGAAATCAGGACGGAAATGGGCGGCATGAAGCGCGTGCTCGTCCGGGACAATGGTGCCGGCATCCACCCGGAAGATCTGCGGCTGGCCGTGTCGCGGCATGCCACCAGCAAGATCAGAACCGCCGACGACCTGGATGGGGTAGCCAGCCTCGGCTTTCGCGGTGAGGCCCTTGCCAGCGTGTCCTCAGTGGCTCGCCTGGCCATCACCTCCCGGCCCGAAGGCGCCGAACAGGCCATGCGGATCGAGGTTGACGGGGGCCGGGAGATGGCCTTCAAACCGGCAGCCCACCCCCAGGGCACCACCGTGGAGGTGACCGATCTCTTCTTCAACACCCCGGCCCGGCGCAAATTCCTGAAAGCGGAGCGAACCGAGCAGAGCCACATTGATCGGGTGGTGCGCAGTGTCAGCCTGGCCCGCTTCGATGTCAGCCTGGCGCTGGATCAGGGCGCCGGGCGCGGCAAGCTGGCCTTGCCCGCCGGCCCGCCCGAGGGCCGTCTCGCCCGGGTGCTCTCGGACGAATTCGTCAGCCGTTCCATTGCCATCGACGAGCAGGCGCCGGATCTGGCCCTGACCGGCTGGGTGGGCCTGCCGACGCATTCCCGCAGTCAGACCGACCAGCAGTACTTCTTCGTCAACGGCCGCATCGTCCGCGACAAGCTGGTCGCCCACGCCATCCGTCAGGCCTACAGGGACGTGCTCTTCGGTGGCCGACATCCGGTATTCGTGCTCTATCTCACCCTGCCCGCCAGTGCGGTGGACGTGAATGTGCATCCGACCAAGCACGAGGTACGCTTTCGGGACGGGCGCAACGTGCATGACTTCATTTTCGGCAAGCTGAACCGCGCGTTGCGGGATGTACGACCGGATACCGTCGCGCCACCGGTGATTGCCGCCGGTTCAGCAGACCGATCGCGGCTGGCCGGCGGCGCGCAACCGCCACGCCAGCCAGCGCTGATGCTGCATCAGACGGCCGCTTCAATGGCTCCCATCGGGGCCAGCGTCCCCTCGATTCATGGGGTGGCGGAAGGCGCCGCGGAAGTCGATCCGCTCGCGGCGGCGGGCGCTCTGCCGGCAGAAGACATACCGCCGCTCGGTTTCGCCATCGCCCAGCTGCATGGGATATACGTCCTGGCCCAGAACTCGGATGGGCTGGTGGTTGTCGACATGCATGCGGCCCACGAGCGGATCACCTACGAGAAGCTGAAAGCCGACGTGCTGACCGGCGACGTGCCGCGCCAGCAGCTGCTGGTGCCTGAAGTGTTGAACGTTTCGGAAGCGGATGCGGAACGGGTGGAAGACGTCGCCGGGGCGCTGGACAGGCTCGGCATCCGGCTGGAGCGGAGCGGTCAGCAGGCTGTGACCATCCGCGAGGTGCCGGCTTTGCTGGCGGGTGACGCGGCGGCGCTGGTTCGGGATCTGCTGGCCGATGTGGGCGAGCTCGGTACCAGCGCGCGGGTGGAAGCGGCGAACGAGCGGTTGCTCGCCACCATGGCCTGTCACGGCTCCGTTCGCGCGCATCGCCAGCTCACCCTGCCGGAAATGAATGCCCTGCTGCGGGAGATGGAGCGCACGCCCAATGCGGGCCAGTGCAATCACGGCCGACCAACCTATATGGTGCAGTCCATGGAAGACCTCGACGGTCTGTTTCTGCGCGGCCAGTAGCCAGGAGGGCGCATGGCTGACAATTTCATGGTCGCCCTGACCGGTCCCACGGCGAGCGGCAAGACCGAGGCCGCCATGGCCTTGGCCGACCGCCACCCGATCTCGCTGGTCAGCATGGACTCCGCCATGGTCTATCAGGGCATGGACATCGGCACCGCCAAGCCGAGCCCTGAAGAGCTCGAAAAGTATCCCCATGCCCTGATCGATATCCGCAAGGCCCACGAAACCTACAGCGTTGCCGAATTCGTCGATGATGCGGATGAGGCGGTGCGTCGTATCCTGGGCGAAGGCCGGGTCCCCATGCTGGTGGGTGGCTCGATGCTCTACCTGAAAGCGTTCCGTGAAGGCATCGCACCCATGCCGGCGGCGGACCAGGACGTGCGCCAGCAGCTCTCCGACGAAGCCCGCCGCCGGGGCACCAAGGCACTTTACGAGCGCCTGCAGAAGCTGGATCCGGCCGCGGCGGCTCGCATCCACCCGAACAACTTCTCCCGCATTCAGCGCGCGCTGGAGGTGCACGCCCTCTCCGGTGAGCCGATTTCCGAGCATTGGTCGGCGGCGAGAGACGTGCAAGAACGCCTGGGTGTCCGACTGCTGGAGTTCGGCGTCGAACCGGACTCCCGGGCGGCGCTGCATGCACGAATCGAGCGGCGGCTGGATAAGATGCTGGCCGAGGGTTTCATAGACGAGGTCGCTGCGCTCAAGCGCCGGATCAGCATGCACGTGGATCTGCCTTCCATGCGGGCAGTGGGCTATCGCCAGATCTGGGAGCATCTGGATGGGCTCACCTCATACGAGGAAATGCGCGAAAAAGCGCTGGCGGCGACCCGGCAACTCGCCAAAAGGCAACTGACCTGGATGCGGGGCTGGCCCGGGTTGCTGACCATGACCCGGGAGACGGGGACCAATCTGGCATCGCAGATAGTTGCGAAAATGGAACTAACTGATTGAATACAGGGATTTTTCCAGGACGTTTCTTCCTGTAAGGCGTCTTGCAATAGGCCCAGACTGTAGGCCATAGTGCCCTGCAAACAAAAAAGGGACCGTGACAGCGACCGGACCGTTCGAAGCCGGGGGTGTTGCGAAAATCAAGGAGCAGGTCATGTCAAAAGGGCATTCGTTACAAGACCCTTATCTCAACACGTTGCGGAAGGAACGCATCCCGGTATCAATCTACCTGGTAAACGGCATCAAGCTGCAGGGCCAGATTGAATCCTTCGACCAGTTCGTGGTCCTACTACGTAACTCCGTCAGCCAGATGGTTTACAAGCACGCCATCTCGACAGTGGTGCCGTCTCGCAACGTACGGATCGCCAACCCAGCTAGTGCCCAGGCCGAAGATTCGGCGGAGGCTGAAAAAGCTTAGTCAGCTTGTGGCCATGACGGTCGCAAGGGCTAGATTCTTGCAGGAGCAATCTTGTTTTTTGATCGTCCAGAAGCCGGCCGCAAAGCAGTCGTTCTTCATGTCCATTTCCGTGCGCCCGCCGCGCAGGCCGGTGAGCTGATCGATGACGCCGCCGCCGTCGCCGAGTGCGTGGAGCTTGCCCGAACGGCGGACGTGGACGTGGTCGAGACGGTTAAAGCGAACCGGGATCAGCCGCACCCGCGCGCCTTTGTAGGCAGCGGCAAGCTCGAAGAACTGCGTCTGCGGATGCGCGCCGCGGAGGCGGATCTGCTCATCGTCAACCACGAGCTCGGGGCCGGACAGCAGCGCAATCTGGAGCAGGATCTCAAGTGTCGGGTGATCACCCGTACGGAGCTGATTCTCACCATCTTTGCCGACCGGGCGCGTACTTACGAAGGTCAGCTGCAGGTGGAGCTGGCGCAACTGAAGCACGCCCAGACCAGACTGGTGCGGGGCTGGACTCACCTGGACCGGCAGAAAGGCGGTATCGGCTTGCGCGGTGCAGGTGAAACCCAGCTCGAGCTCGACCAGCGGATGCTTGGTGAACGGATCAAGTCCGCTGAGAAAAAGCTTGCGCAGGTCGAGCGAAGGCGGGCCCTGGGCAGGCGCCGGCGGGAGCGTTCGAAGACACCCACCGTCTCCCTCGTTGGCTACACGAATGCCGGAAAGTCCACCCTTTTCAACAGCATGACGACGGCGGAAGTGCTTTCTGAGGACAAGCTCTTCGCCACGCTGGATCCGACGATGCGTCGGCTGCAGATCGATGGCGTGGGCGAGGTGGTGCTGGCGGATACCGTAGGATTCATCAGCAAGCTGCCCCACTCCCTGATCGAGGCCTTCAAAGCAACGCTCGAGGAAGTGGCCGGAGCCGACCTGCTGCTGCACGTGGTGGATGGCGCGAGCCCGGGCGTCGATGCCCGGATCAAGGAAGTGAATGCCGTGCTGGAGGAGATTGGCGCGCTGGAGCTGCCTACGCTGCTGGTGTTCAACAAGATGGATCTGGCTGCAGAAGACAGGGAGCTCCTGGATGCCCGGGGCATCGAAGTGAGTGCGCTGACCGGCGATGGCCTGCCGGCGCTGAAGCAGGCCATCGCGGATGCGTTGGGCGTAGCCGCGCCCACCAGGGTGTTGATCGCGCCTGAAGACGGGCGGACCCGGGCCTGGCTCTACCGGCTCGGAGCGGTGATTGATGAGCGGATGGCGGAGGACGGCCGGGTGGCCATGAAGCTGCGGGCCGACCCGGTGCTCATCGAACGGCTGGAGGCCCTGCCCACGGTTCTGTTGCAGCCGGCGGAGCCCGTCCATACACTCTCCCCTCTGGCCAACTGAATTCCCCGGAATGAGCAAAACAGCCTGCCCGAGCAGACCTGAGAAAGGCGCCGGGCGGCCTGCTTGCCGGGGTGTACTATCGGACTAATGGCGGACAGGCGGACAACCGCGCATGAACGCTGACATTTGGAGAACTTAAATGGCCTGGAATGAACCGGGTGGTG
>Ga0316187_10004066_pt1 | contig 12675 bp, 13 predicted proteins | sample CroRivburrow1_MG_FD_204927 | JGI IMG/M metagenome (GOLD analysis project Ga0316187, IMG submission 204927) | Coastal sediment microbial communities from Maine, United States - Cross River worm burrow 1 | ecosystem: Environmental > Aquatic > Marine > Coastal > Sediment | place: USA: Maine...
CTTCTATCAGTGCAACCGGGTTCATCTGCGTGCCGTCGAGGGTAATCGGGATGCCCTGATGGAAACCGATGGTGTGTGTTGCGGGCGCGCGCGGATCATCAAGGGCGCCGGGCGATAGCACCCATGCATCCTCGGGAAGCGAGCCGAACGAATCGAGCGTTTCCTTGCCGCCGATCGACACGCCCCACAGGCCCCGATTGATCGAGTAGTCGGAACTCTTGCCCGCTACCGGGAAGCCCTTGTCCTCGAGATACGCAACCTGCTCGGCGCGCACAAATGATTCGTCGCGCACCGGCGCGAGTACCGCCAGTGCCGGGTTGATCGTGCGCAGAGCCACTTCGAAACGTACCTGGTCGTTGCCCGCCGCGGTGCAGCCGTGCGCGACGGTGTCGCTGCCGCGCGCCGTTGCGATCTCGGCCAGTAGCGTGGCCTGAATACCGCGTTCGGCGCCGACGCACAGCGGATATAACTGACCGCGCCGGACGTTGCCTGCGATCAGGTAGCGGATCACGCGATCGAAAAACTGCTGCCGGGCTTCGACGAGCACATGCTCCTGTGCGCCCAGGGCCAGCGCCCGTGCTTCGAGGTGCTGCGCCGCATCTGCATCGAGGCCACCGGTGTTGATACAGACGGTGACGACGGGCCGCCCATAAGTTTCCTTGAGCCAGGGCACGCAGAAAGAGGTATCGAGCCCGCCCGAGAAGGCGAGGATGATCGGTGAGTTATTGCTTGCTTCGGTCATGATTGTTGTCTTGTCTATAACGTGTCTATTAAATGGTGGGGTGCTTACAAATCCAGTTGTGCGCGCAGCTTTGCGATCAACCTGCGCTGTTCCGAGACGCTGCGGGTGGCGACGAAGATCGAATCGTCGCCGGAGAGCGTGCCGACGATTTCGGTCCACCCGGCACGATCCAGGTAGACCGCGACGCGCTGGGCCGCGCCCGTGGCCGTCTTGATGACCGTCAGGTTCCCGCCCGCCGTATCGATGCTCCGCACAAACTCGCCCATCAGCGAGCGATCGCGGTCATTCGTCACCGTGGAATCGCCCGGCGCCACGTAGCCGGTGTCGAGTTTCGCCACGCCCAATGCTTTCAGATCCCGGCTGACGCTCGATTGCGTGGCCTCGATACCGCGCGCGTGCAGCATCTCGACCAGTTGCGTCTGGCGCGCGACCGGTTCGGCGCGGATGATCTCAAGGATCGCATCCTGACGCTTGCGGCGGATATCGGCTTCTGCGGGCATCTTAACTTATGCGCATAAAAATTCGAAGATGCGCATAGTATCAGCGAGGGTCGCGAAGTCAAGGCCCCCCGGCTCAAATTCCAGGCCCAAGCCCGCCAGGCATTCGGATCGGCTGGCACCGAGCAGTTGATCCCGAGGCGGCGCGCGGATTGCTACTATCCGCGTTCGCTGAAACCATCACGGAGCCTGCTTTGGCCGAACTAGACACCCTCGACCTGGAAACAGGGCCGCATCCCACCGCCGCGATTATCTGGATGCATGGCCTGGGTGCCGATGCGCACGACTTCGAGCCCGTTCTGCCGTTCCTCGACCTGGGTCCCGGTTGCCCGGTGCGCTACGTGTTCCCCAATGCGCCGGTGCGCCCGGTGACGCTTAACGGCGGCATGCAGATGCGCGCGTGGTACGACTTGCTCAGCATGGATCGCAACGCGGCCGAGGACGAGGCGGGCATTCGCGACAGCGCGACCGGAATCGACGCGCTGATTGCGCGCGAGATTGCACGTGGGATCGCACCCGAGCGCATCGTGATGGCCGGGTTCTCGCAGGGCGGCGCGATGGCGTTGTTTACGGCGTTGCGCTATCCCGAACGTCTGGCCGGCGTGCTCGCGTTGTCGACCTACCTGCCGCTCGCGGCGGCAGTCTCGGAAGAGCGCACCGACGTCAATGCGGCGCTACCCATCTTTATGGCACATGGCGATGTTGATGCCGTCGTGCCGGTCAATTTCGCGCGCAACTCGCGCAAACGCCTGACCGGACTGGGTCACGAAGTCGAATGGCATGAGTACCCCATGCCGCATTCCGTATCGCCGCCGGAACTCGAAGACATCAAAGAGTTTCTCGGTCGCTTGCTGAATTAACGCGTTTGCTCGTCTTCGAGTGGACGCGGAATACGTAACGGTGGCGCCGGCAGTTTGAGGCTGGCGAGCGTCGGGCCGTCGGAATCGTCAAACCAGGCTTCGATCAGCCGGTAGGCAATGGAGATCGATGGTGGCAGGACGATGCGCTCGGCCGCGATGTCGTCGCGCGACACCCATCGAGCCTCCGCCAGTTCGCCGTCGTTGCAGACAATGTCAGTGCTTGTGGCGTGCGCGTGAAAGCCGATCATCAGCGCAGCGGGAAACGGCCAGGGTTGTGAGCCGAGGTAGTGACAGTCTGCAACGACAATATTCGTTTCTTCACGCACCTCTCTGCGCAACGCATCTTCGAGGCTTTCGCCGGGCTCGACGAAGCCGGCTATGGTCGAGAAGCGCCCTGCAGGCCATTCCGGTTTGCGGCCCAGCAGGCACTGATCATCCCGTGTGGCGAGGACAATAATGGCCGGGTCGAGCCGCGGGAAGGCGCGGTGGCCGCAGTCCGGTGCCGTGCAGGCCATCACGAAGCCGGCTTCGGCCGAACGGTTGGCGGCGCCGCAGAGGCCGCAGAACCGGTGGCTTTCCTGCCACGCAACGATGGCCTTGGCGTAGGCCGCCAGCGCGGCTTCCGGTGCGGCAAGTCGACTTGAGATATCGCGCAGCCCTGCGAATTCGAACGTCGGATCGAGTGCCGCTGCGGCGTCGCTCGACGCCATGCAAAAGACATGGCTGCCCTCGATCTTGCCGAGGAGAATGAGTTCATCGGCTTGCGGTAACAGCGGCTCCACGACGGCTAGCGGCAGCATGGCAAGGCGCTCGCCGCGCACCAGGCAGTTACCCTGCCACACCGGCATGAAACGAGTCGTCTCGTTCTTTAGTGCTGCTTCGAGCAACGCGGGCTGCGTGCGCAGCTCACCGACACGATCGATGTAGTTACCGGCAAAAGTGATAGGACCCATCGCGCGACAATGCCGAAACCCTGCAGTTGCTACAAGTCAGCTTATCGTCCGGTCCTTGAGTTCGCACAAGGGGCAGTTGCAATAGTCCAGGGCGTAACGGTCCTGCACGTAGGGTCCGGAGCACGAACCACACCAGGCGAAGTACAACTCGCCGGTTTCAACAAGAGCGTGATAGAGGTTCCAGCTCCATTCGAATGAGAACTGTGGATTCCTGACCAGATGCTGGTAGGTCTCGAAGGCCTGGCAGATACGCGTGCCGAGCGTGACCCGATCCAGATCAGGCCGGGCCTTTGGATGTCGCATGGCATCCAGGCCGAAAACGTCGCAGCAACGGAACAGGCAGGCCAGAACGGTCGCTTCGGTCTGGCGGCGGGTGCAGTTCACGAAACGCGCGATCTGGCGCGGGGATTTCCCGCGCCGGCGCCTGATTTTCTGCCCCCCGGAGTTTACGAAATAGGTGCCGTAGAGTTTGCGGATGCGGTCTTCCGTGAAGCCTGTGCAGGTGCGGATAGTGCCGGTTCTTGCCTCGTGGCGGATCATGCGGACGGCGAGGTCGAATTTGTCCATTTCGCCGGTGTAGCGGTTGTCCGTGATGCGCATGGTGATTACCCCCTGAAATATTGAGAAAGGCCTTCTGGAGCCAATTCTATACAAAAAAGTCATTTTATGGGAAAAGAAAACCATATATAGTATATCGCCTGATCGAGATGGGAGGTAAAGGCGAATGCGGTGCAAGTCATTGGATATAGCTGTCCGCGCGGAGTTGCGGTCACTAAACGCGGGCCTGCTGAGGTTACTGACCTGGCCGGGCTATGCGGATGGGGCCCAAGTCTTGGGACTCGCGCCCGAGATAACCGCGCAACTGCGAGCGCTTGCCGCGGAGGATCTGGAATTTATCGCGGGTACCCCGGCATTGCTCGCCGGGTTTGAGATGTCAGCAACGACAGTCGGAACCGGGCATGTCGCTGATGCAGCGTTGGGCCTGAACCTTCGCACGCCCGCCGCGACGCCATGCGACAACCCTGATCCGCTTGAGCCGTGGTCGCAGGCGACGCATCTGTTCACGGCCACCTTGTTGACATGGCTCTGGAAAACCGACCATCGCGATCAGCTGGTTGTGGCCCTGTGTATGGGTCCTGATCATCCGCTGCCCCAATTGGGTGTTTCGCAAATCGAGGCATTGGCAGGGTCCGCGCGGCAACGTTTGCGCGTGCGCTTCGGCGATAAGCCGCGTTTTTGGCCGGACCTGGTACGCGCGGCCCGCTCTCGTGATATGGATTTGCGCGAACTGTCACGTCTGGCTGTTTTGCCGCTGATGCTGGCGGAAAAACGACCGGACTGAGGGGTCGAAATGAATGGCCGGAACTGAACGGCAGGCGCGGCCGCGGTTGGCTTGCCGCAGATAGCGTAGGACAATGCGCCGCCATGAGCGCGTTATCGATCAAGGATCTCACGAAGGTCTACAAAAATGGTGCCCAGGCACTGAAGGGGATCGATCTTGAAGTCGCGGAGGGCGATTTCTTTGCGCTGCTGGGACCCAATGGTGCGGGCAAGACGACGGCGATTGGCATCATCACCTCGCTCATCAACAAGACCGCCGGCGAGGTGAGGGTTTTCGGCCACAGCATCGATACAGAACTTGATGCTGTAAAAGCCTGTATCGGCGTCGTTCCTCAGGAACTGAATCTCAACCAGTTCGATCGGGTTCTGAATATCGTCGTCAACCAGGCCGGGTTCTATGGTATTCCCGCAGCCGTCGCCCGGCGACGCGCAAAGAAAGTGCTCGAACAACTAAGCCTCTGGGATCGCCGCGATGATATCGCCCGCAATCTTTCGGGTGGCATGAAGCGGCGCCTGATGATTGCTCGCGCATTGATTCACGAACCACGCCTGTTGATTCTCGACGAGCCGACCGCGGGTGTGGATATCGAAATCCGTCGAACTATGTGGCGCTTCCTGAACGCCCTGAATGAATCGGGAACGACAATTATCCTGACGACGCATTACCTGGAAGAGGCGGAGAATCTGTGTCGCCATGTGGCGATCATCGATGCAGGTCGCGTCATTCAGAACCATCCGATGGATGAGTTCCTGCGCACGCTGAAGCAACAGAATTTCATCATCAGCACCCGCGATACGATTACCAGCTTGCCCGTGCTCGACGGCTGCGTGCTCTATCAGCGCAAGGAGAATGAATTCGAGTTGGTGGTGCAGCGCGAACATGATCTGAACGATGTCTTCGCATCACTCAGTGCTGCCGGGATTCGCGTAGTCAGCATGCGCAACAAGACGAACCGCCTCGAAGAACTGTTTTTCAACCTGACCGATCGCAGCGATCCCGTGCCAACGAAAGAACCGGAGACCGAAGCATGAAGGCCGGCGCGCAGTTCATCGCGTTGAGTACGCTGGTGCGTAAGGAAGTCAGTCGCGTTACGCGGATCTGGGTCCAGACCATCGTGCCCCCCATCATCACGATGTCGCTGTACTTTCTGATTTTCGGCAATCTGATCGGGCGCCGGATCGGGCAGATGGACGGCTTCGACTACATGCAATACATCGCGCCGGGCCTGATTATGATGTCGGTCATTCAGAACTCATACGGCAACGTCGTATCGTCGTTCTTCGGCGCGAAGTTTCAACGCCATCTCGAGGAGATGCTGGTCGCGCCGATGCCTACCTGGGCAATCGTTTTGGGTCACGTGGCGGGCGGTGTCCTGCGTGGCTTGATGGTGGGGTTCATCGTCACGCTGATCGCGTTGTTCTTCACGGAAGTGCGAGTCGCTAATGTGGCGGTGACCATCAGCGTCGTTATCCTGACTGCCGTGGTGTTTGCGCTGGCGGGGCTGATCAACGCGATATTCGCGCGCAAGTTCGACGATATTTCGATTATCCCGGCGTTCGTGCTGGCACCGCTCACTTACCTTGGCGGTGTGTTCTATTCAATTTCACTGCTGCCGGAATTCGCGCAGAAGCTCTCCCTGCTCAATCCGATCCTGTACATGGTCAACGCATTCCGCTACGGCATGCTTGGCGTATCCGACATCGATATTGGGCGGGCTTACACGATCATTATTGTTTTCATCGTCGTGTTGTTCGGTGCCTGTACGCTCCTGTTGAACCGGGGCATCGGCATTCGCGAGTAGAGGTTCGTTATGTGCGGCCGGTTTGCCTTCTATTCTCCGCACGAAGCCGTGCAGGATATCTTCGGTGTTGCATTTCCGGCGCCCCTCGAACCCCGCTACAACATTGCGCCGAGTCAGTTCATCGTCACGCTGCGAGCGGGCGACGCGAGCCTGGAACCGGCGCTGCTCCAATGGGGCCTGGTGCCGTCGTGGGCGAAGGATCCGGCGATCGGCCATCGCATGATTAATGCGCGGGCGGAGACGGCACACGAAAAACCCTCATTTCGCGCCGCGTTCAGGCGTCGTCGTTGCGTCATTCTCGCCGATGGTTTTTACGAATGGCGGGGGCAGGGCGGGCACAAGACCCCGTACTTCATCTCCATGCCCGACCGGCAACCCTTCGCGATGGCCGGACTGTGGGAGCACTGGAATGGTGCCGATGGGACGGAGCTGCAGACCTGCACGATCCTGACCACGCAGGCGAACCACGTCATGCGACCGTTGCACGATCGAATGCCCGTGATCCTGTCACCCGATAATGTCCGCCGTTGGTGTGGTGCTGCGTGCGACGATGCTGCGGTCGCCCGCCGGCAATTGAGCAACGTGACCAATGATGCGCTGGTTTTCTGGCCGGTATCGACGGTCGTCAATAATCCCCGCAACGACGGGGCGGATTTGATCGAGGCGATCAGTTCCTCTTCAGAGTAAATCGTTGGCCGTTCTCCGTGAGGATGACGCCGTTCTCTGTGATGGTCTCGACGACCGGACCTTCATCCAACTGCTGGCCTTCGCGATATTTGCTCATGTTAATAAACACGAACCGCTTTGCGGATTCGGGGGCGAACACGTGAATATCGAGATGTAGCTGCCGCGAAGAGATCACGCCGGCCACGAGCAGTTGTTCGAAACTGGGCAGGCTCGCTTCGTTCGTAGTCGGTGATGGCGCCGCTGCTGTAGGCGACACCCTGGTCCGGGCGGGTGGAGTCGGCAAATCCGGTGTTGCAGGTTGCGCGGCTTCAACCGGCGCGGGCGCGGCCCGAGGTGTGGACAATTGCGGTGGTGAGTTTTTCGCGACGGGTTCTGTGACCGTCGCCGGGGTGGAAGGCTGAGCGGGCGGCGGTACCGGCAATGGCGCAGGCTCCTTGCGCAGCGAGCGGGTGGCGGTCTCTGCTGGAGTTGGTGGAATCGCGACCGGATCGTCATCGCGCAACAGCAACCAGCCGAGCGCGTTCACCGCGAGTGCCCCAATCACCAGCAGTGGAATCCAGAAGCCCCGCCGATTCGGCTCTCTGCGTTGCATTGTCGACGCGAGGCCGGGCTCCGCCTGTTGCTGGCGTTCCGAGTCGCTCTTGCGCAGTGCGTCGAGTATGAATGACATGGGCGGCTTAGTTCATGCGCGCCAGGCGCGGCGTCTGGTCACGGTCGAGGTCGGTGTTGATGGCAATCTGCGTCTGGAAGCCGACGAGGCCATCGACCGTCAGGCGCCGTTGACGCTGGTAATCGCGTACCCGGGCTTCGAGTTGCTCGTCGTAGTGCTCCGATTCCATCGGCAACGCCGGGTCACCCTGAATCGTGGTGAGGCTCGCGCGCAGCCAGCGAATATCCGCGTCGCGCATGCCGGGAATGAGTTGCTTGACGTCATCGCCCTGCGGTCGCCATAGCAGCAGGTATTCGCCGAACCAGTAGTTGTTCAATTCGCCCAGCGGCACGGCATAAGAATCGGCGCCAATCGCCAGGTGCGCATGCGCATTGTCGATGCCGGCGAGCACGACCTGGTGCTGAACGCCGGCCGCATCGCGCAATGACAGGATAGCCGGACGATCAAGCGCCCGAACCTGTGCCAGCGAGCCGCGCTGAAACAGGCAGCGCAGGCCGCCGCCGAACGCCTGTTCACATGCGCGTGCGGAGCCGTCGGCGTAGTTCAATCCCCATAATGCGAACAGGGTTGCGAAGGCGCTGTTGGTATTGGTCGTCGCGTTCGCGTGGTCGATCAGCAGCTGCTCGAGCGTGTAGCTGTCGCCGGCTGCAGGTAGCGGGTTGGGGGCCAAATCCGGTGTGGGTTGCGCGGCGGCTATCGACGGGCTGGTTGCCGATTGCGCGGCCTCAAGGGATCGCGGCACGGGGGATCGCGGCACGGGGGATCGCGGCACGGCGGGCTCTGCCAGTGTTCGGTTTGCAACCGGCGCTGGCCCGGGGCGATTGGCATATAACCAGCCGGCACCGGCAAGCAGCGCCGCCATGATTGCGGCTATGCCCAGCTTTGGGGCCCAGCCGAACGTCGACTTGCGCCCGGAAACCTCACGTGCGGCCTTGCGCAGCAGCTGCGGCGTTACGACGTGGGAGTCTTCGGCAAACGCGCCGAGCATGGCGCGATCGGCAATGACGTTGATCATGCGCGGCACGCCGTGCGAGAGTCGATACAGTTCCCGCTTGGAAGCATTCGAGAAAATCTGGCCAACGGCGCCGGCGACCTTCAGTCGATGATCGACGTAGGTTCGGCTTTCCTCACGCGACAGCGGTTCGAGGTGATAACGGCCGGTTATGCGTTGCGCGACCTGCCGCAGCTCGTTTCTCGACAACAACTCGCGCAGTTCCGGCTGGCCAATCAGGATGATCTGCAGCAGTTTCTGCTTGGTGGTTTCGAGATTGGTCAGCAGGCGCACCTGCTCCAGCACATCGACGCGCAGGTTCTGTGCTTCATCGACGATCAGGATCGTGCGTCGCCCGTCGCTATGATTCTTAAGCAGGCAGGCGTTGAGTAAGTTCGTCAGGTCCTTGATGTTGTGCGCCCGGTCATCGAGCGGCACGTGCAGTTCTTCGCAAATTGCACTTAGAAACTCGTTGCGCGATACCTGCGGATTCAAAATGACGGCGACGTCGGCGTTCTCGGGCAGTTGCTGCAACAGCGTGCGCACGAGAGTCGTTTTGCCGGTGCCGACTTCGCCCGTTAACTGGATAAACCCGCCGCTTTCGCGCACGCCATATATCAGGTGCGCGAGAGCTTCCGTATGGCGCTCGCTCATGAAGAGGTAGCGTGGATCGGGAGTGATGGAGAACGGCTTCTCGTTCAGTCCGAAGAAGCTGGTGTACATGTACCGGGGCCCTCGCTGGTCGGCGTTATTCTAGCAGTCCGGCCGTTCAGGTCTTGCGCAATACGATCAGGCGGGCGAGGTAGCGCAGGCTCTCGGTATCCCGGTCGATTTCCTCAAGTGCGCCCAGCGCATTCTGCAGCAGTTCGTCTGCGCGCCGGTGGGCCTCCTCGAGGCTTAACAGCGCAGGATAAGTGGCCTTGTTAAGCGCGATGTCGGCGCCCTGCTGCTTGCCGATTTCCTCCGTGCTGCCCTCGATATCGAGAATGTCGTCCCTAATCTGAAAGGCCAGACCCATGGAATCGACAAACCGCTCCAGAGCATGCAGGTCGGCGACATCGCAGACCGGTGGGCAATAGGCTGCGGCCAGGACGCTCGCGCGCAGCAGTTGCCCGGTTTTGAGACGATACATGTGCTCGAGCTCGGCCGGATCGAGGTGCCCGCCCTCGGAGGCGATATCGATAGCTTGCCCGCCGGTCATGCCGTACGAGCCGCAGGCATCGGCGATCAGGCGAATGATGCTGATTTGCTCCGCCGGGTGGTCCTGCAGCGCCGGGGCGCCGGCAAGCATTGAGAAAGCCAGAGGTTGCAAGGCATCTGCCGCCAGAATTGCGGTGGCTTCATCGAACGCCAGGTGAGTGGTCGGGCGACCGCGACGCAGGGCGTCGTCGTCCATTGCCGGCAGGTCATCGTGAATCAGCGAGAATGCGTGCATCATCTCGATAGCGGCTGCCGGCGCATCGAGCATGTCGGCGGGCACGTCGAAGACTTCACCGGTCGCATACACCAGCAATGGCCGGATCCTTTTCCCGCCCCCTAGCACCGAGTAGCGCATGGCTTTGTGCAGGCGCTGCGGTTTGACCTCAGGGCCGGGGAGGGCCCGATCGAGAACCTGCTCGATTCTTTCCAGGTAGTCATCAATGCGTGTTTCAAAGCTCATCGGGCTAGGATAGTGGCTTTATGGCGTGAGTCCAAACGCGGGTGCCCTAATTATCGGGCGACCGACTACAATTGCACCGGTGAACGAGAAGTACGAAAAACCTTTACGCGCATCCGCGATGGCGCATCCGAACGTTGCCCTGATCAAGTATTGGGGTAAGCGCGAGTCGCAGGCGAATCTGCCTGCCGTCGGTTCTTTGTCCGTCACGCTGGGTGCATTGCGGACGGAAACGACGGTCGGCTTTGATCCTGCGCTGACCTCCGATCTGCTGGTGCTGAACGGAACCGAGCAACCGACTGAGCAACCCCGCCTGACCGCGTGTATGGACGCTTTGCGTGCGCTCGCCGGAGTCGGGTTATATGCGCGCGTCGAGTCGGACAATGATTTTCCGACGGGCGCGGGCCTCGCATCATCGGCTTCGGGATACGCCGCGCTGGTCACGGCGGCGGCAGCCGCGCTGGGCATCGACGCGGACGATCCGCGCTTGTTCGACATCGCACGCATTGGTTCCGGTTCGGCACCGCGTTCGTTGATCGGTGGCATGGCGGTGTTGCGCAACGCGGGTGATCGCACCCAGTGCGAGCAGGTCATCGCGCCCAAGGACTGGGCCTTGTCGGTCATCGTCGCGGTCACGACGGAGGCGCCCAAGACCACGACCTCGCGCGATGGCATGGAGCAGAGTCGCAGGACTTCGCCTTATTACGACGCCTGGATCGCAACGCATCAGACTGATCTGGATCTCGCCATCGAATACGTTCGCGACCGTAATTTCATGGCGCTGGCGGAACTGTCTGAGCACAACTGCCTGAAGATGCACTCGGTCATGATGACGACCCGTCCCCCGCTGTTCTATTGGTCGCCAGCTACCCTCGCCGCGATGCGCCGGATTACGGAGATGCGCGATGAGGGTATACCGGTATTCTTCACAGTTGATGCCGGGCCGCAGGTCAAGGCGGTTTGTGAGACCGGCGTGGCGGAGGCCGTGGCGGCAGAGCTGGCGGCGGTTCCTGGCGTGCTGCGTCTTATATCCGGCGAACTCGGCTACGCGTCGCGCGTCGTTGCGACCTGAGCGGCCCGTAAGCAATGACGGTAGCAAGTGCACCCGGCAAGTTGGTTCTGTTTGGTGATTACGCGGTGCTGCAAGGCGCGCCGTCCGCCGCCACGTCACTAGACGTCCGGGCGCGTGCGCAGGTGGATGTCACCGCAGGGCGCGACAGCGTATTTATCGATCTGGCCGGCGGCAAGGCTTATGACTTCGTCGTGGAGCCCGGCAGCTCGTTGCGCTGGATCGGTGAGCAACCGGTGGACAGGGGTGCGTTACTGGCCGCCGTCATGGATACCTGTCATGACCTGGCTCATCTGCGCGGCACCATTCCGGGTTTGCGGATCAGCATCAATACGGATGAGTTCTTCACGACTTCCGGTGCTACGACGGTCAAGCTGGGACTCGGCTCGAGCGCGGCTGCATTGGTCGCATTGACCGGTGCACTCGTGAACGCGCTGCGCATTCCGCTCGAGCAGACTTCGCTCATCAATGTGTGCCATGCGGCGCACCGCCGCTTTCAGGGTGGTCGGGGCAGCGGCATCGACATCGCCGCGGCGGTGCTCGGGCAGGTCGTGGGCGTGCAACTGGATAAGAGTCAGGATTACCCGAAGGCGCAGCGGCTCGACTGGCCGGATGGGCTGTTCATGCTGCCGGTCTGGTCAGGCAATAGCGCGTCAACCCCCGAACTCGTCACGCGTTTCGAGGCGTTTCAGGCGCGCAGTCCGGATGCGTTCGAAAGTCACTTGCGCAACCTGACTCGTTTCGCGCGTCAGGCTGACGTTGCGTGGCGCGGAGGCCTGGTGGCCGAGATACTGTCGGCGCTGGTCGGCTACGACAACGCATTGGCGTCGCTCGACTATGAAGCGGGAATCGGCATCAATACCGCCGCTCATGACAAGTTACGCGGGCTGACCGAACGGCACGGAGCCGTATACAAGACCTCGGGCGCGGGCGGCGGTGATTTCGGTATTGTGTTGACGGATTCGGTCACCGTGCGCGATGCCGTCGATGCAGAGCTGAGCAGCGCTGGGTTTATGGTGTTGCGGCGGCGTTTGAACGTCGCTGGGCTGGTGATCGAAGGCGAGTCCTGAGCGCTGCGTTTACTCAATGTACCGGTAGTACTCGACCCCGGCATCCTGGAACGTGTGGGTGGCTTCCGAGCCGACACGATCAATGATGAATTCCGCCTGCGGCGCGTAGTCGATGCCCGCAGCGCCCGTGCGATCGCGCAGCGCCAGATACTGATCGTGGGTCAGATCAACCATCGGCGACAGCGCTGACTTGAGTTGGATCGAAGCAACCGCTTCCTGCCAACCCGGCACAATCCGGATTGGAATCGCGTCGGCAGCGTCGCCGCTGCCGTAGCCGAGCAGCAAGACTTCTTTGCCGTCGAGGTCGGTGTTCGCTGCACGCGCATCTTCCAGGCC
>Ga0316187_10004068_pt1 | contig 12670 bp, 12 predicted proteins | sample CroRivburrow1_MG_FD_204927 | JGI IMG/M metagenome (GOLD analysis project Ga0316187, IMG submission 204927) | Coastal sediment microbial communities from Maine, United States - Cross River worm burrow 1 | ecosystem: Environmental > Aquatic > Marine > Coastal > Sediment | place: USA: Maine...
CCGGGGTCCGGTCGGCCTTGAGTTCCACCGCCACATTGGATTGGTAGTAACGATTGATCACCGCTTCTGCGGCGCGGACCGCGTCCAGCGCGGTACGCAGAAAGACACTTTGGGGCATGGGGTCTGAACTCCGTTGCAGATCGGTCGATGCGATGCAGAAAATGGCGTTTCATTCCCAATTGGGCGGCGAGTGTAGCATCAGCCCAGGCGCAGCCCAGACCGCCACGCAATCATCCATCGGGTCGCGCGACAAGCCGAATCTCGAAAATGCTGGGCCACCATTTGCCGGTGACGAACAGCCGATCCAGGTCAGCGTCGTATGCGATTCCGTTGGCGCCCCGGGTACGGCGCAGTGCGGGATCCAGGATACCGGTCAGGTCGATCAGTGAGCGGACCTGTCCACTCACCGGATCGATGCGCACGATGGTGTCGGTCTGCCAGACATTTGCCCAAACCTCCCCCTGGATATACTCCAGCTCGTTGAGCATTCGAACCGGCTCACCCGACAGGGTGACCGACAACTCGCGCACCGGCTCCAGGGTCCGCGGATCGAGGAACCGCAGCCGATCGGTGCCATCGCTCATGATCAGATCGCTACCGTCCGTGGTCAGCCCCCAACCTTCTCCCGGATAGCTGAATTGACCCAACAACTCAAACCGCTCGCGGTCAAACACCAACCCGATACCCGCCCGCCAGGTCAATTGGTAAATGCGATCCCCCAGACCGGCAATGCCCTCGCCAAACAGATGCGGCGCCAGATCCACGCGTAGCGCGGTGCGCCCGGTCTCGGGATTGACCCGCCGTAGCGAAGATTTCCCGCGCAGACCCGTGCCCTCGTAAAACCAGCCGCCGAGATAGAACAAACCCTGGGTAAACGCGTCCGGGTCATGGGGATAGGTCCGCACGACTTGATAACCGTAGTGCGACGGTTCCGCGGACACGGCCCAGCACACACATAGACCGGGCAGCAGCAGACACCATTTAGGCCATGGGAATCTCATGGCGCTATCTTCGCCCGTTCCGGGATTGCACTCCACCGGCGTTGATTTCCGTCAGGTGGGCGCTCCCGGTGCCCGCCTATACTCGTTGCAGGGATGGACGGATCAGAGGTGAACGCAGCGATGAAGGCCATGGTAATGGAGCGGGTTGTGTCGCTGCGCGACTCGACAACCCCGCTGCGAATGGCGGACCTGCCCGTTCCCGAACCGGGACCCGGTGAAGTGCGGCTCCGGGTTCGGGCCTGTGGCGTCTGTCACACGGAACTGGACGAAATCGAGGGCAGAACGCGTCCGCCGTCTCTTCCAATGGTGCTCGGTCACGAAGTGGTTGGACGGGTGGACAAGCTGGGCCCCGGCGTGGACAGCGTACACATCGGGGACCGCCTGGGCGTCGGCTGGATCCATTCATCGACCGGCACGGCCGACGAGAACATCCAGGCCGAGTTCACCGCCACCGGACGGGATGTAAACGGCGGATACGCCGAATACATGACCGCGCCGGCGGCCTACGCGTACCCCATCCCAGCGTGCTACACCGATGCCGAGGCCGCACCGCTGCTGTGCGCGGGCGGCGTCGGTTATCGCTCCCTCAGGCTCACGGGCCTGAAGGACGGGCAACCCCTGGGTCTGACCGGTTTCGGCGGCTCGGCCCATCTGGTGCTCCAGATGAGCCGCCATCTGTATCCCAATAGTCCGGTCTATGTGTTTGCGCGGGATGCCGAGGCCCGCACATTTGCGCTGGCGCTGGGCGCCGCCTGGGCGGGGGAAACCGATGCGCGCCCACCGCGGTCCTGTCGCGCCATCATCGACACCACGCCGGCCTGGAAACCGGTTGTGGCGGCCCTGAACAATCTGGCGCCCGGCGGCCGCTTGGTGATCAATGCGATCCGCAAAGAAGACACCGACAAGGCTGAACTGCTGGCGCTGAGCTATCACGAGCATCTCTGGCAGGAGAAGGAGATCAAGTCCGTGGCCAACGTCACCCGCCGCGACCTGGCCGAGTTTCTGCCCCTGGCCGCAACCATTCCGATTCGGCCGGAGATCCAGACCTATTCCCTAGAACAGGCCAACCAGGCGCTGGTCGAGCTCCGGCGCGGTCGCGTTCGGGGCGCCAAGGTGCTGCTCATAGACGGTCCAGGATAGATGATCAGAGGCTCCCCAAAAGGCCAAGTAACACGCTTTTGTTCAAAGACGAGCAAAGCATAGAAGGGGCGGTACCGGTCCGCTACCCGCCGCGCCACAAATCACCCGCAACCCGGCCGCGGACAATGGCGGGACGGATCCGCCCGGCATGTTCGCGGAACCAAAAAAAGGGGTTCCGGGCCAAAGCCCGGAACCCCTGCTTAGCAGTCTGACTCAGGCCACTATGCGCCCGTGGGCCGCGGCATAACCTCGAGCTGGTACAAGGTCTCCATGGTCAACTGACCGGAGGCTATGCCCTTGCTGCGCTGATAGGCACTTGCCGCACTCATGGTGCCGGCGCCGAGCTGACCGTCGATGGGACCGGTGTAGAAGCCCTCGCGGGTCAACGCGGACTGCACCTGGGCAATCAGTTCGGGCGTCGCGTTGGTTTCGCACAGGATCGGACGCCACTCCAGCTCGGACTCACGAACGACCACCTGCTCGGTCACGGTGGCGAACTCGGCGGGCACGGTAACCCGTCGCTCCTCGGGCTCCTTGACCCGCTGACGCACTGCGACCGTCTTGTACTCGGCGGGGACCACAACGGTGGTGGTCTTGGCCGGCTCGACGATCACCTGCTTGCGCACGGTGGTGTACTCGGCGGGAGTCACCACTTCGCGAGTGGTGGCAGGGCTGACTTCGACCCGTTTGGTGATGGTGTCGAACTCCGCCGGCACTTCCACCAGACACATGATTTCGCCGGTGGCGTCATCAATGCGCTCGATGGGGCCACGCCCCTTTTTCCACTCGGTCCGAGCCGGTTTGACCTGCACCTGCTCGGTGACGGTTTCGTACTTGGCCGGGACGGTGACCAGTTCCTTGTGTTCCGGTTTCACCAGAACCTGTTCTTCCCTCCACTCAAACACGGCGGGAATGACTTGGAGCCGTTCCTCTTCTTCCTTGACCAGAATGCGCTCCTCCACCATCTGGTACTCGGCCGGGCTCGTTTCCACCAGCTCGGTCTCTTCGCTGACGGTTACCTGCCGGGTTTCGGTCTTGTACTGCGGCGGCACCAGCACCCGGGCATAACACTCGCCGGGGTTCGCGTTCGGCGGATAGAGATCCGCCGGGTCGGAACTCACCGACATCGCCGAGTCCGATTTCATGGTGGACGAATCCAGTTCGGCCTTCAGTCGCTCGTTCTCCTGCTCGAGTTCGGCCACCCGAGAGTCCGTGGTGGTGGCACAGCCCGCCACCAGCAGCGCGGCTGCGCTGGTCAATCCAAATTGCTTCAACCCGCGTTTCATGCGTGATCCTCCGACAATCATGTCGATTCCCTGTAAATCATTAAAAGCTTTGTTCTACGGCGGCAAACGATTGCATGTAGTTCTTACCACCGCGACCTGTCAGTGTAGATAACTACCGGCCCGATCGCCAACTTCTATAGTGCAATGTACGCGTGATTACGGGCAACCCGCCGAATCGACGCCTGTTTTTGACCGCCATACGACATTTAAATCTGGGTGCCAAGCGCTATGGCATGGCGTACTCAACCTCCCCGGGTCTGATCTTCCGCCTGCGGCGCCAGGCGCCATATGGCAGTGACCCGGGCCACCAGGTCGTCATCCCGGTCCCGGATGTCGGCCTGAATCCGGTGCTCTGTCACCCCAGATACCTGTGGCGGCGAGCATCGGCATTCCGCAGTCAGCCGCCCGCGCCCCTTTTTCAGGTACTCCGTATCCAATCGCACCACTATGGCGCGTATCCGCTTGGGCAAACTGGACAGCATGGCGAGGCCACTGGCCATTTCCCCCAGATTGGTGAGGGCCACGGCATGGACAGAGTTCAGATGGTTGCGCACCCGATGGCGATCACGCAGGACCACTCGGCAGTGACCCGGCGTCAGCTCCTGGACTTGAGCGCCCAGCGTTCCGGTGTATGGCGCGGATCGGCCAACAAGGTAGCTGAACAGCGCTTTGCCGCCGGGCAGCCCGCTGAGCCGATTCCACCGACTCAAAATGCGGGACCCGGGTGATTCGTTTATGCGATGCATACCGTCCCCAAATCAGGAAACCGAACCGAAGGGTCGAACAACACGGCTGGCAGAAATCCACGCCTGCACTACACCGTATCAGCCAGCGCGCTCACCCGCCGGATACAGTGGCGGCAGGCTGTCTCGCCGCTGTATCGATGACGGCGGCTGAACGGCAAACACCCGATCGGCATGCCGCGCCAGACCCGCACCGTCCCAGGGTTCCGCGGTCCGGCTGTAGAGACTGCGATCCAGCCACAGAATCTCCTCGCCGGCTTCACCCTTGAGACGGTCTGCCAGCTGAGCCAAACCGGGCGCCGATAATCCAAGTTGCCGCGACCACTCAAGCAGAATCTGACGCGCCTGACGCGGGTCGTTGGCGGCGCAGGCCGAACGCAGGCTGCGGATCCGGCGGGCCATGGAGGCATCTGCCGGCAGGCCAGGCCCCTTGGTGCCCTGATCAGCAGTGGAAATCGGATCCCGCGTACGATGCCACCACAAGGCCCCGGTCACGGCCCAACCAATCAGGGCAATAACGGCCAACCAGGCCCAGGGCGAGCGCAGCGGATCCGCCGCAGGCGCATCGGCAGCGGTGGCAGGAAACGTTGGCGGCGCCGCTGTATCAACCACCGGTCCGGGTAGCACCGTGAGAGTGTGGGCAGGCAGCACCGCCATCTCGGTGCGACCGGTTTCAACGTTAAACCAGCCGACTTCGACGCTGGGCAGTTGATAAGTCCCGGCGACGGTGGGAATTATGGCCGCGCTCTCCTGGCGAATCCCCACCACCGCGTCACCACCATCCTGATTGCTCAGGACGGGTTGATCCGGATACTGTTTGAGGCCCGCCGTGGTGCCCGCCCCGATGTTCGGCAACTGCGCTGCGATCAAGCCGTCAGCAACCAACGTCACGGTCCGGGTAATGGGTTCCCCCGCCCGGAGCGTGTCGGGCTCGCGGCCCCATTCCTGGAACAGACGCACACTGCGGGCGGGCAACCAGTCGCCTTGGAATCCGTCCGGAACCGGTTTCACATCCAGGGTGACCGCTTCCGAGGTGAGCCGCTGGTGGCGCCCCCCTAGGCCCAGGGGCTCGATCACCACAGCCTCGGCATCCAGCGGCGCAAACACCAGCGGTCCGCTGCTTTGCGGCGACACCAGATAGCGCCGCTCAACCACATCGAAGCGCCGCCCGCCCCGCGTGGTCTGAAACGTGCGGCTGTCGCCCATGGGTGAGACGATGGCCTCGCCGGTCTCGATCACCGGATCCTCCACCCGTCCCAGACGGGTTTCGGCGGATCGGTAGAGCCGCACCCGGTAGACCAGCTGCGACTGCACGTATGCGGTTTCGGGAAGCACGTCAACTTCCAGCACCAGGTTGCCGGGATCGTCATTTTCCCCGGCCGCACCGGGCTCGGTGACCCGTATACTCAGCGCCGGCGTCCGGTCGTTGCCGATGGACAATTCCGGGATGTCCAGCTGCCCCACCCGGCGTGGAAACAGGGTCAGCTGCCACTGATGGGCGCGCGAGTACTGACCCTGGATGATCTGGATGTTCTGGCTCTGGCTTTGTACACGCACCTCGAAATCGGCGTCCAGCGGCCCGAAATCAGGGACGCCCTCAACATCGCCGACGGCTTCGATCAGCAGCGTGAAGGACTCATTCAAGGCCACCGTGGGCCGGTCGATTCGGGCCGACAGTTCAGCCGTGTGCGCCGTCACCCCATACCAAACAGCGAATAGCGCCAAAACCAGAACCGCCGTCCGTTTCACCATGGCTGAGTCGCCTCGCTGTGCCGCTCGTCCAATTGATACTGATACCGAAACTTGCGCCGCAACAGCTCTGCGGGATCGTCCGGTATACGCCGCAGCCATTGCTCGGTATTACGCTCCACTTCGCTGGACTGAGCCAGGGATTCGTCTACCTGGCCCCGAGTCTCAGGCTCGGAATCCGCGTCTGAGCTGTCCCCGTTTTGCTGCTCGGGGCTGTCGCCCGGCGCGGCGTCGGCCTGGGCTGGAGACGGTTCAGCATCGCTGTCACCAGACTCGCTGCCCTGGGGCTGACTGTCCGCCTGAGGCGGCTGCTCATCGGGACGCTGCGGGCTCTCCTGCGGCTGAGAATCACCGTCCTGAGGCGGTTGCTGTTCAGAATCGTCCTGGGGCTGAGGATCGGAGCCGCTGCTGTCGTCCTGCGGGCTCTGCTGATCCAGCAATGATTGCAACAGCTCGCGATTGTAACGCGCATCTTCCGAGTCCGGGCTCAGGGACAGGGCGCGCTCGTATGCGGCAATGGCCTCCTCATATTGCCCTTGCCGTGCCAGGGCGTTGCCCAGGTTGTAAGCCGCGTCCGCGCCCTCCTGACCGGTGAGATTCTCGACGGCCTGGTCGAAAGCACCGCGGCGATAATCCGCAGCGGCGCGCCAGGCCGGGTCCTCAAACAGCGCCGCCGCGGCCTCATAGTCGGACTCGCTCATGGCACGATAGGCCCGCTGATCGTCGCGCAGAAACAGGCCTTGCCAATCCATGGCTGCGGCCGGAGGCGGCGCCAACGGCAACACGGCGATGGCCAGCGCCACCAGCCAGCCACGCCGAAACGCGATCGCGGCCAGCGGCAGGGCGAACAGCAGAAACCAAGGCCCACGATCACGCCAAACCTCCAGGGTGCGCGAGGTGGATTCGGTTTGCGTGTCGAATCCCGCCCTTTTGGGATCGGGAAACAGCGACAACACATCATCGTCATTCAACCCAAGTGTCGCGAATCCGCCACCACCGGATCCGGCCAGGCGACGCAGATCGGCCAGGGCCGTTCGCACCAGCACCAACTCCCCACCCCGATCCCGCAGAAAGCCCCCGTCCTGGAGCGGCACCGGTGCCCCCTCCACCGAACCCACGGCCAGGACCGAGGTCTCGATGCCGCGTCCGGCCAGGCTGGCGGCGCGATCGTACGCATCCGCTCCGTCTACGCCATCGGTGATCAGCAGAATTCGCCCGCGGGGCGCTCCGCCCTGAACCAAAAGCGCTTCGGCCTGATCAAGAGCCGACACGGTATTGCCGCCTTGGGCCGGCATGATGGACGTCTCCAGGGCCGGCACCAGAGCGCGTATGGTGCTGGCGTCGTCGGTGAGGGGCGTCACTGCATAGGCCTGGGCGGCGAAAACCACCAGGCCGGTGCGGCCGCCGGGGCGGCGGTCCAGTATATCCAGGATTTTGTGCTTGGCGCGGGCCACCCGGCTGGGCAACACATCCTTGGCATCCATGGATCGGGACAGGTCAAGCGCAATGACCAGGGCGGTGCGATCGGCCATCACCGGACGGCTTTCCTTGTCCCAGGCCGGTCCGGCCAGCGCCAGAACAATCAGCAGTGACAGACTTGCCAGCATCAGCGCGATGGCGGTACGGCCCCGGTTACCCTCACCGGCCCGCAACAGCACATGGGGCAGCAAGCCGGCGTCACAGACCTCCGCCCAACGACCGTCCCGGCGTGGGCGTCGATACCATATCCAGATCCCGAGCAGACATGCCGGCAGCAGCAACAGCCACAGCGGTCGCAGGATATGGAACCCTTCCATCAACGGCGCTCCGCGAGATAAATACCCACCACCCAGAAACAGGTGGCCAGGGCCAGCGGCCATACAAACAGTTCCCGCGTCGGCCGCGCGTCGTAGACATTCCGGTCCACCGGTTCGAGGCGGTCCAGTTCGGCATATATCTGTTCCAGCTCCGCCGTATCACGAGCCCGAAAATAGCGGCCACCCGTGGTGTCAGCGATGTGGCTGAGCAGGCGCTCATCCAGATCCCGGGACGGATTCACCCGCTGAGCCCCAAACAAGGACCGCACCGTCATCTGGTCGGCGCCGATACCGATGGTGTAAATGCGAACGCCGGTATCCCGAGCCAACCCGGTGGCGGTGGCTGGATCGAGTTCCCCCGCGGTATTCGCCCCATCGGTGAGCAGGATCAGAACCCGGTTTGAGACCGGTCTGTCACGCAGCCTCTTGATGGCCAGACCGATTGCGTCGCCAATGGCGGTTTCCTTACCGGCCAGCCCGATGAACGACTCCATCAGAAGCTGCGCGACAGTGTCCCGGTCAAAACTGAGCGGCGCCTGCAGATAGGCATTGCTGCCAAACAGGATCAAACCGACGCGGTCACCCACGCGCCGTCCGATGAACTCGGAGGCCACCGCCCGGGTGGCGGTGCTGCGATCCACCCACTGCCCTTCGAGCTCAAAGTCCTCCACCGCCATGCTGCCGGACAGATCCACCGCCAGCATCAGGTCCCGCCCGCTCAGGGGCATTTCCACCGCCTCGTCGATCCACAGGGGTCGGCAGGTCGCCGCCACCAGGCAGACCCAGGCAAGCGACATCAACGCCAAAGCGAGACCGCTGCGGGCACGGGTTGCCCGAGCATCGGTGGCGGGAATCATCTGATCCATGTGGGGAACCCGCAGGGCGGCTTCGCGGCTGAGTTCCGCCGGGGACCAGAACCGGCGTAACAGCCAGGGCAATGGCAAGGCGAGCGCGATCCAGGGCCAGGCGAAATCGATCATGCCGCCGGTCGCTCCGGCGAGAACGCGGCAATCCAGCGTCGGCACAGTTCGACCAGCGCGTCCGCGTCCACCTCGATCTTTGGATCATAGGGCCCATGTAACAGGACCCGTCCCGGGCCGGTTTGAAACATGCGCCCGTCCAGGGGCCGGTCCAACCAGGCCAGCCAATCCTCGCCGGTCAACGCGGCCTGCTCCGGCGTCGCTCGATCCAGCAGGGCGATCCGACGCAGCAACAGGGATACCTCTCGACACAGACGGTGGGCATTACCATCGACCCGAAACGCGGCATCCAGCGTCTCCAGTTCAGCCAGTGCCGCCCGCGCCCATCGACGTCGGCGACGGTGGCGCAACCACAGCCATACCATCAGCGACGCCAGCAGCAGAGCCAGTGCCAGCAGCCACCATCCCGGCGCGGGTGGCCACCAGGATACGGGCGCGGGCAAATGGATATCCCGCAACGGCAGCTCCGCAGGATCGGGATTCATCGGAACCCTCCCCGAAGCACCCGCACCGGATCGGCCGTTGTTGGACACATCAGAAGCCGCCCACCACAGCCTCGACAAACGCTGCGCAAACGCTCGCACCGATCCTGGAAACGCTGATGATGGGCGTCACGCGCCTGGCTCGAACGCGTGTCCAGCAACCGCTCACCCTGGGGGCCTGAAACCCGGTACAAACCCGGTGGAGGCAGCGCCTGTTCCAGCGGGTCATGGACGAACACCAGGGCCAGATCACTGTGCCGGGCAATACGCAGCAGTCGGGCTTCCTGGGCTGGCCCGAATCCCAGGAAATCACTGACCACCGTAACCAGACTCCCGGGCCGGGCCACCCGAGTCAGCCGGCCCATGGCCTGATCAAAGGGGGCATTCAAGGGGTCCGGCACTGGCAACCCGGCATCCATCGGCTGCGCTTCCTCCAGGGCGTGTATCAGCCTGAGGGCAGCCTTCGGCCCCCGCTGGGGGCGCAGCTCGCTGAAGCTACGGTCGGTGAACACCACACCGCCCACGCGGTCGCCATGATCCACTGCGGCCCACCCCAGCAGACCCGCGGCCTCGACCGCCGCCACCGACTTGTAGGCCCCGCGGGTGGCAAAGAACATGTGTGAGCGAAGATCGACACAGACCAGAACGGGTCGTTCCCGTTCCTCACGAAACAGCTTGGTGTGGGGCTGGCCGGTTCGGGCCATGACCCGCCAATCCAGGCTGCGCAGATCGTCGCCAGCCTGGTAGGGACGGGATTCGTCAAACTCCATTCCCCGTCCTCGAAACGCCGACCGAACCGGACCTGCCTGTTGCCGGCGCGCCGGTCCGCCCGGCGCAAGCAGCCCCCGGGCATACCCGCGCAACCCGATCAGGTCGTGGGCGTTCACCCGGACCAACTGCCGGTGCCTGGACGAGGCCGCATCCCCCGGCGTCATGGCACCGGAACCCGCCTGAGAATCTCGCCGATGAGGTTATCCGGCGTCATGCCCTCCGCTTCCGCTTCATAGGTGAGTATCAGGCGATGACGCAGGATGTCGGCGGCCACAGCCTGGATGTCGTCGGGTGAAACATAGTCACGACCGTTCATCCATGCCGAGGCTCTGGCGCAACGATCGAGCGCGATGCTGGCCCGCGGACTGGCGCCGTATTGAATGGCCGCGGCCAGTTCCGTGGAGAGGCGACCGGGTTCCCGGGTGGCCAAGACCAGCTCGATCAGGTAGGCCTCAAGATGTTCGGACAGGTACACCCCCAGCACCTCCCGGCGCGCCGCGAACACCGCATCCTCAGTAACGATGTGCACCACGGGAGCGCCACCGTCCGCGGCCTCAAGCGCCTCGCGCCGGTTCAGATCCAGAATCTGACGCTCTTCTTCGGAATTGGGGTAATCCACCCTCACATGCATGAGAAACCGATCGAGCTGCGCCTCGGGCAGCGCGTAGGTGCCTTCCTGTTCGATCGGGTTCTGGGTCGCCATGACCAGAAACATGCTGGGCAGCCTGTGGGTGGTCGGACCCACCGTGATCTGCCGCTCGGCCATGGCCTCCAACAGCGCCGATTGAACCTTGGCCGGCGCCCGATTGATTTCATCTGCCAGAATCAGATTGTGAAACAGAGGCCCTTCCTGAAACCGAAACGAGCCGTCCTGAGGACGAAACACGTCTGTACCGGTCAGGTCAGCCGGCAGCAAATCCGGTGTGAACTGCAGGCGATGGAAGCTGCCTTCGACCGCTTCCCCAAGCAGACGGACCGCCCGGGTCTTAGCCAGCCCCGGGGCACCCTCGACCAGTAGATGGCCGTCGCACAAAAGCGCGATCAGCAGGCGATCTATCAGCACCTGCTGACCTACGATGCCCTGTTGCAGACCGTGACGTAAATTCTGAAACTCGGTGAGTACCGACATGATTTGACTCAGTCCAAATGGGGGCGATTCTAGAGTTTGTAGTGGCGCCAAGCCAAGGGGTGTAGCGCGGCTTCCGCGATCGGGAGCGACCGCATTAAGGATCCGCGGTCCGGTCCGTATGGCTCAGCAGTGGGCCGCCAGGGCCCCGGACTCGTTCCAGATTGACCGAGCAGCCAATGGCCGCATACCGGCCATGGTGCGAAGTTTGCCGTCCTCCGGGGCGGCGCCGGGCAGCGGTATGACCCGCCCCGCTGACAGATCGTTCAGGGCATTGATGAAGCCGGCTTGCCGCGGCGCCGATTGGTCGCGTTCAGCGACGTCCCGCGAATAGATGCCCAAGGCCCGCGTAACCCCGGTGTTGGATAGGGCCGTACAAACGCGAATGAACGACGAATTGCCCGCAAACGTCGGCACCTTGGGATGTCCTCCCGCATCAAGCCCCACCCCGCTCAGGAGCGCAAGTGGCATCTCCGCCGGTGTCGAGATAGGCGCAGGCTTGATCCGATGGGCTTGCAGCGGTGCACACTCTGCTATTCATTGCTCCGGATCGACTGGTAGATGTTGCCGTCACGACGATGCGCCACCTGGCTGCAATCGCCGCGCGGGCTGACAGCTTTGGGGGCCGAGTCACCCGAATGGCCGATGTTCGATCGCGCAGAGACGGCAGATGGAGTTGCGGACCGGATAGATGGCCTCAGCCACACCTGGAATCGTTTGATTCAGGCTGAGATGAAAGGTACGAATTCTTGGCAGTCTCGGGTGTTCCATAGCTTCCGTAGGCCATTGGTGTATCATTCGGCGGCGCTTAACCGTGGGATACGTGTCGACGATCGCAGCAATGGGATCGGACACCTCCGGGAGCGAACCAAATTATGAATACACTTGGAGAGTGAAACATGAAACGCATCGACTGCTTCCGGGGTCTTACGTTTGCCGTCCTGGCCATTTTTGCCGTGTTCGCCAACGCGGAGACCGACGAGGTCGCGCAAGCGCGTCAAGCGCTGGCCAGCTTCCAGGAAAAGGATGCGGGAATCGCCGAGTTCGTTAACAAATCAGCGGGCTATGTGGTGTTTCCGATGATCGAGAAAGGGGCGGTGGTGGTCGGCGGCGCCCACGGTAAGGGCGTTTTGTTCGAAGGCGAAACAGCCGTCGGCGCAGCAACCGTGAGCCAGGGCACCGTGGGTCTGCAGATAGGTGCGCAGGTATACAGTCAGGTTATGTTTCTTGAGACGCAGGACAACCTGAACGCGTTCAAAGAGAACAAATGGGCCTGGCAGGGCGAGGCCACAGCGGTCGCGGCCAAATCCGGCGTGGCGAAGAACACCGATTTCAAGAACGGCGTCGCCATTTTTATCAGCGACCAGAAGGGCGCCATGGCCAGTCTTGCAGCGGGTGGGCAGAAGTTTACATTTACGCCGTACTAGTCGACGCTAAGTTGTACTCCGGCCTCTGCAGAGGCCGGAGTAGAGTCTGAAGCGGGCATCGAATATACATTCGGCGCAGATTCAGATTGCAGCCTCTGCTGGCAGATTCCTGGCCAGACCTGGCCATTGTGTCCCGTTGTGCCACCCTGATCCTTGTCGCCTGCCAAGG
>Ga0316187_10004072_pt1 | contig 12665 bp, 10 predicted proteins | sample CroRivburrow1_MG_FD_204927 | JGI IMG/M metagenome (GOLD analysis project Ga0316187, IMG submission 204927) | Coastal sediment microbial communities from Maine, United States - Cross River worm burrow 1 | ecosystem: Environmental > Aquatic > Marine > Coastal > Sediment | place: USA: Maine...
CCAGCGGGCCCAGGCGGCATCGAGCCGGCCGGAGAGCAGCGCGGCCACCGCGAAGGCAAAGGCAACGGAAAAGCCCACGTAGCCCATGTAGAGCATGGGCGGATGAACGATGAGGCCGAAGTCCTGGAGTAACGGATTGAGATCCGCGCCCTCGGTCGGCGTCATCGGCACCAGCCGTTCGAAGGGATTGGACGTGAACAGCAGGAAGGCCAGGAAACCAACGTTGAGAATACCCATGACGCCAAGCACCCTGGCCTGAAAGGCCTGAGGCAGATCGCGCCCTTTCACCGCAACCGCCAGGGACCAGCCCGCCATGATCAGGATCCAGAGCAGGAAGGATCCTTCATGAGCGCCCCAGACCGCGCTGAATTTGTATTGCCAGGGCAGCAGCGTGTTGGAGTTGTTTGCCACATAGGCAACGCTGAAATCGTCGATGAGAAAGGCATAGGTCAGGACGCCGAAAGACAGGGCGATGAACACGAACTGACCGGATACGAGGGTCGACGTCGCATTCATCAGGCCAACCTGATTACGTTGCGCGCCGACCAGGCCGAACACGGCGATCAGCGCGGCGAACCCCAGTGAGATCACCAGGGCGAGATGGCCCAATTCAACAATCATAGTTCAACGATCATAGTTCAACGGGTTCGGTTGCTTCTGGTGGCCGGGCGACATATCTGCGAGCTCCGGTGGCATGTAGTTTTCGTCGTGTTTGGCCAGCACCTGGCTCGCCTGAAATACCCCATCGGCATCAATGGCGCCCTGGACGATGATGCCCTGCCCCTCGCGGAACAGGTCAGGCAGGATGCCGGAATAGCGCACGGTGAACGCCGAGTCCACGTAATCGGTCAGCACGAAAGAGACAGCCAGACTTTCCGGGTCCCGTGCCACGCTGTCTTCCAGCACCATGCCGCCGGCGCGGATCTGCGCGCCGACCGGCGCCTCGCCGGCCACGACCGCCTCGGGCGGGTAGAACATATTGATGTTTTCGTTCAGCGCCAGCAGCACCAGGGTCACGGAGACACCTGCGCCCACCAGCAGAAACAGAACGATGATCAGCCGCGTGCGGCGCTTGGGATTCACGTTTCCAACTCTCTGGCTCTACGTTCGAGGGCGCGAGCCTGCCGGAAGAAGCGGCGCCGGGCAACTCGCACCCCGAACACGTTTAACAAAATCACGATAAGGGCCGCGCCATAGGCCAGCCAGACGTAGAGACCATGGCCACCCATGGCGAAAAAATCGGACCAGGTGTCGAAGCTCACCGGCCGGAGCTCCCGACAAGCTGGCGTACCCACTGCGTGCGGGATTCACGCTCCAGGATGGTCACCTTGAGCCGGCCGATCAGGTTCGTCCCGAACAGACAGTAAATGCCGAGCACGTTCAGGAGCAGCGGCAGGTACATCTCCGCTGGCATGCTTGGCGCTTCCGTCAGCTTGAAGGTGGCCGGCTGGTGCAGGGTCAGCCACCAGTCAACCGAATACTTGATGATGGGAATGTTCACTGTGCCCACCAGCGCCAGCACCGCACAAGCCCGGCCGGCCGCCTCCTCCCTGGGAATGGCCTGGCGCAGCGCATAGAGCCCTATATAGAGAAACAGCATTACCAGCATGGACGTCGTGCGGGCGTCCCAGACCCACCAGGCACCCCAGGTGGGTTTGCCCCAGACCGCGCCGGTGAAGAGCGCCAGGGCCGTCATGGACATGCCGAAAGGGACGGTGGCCGCGAGGACCATATCCGCCAGCTTCATGCGCCAGACCAGCAGCACCAGACCCGCAGCGCCCATGAGCAGGTAGGCCGTCTGGGAAACGATTGCCGTGGGGACGTGCACATAGATGATCCGGAAGCTGTTGCCCTGCTGGTAGTCGGCCGGAGCGATGGCCAGCCCCCAGATCGTGCCGACCAGCAGCAGCAGGGTGGCAAGCACGGCCAGACCTGTCTGCCAGGGCCCGCTTATCTCGTAGAACCAGCGCGGCGAGCCGAGCTTGTGCCACCATCTTCTGAGGGTATCGGTAAGCGCCATCGTACTGAGATCTGATCCTCAATTTATAACCGAGTTCCGCTCGGCCTAGTGCTCTAAACCTAGTGCTCTAAACCTACTGCTCTAAACCTACTGCTCTAAACTGACCCGGAGCGCCGCCTGCACCGCGAACGGTGCCAGCGTCAGGGACGCCATGGTAATCACCCCGAGCCAATAAATCTGTGCCAGGGTCTCGATTCCCGCCATCTGCTCGAGCACCGCACCGGCGCCGAAAATCAGGATCGGCACATACAGCGGCAGGACCAGCAGCGCGAGCAGGGCACCCCCCCGCTTCAGGCCCACCGTGAGCGCCGCGCCCACGGCCCCGATCAGGCTGAGCGCCGGCGTTCCGATCAGCAGGCCCAGCATGAGCGTCGGCAGGGCCGAGGTGGGCAGATAGAGGATCAGAGCGGCCAGCGGCGACAGCAATGCCATGGCCAGACCACTGAACGCCCAGTGCACGAGCACCTTGGCGAGCAGCGCCAGAAACGCAGGTTCAGCTTTCAGCACCAGCAACTCCAGGGTGCCGTCCTCGAAGTCTCGCCGGAACAGGCCCTCCAGGCTCAAAAGGTTTGCCAGCAATACCAGCACCCAGATGATGGCGGGCGCGTAGTCACGGAGCACGTCCGGGCCTCCGCCGGTGGCGAGCGCAAACAGGCTGATGGCCAGAAACAGGAAGAACAGCGGATTCAGCACCTCCTCGTTGTTCTGAATCAGCAGGAACCACTCACGTCTGAGCTGGGCGCGAAACAGGCTCACCGCCGCACTCCCAGGCGAAGCTCGGCCGCCTCCGGCACGCCCAGATCCTGGTGCGTCGCACAGAGCACGGCGCCACCCTTCGCGCAATGCTCGGCGATCAGAGCGCGGACCAGATCCTGGCCATTCAGATCGAGCGCCGTGAAGGGTTCGTCCAGCAGCCACAAAGGGCTCTCGTCCAGACAGAGCCGGGCCAGCGCCACCCGCCGGTGCTGACCCGCGGACAGGCGGCCACAAAGCACGTCCTCGTAGCCGGCGAGGCCCACCACCTCCAGCCGTTCGATCAGCTCGGAATCCGCCGCGGCAGGCGTCGCCGGCCGGGCCGACAGTGCGGCAAACCAGCGCAGATTTTCCATGACGCTGAGACCTGGCGACACAGCCGGCCGATGTCCCAGATAGCTGGTCGGTGCGGCTTCGATCAGCCCTTCGTAATCCGGGTAGAGACCAGTGATGCAGCGCAGCAGGGTCGACTTGCCGCTGCCGTTCGGTCCGGTCAGTGCCGAACAGGCACCGGTCGCCAGCTCGAGGTTCAGGCCGCTGAACAGCAACCGCCCTTCCCGCTCGCAGCCGAGCTCCGCGACATGAAGGAGACGTTCACTCACAGCCGCCGTCATCCCACCGGACGAACAACGAAGCAGGGCTCGTACTCGCCGGACAGCTTCATGCGACCCTGAGCAACGAACTGTTTTAACAGGTCATCCAACGCAGACACCAGAGAAGCGTCTGCCCGCAGCTCGAACGGACCGTTCTGACGAATCATACGGATACCGTGGTCTTTCACATTGCCGGTAACGATGGCGCTGAACGCCCGGCGCAGGTTCACCGCCAGCTCGTGGGCAGGGAGATCCCGGGACAGCACCAGATTACCGACGCTCTCATGGCTGACCTCGAACGGCACCTGATGGTCCTTGTGCACGTCGAGCAGCCAATTGAAATAGTAGGCATCCCCGTCCCGGCGGCGCTGGCGACGCACGTCGCGGATGGCACGCCCCAGATATCGGCCCACTTCCGAAGCATCGCCAACGATGATCCGGTAACGGCTGCTGATCTCATCGCCGAAGGTCAGTCGGAGAAAGGCATCCATCTCTTCGAAGTAGCCTTTGGCTTCCGGTGGTCCGGTGAAAACCAGAGGCAGGGCAATGTGCCGGTTGGCCGGTTCCAGCAGGATACCGAGCAGATAGAGAATCTCCTCCGCCGTGCCCACCCCACCGGGAAAGATGAGGATGCCGTGACCGAGGCGGACAAAGGCCTCCAGCCGCTTCTCGATATCCGGCAGGACCACCAGGTTCGACACCATTGGGTTAGGCGGCTCCGCGGCGATGATGCCCGGCTCGGAGAGGCCCAGATAGCGGCCTGCCTTCAAGCGCTGCTTGGCATGGCCGACCGCCGCGCCCTTCATCGGTCCTTTCATGGCGCCCGGACCGCAGCCGGTGCAGATATCCAGGCCCCGCAGACCCAGGTGGTAGCCCACTTCCTTGGTGTAGTCGTACTCCTCCCGGGAGATGGAGTGACCACCCCAGCACACCACGGTGCGCGGCGGCAGGTCGGGATCCAGAATCCGGGCGTGCTTGAGAATATGGAACACGGCATCGGTGATGCCTTCGGAGCTCTCAAGATCAAACAGGTCCGAGTCGGAAATATCCGTGCCGATGTAAACGATGTCGCGCAGCACGGCAAACAGGTGCTGTCGCACGCCTTCGATCATCCGCCCGTCGACGATGGCACTGGCCGGCGCGTTCTTGATCACCAGCTTCAGCCCGCGCGTGCGCTTGCCGATGGCAACGGCGAAGTCCGAATAGGTCTCGAAGATGGCGGCAGCATCATCCGACTCGCTGCCCGTATTCAGCACCGCCAGCGCGCACTGCCGGAAGAGCTCATAGAGCCGGGTCTGGCCGGCGGTATCGGTCAGGATGTTGATCTCCCGCTGGGAGAGGAGCTCGAGCGAGCCGCGTGGCCCGACCGTGATGTCTACCTTCTGCTCAGAAGCTGAACGTGGCGCCGACATAGAATTGCCTCGGCATGGCCGGGAAGTAACGGTAGCCTTCGGCGGTGAACTCGGTGAAGTCCGCCCGGTCCGCGTACTGCTCGTCCGTGAGGTTGATGATGCGCGCATGCAGGGCCACGGAATCGTTCACCCGTGCCTGCATTCTGAGGTTGGCCACCAGGTGGCCCTCGTACTCAGCAGTATTCGCCGCGTTGACATAGTGCTCGCCGAGGTAGTTGAGCTCCAGTTCCGAGCTGAACCAGGCCACCGGCGTCCAGCCCCAACGGCCGTTCGCCAGCCACTTCGGCGCCGTATCCATGTAGTTGCCTTTCTCGATGGTCTCGCGGCCGGTCAGGCTGCTGTCGAAATCGTACTTATGCTCGGCATAGGTGCCGGAGAGCGCAAACGTGTGATTACCCCAGCTGCGGATGGCTTCCGCTTCGATGCCCCAGGCCTTGGTCTTGCCGTCGGAGACGTTGATACCCGCCCCGTCCCGGAATATGTAGTTGTCCTTGTTCTCGGCAAAACCCGCCAGGTTCCACCAACCACCCCGATAGCCGATCTCCAGCGACACGAGCTCCTCGCTCTGCAGGTCCGCCACATCCTGGGCTCGCTGCAGCCGGTACAGCTCCGTGGCTTGAGGCGGCCGGAAACCGGAGCCGAAAGTGATGTAGCCGATGCCCTCGCCAATGTCCTGTTCTATGCCGATCCGGCCGGCGACATTGGCGAAATCGTCTTTGCCGCTTTCCGGGCGGTTATAGAGACAGCCACCGAATCCACATTCGGTGCCGTCGTCCCGGGTGTTGCCGTCCAGCATGCGGTTTTCGTAGTCGTACTCCAGGTACTCGAGGCGGAGGCTGTGCACGAGCCGTGTTTTCTCCGCGAAGGCCCAGGCCAGATTGTAGTAACCGGCGGCGAGATAACTGTCCACATCGTAGTCATAGTGCCAGCCCTGGGGCCGGACCGCGTTGTTGAAGGCGGTGGAGTCGGTCAACGGCTCAGCCTGCCACTGATCCAGGTGGCCGGACATGAACTCGACCTGCGCGCCGACGGAGAAATCCAGATCATCCCGGTCCACGGCATCGAATCCGAAGACCACACCACCGCTGGTCTGATCGTTGCGCTCCCGGGGCTGACCGGGCAGGAAATGCTGCAGGAACTCCATGTCGGACGCCCTCAGATAGGGTGTGAAGTGCCAGGTTTCTTTTGCCCAGCGGGATGCGATACGCACCGACCTGGCATCCCGGTAGGCTTCAGGCGCCGGGTTCGTCTTCCTGAGATCATCGTCCTCGTAGGCCTCGAAGCCGTTCACGAAGGCCCCGGTTTCCTGTTCGAGGTTAGTGAAATTCAGCGTGTTCTCCACCTCGAAGCCAGCGGCCGAAGTCTGATGCACCAGGGAGACCTTCTGCTGATCATGGCCGGTGTCATCCCGGTAGCCATTGGTGCCGCTGCCGAACAGGGTGCCGGCGAAGCGATGGTTGTCTGTCTGCGCATTGAACTCACCCGAAGCGCGGTAGCTGCCGTAAGACCCCCCTTCTATGCCGATGCTGTTCTGCTCCGGCAACCGGTTGATGACGTTGATGGCGCCATGCAGCGCATTGCCGCCGAGCACGGCGCTGGCCGGACCTCGCCAGACCTCGATACGGCCGGCCTGTTCGGTGTTGAGCTCAAAGAGATTATTGACGTTGCAGAATCCCGCCGGGCGGACCGGCAGACCGTTTTCCAGAAAGAGAAACTCGCCACAGGCACCGGCGCCGGTCAGCACCGCGGAACGGATGGCGGTCAGATGTTCCTGACCGGAGCCACGGGAGATCCATACGCCAGGCACCCGAACGAGCGCTTCCGTGGGATGAGTGGCACCGATCAGATCCAGCTCGTCCGCATCCACCGCGCTCCAGCTGCCAACCTCGCCCATCCGAGCGGTGAGTTCGCCGCTGACGACGATCTCTTCAATGATTCCTGCATCGGTCTCGCTGTCCGCCGCCGTAGCAGCGACCGGAGGCGCCAGCAGCAGGGCCGCCAGCAGAAGTCGGGCTGTGGGATCGGGCAGGGCTTTTGAGCGGTGTAAGGCTGTATTTCCTATTCTGATCATTCGGGGCTGATTTCTCTCTGGCTGTCTTTCACGCTCTTTCACGATGGTTGCGTCCTCACCAGGGCGCGATCTCCAGTGGGCCGGCGCCGCTGCGCCAGCTTCCGGGCGCGGACACCATAAGGGATGCTGGGGATTGAGGCTACGGTATCAGGAGCTCGAAGCTCACCTGCGAGGAAGCGCCGGCAGGCAGCATCGGCTGGTAGGCCCAACGGATCACCCGGTAGTCACTGGCTGTCGCCGTCCGCGCCTGAGCGCCTTCACCCACCCGCAATGCGTTCGGGTCGGCAAAGGTCTGGCCATCGACGGAAAAGGTGATCCGGGTGTTTTCGCCCACGGCCGAGCCTTCCAGGTAGACGGTTTCATCCGGCAGCGGATTGGTGATCACCACACTGCCGGCCGCCACATCCTGGCTCGACGTGTTCTCGAATACGATGGTGTAGCGAAGCACGTCGCCGGAAAAAACCTCGGCGGGCTTATCAGCGCTGCCCGCAGCGTTGCTTCCCGCCCCAGCTGCAACCGCAGCAGACGTGCCGCTGCTGATCCGTTCCACCGAGGTGTTCAGGGTGACCTCGGCAAAGGCGGTCAGCGGCAGTGCTGCCAGCACCAGCCCCAGGTGACAACCCAGAAACCAGCGAGCGATAGATCGGTATGGGGGGATGTGCCTGCTCATAGTCGCAATATCTGCCTCAATCCAGTTATTTTGATTCTGTCCGTCTGTTTCCGCTCGACGGCGCCCAGCGATTCTAGCTGGCCGCCCCGGTGGGACGGATATCGATGGTTTCCGTCTCCGGGTCGAAGTCGATCTCCGCATCGCCTGCTTCCAGTTGCCGCTGTACGGCCGCGCACTTGGCGTCCAGGCCGTGCTCACCCGGGTGTATCTCCTGGCCGTAGTCCGTGCCTTCACGGAGAACGAAGGACTCGATGATACTGCGAAGCGCATCCGCAGACAGGCTGGAGAGCGGAATCCTCACCCTAGGTACCCCTGAACTTGTGCAATGAGTGAACGCTTACCTAGCAAAATCGTGAACCAGGCCCCAAACGCCGCCGGTTGAGCGGATCCTGCCTTGAAAAAGCGCCCTCAAGGTGCGTTACTTATCTTTCAAATCAGTAGTTTACTGGCGTTCCAACAGGACAGGGAACCATGGCAGAACAGCAGGACCACATACTGGTCGTCGAAGACGAACCTATTACGCGCGACCAGCTCGTTTCCTACTTCGAAGATGAAGGATTCAAAGTCACCTCCACCGGCAGCGGCGACGAAGTGCTGCCCATCGTCATGGACTCAGACGTCATTCTGGTCCTGCTCGACATCAAGCTGCCCGGCAAGGATGGCCTGACGCTGACCCGGGAGATCCGCACCCAATCGGATATCGGCATCATACTGGTCACCAGCAAGCAGGAGCAGATCGATCGTATTCTGGGTCTGGAGTCTGGTGCGGACGACTACGTGACCAAGCCTTTTGATCCGAGGGAACTTCTCTCCAGGGCCCGTAACCTGATCCGCAGGGTGCATATCCAGCAGAAGCAGCGCCGCAAGAACCATATCCGTACCTTCGAGGGCTGGCAGCTCGACCTGAACAAACGCGAGCTCACCTCACCCGAAGGCACCCGGACGACCCTCTCGGCCGGCGAATACCAGTTGCTGCTCGCCTTCATGGAGCAGGCCGGTGAGGTCATGAACCGTGACCAGCTGATGAACCGGATCCGCAACCGGGAATGGTTCCCGGACGATCGTTACATCGACGTGCTGGTGGGCCAGCTCAGAAAGAAACTGGGCGAGCGGGCTGCCAACGCGAAGATCATCGCCACGATTCACGGCACCGGTTATCTGTTCACTCCCGAAGTGGCTTAAGCCACTTCGCAGGTGCATAGCGACCTCGCCGTGGCATAAGCCACTTCGCAGGCGCGTAGCGACTTGGCGGCCGGACGGCGAATCAGCAGGCGCCCGTGTCTACACGGCGCTGAGCGCGCGAAGGATTCGCTGGGTGTTGGCACAGCGCCGCGTTAAGCTTTCAAACGCGGCAAGTCGGTAAATTAAAGACCGTGGTAGACAAAAAAATCTACGAGAGCGCCTCCACCCTGGTCAGGCGCACCACCTGGCACGATCAGCCAGTGGTCACCAAATCGCTGAAATCCAGCGCCCAGACGCCGAACGCCATCGCGCGTTATCACCACGAATTCAATATCAATCAATCCCTGACCAGCCCCTATGTCTGCCGGGCGCTGGCCATGGACGACAGGGCGCCGAAGATCATTTTCGACGACCCTGGCGGTGAATCTCTGCGCACCCTGCTCCAGTCCCGCAACCCGAGCGTGGAAGAGCGGATCGACATCGCGGTGGAAATCACCAAGGCGCTGCAGTCCATCCACGACGAGGGCGTGATCCATCGGGACCTGAACCCCGGTAACGTTGTCATCTGCGATGAACCCACCGCCGTCTACCTGATTGATTTCGGCCTGGCGACGCTGGTGCCTCGTGAATATCCCGAGAGCGAGCCCTTCAGCCAGCTGACAGGCACGCTGCCTTATATCTCGCCGGAGCAGACCGGCCGGGTCAATCGGGTGGTGGACTACCGCACTGACCTCTACTCTCTGGGCGCCACTTTCTACGAGCTCTTCTCCGGAGCGCCCCCTTTTGCGAATACGGACCCGCTGGAGCTCATCCACGCCCACATCGCCAGCACGCCACGGCCCCTGTCTGCCATCGTCGAAGACGTACCACGCTGGCTCTCCGAGGTGGTGCTGAAGCTACTGGCGAAACAGCCGGAAGACCGCTATCAGTCGGCGGCGGCGGTCCGGGACGACCTGATGGAAGGCCAGAATCACTCCAACGTGATCCCCTTCCGTCTCGGTCAGACCGACTCGCCCGGTCAGCTGGCGCTGCCGAAGCGCCTCTACGGACGCAGCCGGGAAGTGCACCTGATTGGTGAACAGATCCGCCGGGTGCAGCAGGGCGAGGTTCTGTTCCTCGATGTCACCGGTCCCACCGGCATCGGCAAGGGTGCCCTGCTTTCCGAAATTGCCCGCCAGGCTTCCGAAAGCGATCTCATGGTTGCGAGGGCGAGCAGCCCTCGCTTCGATCTCAGGGATACGGACGCGATCTGGCTGGAGCTGTTGCGGCAACTGGTTCGCCAGGCGCTGTCGCTGGGCACGGAGATCGGCAACGAGATCATCTCCCGCATCAGCGCTGCAGACGGGCCCGACCTGCAGTGCCTGAAGCCCTACATACCCGAGCTGAAAACGCTGCTCGGTGAGGTCTCCGAGGTCAGCGCCGGGCTGCCGAACAGAGGCATCCGCTCGCTGCTGAACGCGCTCGCCCCACAGCCCATCTGCCTCATCCTGGAACATACGGATGAAGTGCCGATTGAGTGCCTCACCGCGTTACTGGACATCTCGCTAGAGAGCAGGAATCTGCTGCTGGTGTTCGCATCCGAGCAGGGTCACGACGTGCTGTTCGATAACCCCCGGACGGCGACCAAGCGGACCGAGGTGGAGATGCAGCCCTTCGACCGCTCCGACGTTCGCAGTCTTGTTTCCGACGTGCTCAGCCAGTCAGAGGCGAGGGTGCGCGAGCTGGCAGCGGAAATTCACATGAAGACGGACGGCATACCGTCCAACGTGCTGGCGCTGCTCGAGGAGCTGCACCGCACCGGCAGCATCATCCACGACCCGACAGGTGGTTTCTGGTCCTGGGAGATCGACAAGGTTCGCGGTCACTTCTTCAGCCGCAACACCACCGAGCGAGTGATCGAGCACCTCGATCAGCTGCCGGACGAAACCCGACATTGCCTGGCGATGGCCTCTGCCATCGGCGAGCAGTTCACGGTGACCCTGCTGTCGAGGCTCTGCGACGAGTCCGAAACCGAGTCGCAGACGGCGACCCGTCTCAGACCAGCGGTCGGGCTCGGCCTGCTGGTGACGTTACCGGTGGGCGACTACTCCGAGCTGATCCAGTATCAGTTTGCTCATCCGCGCATCAGGGCTCTGGTCTACGGTGGCGTGGATGAGGCCCGGAAACAGTCTTTTCATATCAGTATCGCCCGCTATCTGAGCGAAGGGGGTCGACCCACCGGCGCCAAGCTGCTGCAGATCGCCGACCATCTGAACGCGGCCACGGATCCGATCGAGTCCGATCCAGAGCGCCGGGCGGAAGTTGCCCATTTCAACCTGCTCGCCGCCCGGGAGACGCTCCGCCAGGGCGTCTTCCAGCAGGCCTACAAATACTGCCGCAGCGGCCTGACGCTGGTCGCAGACAGCAGCACGCCCATCTACCTCGATCTCTGCCAGTGCGCCGCCGAAGCCGCCTTCTTCTGCGGCGATTTCGAGCAGCTCGACCGCGTACTGTCCGGCGCACCGGAACACAACAGCACCCTGGCGGAAATCCGCATCCGCGCCGCCGTGGTCCAGAACCACCTGACCGAGGCCTGGGACCTGTGCCTGGAGGCCCTGGGAGATCTCGACTACCGGTTACCCGCCGAACGCGGGCCAGCAGCCGCACTGCGCAGCACTCATCGCGCCTGGCACCGGCTGCGCAACCAGATGCCGTTTATCAGCAGCGTCCCGCAAGTTCCGGAGTCACCGAAGACGCTGGAGAACGTGAACCTGCACCAGAGCTTCCGCTTTGTCGGCTACCTGCTGCACACGGGCTACCACATGGGATTGGTTAACCTGGTGGACTACACGGACGACCTGTTGGCTCGTTCCGCGCGTCACGGCTACTCGGCGGAAACGGCCTTCGCCTACGCCGCTCGGGCAGTCACCTCCGCTGCCCAGGGCAACATCAATGCAGCCAAGGCCTACGCCATGGGGGCGCGGACACTGGCCAACAGCTTCCCGAATGAAGCGGCCTCCGTCCGTGCCCTGACGCTGCTCGCGGGTCTGGTCGATCCCTGGTCGAACAGCCTGGACCACACCCTCTCGCTCCTGTCTGAGAATATCGGCCGTTCCATGGCCAAGCAGGACTTCGAGTTCGCCGCAGTGGCCAGCGCCTGCTTCTCCGCCAACGCACTACTCCGAGGTATGGAGCTGTCTTCTCTGAAACGGGAGCTCACCCAGCAGATTTCCGACATCGGCCAGTTCCGCCACATCACCGGCATCAACATCAGCCATTTCGTGCTGCAGATCGTCGGCAGCCTGCTCGGACAGAACGAGACAGAGGTACGCGGCGACCGGGAACTGTCGATCAAAAACACCGATGACCGGGTGGCCCACGCTTACGTCTACGTGCTCAGGCTTTACTTCGCCACACTGTTCAACGACTTCAAAGGTGCCGAAAACATTCTGGACCTTGCCGCCCAGTACGTCCCGGCACTGGCTGGCTCACCCCTGGTCGGCACCTTCAAGCTTGCCGAGGGACTGGTGCTGCTGCGCAGCGGTACCGTGGAAGGTAAGCGCAACGCGAAGAAGAATCTGAAAGAACTGAAGCACTGGGAAGTCCAGGGCGCGGCGCATGTGGCATCCAAGCGGATGATCCTGCAGGCGGATCTGGCCTGGCGGAGCGGCGCCACCACCAAAGCGCTGGAGTACTACGAAGTCGCCGCTGACCGCGCCCGCAGGCACGGCCAGGCCAATGACGAAGCGCTGGCCTACGAACTGGCCGCCCGGGCCTGCGAGTCCCAGGGTCGAGCGGATTTCGCCCGTCTGTTTGCCCGCAATGCCTACCAGGCCTACCTGCGTTGGGGCGCCACCGCCAAGGCGAACCAGCTCGAGCGCGAGTTCCACAATCTGATCAGCGATCACCTGTCCGTGACCACTGGCAGCACCCTGTCCGTCGGCGATCTGGCGGATCTGACCGTGCGGGATTTCCAGGCCAACAC
>Ga0316187_10004073_pt1 | contig 12662 bp, 7 predicted proteins | sample CroRivburrow1_MG_FD_204927 | JGI IMG/M metagenome (GOLD analysis project Ga0316187, IMG submission 204927) | Coastal sediment microbial communities from Maine, United States - Cross River worm burrow 1 | ecosystem: Environmental > Aquatic > Marine > Coastal > Sediment | place: USA: Maine...
CTCTTCGAGAGTTCGCAAGTCCTCTTCGCTGTACAGGGAGGAGAATCGCAGATAGCCGTGGGGTGGTCTGTCCCAAGCGACGACCGCGAGATCGAACTCGTCCAACAAGACATCTGCCGCCGACTGTCCCGTGGGAGTCGCCACGCCTCCGACGACCGCTGGCGCCTTGCAGAGAAGGTACATGCCGCCTGGCGTCGGATACGGTTCGAAACCGACCTCCACCAGCGTCCTCCTCAGGCGCTCCAGCCTCGCCTGAAAGTACTGCCGAATCTCAGCGATGTGATCCGTACTCTGGAAGCACCGCATCGTGGCTCGCATCTGCAGCGAGCTGGGCGGCGACCAGGCAAATTCCGTGAAATGCCGCATCTCCTCGATGAGCGGCGCGGATCCCACCAGGAAAGCAATACCCAGCGGCCCCAGTGGGAAGAGCTTCGAGAGAGAGTGGAGCTCCAAGGCTCTGTACTCCTGGACCCCTGAAAGGTCCTTCCCGAGTATCGAGTGGGCTGTTCCTTCGTGGGTCAACGGCCCATAGATAGCATCGTTGAAGAGCACCGTCTCTGGCTCGAATCGCCCTTCCAGTGCAATCGCGACCTCTTCCGAGATGACAGCTCCGGTGGGGTTGTTCGGATAGTTCAAAGCAACCAGGCGAACCGATTCGGCGTCCGCCTGGGAAATTTCATCCAGCCCGGGCGCGAACTCCCGATCCGGGTCGAGTGACGCCACGAGTATTCTCGCGTGGTGATGCGTGGCAAGGCGGGCAAAGACCGGATAGCCGGGCTCCGTAACGACGACTCCGTTCCCAGGCTCCATAACACAAGAGGCCATCGCTGTCATCGCAGAGCGCCCACCGGGAACGGGCAGGATCTCCGTGGGCTCGACTTCGACACCGTACTGCCGAGCCAGATACTCCACCGCTGCCTCGGAGAATTCTGTCAATTCGGTCGGCGAGTGCCGTTTCAGCATCAGGTGTGAGCTCGCCTGAACCTCCTCGGCGAGGGATTCGGGCAGGCTCCGATCGAACTCGCCAAGTGCGAAGTTGACGATCGGACGTCCGTGCCGGCTCAGGCGCTCGCGTAGCACGGAGAACGAATAGCGCTGTTGGACTCGATTGCTCATGAAGAGAAGGCCCTCCCGTACTGCCAACAACTGAACGTCAAGCCCCGACGACCTCCGTCTCGCTCTGCACCGCCCGGCGGCGCTCGCGGGATATTCTTCGGACCGCACCCAGGGCGAGCCAGCCGATCGGGATCCAGATCCAGAAGGTGATCAGTCGAAAGGCACCGACGGCGAGAACCAGGTGCTCACTGGGAATGTGCATGAGCCGCATGGAAGCTCCCAGGAAACCCTCGGTTGCCCCGATGCCTCCCGGCAGCCCTGTCGCCACGCCAAGCACGGCCGATCCGGGAGCGTAGAGCAGAGAGTCCAAGAGGCTGAAATCCCCCGGCAGGTCTTGGATCACTACATACAGAGCCACGCCATGGGCCACCCAGCCAATCATCTCGATGACAACGATCGCCAGGGTCGACCACTGCCACCAGAAGGCCATTGGCAGCTCGAGTCGGGTTCCCGAGAGGAACTTCGCCACCCGGTTGCCGAGAAACAAGACGCTCGCAATCACGGCCAGTGCTGCGAAAGGCGCCAGGCTCGGACGGTACTTGAAGGCCAGTAGAGCGGCCAGGAGACCGAAGACCGAAGTCGAATCCAGCACGAAGGCCACGGCTTCGGCCTTGAGGCAGTCGCTGAGACTTCCCTTGCCCAGCCGAACCATGGCGTCGGGTCGAATCAGACGCCCCATCTGAGCTGGAAGGAGAAGGCCGGCACGAGACGACAAGTAGGAAGCCACGCCGCCGCGGTCGAATGCCGGAATGCGGAATCGATGATAGACCCACATCCAGCCGATCGCTTCCAGGGCCACATCCACCAGTGCCAACAGCGCGACCAGGGGGATGACGGGTAGCTTGCTGCGCCAGAAGTCAGCCGCCGAGGTCCAATCGCCCGTGAAGAACCCGTAGGCTCCATAGATCGTCACCACCGCCAACAGCACGAAGGCGAAGACCCGCGCGTACTTCATCAGTGACATGTCGAGCATCGGATCCAGGATTCCCGGGGACTGCCGAAGACTACCAGGGGAAGGCACCTTGTTGCTTCTCGAATTCTGCTGAGCTGGTCGAGTGGCGCGCCACTTTGCCTTTCTCGGAGCGCCGGCACATGCTACGGACCCTGCGGGTCGGACGTCAACGCTTCCGGCCAACGAACCAGATGGCATATGCTGGCGCGACACGGCCACTCGCCCGTCGAAAATTCCTCATCATGCCTCTTTTCGAAGACAGCCAACGGGGCGAAGTCCTCCGCCTCCTCACCCTGGTCGGAATCTGCCTGTTTCTCTTCGGTTTCGGGCTGCACTCCAGGGTACTGTGGGATGTCGATGAAGGCATGCACGCCGTGATGACCAAGAACATCTTGCTGCACGGGGACTGGGTCACTCCGACGTTCAATGGCGAGAACTTCTACGACAAAACCATCCTGTTCAATTGGCTGGGTGCGATCTGCTTCCTGCTCTTCGGCTTCAACGAATTCGCGGCCAGGCTGCCGGCTACGATCTTCGGGACGGCCGGCGTCCTGGTGACCTACTACCTGGGTCGCAAGATGTTCGGGCCGAGGATCGGCTTCCTGGGAGGGGTCATCCTAGCCGCCTCGGCCGAGTACATCCTGTTGTCGAGAGTCGTCGTCCACGATATTGCGCTGACATCGTTTACGACCTTGGCGCTCTGCTTCTTCTATTTCGGTCTAGTCGACGAAGAGCGCAGAAGACGGTACTTTCTTCTATTCTGGGTCGCCGCCGGCTTTGCGATCCTCGCCAAGGGTCCACTCGGGCTGGTGCTGCCAGGACTGGTCATCGGAGTTTTTCTGCTCTCGACTCGAAGGCTCAGCCTGATCAGGGAGATGCAGATCGGCTGGGGCCTTCTGATCCTGCTTGCCGTAGCCGGTCCCTGGTACATCGCGATCAGCCTTCGCAACCCCGACTACCTGCGGTACTTCATTTTGGAGAAGAATCTCGGCAGCTTCTCTTCGTCCAACACCCACCATGCGGGACCGATCTATTTCTATTTTCGCGCTCTTTCGTTCGGGTTGCTGCCCTGGGTCACTTTCGTCCCGCTGGCCACGATTGGGGCGATCCGCAGTCGGGATCGAGGACCTGCAGACGCGGTCCTTTTCCTGCTGATCTGGGTGGGCTCCATCTTTGCCTTCTTCTCCTTGGCTACCGCAAAGCTCGAGAGCTACATTCTGCCCATATTTCCAGCCGTCGCCCTTCTGTTCGCACTGTACTGGTACGACGCTCTGACCGACTCGAGCCCCGCCCGCCGGAGGGGGCTTCTCTGGTCCTGGTCGCCACTCGTCGGACTCATGGTGACAGCCGTCATCTACCTATGGCTGGTCCCGCCCACCTCGTTGCAGGCCAAGGCCGGTCTCGACCCACCGAGGGTCTACGGGTTCATCTGGACAGTCGCCGCGCTCGTCGTGCTGGTCTTCGTGCTGCTGTGGATCAGGAAGACGGCCGCTGCCATGGTGACAGTCGTCGTGCTCACCGGAACGGCGATGGCTCTGTTCAATCTGGTTCTGGCTCCACCCGTGGGTCCCTACCGAGCCACCAAGGAACTGGGCCTGAGGCTCGACCAGAGGCTGCCTCCTGGTGACAAGTACGTCTTCTACCAGCGGATTCGCGACTCGGCGATGTTCTACACGGACCGGGAGGCCATAGTCCTGGAGAAGCCTGCACATATGCGGGAGCTCTTGCAGTCCGAGAAGCGCGAGTACTGCATCCTGGACGAGCGCCGCCTGAAAGAGCTCGACGGCCTGAAGGACCTGTTCTTCATCCTCGACCAGGACGGCAACAAGTATCTGATCTCCAATCGGCCCGATCCCTGAGGGTGTCTCCAGGCGCTGACTAGGGTACGGAGGAGTTCCAGTGCGAGGTGTCACCCACCTCGAACCCATCGGCAAAGAGCACAGCAGCACCTTCCCTTCGCCATAGGTAGATGTGGTTTTCTGCGTTGCCGTCGGCGACGAAATCCAGGTCACCATCGGCATCCACATCTGTCGGCTGGATGCGTGCACTGACACCGACGCTCCACGACAGATCTCGTCGTTCCCAGGTCGTGCCGTCAGCACCCGTTCCGAACAGCGCGAACAGATTGCTGTCCGAGTCATCGAAACCTGTGGACGTTCCCATCTCGCCACTCACGAAGTCGGTCAGCCCATCGCGGTTCAGATCCCCTGCCCAGATGTTCTCGGGCCCGTCCAGGTCCTCTGCAGCCACATGCTCGGTCCAGAGCTGGGCTTTCGGATTGAACGGAGCTTCCGCCCAGAGGATCCGCCCATTGGGATGAACGAAGCCCTCGGCCCCCACCACATCCAGTCGACCGTCGTCGTTGACGTCGAAGCAGACGACATTCTGGACCGCCTCGGAGAACAGCTGTCGGCCATTCCAGTTGGCCGTCGTCGGATCCGCAGGCTGTTCGAACCAGTTGTTGGAGATCACGACATCCAGATCCTCGTCGCCATCGAGGTCCCCGAGAGCCAAGCCGACGAAGGGATCCGAGACCGATCCGAGAATGCGAGTTCGGGGCCAACCACTGGCCTCTGGATTGGCAGGCACGTCGTACCAATAAACGCCTCCCCCAACGTAGAGGGCCACCAGCTCGCCCTCCTCATCTCCATCGATGTCGCCGATCACCAGATCATGGTTGAAATGGCTGATGCTGCCGTCGATGATGTGCCTTGTCCAGGTTCCGGTCACGCTGCTCGGACCCGGATTCCGCCACCAGACGAGGAATGAATTGGACATTGCCGAGACGACATCGAGGGCACCGTCCCGATCCACGTCCACGACGAGACCGCCATTGCCTCCGACGGTGGAGCTCGCCTCCAGGGGGAAGCGTGTCCACTCGGGAGCGCGATACCACTGAATCGCTCCGCCGCCGCCAGCCACCAGATCCACCAAGCCGTCACCATTCAAGTCCCCACCGACCGACCAACCCGGCTTCCCATTGCCGGGGTAGGCCGAATCCACCACGTCGAGAATGAAGTGGGGGCTGGTCATCGCGTTCTCGTAGTAGCTGATCACCGACGCGCCAGCCGACTCACTGATCACATCCCACACGCCATCTTGATTCACGTCGTCGATTTGCAGTTGGTGGCTCGGATAGGAGTTTGGAGACAGGACGGACTTGTCCCAGTTGTCGTCACCCTGGAGATTTTCGTACAGGTAGATGCTGTGAACCTCCTCGTCCCAACCCGGCTCTCCTGGAGCTTCACCGAAGAAGAGGTCGCAGGTGACGATGTCCACGTCGCCGTCCGTCGCCAGATCGACGCTCTGCAGGCACTCCGGATGATGCAGTTCCGCGTCGATGGCGTGCTCGGACCAGGCTCCGAATGGAGAGCCGTCCGGTTGCTCGTACCAGTAGACGCCTTCACCGTGATGGCCGGCGGCCATGACCAGATCGAGATCTTCGTCCTCGTCCATATCGCGTGCCAGTACGTTGGAGATGCCGTACTCGGTCGTCACCTGATGCCATGTCCACGTATCTGAAGGGTCAGCAGGCCCTTCATACCATCCGTTGGCGTAGGCCAGGTCCAGATCCCCGTCGCCGTTCACATCGGCCACATCCAGACCTGCATGGCCGTGTGGAGCCCCCTCGGAACGGTCTGGTTCGATCGTGTGCTGCTCCCACAGCGAATGCGGATTCCCGCCGGGTCGAAACCACTTGATCGTGATCTTCGCGTTCGAGTAGCTGGAGTTGAGATTGGCGATGAACTCTTCGGCCATCAGGTCACCGTCGAGGTCGACCCGGATCAGGTCGTGCATGTAGCGGGTCTCGTTGCTCAGGACATGGAACGACCAAGGGGCATCGCTCAACGGCGGGTCTGGATTCTCCCACCAGCCGAGATCGTCGTAGTAGAGAGCCGAGACGACATCCAGGTCGCCGTCACCGTCCACATCGAAGAGCTCCCCGCCATTGGCACCCATCTGGTTGGTGCCGTCCAAGTTTCCATACCGCTTCCAACCATCGGCCTCACCACCATTCTCGTAGACGAAGAGGGCATACCCGCCACCCGCTACGAGATCGCGGTCGCCATCAAGGTCGATATCGCCTGCCCGCACCCATCCCGGCTTGCCGTTGCCTCCATAGTCGAGGTCGACATAGCGCCGGTGGAAAGGGCGATTCGAGTCCGGCCCGGGGTCTGATTTAGGAACCGACTCCGTTTTGGTCGGCATGTGCGCCACGGCGAGAGTCGACAGGCACAGTGCCCATCCAAAAGAAACTACGAGGGATTTGAGACGACTCATCACCGCAGCTCGAGATAACACGAAAGAGTGGCTTTCGAGCCTGACAGGCCGTGCTGTGAGTCGCTGTGTCGCAATCCACAGGGCAAGAGTCGGGCCTGGCTTTGTATATACTCCTGGCCTCGAAGGACCTCCCGATAACCCTCGGAAAGGGACATCTGTGGCAGTAGCCAGGCAACGCATTCACCTTCCGCCCAAAGGCTGGCGCCGAGCCATGACCGGTTTGGTCCAGGAAACCCTCTGGGACGGCGACGAAATCCGTCAATTCGAGAGGGCTTTTGCCGATTTCATCGGCGTTCCCGACGCGGTGGCAATCCCTTCGGGGCGGGGCGGCCTGCGATTCATCTTCGAGGCCCTTGGCCTCCAGCCGGAGGCAGATGTCATCTGCTCGGCCTTCGCCTATCCGGTAGTTCCACACTTGGCCCGTTCCCTGGGCTTTTCCGTTCGCTTCGCTGACTGCGAGATGGAGACCCTGGGGATGGATCCAGAGGCGCTCGCGGCCACCATCACGGGTGACTCGAAGGTGGTGATTGCGACTCACCTCTACGGTATACCCTGCCGAATTCGAGAAATCGCCGCGATCGCCGAAGCCCACGGCGCCACCCTGATCGAGGACTGTGCCCATTGCTACGGTGCCTCGGCAGGAGGTCGCAAGGCAGGGGCTTTCGGCCGTTTCGGATACTTCAGCTTCGAGACCTCCAAGCCAATCAACACCATGGGCGGTGGCATGGTCACGACCCAGGACCCGGAGCTCGCCGAGCGGATTCGTGAAGTGGCTCGGAAGGAGCCCGCAAAGAACCTCGCATGGTTGCGAAAGCGCCTGTTCAAGACCACCTTCGAAACGACCGTCACCAACCCGTTGGTCTTCGATCTAGGGGTCTATCCGGCGCTGCGATTCCTGCAGAGCCGTGAGGACTCCGACGAGCGCTACGCATCCGGTTACCAGCCGGACGAGATCACGATGCAGGGACGCATGGGGCGATACACGAACTACCAAGCTTCCCTCGGACTGGAGCAGATGCAGATCATTCTGCCGCAGCTCGAGCGGCGCGTTGCCAACGCCGAGCGCCTGATCGATCAGCTGAAGGACTCCGTGAAATTCCAGTCCCACGATGTCGACGACGTGCGCTCCAACTACATGCTGGTGACAGCATTGTTTCCCCAAATGCACGCTATGGCTCGACGACTTCTCGAGTTGGGCGTCGACACGAAGCATCACTACATGAGGGACTGCAGCGCGCTTCTCGATGGCGGTGGCTCTTTCCCCAGGGCAGCGCAGGCAGAGCGCGAGATCTTGCATTTGCCGGCCTACCCGGAGATCAGCGACTCCAAGATCGATTGGATCGCTGAGAGAGTGCGGCAAGCAGTCGACGAGCTCGGCGCCAGCAAGTAGTTGGCGTTCTAGATCGAACAACGGTTCTGCCATGAGCGAATCGAATCCGGGTTCCATTCTGGTCCGATACCGGACCCTGTTCCTCTTGCTGCTCGGCGTGCTCTTGCTCGTACCCTGGCTGGGGATGCGGGATCTCTGGTATCCCGATGAGCCCGACATAGCCGAGGTCTGTCAATCGATGTACGTCAGCGGCGATTGGGTCGCACCGCGACGCATGGGTGTGATCTGGGTGGACTACCCGCCGATGATCTATTGGGCAGGCACAGCGTCGGCGCACATTCTGGGCGGCATGTCCGAGTTCTCACTCCGGCTTCCGAACGCCGTGACCGCGATCTGCTTGGTGCTCCTCACCTGTGGGGTCGCATCGCGCTGGTTCGACCCTCGTACTGGTCTGTGGGCCGGGTTCGTGTTGCTGACGTCTCAACAATTCGTATATGAGGCCATCAACTACCGGCCCGACACTCTCTTCAGCTTCATGATTGCCGCCGGGATGTTCCTCTACGCGAGCGGCGTTGGCGAGCGTCAGCGACTGCTTTGGCGGATTGGTGGCTTCGTCTTCTTGGGACTGGCGATGCTCGCCAAGGGGCCCCTCGGGCTGCTTCTCCCAGGTCTCGTCCTGACGCTCTGGCACGGCAGTCGTCGAGAGTGGCGACGCCTTGTCGAGCTCGCCCCATTGGCGCTGATCTCCTTTGCGGTTTACCTACCCTGGTTCATCGCCTGTGCCCACGCCATGGGCTCCGACAACATTCTCTACGAGCTCTATGCCCAGAATTTCGCCAGGTTCTTTTCGGGCTCCCGAGGTCATGGTCAACCGATCTACTACTACCTGGTCCAGATCTGGGTCGATCTGCTGCCCTGGGGACCCCTGCTGCCCTTCGCCATCTGGTGGACCGTCCGCACCGGTCGGCACAAGCAGGCCAACACCCAGCTCATGCTTTGGTGGCTCGGAACGTTTCTGGTCTTCCTGTCTATGGCAGTCACCAAGCGTCAGCTCTACATGCTGCCGGCCTATCCAGCCGCGGCATTCCTCTTCGCCCCGTGGATCGCCAGACTCACCCGTCGAGGCAGCCTCGCTCCAGATACACCGTCATCGCGTCCGGTCAGGATCTACATCCCGATCCTGGTCGCCATTCTGGCAATCGTCGCCGTGGCCTTTCTCGTCGTCGCGGTGGTCTTCGAACCGATCGTCGCCCAGATGGACTTGAATCCGATGCGGATGGAGGCGGCAAGGAACGAACGGTTGCCCATGATTGTCACAGCACTGGTCCTCCTGGCTGGGGGGTACTGGCTGATCCAGGCGTGGCGACGCGGCGATGTCCGCAGCATGCTGGTGCGGCTTGGGGTCCTGCAGATTCCCTTGTGGCTGGCCGTCATGATCGGCATCCTTCCGGCCCTGAATCCGGCCAAGACCTACGAGCCGGCGTGTCGGTGGATCCGTCAGGAGATCGGCTCCGAGACACACTTCGGCCTGGTCTACCCGGAGTACGCCATGCGTAAGATGGGGGCCTTCGGGTACTACACCGGAGCTCTTGTCGATCGGATGGAGAGCCAGGACGAGGTGGAAGCCTACCTCCGAGACCACCCGGCATCCGTGGTCCTGGTGCACGAGACCTCGACCGACGAGATCTTTGCAGGTGACGAGCCGAAGTGGCAGGAGAGGGTCGTGCGCGAGCTCAGAACGGGCCGCGACCTGTACTTCGTGATCAGCGGCCCGTAGGAAGCTCCGCCCGCGCGCTACTTCAAGAGGTCGGAGATCAGGTCCAGGGCGCGATCGTCCTCCGATTGAGCCAGCCAGAACAGGGCTTGTTGGCGGACTGACGCCTCCTGGGACTTGTCCCGAACAATCGCCAGCAAGAGGTCGGTTCCCTGACCGTCGGGCAGCTGACTGAGGGCAAAGATCGCCTGCTCCCTGACGTCTTGACTCGCATCCGACTCGACGGCACGTTGGATGACATCGGCGGCTCCTGCACCCCCTTCCTGGCCCAGCCAAAAGAGGGCGTTTCCGCGCACCTCGGGGTCAGGATCCTGACGAGCCAGAGTGGTAAGGCGCTCTATTGCTCCTGGCGCCGAGCTCAGGGTGAGTGCGAAGGCGATGTGGGTCTTGATGTCAGCGTCTTTCTCGTTCGCGAGCAGGCGATCCAGAACTTCTAGACCGGCCGTTCCTCTGGCCTCCCCAAGCCAGAAGATGGCCTCCTCGCGCAGCGAGTCCGATGGGCTCGAGTTGGCGATAGCGGCCAGCTCCCGGTCAGCCGCCTCTCCGTCGTGGAGGGCAATCGCCAGCAGGGCCTCGTCCGCCAGATCTACAGGGTCTCCCTGTTCCACGTCACCGCGGATCAGAGATGCCAACCAGGCAACGCTCTGGTCCGCATTCGCCAACTCCAACCAGGTGACGGTCCGCCCGGCCGCATCCAACTGGCAGGTCTCAGAATAGACGCGCACCTCTTCCACTCGATTGCCCTCCGCCCGCACGAGGACCGCAATCCCCCGAACTTCCGGCGGGCGATCGAAAGCGTGACCGTCCGACATCACGAAATGACGATCGCGGCTTTCCAGAGAGCAGGCCCCCTTCCTCGACAGCTTGTCGCCTCGGCCCCAGCAGCAGAGGTATCGATGCCCTTCGACGGCGGCAACGCGCCAGGCGATCCAGCGAGTGTCGGAGCCCCGATTCAACAAACCATTCACGGCACTGCCCAGGTGCGCTCCAACCTCTTCGACCGCGATCTCCGCATTTACGATATCGGGTGCATCAGCCATCGCCCAGGAGGGCAGCAAGACCAAACCAACCAGCGCCAACTTTGCAATTTTCATGATCGTCTCCGATTTTCTTCGGGTTTCCAGTTCGGTCGAGCCTCGACTAGTCCTCGAGCGCCGTGAGGAGGAAGTCCATCGCCTCCTCGGAGTCGATCATCGACAGGAACTCCAGGGCCTTCTTCCGCAACTCCCGATCCTCCTCATTGCGAACCACCTCGATGAGAGCCTCGTGGTTGTCCTGCAGCATGAAGGCCTGGAGAATGTTCTTCTTGATCTCCCGATCACTCTCGCTTGCGTACAGCGCCGTCAACGCCTCCCGAGAGCTGTCGCTGTCAACGAGGCCGAGACCTTCGATCGCCTTTGCTCTGAGCTCCGGATCCTGTTCCGTGCGGGCCAGTTTTCCCAGCGTCTCCGCATCACCCATTAGGAAGAACGCCTCCAGGATCTTCTTCTTCGTCACCATGTCGGTCTCACTGGCGTAGAGGGAAGCGAGTGCCTCACCCGACTCTCGAGAGTCCACCAGGCCCAGCCCCTCGATGGCCTTGCGGCGGAGAGCTGGATCCTGCTCCGAGCGCGCCACCTCCGAGAGAGTCGTCGCATCCCCGGCAATGAAGAGACCTTCGAGGATCTTCGCCTTGACCTCGGGATCGGTCTCTGTCCGATAGAGCTCCTGAAGCTCGGTCCTGGCATCCATGATGCCCAGCATTTCGACCGCCTTGGAGCGCATTCTGGGGTCCGACTCTTCACGGGCCGCCGCCAGGACCGCTTGCTCGTGGTCACCCAGCATGAGCCCTTCCAGAGCCTTCGACTTCACTCTCGGGTCTGTAGCCGAGGAGTAGATCTCTTTGAGCGCCTGGCCAGTCTCGGGGCCACCTTCCAGGCCAAGGAACTCGATAGCCTTCATCGCCAGCTCTGGATGCTGCTGCCCCTTGGCAACCGACTCCAGGATTTCTTGCGCCCGCGAAGAACCGCTCTGGCTGAGAACGAAGAGCGCCTTTTCCTTCAACTGCACCGAATGATCGCCCTGCAGAAACTCTTCCAAGACAGGGATGGCTCGTTCAGAGTCCATGTGCATGAGGGAGTTCAGCGCGTAGAGCTTGAGCTCTTCGTCCTCTTCATCTCCAGGGTCGACCGCTCGACCACTCCCTTGTCTGGCTTCGACTTCGAGAGCTCGAGCATCATCGATCCAGGGGCTCTCGCTATAGTCCTCCTTCAGCTGTTGTAGGCTCTCGCGAGCGAGGCTCGCGCGGCCCCTTTTGAGCTGGACGTAGGCCTTCCAATAGAGAGCCGCATCCGCATCACCACCGCCGCCATCGGCCACCTGCGTAAACAGGGCCTCCGCTTCTTCCCAGTCTTCGTTGGTCAGCGCTCGCTGGGCCTCACGGTAGGAGTCGCTCCGCCCTCCCTCGGCCGGATCGGCGGCGTTCCACGTGACGTTCATATCCATCCAGGCCGCGAGCGGCGACGCCACCAGAAGTAGTGCGATCGAGAGATAGGTCAGATTGGTCTGTAGTTTCTTCATGAGATTCATCTCCTATACATCGAGAGCGGAACGCTCTTCGGAAGCAGGTTTTCGGGTGCCTCGCACTTCTTCCCGTAGGCGAGATCCCACGACACGAACCTTGAACAACAGGCCGCCTTCATCGAGGCGAACACGGAGCTCTCCGAGGTCGGAGGAGGGAATCGTCTGCGGACTGTTGGCCAGTTCCACCAGCACCCTCTCCAACTGCTCCAACAGAGCCGCCACATCGGCTTGCCCCGACTGCTGGGCCGCCTGGCGATAGAGCCTGCTGTCGGAACGGAGTCGACCTGCCAGCTGCCGTTCGGCCGAAATGTCGAACTCTCCGTTGTCCTGGGTATTGGCCAACTCCACCAGTAGCATTTCGGACTTTTCCAGATGATCGGCGACCGTCAGGAGCAGGACCCGCTCCTGCCCGTCGTAGCCCACCGCAGCAAGCTCTACCTGTTGCTGGGGCCAGAGTCGACCAGCGAGAAAGGCGACCACGACGAGCAGCAGGGTCGCCGCCACCAGGGCCCATTCACGGCGCGGCTTGAGAAGCTTCCAAGCCCAGAATCCGGAACGACGCTGCTCCAGCCGGGGAGCCAACCGATGCCAGACCGCCGACCCGTAGGAAGGGTGGCGCTCAGGAATCTCCGGCTGCTCGACCGCAT
>Ga0316187_10004077_pt1 | contig 12653 bp, 8 predicted proteins | sample CroRivburrow1_MG_FD_204927 | JGI IMG/M metagenome (GOLD analysis project Ga0316187, IMG submission 204927) | Coastal sediment microbial communities from Maine, United States - Cross River worm burrow 1 | ecosystem: Environmental > Aquatic > Marine > Coastal > Sediment | place: USA: Maine...
AGTACGTTCGTCTCTACCGGACCGCGGCCGAGGTCCTGCGACGAATCGACGGCGTCGAGCTCGGCGGCCCGGGGGTCATCGACTTCGAGTTCCAGATCACCGCGGCCATCGCCAACCATCGGGCCGAACACGTCGATTTTGATTTCCTGGCGAGCCTGCTCTATGTCGACCGCCGTGGCGCCCCCGAGAGTCGCCAGATGGGTTTTGACACCATCGACAAGGTGCTGCTGCTCAAGGCCATCGCCGACACCGGCCGTAACACCAATGGACGCAGCTGGATCACCGAGGTCAACTGGCCGCTGGCGGAGGGCCCGCACTCGCCCGCCGGAAAAACCGTCGCCGTGAGTGAAGAGGCCCAGGCGGACTATCTGGTGCGCTACTACCTCCTCGCCCTCGCCAGCGGTGCCGTCGAACGGGTCTATTGGTGGCGGATGGTCGCCCGGGGCTATGGCCTCATCGCCCCCGAGCCCGATGGCGATCTGCGCCGCCGTCCCTCCTTCGACGCCATGAAGACCCTCATCACCGAGCTCGACGGGGCGATCTTCACCGGCATGCTGCCGGCTCCAGAGAACACCTGGCTCTACCGTTTCGAGCGCGACGACGAGACCGTGGTGGTCGCCTGGAGTCTCGACAACAACCGCCGGGCCGAGCTGCCCGCACCCGCGAGAATGGTCACAAGACGCGATGGAGCCGAGATTGCGCCGCCGGACGGCACCGTGATCACAACAGGCCCCTCGCCGGTGTATTACCACCTCGAACCTTGATTCCGCGCGAACCAAATCTTGTCGCTCGGGATGAACGCCGGTTGCCCCGGCGCCGGGCATTTGTGTTGGTGCGGTCGCCTGGTAGTCTGAGCAGAACTCGCGAGGAGGATGAAGATGCCGTCGAACCGCTGCGGCGACAACGAGGCGGCCATCAAGGCTTCTCTCGGAGGCTGAGGAGCGCCTGAGGCGCGATGATCTTCAGGTCAGGTTCAGGCGAAAAAAAACCCCTCCGGGGAGGAGGGGTTGAATTGGTTGTGAGCGTTAGCTTACCAACCGTTGCCGCCGCCGTAGCCGCCGCCACCGCCGCCACCGCCGCCGCCGCGATTGCGCTCTTTCGCCTGGGCCACGTCCACGCGGATGGTGCGGCCGTCAAGATCGGTTCCGTTGAGGGCTGCCACGGCCTTGTCGGCCGCCTCGTCCTCTTCGAAGGTCACGAAGCCAAAGCCACGCGAACGGCCGGTGTCGCGATCACTGATCACAACGGCCTCACTGATTTCGCCGTGCACACTGAATGCATCGCGCAAGGCGTCATCGTTCGTTCCCCAGCTCAGACTTCCAACAAACAGCTTCTTAGACATATCTCTTCTTTCTCCGTGAGCGCTACCGGTTGAGGGAGCGCCCGTCTTCGAGTTCGCTTGACTCTCCGGGTTTCGTCGCGAAGGGCGCAAGGCGCTGTGCATTGCGTTCCGCAGCAGATAGCGGGTGAGATGGGCGGGCTCGATCGTGGTGGACTCTGTGTCCACCTATACAGAAGCCGGCCCCGTCGGCCGGCAACAAGAATCACACCATAGCAGATATCTTCTTTGATTTCAGATATTTTTCTCTGATGCCCCTGGCCGCGGTACTCAATGCCTCGCCAGGGGCCCTCTCACGGCTCACCCTCCGGGTGTTGAAAACACTCGAGCTTCGGATCTTCCGGTCGTGCCGCGATCAGCTCTTCGGCGCCTCGACCCAGATCCAGCCGCGAAGATCGCCTTCGGAAAAATCGATGGCGGCGTCTTCCGGGTAGTACTCGTCGAGCTTCGCCAACACTTCGTCCGCCATCTCCTCGCGTGATCCGTGGCACATCCCGCACTCGGCCTTGGTTTGGATCGGCAGCAGGCCGGCGACCCGCTCGTCGGGGCCGACCAGCCAGGTCGGGCTGGCGACCTCGTTTTGGACCAGTTCTGCGGCCCACTCCGGCGGCAGATTCGATTGATTCCGCAGCCGGTGCGAGGTCCGTCCGAGCACCACTCCGTACTCGTTCGAGATCACTGCCGCGATCTCGGGGGCCCGCATGCTGCAGACCTCGATCGCACCGTCGGGTCCGTCCTCGTCGAGGGCTGCGGTCAGCTCGCCCATCAGACTCCCGGCCATCGCCTGGATCGCGTCGAGACCACGCTGTTGTTGGGCTTTCTGGGTTTCCGAGAGGTCCTCGACCGCGACCGTCGTCCAACCGGTGTCCACTACCGCAACCTCCTCCGCCGGTGCCTGTTCCACTTCGGGTTGGCCCGAGCACGCCACCACCAGGAGAAGCGCGGTCACTGCCACGACCATCGGGGTTTTCATCATGTCACCATCCTTTCAGGACGCGTTTGACTTTTTTCAACTGTACCACCGCCCATCGAGCGTTCCGATATCCCGGGCCCCGGCGGCCGAGGAGAGGTCGCGACTCGCGCGAGATCTGAGGATTGTCGGAATCGTTGGGCATCCGTTTCTTGGCTTTGTCTTTTTGTCGAGGTCCGCGAGGCCGGCGAAACGCGGGTTGTTGCAGCGAGGCAATACCGGGGTTGCTGCAAAGAGCTTGAGCCGGCGCACGCCGAAACTTCGGTCGGAGGTGGTACTTTCGTATTGGCGAAAGGCAGGTAATGGTCATCCACCCGCTCGAATGGTCGCTTGAAAAGGTGCAGTGGCAGAATCCACGGATCCGATCCCTCCTCGGGTGCGTTCGAAGTCTTGAAGGTGTGCTCGAGAGCAACTTCGCCATCCTCCACTGCTCGCCCACCCGGTTGCTCGAGATCTGGGACACGGTTCGGCAGGTGTGCCAGGTGTTGCGGTCGGATGTCACCGGTCTGATGGAGCAGCCGTCGGCGCTGCCCGAGCTGAACCAGGCGGTCTCCAATGCCCGCGACAAGCTGAGCTTCCTCGGGAGCGAGGTCTTCGTCCACCTCGACCGATTCACCGATTGCCCGGGGGAGCAGGAATTCAACGACCTCCGGCGAACCCTCTGCGTCGCCATCGGTAAGCTGCACGGTTTTCTGGTCGACACCCTCGGCGAAATTCTCGCCGCCGACCCCAGGAGCCGGCACGATGTCGACTACTTCCTCGCGCGAAAGTTTCCCAGAGATGTCGAGGAGGCCGAGTGGCTTCAGACATCCGTCAACCGGCTCGATGACGATCTTCGAAAATTCAATTCCGTTCGTCACGCCAACCTGGGGTCGGTGACCGATCGAATAGGCACAACCGGCCGGCTGCCCCCGCGCGAGTGGTGGCTGCGCCTGGTGGCGTATCTCGACGAGATCGAGACGGGCTTGGCGCCGAGGCTCATGGGGATCATGGGTCTTCGCGGGATCCGGATCGACGAGCTCGATGTTCTCCAGGCGCACGGAATCCAGCTGCCGGAGTCGTGTCGCCGTGCGGTTGAGCTGTACGAGACCGCGGGCGTCGTGCTCGAGGCGGTGGCCTGCCATCTTCAACAGGTCGATGATGAGACCGCACGGACGGCAGCCATCGAAGGCGTCGAGCAGGTGCTGTGCGCACGGCTGACGGCCTGCCTGCAGAATGTCGAGGACGAGCTGCGCGACCTGGCCGCCTTCGTCCCGCTGTGGTTGCGAAGCGTCGAGCAGCGCCGTGCGTTGATTCTCCGCGCGAGGGAGGAACCGACCGACGAACCCGAGGCCGAACCGGCACCGATCCGCGATATGCGCGCGACCTGACCAGGTCGGTTGTCCTCGTACATCCGCCCGCAAGATGTCCTTGAGGGTGGGCTATGGCGTCGTCGTGCTCCACCTGGATACGTCGCCGGATTCAAAGCCGTCGGCAAAGATCGCGGCAGCGTACCCATCATCGATGAGGACTCTCGAGCTGAAGGCCGCCAGCACCAGGCTGCCGGAAACCGGGTTCTGATCGAGGTCGAGGTACTTTCGGGGTTGGAGGGACACGCTCACGGTGTCCGCGGTGGGGTTAGTGAAGACCCTGGACAGCGGCGGATCGCCGGCCGCGAGCACGAACCAGTTGTCCTGCGAGTTGAGGTCCTGACCGCTCCATGACTGCCACTCGGGAAAGGTCTTGCGGCCCGCCCACCCCCCGGTGGTGATCTGCTCGGGCACGTAGGGGTGGAAGAAGTGGTTGTGGTCCGATCCGACCAGACTGCCATCGTCCAGGACCAGCGTCCACGCGTTTTCGGTGAGCCCATAGAGGATGTTGCCGGTCATGGAACTGAGGTGGGTGACCGAGCCGGCGAGGTTGATCTGGCCCGTGTAGTAGATGCCGGTCGCGTTGTTGTGCATGGTGTTGCCGGTGACCACGCCGGTCGAGTTCTGGTAGAGCAGACCGGTGAAGGTCGAGTCGAGAATCGTGTTGTCGACCGCCTCGACATCGCGTGAATAGTGGTCGATGTACAGACCCATGCCGAAGGGCTGTCGGTAGTCGATCTTGACGCCGTCGACGTTGCCGATGCTGTCGACGATGATGTTGGATCGTAGGGTGATGTCGTGGACCGTTGTGGCGGCGAGGCTGGTGTTGCCGAAGACCCGCACCCCGCCGCAATCGCCCTTGGAGAAGCAGGGCTCCACGATGTGGTTGGATTCAACCGTCGTGTAGGGGCCGAAGACATCGATGGAGTTGTAGCCGGTTTGGCTGATGCGGTTGAGTCGAACCTGGTTGTGATGACCGGAATCCTCCACCAGATAGGTGCGGATGCGCACGCCGTCGCCGTTCTCGGTGCAGCTCGCGCCGGTGGTCCCGCAGCCCATTCCGGTGGGGTTGAAGTTCGCGATCAGGCCGATCCCGGAAATATCGTTGTCCTCGATCAGTGAGTCCGAAAAGTAGCCGGTGATGCCGAAGTGGTTGGCGCCGTTGATCCGGTTGCCGACCAGGGCCATGTTACGGCCGCCGCGGAGACCGTCGCGACCGTTTGAGGCGTTCCAGACCCAGGAGCTGAGTCGGACCGCGGCGGCGTCGACATCGGTGATGTCGGAGTCACGGACCGTGATGTGGTGGTAGACATCGCCGCTCATCGAGCCCTGCGCGCCGACGCCGTTGGCCCACCACTGGGTGATTCCGAGGTTTTCGACCACGACATGTTCGGCATGAGCCTGGATCATCAATCCACCGTGATGCCCCGGATCGTCATCGAGCACCACCGATCCGGTGATGCCGTTCGGCGAACCGGAACCGGAGTAGAGGTAGACCCGGTTGGTGGCGTCGTCGAAGCTCCACTCGCCGTCCTCGTCAAGGGCGGCCCAGTGGTTCTGGAGGAAGTAGCCCCAGCCGGCGCAGGTGCCTCCTCGGCAGGCGACGGCCTCGTTAAGGCTGAGGGTGGCGCCGTTGCTGCCAATCACCTCACGGTTGACCAGCAGCCAGCGTTGGGTTTTGATCCGCAGGACGGCGCCGCTCCAGTTGTTCGCCGGAAGCGCGGCGTCGGTCAACTGATCGCCGGCCGGTGCTGCATCGACGAAGGCGTAGCCTGCATCGAGATTCGGCCACCGCCCGCATGGCAGCCTCGCTTCGGAGCGAAAGAGCTGGCTGATGCCCATCGGGAACAGCCCGGAGTTGGCGCCGGCCGAAAGATCCGCCACCCAGACCGATCCCGAGTGAAGCGACCAACCGACGATGGGCAACGCTCCCGATAGCACCGGACGGTTGCCGCAGCCTGCAGGATAGCTGCCGAAGACGATGGGGTTGCCCGCGATCCCGGCGGCGTTGACCCGAAGCTGCTCCGCGCGCCAGCGATCGCCGCACTTCAGCAACACCCGGTCCCCCGGAGCCAGGCTGAGGGTGTCGACCATGGCCAGAGACGCGAAGGGGCTTGCAGCCGACAATCCGGCATTCCCGTCGTCACCCTCGGAGCTCGAGATGTAATAGTCGACGGCCTGCGCCGGCATCGCCAAGAACCCAAGCAGAGCGACCAGGCCGACGGCGCTGAACGGCAAGGAATGAGAGACCATCCATCGATTATAGGGATCTCCGAGTCATCCCCGCCGAGAAAACAACACCGCGGAATCCGTGTTTGCTTCGGATAGTGCGAAAAAAACGTTCAATGCCTCAGGTGAGGCGCCTCACATTCTATGTAACCTGGATTGATCAACAATAGGAATGAGAACCTGTATCGGAATAAAGATGAAGATTCGCACCAAGATGTACCTCGCCATCACCATCGCCACGGTGGTGCTGGCGACGCTACTGATCGCCTCGGGTCTCTACTTCTTCGGTCTCTACTCCCGCACCACCGAACGGGAGCACGGTCTGATGGCGGCGGAGCTCGTGCGAACCGAGCTGATCATGCGGCTGATGGCGGGGAACTTTGACGAGGATGATCTCCTCCCGGAGCTCGAGACCGTGATTCCCGCTCTGCATTCGGTTCGCATCTCACGGACCGAAGCGGTGGTGGAGCAGTTCGGCGGGGCGGACGACGGCCCGCAAACCGAGGCGGAACGAGTGGTGCTCGAGACGCTGGTGCCGACGGACATGATGATCGAGAGCGACGACAGCGTTTTCTTCCGGTACATCGCTCCCTACACCGCGGAGTCGACCAATGGACGCAACTGTCTCGGGTGCCACGAGGTGCCCGAGGGTGCGGCGCTCGGAGCGGTCGTTCTCGAGCTCGATCTCACCCGCCAGCGGAATGCCGCGGTCAACTACACCAGCGCCATCGTCGCTTTGCTCGTCGTCTTCGCCATCCCGCTGGCGTACTTCCTGCGCCGACTCCTGTTGCCGATCGTGGACGCGACCGTTGACCTGCACGACGTGGTCAGCAAGGCGGAACAGGGCGATTTCTCCGGCCGCCTGGAGCAGAGAAGCTCGGATGAGATCGGGCGGATCTCCGAGCAGACCAACCGCCTCATGGCCACCCTGGAAGAGAGCTTCGGCACGATCGTCAATGATGTCGAAGCGTTGTCGGGTCACCATCACGTTTCCAACGACCGCAACCTGCTGACCCACACCGTCGCCACGGTGCGGAGCATGGTCGACGCGGTCCGCTTCCGACAGACCATCGAGTCCGATCGCGACCTGGACGAGATCTACCAACGGATCCGACGGGTCCTCAAGCAGACCTTCGGCCTCGATCATTTCTCGCTGTATGAAGTCGATCCGGAGAAAGACAGCCTGAGGGTCCTTTTTGTCGAAGGCCTCCCCGAGGGAGCGCGGCTTTGGTGTGATGAGGAGATCCTCTTTGACGCGGCGGCCTGCCGGGCGCGGCGAACGGTCCAGGAGGTCAACTCCTCCACCGAGGAGGGAATCTGTGCGGCGTTCTGCGGCGACAGCGCTGCGCCGGATCGGGGCTTCCGCCATATCTGCCTGCCGCTGCTGCTCGGCGGCAGCGTCGGAGGCGTGCTGCAGATCCTTTTCACAGCCGAAGAGGTTCCAGACATCAGCGACAAGCTCCACTCCATCAAGACCTACATCGAGGAAGCGGCGCCGGTCATCGAGTCGAAACGGTTGACCCAGATCCTCCGGGAATCCACCCTCAAGGATGCCATGACCGGCCTCTACAACCGGCGTTTCCTGGAGCAGTTCCTGGAGAGGATCGTCAGCTCGACCGACCGCCGGGAAAGCAGCATCGGACTCGTCATGTGCGACCTGGATTCGCTCAAGCAGATGAACGACAACCACGGGCACGAAGCCGGGGATCTCATGCTTCGTGAAGCCGTCAGGGTCATCGGCGCTTCGGTTCGCCACTCCGACTACGTCATTCGGATGGGCGGGGACGAGTTTCTCGCCATCCTCGTCGACTCATCGCCGGACAAGGCCCTCGAAGTGGCCGAGCGGATTCGCTCGAGCATGGCGGCGAACAAGTTCGAAATCGCGTCGAGGCCCCACACGATCACCCTGTCTCTCGGTGTTTCGGTCTACCCGACCGACTCGAGCGTCTTCGGGGAGTGCATGCGGGCGGCCGATGTCGCGCTCTACGCTGCCAAACAGGCGGGGTGCAACCAAGTGGTGCGATGCACTCCGGAGATGCTCGAGAAGAGGTCGTGATGCCGCCACCTCGAGCGTCAAACCCGTCGGCGACCATCCCCGTCTTGGGAGCGTTTCGGTGCCGGCTCCAGTGACTCCGGCTACGGACTACTGGGGGAAAGACCCCAGCGCCTCGTCGACATCGTCGAACACATCGAATACCGAGATGATCTGGACGACGCCCATGACGTTGTAGAGCTTGCTCGGAATCTTCGCCAGCTTGATCGTTCCGCCGCCTTCGGTCACCGTGTTGTGGGCGGCGACCAGCTCGCCCAGACCCGAAGAGTCAATCTTGGAGACACCCCCGAGATCAACCACGAGCTTCTTCCTGCCGCTGCTCACGGCTTCGCCGATCGCGTCGCGCAGGGCGACATCGCCGGATCCAATCGTGATTTTTCCTTTGAGTTCCAGCACTGTGACGTTTCCAATATCGCGGTTCGAGATCTTCATAGCTTCGTCCTCCAGTTCCTTTTGTCGGCGGTCGTCGGTAGACCGTCGCGCAACCATCGTCGAGCGCCCGAATTTCTCTATCGCGTACAAACCTCCGCGCTGAGAAATATTCCCGCGCAGGATGTCCTCGATCGGTGCCCGAAAATGCGTGCCCGAATCTGCGTCTACCTATACGTGCCGGGAGTAACAAAGTTAGCAATCTTGTGTAGGGGGACCAGCGGGGGGAAGGAGAATCGCCGCTTCAGCGGGCGGCGAGCGCTGGGATCATCGATTGTCAAGTCTCCTGTTCGCCCACGATGTCCTTGAAGAGCTCTTTGTTGATCGCCTTGTCATGGGCTGCGTGGGCATCAACGATCCCCTCCTCGAAGAGGGCCCGGATCGACGCGTCCATCTCGATCATCCCCTGATTCACACCGGTTTGGATGGCGGAGACGATTGATCCCGTCTTGCCTTCTCGGATCATGTTGCCGATGGCGGCGGAGCTGAAGAGGATCTCGATGGCGGCGACCCGGCCGCCACCGATCTTGGGCAGCAGCTGCTGCGCGACGACGGCCCGCAGGGTGTCGGCAAGGATGTTCCGAATACCCTCCTGCTCACCCGAGGGAAAGACATTGACGATCCGATCTACGGTCTTGACCGCGTTGTTGGTGTGCATGGTGCCGAAGACAATCGTGCCCTTTTCCGCCGCGGTCAGGGCCATGGAGACCGTCTCGAGGTCACGCATCTCGCCGACCAGCACCAGATCGGGATCTTCACGCCCCGCCGCCTTCAGCGCCTCGGCAAAGCTCGATGCATGCGCCCCGATCTCGCGCTGGTGGATCAGGCAGCTCTTGTTCTGATGCACGAACTCGATGGGATCCTCGATGGTGATGATGTGATGACTCTTGTTCTCGTTGATGAGATCGATGATCGCCGCCAGGGTGGTCGACTTGCCGGAGCCCGTGGGGCCGGTCACCAGGACGAGGCCGCTGCGGACGTCGCCCAGACGACGGATCTGCGGTGGCAGCCCGAGCTGCTCGATGGTCATGATCTTTGACGGAATGACCCTCAGGACCGCCGCCGAACCTCGCTGCTGGCGGAACAGATTGACCCGGAAACGAGCCACCGAGGCGAGTTCATAGGCGAAGTCGGTGTCCCCGCCTTCCTGGAACTCCTGCCACCGCTCGGGCGGGGCGATGGGCTGGATCATGTCCGCCCAGTCGGCCTCCTGCATGGTGCGGTAGCGGATCTGCTCCATGGTCCCGGAGACCCGCAGCATCGGCGGCCGGCCGACCGCCAGATGGAAGTCCGAGGCGCCGCGGTCGTTCATCAGGCGCAGGAATCGGTCGATCTTTCGTTCCATCTCCACCCTCACAGAAATGTCTGGGATTCGAGGAACTCCTCGGATACCAGGGGCTCGAAGGCCGCCTTGGACTCGGCGTGCAGGTACGCCTCCTCGGGGGTGATCTGTTCCAGACGCACGAGTTTCGCGAGGGCGTCGTCAAAGGTCTGCATCCCCGCGCTCTTGCCCATCTGCATTGCGGATGGGAGCTGAAATGTCTTTTCGTCACGAATCATCGCCGCGACCGACGTGGTGCCCTTCAACACCTCGAAGCAGGCGACACGGCGCCGATCCCCAACCGCCGGGATCAACCGTTGGGCGATGATGTACTTGAGGGACTCGGCCAGCGAGGTCCGCACCTGCGGCTGTTCGTCGGAGGGAAAGCTCGAAATCAGTCGATCGACGGCCCGTCCGGCGGTCGTGGAGTTCAACGTGCCGATGACGATGTGGCCGGTCTCCGCCGCGGTGAGCGCGAGCGAGACGGATTCGTTGTCGCGCAGATCGCCGATGACGATCACATCCGGATCTTCACGCAACGCGGCCCGCAGCGCTCGTGCGAAGCTCTTCGTGTGCGAGCCCACCTCGCGTTGGTTGATGAGACAGCTCTTGAAGGGATGAACGAACTCGACCGGATCCTCCATCGTGATGATGTGGTCGTGACGGGTCTCGTTGATGAGATTGACGAGGGCCGCGAGGGTTGTGGATTTGCCGCTTCCCGAGGGTCCGCACACAACCACCAGACCCTGGTTGTAGTCGGCGATCTCCGCGAGCCGCGACGGCAGCCCGATGTCGGTGATCGTCGGCGGCTTTTCTGGAATCACCCGAAAAACCGCGTTCAGACCCCGATGATCGACGAAGACATTCCCCCGATAGCGGCCCGCTCGCGGGATGTAGTAGCAGAGGTCGAGCTGCTGCTCTTCCTCGAGCCGCTGCCACTGATCCTCCGACAGGATCTCGCGCAGCATCGAGCTCGTTTCCTCGGCGGTGAACGGCTCGCCTTTCACCTTGACCAGGTCGGCGGCGAGGCGGATCAGCGGCGCCTGCCCGACGGCGATGTGGAGATCCGATGCCTGCTGGTTCCGGGTGCCGACCAGCAGCGCGTGCAGCCGTGGCTCCCCTTTGCCCACCTGAGCTTTGAGCGCCGCCGCGCGCAGCTTCTCGGCATCGGCAACCTCGGTGTTCTCTCGCGAGGCGACCTCCTCCGCGATCTCCAAGGCCCGGCCGCGGACGAAGCGGTCCGAGTCGTTGGCGGCGACATTCTGCAGGGCCTCGAGGATGTTCGGGTGCCGGAAGTTGCGGAACGCCAGGAGAACCTCGATACGGATCTCGGGCGCCGGGTCCTTGAGCAGCTGTCCCAGCATCGGCAGGGCGCTCGCGTGGCCGATCCGGCCCAGGGCCTCGACCGCCGCCCACCGGGTTTCTTCGTCCTTCAAGGCCTCGACGAGCGGCTGCACCGCTCGAGGATCCTCGAGCCGTCCCAGCGTGTCCGCCGCAGTCACCCTGAGCCACCAGTCCGGGTCCTCGAGCAGCGGCACGACCCTGTCCACGACCCGCGGGTCGTCGAAGGACCCGACCACCGCCAGCGCCGCCGCACGAACGTCGAGATCCGGTTCGGAGAGCAGCTCGAGGGCCGGTTCCAGGAGGGCGTCCCCGAACTCCTTCATCGATTCGAGGGCGCGGTCGCGAGCCCAACCCGCCAGCGTCTTCGAGAAATCGAGGTAGCGGCGAACCATCTGCGGCCGATTCTCCATGCTGACCAGGATTTTGAGCACTGCCGATCTGGTGGAGGCGTCCCCCGACGCCATCAGCGGCAGAATCCGGTCCGCAAACTCCGGTCCTTTGCCCGACGCCAGCTTGGTCAGGGCTTCGATCAGATGCTGTTGCACGCCGTAGTCGGCACGGGGCAGCTCCGCGACGATCAGGTCGATCGACGCATCCGGCGCCTGTACCGCCAACACCTGGATCGCCTTGACCCGGATCTCTTTTTCCTCGGTCCGGGCGAGATGCTGCCACCGCTGCACGCTCACCGCGGTCGGCTCGAAGGTCGCCAAACGGTCGAGGAACTGCAGCCGTTCTCTTACCGAGCCCCTCGTTGCGAAGCGCCACAGCAGGGGTGCGAGTGCAGGGCTCGCAGGGGCACCGAGGATCATGTGCCGAACGGGCTCCGCGACCTCGTCGTCCTTGGTCTCGGCGAGCTCCTCCAACCGCTTTTCGAATCCCGGAATTTCGAGAGCGAAGACGACCGCGGCCGCCGCTCTGAGAGCCGCCTCCGGCTGGCCCCGGCTCGCGGCGAGAAAGACATCGAAGGTCTTCGCCTCACGGTGGGGTTGGAGCAGTTTCGCACCGGCATCGCGGACCGAACGGTCAGGCCGGAACAGCATCCACATCACGTCCTTGGCGCGAAATCCCTCAATGCCGGCGAGAGCGGACTCGATCAGTTGGTCACGTTCCGAGCTGGAGGAGAACGACCCCTTGTAGATCCGCTTGAGGGCCTCCGTTGCAGTGGACTGGAGGCGAGAAAGAGCTGCCATCAGAACAGTATAGCTCGGGCATCAGGCAGGGTTCTTGTGAGCCGAAGCGCGCTCAGAAGTGCTCTACAAGATCGAAGAGATCTCAGCAAGGTGATCACGAGCCTCCTGCAATAAACCCGCGAGGAGCGAGTTCGTGGTCTGCGGTCTTCTTTCGGGGTCCCGCCCGCAACCGACCATCGAGTATGCTGTTCCCGATGATCCACCGCCTCCTCCCTCGCCTTCTCGGAGTGATCGTGTGCGTGATGGGGGGCAGTGCGCTCTCCTGGGGCGAGGGCGGTGCGGCCGACCCGGAAGAGCTTGGCGAGGCGGTCACCGGGACCACCGTCATCATCCATGGGTTCCAGCTGTCGGGAACCATGCCCGATTGGCCCTTTCATCTGGCGGAAGCCGTCAGGGTTCGCGCCGGGGAGGGGAGAATCTTCTCCTACG
>Ga0316187_10004078_pt1 | contig 12653 bp, 13 predicted proteins | sample CroRivburrow1_MG_FD_204927 | JGI IMG/M metagenome (GOLD analysis project Ga0316187, IMG submission 204927) | Coastal sediment microbial communities from Maine, United States - Cross River worm burrow 1 | ecosystem: Environmental > Aquatic > Marine > Coastal > Sediment | place: USA: Maine...
CGCGGTCTCATCGCAACCGCCGATCCAGCCACAGTTGCTGTTCAGGGCGTAAATCTCCCAGCCGGCCAACTCATAGCGGTAGTAGAAGTCGGGCCCGTGAGCGGGCGCCCCGAAGTAGGCGTCGTAGCCGGCGGCATCAAGCGTGTTGTACTCGTGGTTCCCGACGACCGGTTTGGCTATCGCGTTGTGCCTACCCCAGGTCGGGTCATAGCAGTCGTTGAAGTCTTCGATAGTGCCTTGCTCGTAGACCAGGTCGCCGACGGGTACCACGGTCACCGGCAATGACGTGTTGGCAATTATGGAATCGATCAGGTCGGCGGTGTCGCTGTCGTTCGTGTTCTGGCAAGTCGAGATGTCGCCGGCCGCAATGATCATGGCAGTTGCCCCGACGTTGCTGACGGTCACCGAGATGGCGCTGTTCGTGGTGTTGCCATCAGAGTCGGTCACTCTGGCGATCAGGGTTGTCCCGCCATCGGCCGCCAGAGTCGTGTCCCACGTGAGGTCGTGGTGAAGCGTGGCCGGATTGAAGGAAGCGGGGCTGAAGGAGCTTCCACCGTCGGTTGAGACGTCAACAGTCAGGTCGATCGCCGCATCCTGGGGATCCGCCGCGGCCACCTCGATCGTCACGGTGTCGGAGACGATCGACCCTATGGCGGGCACGATGAACACGGCAGACGGATCGGTCGCCGACGACGAACCGGTCAGGTACAGGTCGGTGAGTACGGTCGCGTCGAGCACTGAGTTGTAGATCGCCACCTCATCGATGACACCGTCAAAGAAGTAACCGTTCGCCACACCGCTCTTGCCGTCGTGGAACACCACCCCGTTGTCCACGGCCCCGATGCCAACCCGCGCCCCGTGGGCATGAAGAGTGCCGCCAACGGCAGTCCCGATCGAAGCCCCGTTGACATAGCCCTCCAGGCGTGCTGTCGGCTGATCGAGTACCAGGATCACGTTGTAGACGGAACCGGCCGCTATCGGGGCCGAAAGGAAAGCGGGAACCCACGGAGTGTCAGCGGACGAATCATCCGCGCTGTTCCAAGCACCCATGTAGACCCGACCCTGATCCACATAGATCGACATCCCGCGCGTACCGCCACCCTCTTCAAACAGAACCTGGCGCGACACAACATCATCAGCACGCATCCACAGGGAAATCGTCCGCAAGGTGTGGACTCCCAGATTGATGAGGCCGGAGTTGGGTACCGCCACATAGTCGTCGATGCCGTCGAATTCCGGAGCTGCGTCGGCGTCCGTCACCAACCCGGGACCTCCCAACGACGGGCCGCCCGAATAGGAACCATCGACACCGCTAACAATGTCGACGGCCACCGCGCCACTTGTTTCACCCAAACGCCAGTAGACGTCGGGGCCGGAAGCCAACACCGCATCGAGGTAGGCACCAGGAGGAGCATTGTTCACCGTCACGTCTATCGATGCCGACGCCGTGTTGGCATCGAGATCGGTCACGTTGGCCACCAACGCCACCGCACCATCAGAACCCGACGCGGTATCCCAATCCCACTCATGACGACCGGAACCCGCATTGAACGCCGCCACCGTAAAGGGACCGCCACCAACCGAAACCTCAACACCCAAATCCGCTGCCGCGTCCTGGGGATCCGACGCCAACAACTCAACCGTCACAACGCCGCCCACCGTCGCCCCATCAGCCGGGACAACAAACGCAACGGTGGGATCGGTCGGATCGCCGCCGGGTGCTCCAGCCTCGAAGTGGGCGGCGATGGCTCCAGCCGATAGTGCACTGTTGTAAATAGCAACTTCGTCGATGACTCCGTCGAAGTAGAACCCTTCACCGCCCACTTTGCCGTCGTGGAAATTGGCGGAATCGTTCATGGCGCCGATGCCGGTGTCCGCGGTGTGGTTGTTCAATGTGCCTGCCCCGCTCTGCGAGCCAACTGAGGCGCCATTGACAAACCCCTCCACCACGCCGCCGCCGAGCACAAAGGCCACGTGGTAGATCTCACCGGCACTCACCGGCGCACTCACGAAGATGGGACCCCACGACTGACCGGCCAGGTTCCATGCCCCCATGTATACAGAGCCGCCATCAACGTAGATAGACAGACCCCTGGTGCCGGCTCCCTCTTCATAGACAACTTGGCGCGAGGCGACCCCGTCGGCGCGGAACCACGCCTCGACCGTACGTTGCGAGTAGCTGGAGCGGTTGATCAGAGACGAATCGGGAACGGCTATGAAGTCGCCGCCGGCGAGTGACACGGCGGTGTCGCCATCGACCACCAAGCCCGCACCACCGAGCGCGGGGCTCCCGACATATGTCGCGTCGACGGCCCCCATCTCATCTCGAGCCGTGGAACCGCCGGCCTCGCCCAGCCGGTAGTAGACGGCGGGGCCATCGGCGAGGACCGCGTCACGGTAGATCGAACCACCCGGGTTGTTACGTACGCTGACCGTGATCGTGCTCGAGGCGAGGTTGCCATCCGTATCCACCACGTTGGCGACGAGGACCGCCGCGCCGTCGGGGACACCGGTCGTATCCCATTCGATCGAGTGGGTCTGAGAGCCGGTGTCGTAGCCGGCCGGAGCAAAGGTCGTTCCACCATCAGTCGAAATCGTCACTGCGAGCGCCCCCGGAGAATCCTGGGGATCGGTGGCGCCAACCTCCACCGGAACGGTGCCGGCGACCACCGCACCCGCGGCTGGATCAATGAAGTTCACCGTGGGATCGGCGGCCCCCACGGAGCCCGCCGCGTAATGGGCGGCGACTGCCGCAGCCGAAAGCGCCGCGTTGTAGAAGGCGACCTCGTCGATGACGCCGGCGAAGTAGTAGCCGTCACCTCCCGACGTCCCGTCGTGGAAGCGGCCGGACTCGTTCATCCCCCCAATGCCCGTGTCGGCCACGTGCTGGTGCAGCGTGCCGGCACCGCTTGATGAACCTATGGAGGCACCATCAACAAACCCCTCGAGGGTTCCTGCCGGCTGGTTGTAGACGAGGACCACATGGTGGGGCACCCCGGATGTGATCGGCGCCTGGAGGAAGATCGGGCCCCACGGCGTGTCCGGAGACGAATCGCTCACCACGTTCCAGCCGCCGAAGTACAAAGACCCCTGATCGAGATATATGGTCAGGCCGCGGCTCCCTGCTCCCTCCTCGACGATCACCTGCCGGGTGGTGACATCGTCGGTTTGGAACCAGCCCTCGATCGTCCGCCGGGTGTGGATCCCGAGGTTGATGAGTGACGAATCTGGGATCGCCAACAGGTCATCTGCTCCGTCAAAGGCGACCGCGCTGTCGGCGTCTGCGACAAGAGCCGGCTGACCCGGCGTCGGCGATCCTTCGTATGTGCCGTCCAGTGTGCCCACGGCGTCGATCGCAGTCGTGGCGCCAGGTTCACCGAGTCGCCAGAATGCAGCGGGGCTATCGGCGAGAACGGTGTCGCGATATTCAGTACCGACCGCTTGTGCCGGCGCAACGCCTCCGGGATCGACCACGAGCAGGCCGATGAGCAGTGTTACTGCCAGCGCGAGTCGTCCCTTTTGTCCAGCGATGTACATTTCCCGCCCTACTCTCCCATGGCGACGCCCCCAAGTTTACGCGAACACTGCTAAGTGTGGGTCGACCACGCAGTGTCATCAAATCGCTGGATCTCCAGGAGATGGCCGTCGGGATCGCGGTAGAAAGCCTGGTAGATGCCGTACTTGGGATGAGCCGCCGGCGGGCTCTCGCAGTTTCCGCCGGCCGCGGTGATCCTGTCGTGCCAGGCATCGACATCCTGACTCACGAGGGTGACGATCACTCCGGAGGACCCGGCTCGTTCCGGACGCAGACAAACCCCCAGAAACGCCCCTTCGGCGACTCGGTAGATACGACAGTCGCCCTGGTCGACAACCAGTTGCAGCCCGAGGATCTCGCCGTAGAAAGCCGCCGAACGGTCGAGGTCGGCAACCGGTAAGAATGTGATCTGGTCGTCAAAGTGCATGGTTGATACTTTCATGGTTGATAGGAGGCGATGTAGTCGGGAAGGGCGATTCCGGGCCGCAGCTGCGGATCGGGTATTGGCGTTCCGGCGACGAGAGACACCGGGATCACACCCGCCCATACCTCGACATCCATATCGGCCTCGTCGTCTTCGGGCATGTCGGAACTGATCTTTGCCGATGCCTGATCAATCGAAATCGCAATAATCAGCGTCTGGCGATCTTCGGTGTCAGAAGCGTGCCTGGCGTCGTCCCAGCGCCCGGGGATCACCTGCTCGGTGATCGCCCGCAAAGCGGCGTCACGTTCCTCAGGATCATCTACGGCCCGGGTCGTTCCATAGACCACAACCGAGCGGTAGTTCATCGATGAATTGAAGAGGGAGCGAGCGGCCACGACTCCGTCCACGATCGTCATCGTGACGCAAGCATCAACCCCCTTGCGCAGGTCCTTCAGATTGCCGGCGGCACTGGAACCATGGATGTAGAGACTGTCTCCGATCCTGCCGTGGATAGTGGGAATCACGACCGGGTAGCCATCGCGGATCAACCCGATATGGCAGATCATGGCACGGTCGATGATGTCCCAGACCGTCGCCCGGTCGTAGTCGTAGAGCTCCTGAAGCCGTTTCCCCTTGATGCGATCGTTCATGGTGCGGACGGTAGCTCGCCGCTCCCAGCGCGCAGAAAAGGAGGTTGGGGTTGAAGTAGCGGTACAGCTCTTGTGAAGTCCGTCACAAAAAGGGTATTTTGGCCCTATTGTGAGATGCATAGCTAGCCATACGCTGCATGAGCAGCCATAGAGATGTACGAAACGCAGATATAGTGGCACTACTCACCACAAGACAAGTCCAGGAGATCTTCAACGTCGATCGGTCGACCATCTATCGAATGGCCGAAGACGGGCGGATCCCCGCGGTGAAGGTCGGAAGGCAATGGCGCTTTCCCTCTGAACAGCTTGACGGTCTGCTCGGCGGCACTGCAATGCCCTCCCCCCTCCCTGTCGCGGTGCCGCCGGCAGACCGCCAAATCCCGCTGGAACTCGCCCTGCCTGCCGAAACTGCCCACGCCCTCGCCGATCTCGCCGCCGATCTATTCGGTGTTATGGCCGTCGTCACCGACATGGCAGGTAACGCCCTCACCCCGGTGGCCAACCCGTGTGGCTACTTCTCTGCCGTGTTTGAGGGCGTGTACACCGCCGACCGCTGCGCCGAAGGATGGCGCCGCCTCGGTGAAGAGATCGACCTGGAGCCGCGATTCCTGCCGAGCCACCTCGGGTTCCTGTGCGCCCGCAGCTTCATCCGGCTCGGTTCCTCACTGGTTGGCATGGTCATCGTCGGTGGCGTAGCCGCGGCGCAATGGCCCCCACCGAACGATGAGATACGCGTTGTGGCAACCGAGACGGGGGTGCCCGAAGAAGTGATTCAGGCCCACATCGATGAGGTCTACTGGATCGATACCGCCCATCAGGACTGGATCGTGCGCAACCTGTCGCGTGTGAGCGACCTCATTTCCCATCTCGCCGAGAGCCGAAGTCGCATGATGGGCAAGCTGGACAGAATTGCCGCACTTGCCGGTGCGGATGACCGATGACTGACATAACCAAGGAGATCAAGTGAAGCGACTGTTGATACTGGGCGCCGGCACGGCCGGCACGATGGTGGCCAACAAACTCCGCCCTCGCCTCGATGAGCGGGAGTGGAGCATCACCATCGTCGACCAGAACGAGACCCACTACTACCAACCCGGGTTCCTCTTCCTACCCTTCGGCGGCTACACCCGTGAAGAGCTGGAAAGGCCCAAGCGCAACTTCATGCCGGCGGGCGTCGACCTCGTCATGGGCGAAATCGATCTCATCGAGGCCGACGACAACCGGGTCAAACTGGCCGACGGTACCGTGCTCGAGTACGACTACCTCGTAATCGCCTCCGGCACATCGCCCCGGCCCGACGAGACGCCGGGTCTCGACGGCGCCGAGTGGTACAAGTCGGTCTTCGATTTCTATACGATCGACGGAGCCGAGGCTCTGGCTCGCAAACTCGAGACGTGGGAGGGCGGCCGGCTTGCTCTCAACGTCATCGAAATGCCGATCAAGTGTCCGGTGGCGCCGCTCGAGTTCCTGTTCCTCGCCGAGGCATTCTTCGCCGAGCGCGGAATGGCCGACGTGGTCGAACTGGTATACGTCACGCCGCTTCCGGACGCCTTCACGAAGCCGGTAGCAGCTCGCTACCTCGGCGACATGCTCAAGGACCGCAAGATTGCCCTCGAGACGGACTTCATGCTCGAGCAGGTCGACTCGGAGAACCACAAGCTCATCTCCTATGACGAGCGAGAGGTCGAATACGACCTTCTGGTCACCATCCCGGTGAACATGGGGGCCGACTTCGTACAGCGATCCGGCCTCGGTGACGAACTGAATCATGTTCCCGTTGACAAGCACAATTTCTTGTCAACGCAGTACGACAACATCTTCGCCCTCGGCGACGCCGCCGCGTTGCCGACATCGAAGGCCGGTTCCGTAGCCCACTTCGCCGTGGAGCTCTTCACGGAGAACTTCCTCGACTACATCGAGGGCCTGCCGATGCGTGAGCAGTTCGATGGCCACGCCAACTGCTTCATTGAGTCCGGCCGGGGTAAGGGCATGTTGATCGACTTCAACTACGACACCGAGCCGTTGCCGGGCAAGTACCCCCTCCCCGGAATCGGACCCTTCTCGCTCCTCACGGAGACGGAAGCCAATCACTGGGGCAAAGTGATGTTCAAGTGGATGTACTGGAACATCCTGCTCCCGGGTCGCCAGATGCCGCTGCCGGCCCTGATGTCGATGGCGGGCAAGATCCAAGAGGAAGTCGAATGACCCTGGCCGCTCCCCAGCAGACGGCGGACCTCGAGCGCAAGATCGATGCGCTCAGTGAGCAGGTCGCATTCCTCGCACAGGAAGCCAAGCTGAACCGGCAGCGCCGGCAGCGCTGGGAGGATCTGCAGAACGACGTGATGCCGATCGCCAGCGAGGCCATGGTCGTTGTAAGCGACGAACTGGACGCACTCGATGTCGACGTCTCCGACCTGGCGGCGCTGCTGCGCCGCCTGGTCAAGGTCGCCCCGGTGCTCGAGAGGGCTCTCGGCCAAGTTGAGATGTACTCCGAACTCGGCCAGGACATCATGCCGCTGGGCAGTGAAGCCTTCGAATTCGCCGTAGAGCGACTCTCCGACCTCGGGGAGAAGGGCTACTTCACGTTTGCGCAAGGAGCCATGGATGTGGCCGACCGTGTCGTCACGGGATTCACCGAGGACGACGTAACAGCGCTCGGCGACAACGTGGTTCTGATACTGCAGACGATCAAGGAGATGACCCAGCCCGAGATCATGGCTGCACTGCATCGAATGATCGAAGCGGTTCAGCTCCAGCAGACCCACATCGCACAGGAATCCACCGAACCTCCGAGTTTCTTCCAGATCCTCAAACAAATGCGCGATCCGGAAGTCCGCCGGGGTATAGCCCGGGGTCTCAACACTCTCCGGGCAGTCTCCGAGGTGGAGACAGCCCAAGTCAAGTCAACAAACAACACATCAGGAGGTAATAACTGATGCCAGTAGCAACGATTGCCGGAGCCGACGTCGCCATCGACGCCGAAGGCTTCATGACCGATTCCGAGCAGTGGAACGATGACATCGGCGTCTCCCTCGCCGAGCAGATCGGTGTGGAGCTCTCTGAGCGGCACTGGGAAGTGATCCGATTCGTCCGTGACGACTACAAGGCTCAGGGAGAAACCCCGACGTTGCGGCGCGTGTCGACCGTCGGCGGAGTGCCCACGAAGGAGCTCTTCCAGCTCTTCCCGAAGAAGCCCGCCAAGAAGATGTCGTACGTCTCAGGTGTTCCCAAGCCCAAGGGTTGCGTTTAGCGCCGAGCCCGGCCAGAAAGGACCGTAATGACAACTGCCAAAGAGGCCCCGGCTGTAGTGCCGGATTTTGGAGACGATGACGCCACCGATCGCAAGATCTGCTTCATCGCCTCGAAGGGCACCCTTGACATGGTGTACCCATCTTTGATCATGGCCAATGCCGCCCTCGGTGAAGGCGTAGAGACACACATCTTCTTCACCTTCTGGGGTATGGACATCATCACCAAGGAGCTCTCGGAAGACCTCCAGTTCACCTGGATGGGCAACACCGCGATGCACCCACCTGGCAAGAAGATGCACATGCCCCAACTCGTGGCGGGTTTCCCCGGCATGACCAAGGTCGCGACCAAGATGATGAAGAAGCAGATCGCCGACCTCGACGTACCGGAAGTACCTGAGATGGTGCAGATGATCTCCGACGCCGGCGGTCAGCTGTGGGCCTGCAAGATGTCGGCCGACATGATGGGCCTGGGAATGGACGACTTCGTCGATGGGGTCGTAGACATCATTTCGGCGACCGATTTCATCGAACTATCCGAGGGTGCCCAGGTAATCTTCACCTAGAAGATCAAACACGGCTGCACACGAGAGGCGGGGCCGTCGCGGTCTCGCCTCTCGCTATGTCTCAGAAAGACACACAGGTCTCAGAAGGACAAGGACAGAAGGACAGGACATGAGTCAGTACACATTCGGCCTCATCGTTGACGGCGACCTCGAAGAAGTCCGGGAGCGTGTGATCGCCGCGCTCGGGAACGAAGGGTTCGGTGTTCTCACCGAAATCGACGTCTCAGCCACGATGAAGGCCAAGCTCGACGAAGACGTCGCGCCATACCGCATCCTCGGTGCGTGCAACCCGCCCCTCGCGCACCAGGCGATTTCGACCGACCCGAGAATCGGGGCCCTCCTTCCCTGCAATGTTGTCGTCCGTCAGGTCGACGATGGGGTCGCGGTGGACTTCATGGATCCCTACGCCGTACTGACCCTTGTCGACCTGCCCGGAATCGAGGAGCTGGCGACGGAGGTGCGCGGGCGGCTGGAGAAGGTCAAGGCGGCGCTGGCGGTCACATAGCCAGCGGGGTTACCTCAACTTCGGTGTCCGACCGATCTGGGACTTTCGGAATCAACGGCAGCCTCAGGGTGAAGGATCCTTCGCTTCCATGGTGGCCGTACACCAGATCCCCGCCCATCAGCCTGGCCAACTCTCGCGACACCGTGAGACCCAGGCCAACCGAACCGGGAACCGCGAACGAGGTCAATTGGGTGCGGTACGCCTCGAAGATCCGATCTCGTTCATCAGTTGGAATGGATCAACTGCTGTAGCTCTCGCTGGCTATCGAGCCACCGGCCCTTCATCCAGATGATTAGCCAGGCCATGAAGATGTAGGTCGCGGCCGAACCGAAAGCCGTCTGGAACTGTGAAGCCGTGCCGGCCGCGGCCTCATGCAAGTAGCCGGCCATGGCTATGGCTGCGGCCGCGATGCCGACAAACGCGGCGACATGGCGACGAACAAATCCGGCCCCACCGACTCCCATGGCCAGCAGACCGAAGAGCCCGTCATGTGTGTGGTTGGATTCGTTCACAGCAACCATGAAGGCCACCGAGGCCATCCCAACCAACAGGTGAAATGCGACATTGGGTCGCTTGAGTTCCAGCATGGCCCAGCCGACCAGAGCAGTGATTGCCGGCCCGATAGACCGGGTCAGCATTGCGTCGTCGCCCCCCACCAGACCAATCAAGATCAGGCCCGCGGCAAAGGCCGAGGCGAGCCAAGTCGCCACGAACACGACCTTGTGGTCGAGCTCAGGCGTCTCATCTGCTGAGTGACACGAAGCCGGCATGAAGAGCCGCCTCAGGCCGTACCATCACGGGGATGGATTTCTCCCCGATCGAGCTCGTCGGCTATCTCGGCTCGTTCTTCATCATTGTCTCCATGACACGCACCTCGATTCTCCACCTGCGCCTCATCGGCCTCGCCGGGTCGGTGACATTCCTCGTCTACAGCGCGCTCATCGCCGCGTACCCGATCGCCGTGGTCAACGTCGTGATCATTGGGGTGCACCTCTTCTTCCTTCGCCAGTTGCTTTCAAAGAAGACGGAGTTCTTCAGCAGCCTCGAGCTCCACAAGAACTCGCAATACCTGGCCCGCTTCCTCGATTTCCATCGTGATGACATTGAAGCGTTCCAGCCCGGATTCGAGTTCGAGGCACGTGACGATCAGCTACGGGCCTTCATCCTCCGTGACATGGTGCCCGCGGGGGTCTTCATCGGCAGGACCTGCGGCGATGACTCGATAGAGGTAGAACTGGACTGGGTGGTGCCCCAATACCGCGACTTCAAGGTGTCCGAGTACCTCTATTCGGACCGGTCGGAGATCTTCTCGCACAAGACTCGGCGACGCATTTGGGCCCGGCCCGGCAGCGACGACCATGTGAGCTACTTCGAGGGTCTCGGGTTCCGGCCAACACGGGTGGAGGGCACCCCAGCACTGATGGCAGATCTCGACAGAGTCGTGAGTTGAGCGAGTCTCCACGGATATCGGACATTCGAACGGCTATTTTCCCCTGATGGGCACAAGAATCGAGGAGCTGGCAGCCATCCGCACGATCGAGCTGACCACGATCGGTCGTCACAGCGGATCGGAGGCTCGCATCGAAATCTGGTGGTTCTGTGTCGACGGCCGCTTCATCATCACGGGCACACCCGGAAAGCGCGACTGGTACGCCAATGTGTTGGCAAACCCCCGTGTGATCGTGCACACGCCGAATGCTGACGTCGCCGCGACAGCCGCACCCATATCCGATCCGGACTTTCGCAACCGGGTATTCACTCACCCCGACGTGGGTTGGTACCAGACGCAAGCAGAGCTGGAGCGCCTCGTCGCCACGTCTCCGATGATCGAAATCAGCCTGGGCTAGCCCTCAGCGCGGCGGATCTCGCCACAAATGGTGCAGATGTACTTGCCGGGGCCGGAACTCGGGGCCACTCGGTGATCCCATGTGTGCTGGTGTTCCTGCCCGCGGAGGCTCTCGTTGACCGGTACCCGATCGAGGCCGAGGAAGTCGTACTTGCGGGCCATGTCGAGCGCGCGGATCCACATCCGGTTCGGCTGGTCCTTGCCGGTCTCTTCGGGCTCATCCGACATCGGCTCGTCCGGAAGGGCCTCATCCGGTACCTCTTCTCGAGCCGTGCGCCTCAGAAGCGACTTCCTCTGCCGAAGGGGCTTCTCCGGCACCCCGAGGAGCTCCTGTGCCGGCAATTCGACTGGCTCCGGTGGTTCGACCGGTTCCGGATCCAGCAACTCGGCCGGCGCCGGTACCACGACTGACTCCTGCTCCGCGACAGGTTCCGGCGCCGGTTTGCTGAAGGCCGGGATGTTGATGCCCGGTGGCTCGGCAGCCGTGACGGTGTTGCCATCGACGATCGCCGCCGAGACGACGCCGACATCACCGATAGGAGTGGGGACGGCCTCCTGGCGAACGGTTGTCGCTTTCCTCGGGGCCGGACTCGACGAAGCATCGGCAGTCAACTCGGCGGCCACTCGTTCGGCTTGCTCCCTCTCTGCAGCCTTACGCTCCCGCCGCGACGGTTTTGATGGGCGCGGCTCTTCAGGGGTCCGCCGCGTCGCGCGCCGGTCCTGCGCCGGAGAAGATGAGTCCGCAACGACCACCGCAGGGGGCGCCGCCTCATCTTTCTTGGATTTTCGGCGGTTCCTGCGTCCACCGCCGGAGCCGCGACCTTTCACCAACGAACTGGCGGCGAATGCGGCCAGGTCATCGGGGGTGAATACCAGCTGATCGCCCTCGGCAACAAACTCAAAGGAAGTCGAGTCAATCGCCCGAATGCCGACGTCGGACACCGCCCAGTTCCCGAGTTCGACCCCATCGACCCGCATGGTGACTTCAGTGTCCCAAACGCTCAGCTTGACGCTGAGCGCGGCCGGGTCATCCGCGGTTCGGATCGAACCGGAAACGACCGTTACGGAGTCGCCGGTCGGTCTCGTCTCAGCACTTGGAGCCTTGGCGCCCCTGCGTGGCACAGCACCACTCCTTCTCGAGGAAATCAGCATGATTTCTTCGGCAGCTTCCGGGACAGACTCAAGCAATGTGGCGATATCAGATCGCCACACAGCGGTCCTGGAATCTCTCCGTAGCGCCACTAATCTCAGCGGCACCGGTGATCTGACAAGGGATGATTCCTCGTGGCCGAGCGGCACAAAACACCGATCGGGGAGATGTGGCTGGAGGACGGCATCTTGTGGCATCGGGTCGACACAGCCGACACGATCACCGAGGACGACGCTCGCGGCGTCGTATCAATCGTCCAACAGATCACGGGCGGGCAACCTATGCCGACCGTCGTGGACATCCGGTCGATCGGATTCGCCTCAAAGGAGGCGCGCCGGGGATTCGCCGGCTCACCTGACTCCTCGCACGAGATCGCGACCGCGCTCGTAGTCTCCAGTTCCTCTAGCCGAATCATGGCGAAGGCGTTCCTCAAGCTGGCGAAACCGGAACGTCCGATTGGCGTGTTCACCAATGCTGCCAAGGCTCGCGAGTGGGCTGAGCAATACCGCCTCGACTCTTGACGCGCTACGCGGTCGGCTTGATTGCCGCGATGCCGTTCAGTATCAGATCGAGGCCAAACTCGAACTCTTCGTCGTAGCTGCAGCACATCAGATGCTCTCCGATGGCTGCCAGGCTGGGAAATTGCCTGGCGAACTGGGCAATCATTCCTTCGATATCTTCTTCTCCGGGGGCACCGGGACTGCCGAAAACGGAGTTGATCTCCTGGAA
>Ga0316187_10004079_pt1 | contig 12652 bp, 11 predicted proteins | sample CroRivburrow1_MG_FD_204927 | JGI IMG/M metagenome (GOLD analysis project Ga0316187, IMG submission 204927) | Coastal sediment microbial communities from Maine, United States - Cross River worm burrow 1 | ecosystem: Environmental > Aquatic > Marine > Coastal > Sediment | place: USA: Maine...
AAATCACTGTCGACTATCTGACCCTGACAGACCGGGACCCTGCCGTCCCCTCCCCGTTCGTACAGATGTTCCGGCCTGATTGACAGGGCAATACGCTCTTCTGCCGCGGTTGCCCTGACCGCGAAAGTGGCGAGTGCGGTTTCGACCACTACGGTATCGCCCTCCCTCTTCGTCACCCTGCCCTCGAGGATATTGCTTTCCCCCATGAAGCTTGCGGTGAACCGCGTTGCCGGTCTCAGATAGATCCTCTCCGGCGGCCCGACATCCTCGATGGAGCCGTGATTCATCACCACGATGGTGTCGCCGATGGCCATGGCCTCTTCCTGATCGTGGGTCACGTGCACGAATGTCGTGCCCACCCTTTTCTGGATGGCCTTGAGTTCGCCCTGCATCTGCCGTCGGAGCTTCATGTCCAGGGCGCCGAGCGGTTCGTCCAGCAACAACACCCGGGGCTCGACCACCAGCGACCTGGCAAGCGCGATTCGCTGGCGTTGCCCACCCGAAAGCTGGTGGACCTTGAACTCTGCCGCATGACCGAGACCGACCAGATCGAGCATTTTCTCAACCCGATCCCGGCGTTCTTCGCCAGGGACCTTGCGCATCTTGAGACCGAAGCCCACGTTTGCGGCAACGTTCATGTGAGGAAACAGCGCATAGTCCTGAAACACCGTCGCGGTGGGCCGCTTTGCGGCGGGCAGAGCTGTCACGTCGCTGCCGAAAATGCGGACGCTGCCCGCTGAAGGTTTGAGGAAACCGCCAAGTATGTTCAACAGTGTGGTCTTACCTCCCCCGGACGGCCCGAGGAAGACCATGTAGGATCCGTCGGTGATGCTCAGATTGACCTCGGCGAGTGCCGTCACCGCGCCGAAACGCATACCAATGTTTGTAAATTCTACCGCCGGGTCTGTCATGCCTTCCGCCGTTTGAAGATCACCACTTCCATCAGCAGCACCATTACGAAAGAAATCAGAAACACGATGGAACCGATGGCGTTGGTCTTGGGGTTGAGCCCGCTCCGCAGCATGCTCCAGATCTCGACCGGCAGGGTGACATCGAATTTACTGACCATGAAGGCGATTATGAATTCATCCCACGAGAACGTAACCGACAGGAAAAAACAGGCGAATATGGCCGGCCACAACATCGGGACCGAGACCAGTATCATTACCTGCCCCTCGCTTGCGCCGAGATCCCGCGCGGCGCGCTCCGCGTTCCGCATGTGCTCACCCATCTGACTGAAGATGATCGCGAAACAGAGCGGCAGGTTGATCACCACGTGACCGATCGTGATGGTCAGGAGCGACTTCGGCACGCCCAGTTCGCTGAAGGTGACCAGGAGCCCCATCGCGATGATCAGGTAGCTTACCGTGAGCGGCGCGGTCAGCAGACCCTGGAGCAGGCGCGTGCCCGGCAGCGCGTAGCGCGCCAGCGAGAACGCCGCAAGGAAACCGAGGACCACCGAAACCGTGGACGAAACCAGCGCCACACCGATGGAATTGAACAGCGCTTCGATCAGCCGCCGGTCGCCGAGGACCGCCTGGTACCACTTGAGGGACGGCCCGTCGAAAGGAGGCACCGGCACCCGCGATTCCTGGAACGAAAACGTGATCAGCACCAGTACCGGCAGAAATATGAACCCGTACAGAAGCAGCGCGTAGGCTGCCGCGGCCAGGTTGCTCAATTTCGATGGCATGCGGACTAGCTAGACCCTTTCCAGTTTGAGCCAGCGGGCCGATGCGATATAGGCAAGGCTCACCACCACCATCAGGATCATGGCCAGTGACGACGCCATGGGAAAATCCGAGCGGCGGGAGATCTGCAGCATCATGGTCTGAGGCAGCAGCAGTTCACGGTTGCCGCCGAGGATCTGCGGCGTGATGTAGTCGCCAATGCACAGCACGAACGTCAGGAACGCGCCCACCATGATGCCCGGCAGTGTCAGCGGCAGGATGACATGGATGAAGGTGCGAACCGGGCCGGCGCCCAGGTCAGCCGCCGCCCTGCGGTAATTCGGAGGAAGCTGGGACAGGTTCGCATAGATCGTCAGCGTCAGGAGCATCACGAAGAAGTGGACGAAACCGACGACAGTTGCACCCCGGTTATTGGCAAACGATACGGGCTCCACGGTGAGGCCAACGTCCAGCAGAAAGTTGGAGATGATCCCGCCCTCTGACAACACCAGAAGCCAGCTGTAGGAGCGAACCACGTAGGAGGTCCAGAACGGCAGGATCGCCAGGATCAGGGCGGCCCGCTGCCAGCGCCGGGGCACTCTTTCCGCCAGGATCCAGGCCAGGGGGTAAGCCAGCACCACGCTGATCACCGTGACCGTAAGCGTCACCTCTATCGAGTTGACCAGCGAACCAACGAAGTAGCTTTTCTCGAAGAACTTGTCGTAATTTACGAAGGAGACCGAGCGTATGAGCTTCATGCCCGAACGCTCCCACAGGCTGTAGACCGCCATGATGACCAGCGGCACGATAAAAAATGCCAGCGTCCAGAGCAGTGCCGGGGCGAGCAGCGCCCAGCCCCGGCCCTTCGAGTCAGTCTCTCCCACGGGTGAATTCCCTACTGCATTTCAGGTAACAGAATGAAGGAATGTTCACTTTGGCCATCCACCGCCCGGACTCCCCAAGCAGTCTTTGCGAGCGCGGCGAAGCAATCCAGGATTTTCAATCGGTGGAACAAAACTGGATTGCCGCGTCGCTTCGCTCCTCGCAATGACGGCATTTGATGTTGAATCTTCCTGCTGGAGGCTGCCAGCCTTTCCGGAAGTCCGTGTCAGTGCTGCAGGAACTCCGTCCACACGTCCAGCATCTGGGCGTCCAGGTCAGCATCCGGAATAAAATACCGGTGAGATTTCTTCAGGAATTCCGGCTGTTCGTCCCACCGGAGCGCCTGCTTCTGCTCGGCAGTGAGGGCGCCGCCCGCCTTCATGTTGGCCGGCATGCCCCAGAAGCAGGAGGATGTCGCCAGCCGCGCCTGCCCCTCCGGGCTCATGATGTATTTGATGAACTCGAGCGCAAGCTCCTTGCGATTGGAATCCTCGAAAATCGCCAGCGACTGGCTCCACAGGATACCGCCCTGGTCCGGAAGCACCCAGTCCAGATCCGGGTTTTCGCTCTGCATGACCGCAACCGCCCACTCGCCGCCGCCGATCAGGATGTCGGCCTCACCTGTCGCCAGCGCTGTGGTCGACGATACGACCTCACCGACCATGACCGAGTTGTCCTTGAGTTTGAACAGGGACTCCTTCATGGCGGGCAGCATCTCGGCCGTGATGTCCGACGGCTTCATTCCCATCTTCAGTGCGACCAGATCCATGAGCGGGATGTAATAGTCGTATACCGCGATCCGTCCCTTGTACTTGTCCGACCACAGGGTGTTGAGATCGCGCATGTCGGCCGGGTCGACCTTGCTCTTGTTGTAGCTGACGACGTTGTAGCCAAACTTCTCCATGATCGCGTAGGTCTTGCCATCGCGCATCGTCACGTCCTGCATCTGCACCTGCTCGAAAATGTCGTCGATCGGGAGCTGGTCCACAGGCAGCTCGGCGAGCAGTCCGGCTTCCGCAACGCGCGGCACATCGACGCCGTCGAGCACGAAGACGTCCCAGTCCCCCGGCTGTGACTGTTCCACGATGGCCAGCGCGGTTCCGGTTCCCTCGTACTCCTTCAGGTTGACCCGAACGTTGTGCATTTTCTCGAACGGTTCGATCAGCGCCGGGTCGGTGTGGTCGCACCACACCAATGCGTTCAGTTCGTCTGCAGCTCGGGCGCCGGTTGAAAACAGGCAGGCCGCTGTTGCCGACGCGGCAAGAACGGTGCTGAATATTCTGGCACTTCTGGATTTCGACATGCTGTGGCTCCTCCGGTGACTCTGATTTTTTGGAACGAAACTGCGAATATACGCCATAACGATGCGTACCGGCACCGGTGGTTCAGACCGGGATCACCGCAGTGGCCTCGATCTCCACCCGCGCCCGGTCCTCGATCAACGCAGCCACCTGCACCATCGCCATGGCGGGGTAATGTCTGCCGATGATGTTGCGGTAGGCATCCCCCACGCCCTTGAGACTGGCCAGGTACTCCCGCTTGTCGGTGATGTACCAGGTCATGCGAACAATGTGCTCCGGCCGTCCCCCCGCCTCTTCCAGCACCCTGACGACATTGCTCAGCGCCTGCCCGACCTGGTCGGCGAAATCGTCGCTCTCGAATTCACCCTGTCCATTCCAGCCGATCTGGCCTCCGATGTACACCTGGCGGCCCTGCGCAGCGATCCCGTTTGAATAGCCGACGGGCTTGACCCATTCGTCCGGTTGAAGCACTTCGTGCATTGGTCGATCCTCCTTAATTAAATTCCGTCAGTTGCTGCTGTCTTCTCTCAACCGGAATCTTTGCAGCTTGCCGGTTGCCGTCTTGGGGATGCTGTCCGCGAAGATGATGGACCTGGGATATTTGTAGGGCGCGATCGTTTTCTTGACGTGATCCTGGAGCCTGGTGATACAGGCATCGTCAGCCACCACACCGGCCTGCAAAACCACGTGGGCCTGGACGATCTGCCCGCGCTGATCGTCATCGACACCGATGACCGCGCATTCGAGGACGTCCTCGTGGGCCAGCAGCGCTGCTTCCACGTCCGGGCCCGCGATGTTGTAGCCGGCTGAGATGATCATGTCGTCCGACCTCGCGGCAAAGTGGAAATGTCCGGATTCGTCCATAGAGAACGAATCACCGGTAAGGTTCCAGCCGTCCCGGACATAGCGAAGCTGGCGTTCGTCGTCCAGGTACCGGCAACCGGTCGGACCCCGCACCGCGAGGCTGCCCACTTCCCCGATGGCGACCTCGTTCATGTCGTCGTCCACGATTTTTGCCTCGTACCCTTGAACAACCGTGCCGGTCGAACCGGGTTTTGCGTCATCCATGGTGTTGCTGATGAAGATGTGCAGCATTTCGGTGGCACCGATTCCGTCCAGGATGGGGACGCCGGTCTTTGTGGTCCAGTCCTTGAATATCGGCGGGGGCAGTGTTTCCCCGGCCGAGACCACCAGCCTCAGGCTGGAAAGGTCGGCGCCCTCATCCATCGCCTGCAGCATGACCCGGTAAGCGGTCGGCGCCGTGAAACAAAGTGACGCCCGGTACTGCTCGATGATCTTGATCAGGTTCCTCGGGGATGCGTCTTCCAGCAGTACCGCGGTGGCGCCGAAACGAAGCGGAAAAATCGCCAGCCCGCCCAGTCCGAAGGTAAAGGCCAGCGGTGGCGAACCGACGAACACGTCCCCGGGCTCCACACCCAGCACCTGGCTTGCGTAGCCATCGGCAACGATCAGCAGATCCCGGTGGAAGTGCATGGTGGCCTTGGGCTCCCCAGTGGTCCCGGAAGTAAATCCCAGCAGTGCGACATCGTCACGGCCGGTGTCGACCACATCGAAGATCACCGGCTTGTTCATCGCTTTCTGGTCCAGCTCGGCGTTGTGGTTCACCGTGCCGTCGAAATAGACGATCCGTTCCAGATGTGAACTCCGGGATTTACACGCTTCGAGTTCTTCTCCCAGCCGGCTGTCACAGAGGGCCAGTCCGACCTCGGCCTTGTCGACGATCTTGTTCAGCTCAGCGGCACGCAGCATGGGCATGGTATTGATCACCACGGCGCCGACCTTGGTTGCGCCCAGCCAGGCGGCCACCATGGCGGGGTTGTTCGCGGAGCGGATCAAAACGCGGTTGCCGGGTACGACACCGTAGTCCTCTACCAGTGTACGCGCGATCCGGTTCGACCAGTCGGTCAGTTCCTTGTAGGTCCTCTGGCGACCGTTGCCGACGAGTGCGACGTGATCTCCGAAACCTTTTTGGACCATCCGGTCGGTCAGTTCCCGGGCGGCATTGATGTACTCCGGGTACTGGAATTCCGGCCGGTCGAGGATCAGGTCCGGCCACTGATCGACCGGCGGGAGGTGATCCCTTGAAAATGTGTCCTGGTGGCAACTGGGCCCAAGTGTGGTCATATCCCCTCCTTGAAGCGCTCTATGGATTGTCGGGAAATGATGATCTTCTGGATGTCGGTGGCGCCTTCGTAAATCCGAAGTGCCCTGATCTCACGGTACAACGACTCGACGACCGATCCTTTCCTGACCCCGTCTCCACCGTGGAGCTGGACCGCGGCGTCGATCACCTTTTGTGCTTCTTCTGTGGCGTACAGCTTGGCCATGGCTGCCTCGCGCGCGACCTGTGCGGCACCGGTGTCCTTCGTCCACGCCGCCCGGTAGATCAGCAGCGCCGCGGCGTCTATACGGACGGCCATGTCGGCCAGGTGGCCCTGCACCATCTGCAGGTCGAGCATGGGCCCGCCAAACAGCTCGCGGTCGAGTACGCGGCGCAGGGTTTCATCGTACGCCCGCCGGGCGAATCCCAGCGCAGCCGCGCCCACGGTCGAACGAAACACGTCGAGCACCGACATGGCAATCCTGAAACCCTGTCCGGGCGACCCGATCATGGCCGCTTGAGACAACTCGATGTCGTTGAAGCGGATGCGCGCCAGCGGGTGAGGCGAAACGGTTTCGAGCCGTTCAACGATCTCGAGGCCCTGGATATCGCCCGGGACCAGGAACGCGGACAGCCCCTTCGCCCCCGTCCCGCCCCCGGTGCGGGCAAACACCACGTACAGATCCGCGATGCCGCCGTTGGATATCCACGTCTTCTCGCCGGTAAGAATGTAGTTCCCGCCGCGCCGGGTCGCCGCCGTTTCAATATTGGCCACATCCGAACCAGAACGCTGTTCGGACAATGCGAACGCGGTGATCAGTTTACCCGCCCGCGTGTGGCGCAGCATCGCCTGCTGGGGTTCGCTGCCGAACAGTGACAGGGCACCGGAGCCCAGCCCCTGCATGGCGAACGCAAAGTCCGCGAGCGCGTCGTGGTAGGCCAGCGTCTCCCTTATCAGGCAAAGTGTCCGGACGTCCATCGGGATGTCGGGCGCGTCCGGGTCGACCGCTGCGTGATTCAGCCACCCGGCCTCACCGAGCCTTGCGACCAGCAGCCGGCACACGCCGTCTACGTCGCTGTGATCGAGGTTACCGAGGTCCGTGCTACACCACTGCCTGAGCCCCGCTTCCAGTTCGCGGTGGGCGGCCTCGAAGAACGGCCAGTCCAGGTAGCTCCGGTCGGCCATCAATCGCCTTCGAACTGCGGCCTGGACTTGCCCGCGAATGCTGCGTACGCACGCTCGAAGTCCCGCGTCTGCATGCAGATGGCCTGGGCCTGGGCTTCCGCCTCGATTGCCTGGTCGATGGTCATCGACCATTCCTGGTTGAGCTGGGTCTTGGTCATCATGTGCGCAAACGTCGGGCCACCGGCAAGCCTGGCCGCAAACGAGATGGCCTCGCCGACAAGCTGGTCCGCTCCGATCATTCGGTTGTAGAAACCCCATCGTTCCCCCTCTTCGGCAGAGAACGAACGTCCCGTATAGAGCAGTTCCGCGGCCCGGCCCTGCCCGATGATCCTGGGCAGGATAGCGCAGGCGCCCATGTCGCACCCCGCAAGCCCTACCCGGGTAAACAGGAACGCCGTCTTCGCCTCCGGCGTTGCAAACCGGATATCCGAAGCCATTGCAATAATGGCGCCGGCACCGACACAAACGCCGTCCACCGCGGAGACGACCGGCTTGCCACAGCCGAGCATCGATTTCACCAGATCGCCGGTCATCCGCGTAAAGGCAAGCAATCCTTTCATGTCCATCTCGGTCAGCGGTTTGATAATGTCGTGCACATCTCCGCCGGAGCAGAAGTTGCCCTCGTTCGGGACGATCACGACCGCCTTGACCGCATCGTCTCCGCGTATCGCTTGAAAGGTACGGGTCAGCTCGGCGTAACTTCCGAAGGTCAGCGGGTTTTTCCGGTCGGCGCCCTTGAGGGATATCACCCCGACCGGACCCTCGTCCCGCCAGTTGAAGTGTTCAGGTGTGTACTCGTTCATGATGACCTGCTATTCGGTTTGTATTCTGACTTTTCCGAGCGCGCCGATCAGCCCCTCGACCTCGACCGGATCCAGACTGCCAAGCAATTCGTTGACCCACTCCTCGTGCTTCTTTGCCATGCGGTCGAACCGCCGCCGCCCCTTGCTGGTGAGCCGGACAGAGCTCGTCCGGCGGTCGCCGCCGCGCATCGACCTGATGACGAGGCCGTCGTCAACCAGGCGGTCAACGATCCCGGTAATATTTCCGTTGGACACGACCAGCGCCGTGGAGACCTCGGTCATGATCATCCCGCCCTCGGACCTGTGCAGCGCCGCCATAACGTCGAACTGGGACAGCGTCATGGAAAAGTGCTCTCTCAAACACGACCTGAGAGCCGATTCGACATGGCGCGTGCTGCGCAGCAATCCGAGCCACAGCCGGAGCCTGTCCTTGCGCGGGTCCGTCGGTTGCGGCTCAATTGTTCTGGCGCCACCCTTCACTACACTTCCCCGCCGGACACTCCGATTGCCTGACCGGTGACCGACGCCGAGACATCCTGACAGAGCCACTCGACTGTCGCGGCGACTTCTTCCGGCTTGATAAACCGCCCCATGGGATTGCCGGACAACAACGCCTTGCCCGCGTCATCGGGTGGCATGCCGGTAACCCGGGTAATGTTCCCTATCGACTGTTCCAGCATCGGTGTTTCCGTATATCCCGGACAAACGGCATTTACCGTAATGCCCCTGCGCGCGGTCTCGACCGCAAGCGCCCGCGTCAGGCCGATGACGCCGTGTTTGGCGGCGCAGTACGCTGACACGTAGGGATATCCCCTGAGCCCCGCGATGGACGAAATGAACACGATCCTGCCCCAGCCACTGCCACGCATCGCTTTTATCCCCTCGCGCGCAACCAGGTATGCGGCCGTCAGATTGACGCCAATCAGGCGGTTCCACAGGTCCAGGTCCGTTTTTTCGATTGGCGCGCTTTCGGCAGCGCCCGCGTTGGCAATCACGATATCCGGCGGAGTGATGTCCCGGAACAACTCGACCACCGCATCCTCATCGGTCACATCGACCTGCCGACAGGTGCAGTTCGGCACGACGCCGGCTACTCGTTCGAGTTCCGCTTTGCGGCGACCACAGATAATGATCTTCGCGCCGGCCGACGCGAGCCTTTCGGCGATGGCGGCTCCGATTCCACTGCCGCCGCCGGTGATCAGTGCGGTCCTGCCCTTCAGCCCGGTTGTCATACCGATGCTCCAACGGTCTCGGCGCGTTCCGCCAGGCGATAGAGCTGATCCCTGCCGGCGAGATAAGGCAGGGGCCACGCGATGTCACTGTAGCCCAACTCCGCGGCCCGGTGCAGGGTCCAGTACGGATCGGACAAGTGCGGCCGCGCGAGGCAACACAGATCAGCGCGCCCGGCCATCAGGATGGAATTGACATGATCCGCCTCATAGATATTTCCGACTGCCATGGTGGCCATCCCTGACTCGTTGCGGATCCTGTCTGAAAACGGGGTCTGAAACATGCGGCCATACACCGGCTCGGCCCGGGTGGAGGTCTGTCCCGCCGACACGTCGCAGATGTCGACACCCGCCGCCTTCAGCATGCGCGCGATCTCCACCGCGTCGGATGGGGAGATGCCGTCTTCACCCACCCAGTCGTTGGCCGAGATACGAACGGAGATGGGCTTGCTGTCAGGCCACACCGCACGTACGGCGCGGAAGACCTCCAGCGGGAAACGCATGCGGTTTTCGAGCGTCCCGCCGTACTCGTCGCTGCGCCGGTTGGTGAGGGGCGTGATAAAGCTGGACATCAGGTAACCGTGGGCATAGTGGAGTTCCAGCATGTCGAATCCGCACGTCGCCGCCATTTCAGCCGCGGCGACATACTGGTTCCGGACGAGTTCGAAATCCGCACCGGCCATCTCTTTCGGCATCTGGTTCGCGTCCGACCAGCGCACCGCGGAGGGCGCCAGCAGCGGCCAGTTGCCCGAGTCAAGCGGCGCGTCCATTGTTTCCCATCCCAACTGCGTCGAGCCCTTGGGCCCGGAATGACCGAGCTGCAATCCTATCCTCGCGGTTGTCTCCCGGTGCACGAAGTCGACGATGCGTTTCCACGGCATAACGTGCTCTTCCCTGTACATACCGGTGCATCCCGGTGAGATCCTCCCCTCCGCTGACACGCAGGTCATCTCCGTGATCACCAGTCCCGCTCCGCCCTTGGCACGCTCGCCGAGATGGACCAGGTGCCAGTCCGTCGGCGTACCGTCCTCGGCACGGTACTGCGCCATCGGGGAGACCACGACCCGGTTTTCCAGCACCATGTCGCGCAGTCTGAAAGGGGCGAACATGGGCGGCCTGGCCGCGGACGAGATTTCCCCGTTCTGTTTCAGGAACCACTTTTCAGCTCCTTCCAGCCAGTTCCTGTCCCGGGCCCTCAGGTTCTCGTGGCTGATACGCTGCGACCTCGTCAGCAGGGAGTAGTTGAACTGGACCGGGTCCAGGTCGAGATAGCGCTCCACATCCTCGAACCACTCCATGGAGTTGCGCGCAGCCGACTGTAACCGCAGCACTTCCAGGCGACGCTCTTCTTCGTAGCGGCTGAACGCGGTCTCGATATCTTTATACGTGTGCAGGCAGTGCGCCAGAGATATCGCGCTCTCCATGGCGAGCTTGCTGCCGGACCCAATGGAAAAGTGTGCCGTTGCTGCGGCATCGCCGATCAGCACGACGTTACGGTGGGACCACTTTTCACACAGCACACGCGGAAAGTTCAGCCAGGCGGAGCCCCTCAGGTGCTTCGCATTGGACATGAGTTCGTGGCCGTCGAGATATGCCGAAAAAATTCTCTCGCAGGCCCGCAGGGACTGCTGTTGATCCATGCTGCCGAAGCCGAAATTGTCGTACGTCTCCTCGCTGCACTCGACGATAAAGGTCGCGGTGTCCTTGTCGAACTGGTAGGCGTGCGCCCAGATCCAGCCGTGCTCCGTGGGCTCGAAGATGAAAGTGAACGCGTCGTCGAATTTCTGCCGGGTCCCCATCCACACGAACTTGTTCCTGCGGATGTCGATGTTGGGTTTGAACACCTCGCCAAACTCGCTCCTCGTCTTCGAATTCAACCCGTCGGCGGCGACAATGATGTGGTAGTCCGACAGCTCCGACACGCTGTCGATCTCCTGCTGGAAACGGAGCTCGATGCCAAGCCCCGCAGCCCGCCGCTGCAGTATGTCGAGGAGCGTCATGCGGCCGATGCCGCAGAAACCGTGTCCGGTGGAGACGGTTCTCTCCCCCTTGTAGTAGACGGCGATATCGTCCCAGTACGCGAACTCCCGCCCTATCTCTTCGGCACTCACCGGGTCGTTTACGGCAAGGTTGTCAAGCGTCTCGTCCGACAGGACCACACCCCAACCGAAGGTATCATCCGGCTTGTTGCGCTCCATGACCACGATGTCGTGCTCGGGGTTCAGCAGCTTCATGCTGATGGCGAAATATAGTCCCGCGGGTCCGCCTCCCAGACAGGCAATCTTCATCTGTTGCTCCGGCCGGTGTGATGATTGGGCAGCATAGTGAAATCAGCATTTTATTTCAAGTTTAAAATATTTATAATTAAAACATATTGACCCTTTCATTCGAACCACCCGGGGACCCGCAAATGTTTACCGAGACGAACACACGAGGACCGGTGGAGATCATCACGATCAACCGCCCGAAGCAGTACAACGCGTTGAACACCGCGACTCTCGATGAGATCGCGAGCCACCTGGGCAGAGTCGACGAAGACGACGATCTTGCCTGCGCCATCATCACCGGCACGGGAGAGCACTTTGCGGCCGGCGCCGACATCACGGAACTGAAAGATAAAAATGCCTACTCCGGCCTCTACGATCCGCGCATGGCGTCCTGGGCAGCCGTGCGTTCATTTCACAAACCCCTGATCACGGCGGTGGAAGGATATTGCCTCGGCGGCGGGTGTGAGCTCGCCATGATGGGCGACGTCCTGGTCGCCGGCGAAGGTGCGACATTCGGTCAGCCGGAAATCAAACTCGGCATCATCCCCGGCGCCGGTGGTACCCAGAGGCTGACCGCTGCCATAGGCAAGGCCCGGGCGATGAAGATGATCCTTACCGGCGACACGATGGGCGCAAAAGAGGCGTTCGAATCCGGGCTGGCCAGCGATCTGACCGAAAAAGGCCAGGCCCTGGAGCGGTCACTCGAGATCGCAGCGACCATCGCCCGACGCCCCAGAGCGGCGGTGAGGCTGGCAAAGGAAGCCGTACTCAAGGCGGCCGAACACGCGGTAACGAGCGGACTGCAGCAGGAAAGACGGTCCTTCGAACTGTTGCTCTCGACAAAGGACAAGGAAGAAGGCATCGCCGCGTTCCTTGAGAAACGCAAGCCGGTGTTCACCGGGGGTTAAGGGTTATGGGTATTCCCCCTCATCCCAACCTTCTCCCCGGCGGGGAGAAGGGGCAAGACCGGTTTGTAGTGAACCCCTCATCCCAACCTTCTCCCCGGCGGGGAGAAGGGGCAAGACACTTTTACGACACCCTCGGACGGGGAGAGGGGGTAAGACCGGTTTGCAGTGAACCCCTCTCCCGTCGGGAGAGGGGCAGGGGTGAGGGCTTGGTCGAGAATTACTCCGCGTAACCCGGGTTCTCCCGGTCCAGCACCCGCTTCATCGCCTCGAAAAACAACCGGTCG
>Ga0316187_10004080_pt1 | contig 12650 bp, 12 predicted proteins | sample CroRivburrow1_MG_FD_204927 | JGI IMG/M metagenome (GOLD analysis project Ga0316187, IMG submission 204927) | Coastal sediment microbial communities from Maine, United States - Cross River worm burrow 1 | ecosystem: Environmental > Aquatic > Marine > Coastal > Sediment | place: USA: Maine...
ATCAGCCTGCACCGCGGCCTGGGGCAGAAACAGACCCTCCAGCAGTTGCGTGTCCTGCAATATCACCTGCACATACTGCCCGGGCAGCAGCTGAGAATGGGGGTTTGGAATCAGGGCACGCGCCTCCAGGGTGCCGGTGGTGCGGTCGATGCGGTTGGCAAAATAGTCGATCCTGCCTACCTCCGGGAACTGGATGCCGTTGGTCAGTTGCAGGGTGACTTCGAGGCGGCGCACGAAATCGGCCTCCAGTTCCCTGCCAAAACCCCGCCCCACGGCTGCGACGTAGGTCGCCTCACTGATCTGGAACAGCGCTTCGATGGGGTCGTCGCTAACCAGCGTAGTGAGATAGCCTGTATTTGGCCCCACCAGGTCACCAACACTGGCGGTGCTGCGCCCTATGCGACCCGTAATCGGGGCGTGGATAGTAGTGAAACCCAGGTTGACCTCGGCACTGGTAACCTGGGCCTTGGCGGATTCAATGCGGGCGTCGGCATCCAGTTTCCTGGCGATCAGGTCGTCCATCTCCGCTTCGGAGATGGCGCCCTTGGGCAGCAGGTCCTTGCCGCGCTTGTAGTTGCGCATGGCATTGGCCTGGTTCGCGACAGCCGCCGCAAGATCGGCCCTGGCCCGGGCCAGGGCCGCCTCATACTCCGAGGCATCAATGGTATACAGCACGTCTCCGGCCTGCACCACTTCGCCCTCGGCAAACTCCCTCGAAAGCAGGTAGCCGGTAATCCTGGCCTCGATAGTCACATCGTCCTGGGCTTGCAGGCGCCCCACATACTGGGACCTGGGCTGGTAGGGCTCCAGCACCACCTCATCAACCACCACCTCCACAGTGCGCTGGGGCGGCACCTCTTCGGCACAGCCCACCACCGCCAGCAGCAACAAGGTGAGCGTCGCGAAGAACAGGGATCTATTCACGGCAAGGTCTCCGGATAACATCAACGCACTGTAGCAGAGTGCTTATGGCGCGTCCTGAACAAAAAAAGCCGCAACGCGACAGCGCTGCGGCTTCTCGATCTACTGCCGGGATCGCTACTGGCTGCCGGCGACCATGTAATCAACCGCCGCGTGGATTTCTTCATCGGAACACTGCATGCAGCCGCCCTTGGCGATCATCCCGGTACCCGGGACACCGTTGACACCACTGGCATAAAGGACGTCGTTACCCTTGGCTATACGATCGGCCCAGGCAGTGGCATCACCGAGCATGGGTGCGCCACCGGCACCAGTGGTGTGGCAGGCCATACAGGCGCTATTGTAGACATCTTCTCCCGAACGGGGGCCGCTACTGGCGGCTACTGCGGCGCCACCGCAGCTGTTATCGCCCTGCATACAAACCTCGCCCACCGGGGCTATACGCGCTTCAATATCCGCCCGCTGGCTATCACTGAGGGCGAGGGCGCTGGAGGCCAGCAGGATGGCGACAATACTGCAAAAGATACGTGACATTAGACTTAATTCCTCTTCTGGTCCGGCGCGCATTATAGCCAGTTATGGCGTGAGGGAAAACTGAGGATTCGGGGCATTTCTACCGCCGATCCGGCCACAACTGGCGCAATAAGGAATAAATGCCTAATATTGGCGACCCCAATGGGAAATTTCCCTCACTATCAAGGACCCGGCCCATAATGAAACTGTATACCTATGACCCAGCCCCCAACCCCAGGCGCCTGAATTTGTTCATGCAGCACAAGGGCATAGAGATTGAGACCCAGCAAATCGACATCATGGCGGGAGAGCAGTTGGGGGACGACTTTCGCGCCATCAACCCCGAGTGCACCTTGCCGACCCTGGTGCTCGACGACGGCTCCATACTGACCGAGGTGATCGGTATTTGCACCTACCTGGAAGAGCTGTACCCGGACAAGCCACTGCTGGGCTCCACGCCAGCGGAAAAAGCCCGGGTTATCAGCTGGGACCACAAGCTGTTCGTCGGGTTGATGATGTCCATCGCCAGCATGTTGCGCAACAAAAGCGAGGCCTTTCGCGACCGGGCACTGCCGGGTGCACTGGACGTACCGCAGATACCCGAGTTGGTCGATCGCGGCCAGCTCATGCTGCAGGATATCCTGCCCAAACTGGACGCGCACCTGGGCGAAAATACCTGGATGGCCGGCGACAACATGACTTTCGCCGATATCGATTTGATGGTATCCGTGGGCTTCATGGCCTGGGTAAAACAGTCCGTTCCGGAGGACTGCGCCAATCTCAAGGATTGGTACGAACGCGTCACCACGCAGCTGGGCTAGAAATACCAGGCCAACTGCACAAACAGGGACGGCCCGACCTCCAGGGTCAGGTCGTCCACCTCGGTCTCCAGTCCACCGTATTCCGTACCCGCTGACCCCAGGGGAACGGCCAGGGACCCCAGCACTTGCCAGTTCTGCGCCATGTCCCACTGCAATACCAACTGCGCCAGCGCAGAGCTGTCTCCCATATTGAAAAACAGGTTGGGTGTCAGTGTCAGCAGAGGAGTCAGCTCCACGGGCAGTGAACCCGCCAGGTAATGCCGCCCGATAGTAAACAGCTCGCCGCGCGCGAGGCGCTCCAGCAGATCCCGATTTTCACGGAAATTTTCCCGGGTGTAGTCCGATTCCCGCAGACCGAAGCCATTATAAAAATACTCCGCCACGCCGCTCACGTTGTGCCCGGCCCATACCCAGGAGTAGGACCAGTTGACCACCAGGCTGGTCTCCCAGCCATCGCGGGCATCGGTGAAGGTGGCATCGCCGCGCAGCACCGCCTCCCCCAGGTTCACCACGCCACCGGCCCCGAGGATCAACTGGTCATAGTGTTCCGCCACCAGCAGGTCAACTTCCCGGGTCAGGCCAAAACCATGGAACTTCAGTGCATTGGAGCTGACCTTGCTGCTCACGTCGCCATCCTCGTCCCGGCGCTGCACCGAGACAAACTGCCAGTCGCTGCCATTGTCCAGCAGGTACTGGCCGTAAAGCATGTCATCCCCAAGCTTGTATTCGGTATCCACAGCCGCGGGGTCGAAGGGATTGAAAAAATCCATCGGGGAATAGATGAGGCCGTTACCCCAGGTAACTGCCTGGCGCCCGAAGCGCAACACGGTGCTGTCCCCGCGAAAATCAATATGCAGCCGGTCCAGGCGCTGCACCAGTTCACGCGAATCGCTGTCACTGATCTGGTCGGTAAGGTCCCACCAGCGCCGCTCATCATCGGGCAGCCGCGGCGGCAACGGCAGCAGGCCGGACGACTGCTGCGATAGATCCTGGCTGTCGCCCGACTGCCCCAGCAACTGGTAGTGGGCATTGAACCCCAAACGCCCCTGCTCAGCAGCAAATTTCAGGCGCAGGCCCGCACCCTCGCTATCTTCCCACTGCCCGAACGCTTCCCGAAAAATACTGTCATCCGGGTAGTAGCTTGCCAGCGCGCGCAACTTGGTATGCCCACCCTCCAGCCAGGGTAATCCGCCAGCGTGTACCTGCGCGCAAAGCAGCAACAGGACAGGAATGAAAACCGGGGGCCGCAATTACACCTCCATTGTGTGGGGTTCCTGCTGCTCATCGGCCACGATCAGGCCATCGCGCATGCTCACCAGGCGCCGGGCATAGCCCATCACCCTGACATCGTGAGTGGCGATCACGAATGTAATGCCCCGCTCCCGGTTCAGGGTGACGAACAGGTCCATCAACCGGGCGGCGGCACGGGTGTCCAGATTGGCGGTGGGCTCGTCCGCCAGTACCAGTGCGGGTTGATTAGCAATGGCTCGGGCCACCGCGACCCGCTGTTGCTGCCCGCCGGACATGTCGCCCGGCAGGCGTGTCTCCAGACCGGTAAGTCCCACCTCCGCCAGAACCTGCTGTGCCCGGCTGTGGCGCTCTGCGGCGGGGAGTCCCTGCACCTGCATCACGAACTCAACATTCTCTTGTGCAGACAACACCGGAATCAGGTTATAGGCCTGGAATACAAAACCAATGCTGCGCAGGCGCATATCCGCCAGTTCACCCTTGGACATGCGCTCCAGGCGGTATGCTCCCACCGTGATCTCGCCCTCATCCGGGGTATCCAGCCCACCCATGGCGTTGAGCAAGGTGGTCTTGCCCGATCCCGAGGGGCCGGACAGACAGACAAAGGAGGCCTCCTTGATATCCAGGTTTACATGGTCCAGGCCAATGATAACTTCCTCGCCCTGGCGGAAAGTCTTGCACAGGTTGCGACAGGATATGGCGCTCATTCCGGCATCACCTCATCAATTTGTGTTCAGGGCCCTGATCGGGTCCAGTTGTGCCGCGCGCCAGGCCGGCAGCAGGCTGGCCAGCAAACCCAGCACGATTACCACCGCGGTAGACATGGCCATATCCTGCAAGGCCAGTACCGGATAGAGGGTCGTGCCCATACCCATCATTTCCATGCCCTGGGCCACACCGGAGATATCGATTCCGTCCTCCAGGGATTTGATGCTGACCAGTGCCAGCAGGTTGCCCAGCAACAGCCCCAGTACCAGCAGGTAGAGGCTCTCCAGCAACAGCTGGCCAAGGATCATTACCGGCGGCATACCCAGCGCCTGCATCAGGCCGATTTCACGCACCCGTTCAAAAACTGCCATGGCCAGGGTATTGACCAGGCCAAAGGACAGCACCAGAAACACCACCACCATAAAAATCAGCGCAAAACCGTCCTGCACTGATAAATAACTGGCGAGAAAGGTATCCAGTTCCGTCCAGGGCATCACCTCCAGATCCTCGCCCGCGGCGGTGGCGAGCCGCGGGTACCAGTTCGCCACGCTGCGGTAGTCGTGGGCGGTCACCGCCACCTCTGACACCAATGGCCCGATGCCCAGCATCTCCTGCATCGGGCTGCGCCCGGCGTAGACAAATTGATCCTCGGTACCCTGCAGCCGGGCGCGGTAAATACCGACAATACGCATACCGCGATCGGCGATATTATTGTCGGGGTCCTGGGACATCACCACCACCCGCTTGCCCAAGCCCGTTTCCAGGCGCTGTGCCAGTTTTGCGCCAATCACCAGGCCGCGATCGTCCTCGTCCCGTAAAAAACGCCCGGCAATTATCGTCTGGGGCAGCGAGCCCAGCGCCTGCTCGGCGCGGGGGTCCACGCCCAGCAAGGTTACGCCGCGACTGTCGCGCTCGCTGGCGATCACCGCCGGCACCCGCACCCTGGCAGACCAGGCTCGCACCGGCGGCCGCTCCAGCTCTCTCGCCAGTTCCCCGGCAGGCAGCGGCATACTGTTTACCACGCTGGGATCTGCGCGATAACGCAAATGGTGAACCTGCACCTCCCCAGGCAGATTGCGCAGTCCGTTGGCCACCATCTCGTCGGTCATACCCCGCATCAGCGCAGACATGAAGATCATGGCCCAGACCCCGATGGCGATCGCCAGCAGCATAATGAACGTGCGCCGGCGGTTGCGCCACAGGTTGCGCCAGGCCAGGGTAGCCACGATACCCGCGGACGCCCGCATCACGCTGCCCTCATGGCCGCCACCGGAGCCAACTTAAACAGTCGCAGGGCAGGATAAATCGCGGCCAGCATCGCACCGCACAACACCACCACCGGGCCCCAGAGCAGGGACAGAAAGCTGACCTCGGGGTACATGCGCCCCGGCATATTGAACTTTGCCGCCAGCTCCTCCATCCCCGGATAGGCGAAACCCGCGATACTGAGGTACCAGGTGAGCACCGCTCCCAGCAATACACCCATAGCCATGCCCAGACCGGACATCAACAGGGTTTCCATACCTACCAGCCGCGCCAGTTGCCCCGGGCGCATACCCAGCGCCAGCATCACCCCAAATTCCCGGGTGCGCTCCAGCACCGACATCAGCTGGGTATTGAGCACACTGAAGGCCACCAGCACGATCAGCACCGCGTACATGAACCAGCCGCTGGCCATGTCCGAGGTGATGGCCTGGCGCAGCCCGGGCTGCAGGGCATCCCAATCCCGCACCACCAGGTTATCCTGCCCCGCCACCAGGCCCTGGAGGGTAGCCACCGCAACAGGGACGTGCTCCAGTGACGGCAGGCGCACCACCACAGTGTGTCCGTGATCGCCCATGCTGAACACATCCTGGAACCAGGCCAGCGGTACCTGGGCGACACTGCGATCGATCTCATCCATGCCGGTCTCCAGGATGCCAACGATAATGGCCACCCCGGCGGCAAAGGAGCCATCGCGCCCGCTGCCGAGAAAAGTCAGCTCATCCCCCAGGCCCACTTTCAGGTTCTGCGCCAACACCGAGCCCACCACGATATGCCCGCCGTCGCCGCTGGCCAGATAACGCCCCTGGTGCACCAGGCCGGGAAACGTGGACACCCCCGGTTCATACGCCGGTTGCACACCATTCAATAACACGCCGAAGGAGCGCTGTTCACTGGAGACCAGGGCAAAAGCCATGCCCCGCGCTGCTACTGTTTCCAGCCCCAGCGTGTCGCGCGCCGAAGCCGCAAGCGCAGCGGCATGCGGCACACTCTGGCGCATACGCTGCTCTTCCAGATAATCCCGGTGCTGAACCTGGGCATGACCGCTGAAACTGGCCAGGCTGTTGTCGATCATCATCTGGTAGGAGCCCAGCTGCAGGGAAATCAGGAAAATCAGCAACACGTTGCAAAACACCATGGCGCCCACGGTAAGCCAGGTGCGGCGGCGGTGCCGCCAGAGGTTGCGCCAGGCCAGGCGCCAGGTAAGAGTCACTCCCGGGGATTTCTCAGGTTCGATAGAGTGAACAGGTTTGCCGCCAATTCCACGTCGAATTCTATCGCGGCTGTACGCACCTCCGTCCACTCCTCCTCGACACCCTCCCTGGACATACGGATGACCGCCGCGACCTCGCGCCCATCCATTTCGCGTATTTCCAGGGTGCGCAAGGTTTTCACCAATAGGTCATCCTGGTCCCAGAACTGCTGCTCCAGCATGACCCAGTCATCGCGTATATGCAGCACTTCCTTGCCCCACACCACCGCCGCCTCTTCGTGCGGCACAGACTGGATCACGTAGACGTAGTGACCATCCTGCTGATAGTTGCCCACCAGCTCATGGTCGTACTGGTCGATGATGTCGGTATCCTTGCTGATGTCCTTGTTGGAAAAATCACTGCCCATCCAGTTCTGGCTCATCATCGACGAGGGCACCTTGACCACCCGGTTGATCTTGGGAGTATAGGTCCACATATTGCCGTCCACCGACAAGGTGCCATTGCCTGCATCTTTGGCGGGCACAGTCACCCGCACCAGGGTGCGTTTGTCGCCCTCGGTCCAGGTCTTCATGCCCATCTCGCGCTGCCAGTCGGGACGGTGAATTACCATGCTCATCTGGGCATGTGAGGTCTGCCCACGGTAGTGGTCCATGGCCTTGCGGATGATGTCACCCGCGGTCAGTTCCTGGCCGACTGCCAAAGTGCTGAACATCAGCACACTACTGGCCACTAAAAATTTGTACATTGCCATACCCTCGAACGCGATAGGGGCAGTGTAAACAATATTGCCGCACCACGCCCGCCCGAAAATGGTGACGCATGTCACAGCAGATTACGGTATAACTGCGGCAATTACCGAGGAGCCATTTTGTGCCAAAACCAGGGCATTACAGGATATCTGCGGCCCTGGTCACAGTGGCTGTCGTGTTGGCGGTGGCATTAACCACCGGCTGCCAGTCTGATAACCCGGATGCGATATACCAGAACTACCTGACCCGACTGGGCCGCACCCTCGAGGTGCCGGTCTCCCAGCCCTCTGTCGCTGCCATAGAACGGCCGCCCCGACCGGGACAGCTGAAACTGGAGCTGGCCGCTTCCCGCCTGGACGCCCTGGATTTTCTCGCGGTCAGCGGCTGTGCCGTGCAGGTCACGATTGGCAAGCGCAACAGCAGCCTGGGCCGCATGGCCCGCGATTCACAGCGCCTGCTGCTCAACCTGGAATTCCTGCAGTTGGCACCGGAATGCATTGCCTACCAGCGCGAGCAGGGCAGTAGCGAGGCCGCTGACACCCTGGAGCAGGCGTGGCAATTAAAACAACAGCAGCTGCCGGCACTTATCTTTAACGCGACGCTGGCCAGCGAGGAATACCGCAGCTTCTGGCGCAGCCCTGAAGCCCGCACCAGTCGCCCGATCGCGGGCGGAAGCGAGGTTATAACCGCGCTGGAAGCCGTTAACAATCGCGCCAGGCGCTGGCTGGCGGGGGATTACCGGGCAGACAATCGCGCCTTTGAGATATTGCTCAGTACGGTGGCCGGCGGGGATGGCGGTGCCCTGCTAAAGGCGCTGGCAAGGCAGGACAGCTGGCTGGCGGCGGCCGACACCCTGGTGCAGCAACGCCTGGCAAAGGGTCCGCTGTGTGCCCCCGGCTTGCGCCCGGCGGCGGCAGATATTCTGCCCAATGTTATCCGCAAGTATTTTATTGGCGAGGTTCAACCCAAATCAGCATTACTGGGCAGACGCTACCACGAACTCCTCCCGGAGGTGTCAGAGTTGGAAGACCTGCTGCACTCTGCCCTACCGCAGCCTTATCTGGACTGGCAACAGGCAAGGAACACAAGGCTTGAGGGCTACTATGAGGCGCCACTGCGACACGTGGAACAGCTCAAGGCGCTGCAAAACCCCTGCAAAAAATAAGAAGTCACAAATTATTGCCGCCAGGTATTACACTAAGCGCCACTACACTTGGACAGAGAAAGCCACGGTTCATGCATTCGGCGCTAAAAAAGCTACTGGCGAGCCTGCTGATCAGCCTGTTATGGGGCTGTGCCACGGTGGACTTCGATGCCCCGAAAACAGCCTCCCAGGCGATTACCGATACCGGCGACACCCGCCTGGGCCAACTGTTTGCCGGGTATGCCACGCGACCAAACAATGAATCCGGTTTCTACATCGTAACCGACAGCATCGATGCGCTGGCGGCCAGGCTATTGATGGCAGAGTGGGCAGAAAAGAGCATCGACGCCCAGTACTACATGATCAATAACGACATTATCGGCAAGGTGTTCTTTGATTCACTACTGCGCGCAGCAGACCGCGGGGTTCGGGTCCGCCTGTTGATCGATGACATCAACACCGGGGGTATGGAACACAAACTGGCGGGGCTCTCAGATCACCCCAATATCGAGCTGAGGCTGTTCAACCCCTTTGCCAGCCGCAGTTTCCGGGCATTCGATGCCTGGGACTTCGGGCGCATCAACCGGCGCATGCACAATAAGTCCTTTACCGTGGACAACCAGATCACCATCATTGGCGGGCGCAACATTGCCACCGAATACTTCGCAGCCAATAACGAGTATAACTTTGGTGACCTGGATACTCTGGCCGTGGGCCCTGTGGTGCGCGATACCTCGCGCATGTTCGATGCGTACTGGAATCACCGAAACGCCGTACCGTATCAACAATTATCGGGCCAGAAGAAAGACGACGGCGCCCGACTGCGGGCAGTAAGGGAGACGCTGGAGGATAATGCTGACGCCCTGCGCGACACGCCTTACGCGGACGCTGTGCGCAGCTCCCTGGAAAATTTCATTGACGGTGAAGACAAAAAACTGACCTGGGCACCTTATCAACTGGTATTCGACTCGCCGGACAAATCCCTGGGCGAGGAAGAGGCTGAGGAAGCGCCGGGCATAGTGACACCGCTCTTGCGCTCGGTGCGCTCGGCCCGGGAATCACTGCTGGTTATTTCGCCCTACCTGGTGCCGCGCAGTAATGCGGCCACCGGCTTCGAGGCATTGCAGGACAGTGGCATACAGGTCGACATCCTGACTAACTCGCTGGCTTCCAGTGACCACACCCTGGTGCATAGCGGCTACGCCTCGTCGCGCAAGGCGCTGCTGGAGCACGGGGTAAGGTTGTACGAGGTGCGTGGCGACCTGCGCATAGAGGGCACCGAGGAGTCCGGCCACAACAAAGCCAAAAGCAGCCTGCACACCAAGGCTTTTATTGTCGACAAGCGCTACTTTTTTATGGGCTCATTCAACTGGGATCCGCGCTCTGCTGATATCAATACCGAGTTAGGCATCATCATCAAGTCCCCGGCAATTGCGACACGGCTTGCAGATCGTTTTTATAAACTGGCCCCCGAGATGTGTTACATCCCATTTCTCGACGACCAGGGTCGCCTGCGCTGGCGCAAAATCAACGACGGGCAGACCGAGATACTTACCAGGGAACCCGATACCACTGCCTACCAGCGACTCAAGGCCAACCTGGGTCGTGTCCTGCCAGTGCGCGATCAACTGTAGGGCGCTTATGCCGGAATATGCCAATAAGCGTACAAATTGGTTACACTGACCGCCTGACCTTGCACCTGTGGCTACACTTGTTCGGAGATACTGATGATCAATAACCAAGGGAAAATCCAGCGCGGCCTTATCCTGCTGGCCATGACTACCCTGCTGATGGCTTGCGCCAGCGGACCGCCGAAACCCACGGTGGACTACAAGCAGGACTACAACTTCATGGGCGTAAAAAAGATTGGTTTCTACCGGGAGTCCGGCCAGGTCACCGGTGACAACCCGTTGCAGCTCAGCGACATTCAGCGCGAACGTATTGATACGGCATTAAGATACGCCCTGGGCAACCGAGGCTTCCAAATGGTAGATGATCCGGCCCAGGCCGACATGCTACTCAGCTGGCACCTGGTAACCCAGCACAAGACCGATGTGCGCACCTACGAAACACCGGCTTACGGCGCGGGTTACGGCTACAGTCGCTACGGTTATTACAACCGTTACAGCGCTTACAACTGCTGGAGCTGCGCGCCCACACGCACCGAGGTATCGGTACAGAATTATACCCAGGGCACTTTCATCGTGGACATGATCGACCCCAAGATGAAGAAGTCAGTGTGGCGCGGGGTAACCCAGTCAAAGCTCAAGGGTAAGCACAGTGAAGACCAGGGCAAGTACAATGAAGCGGCCACGGCCATCTTCGCCGGCTTTCCTCCGCCCTAGCGGCGGGAACATCATCACTGCGCCGAGCTGAGGCTATAGCAATCAGTGGCGCAGTGGCCGCACGGAGGCCGCGCACCTGAAGCGAGCTGGCTAGGCTACTTTTTCCACTCAGGCAATTCGCGCATCATTTTTATATCATTGATCATGGCCAGCGCCTGCCATTCTTCGAGGGGGAAGCGTATACCGCCCTCCTCCTCTCCGTACTTGTCCTTCATCTCTTCTTCTATCTGCTTATTGAAATCGAAGGCACCGATGCCACGCATGCCCCACCCGCCAAACAGGCGTGCATCAATGATACTGAAACCGACAATGCTGAGCTGCGTGTGCCTGTCATCGCGGCATATACGCCTGAAAACCGCATTCACATCCTCAAAATTGCCCTCTATGGTCTGCATGAAGTGTGATCTGCTGGCCAGCAGCACGCCGGTCACCCCGGAGGCCGCATTGTTGCGCTCGCTCACGCTGGTGATGCTGCGCACAATATCCCAGTTCAGTGGTTCGACACTGCGGCTCCTGTATATCATTCTGTACATAAAACCCCCTTATAGCCTGTACTGACTCTAATAGTAGACGCTATTTCGCATTAAGCGCGGCGAGCAACTTGTCAGCCACCAATTCCGACGAACCGGGATTCTGCCCGGTAATCAGCTGCCCATCGACCACGGCATGCGGATGCCAATCTTCACCTGCGCTGTAAATACCACCGAGAGCCTGCAGTCGGTCCTCCAGCAAAAAGGGCACCACATCGGTGAGGCCTACTGCCGCCTCCTCGCTATTACTGAAGCCGGTGACCTGCCGACCCTTGACGAGGGGTTCGCCGTTGGCTGCAGTGACATTGACCACTACGGCCGGGGCATGACACACCGCGGACACGGGCTTGCCCTGCGCCATGAATTCCGCAATGAGGGCAATGGAATCGCCATCGACGGCCAAATCCCAGAGGGGGCCATGGCCACCGGGGTAAAAGACGCCATCGTAGTTGTCCGCGCTCACTGCAGACAATTTCACCGTATTGGCGAGAGCGGCCTGCGCATCCGGTTCCGCATCAAAGCGCCGGGTGGCGTCGGTCTGCGCATCGGGCTGGCTGCTTTTCGGATCCAGCGGAGGCTGGCCACCCGCCGGGGATGCCAGGGTTAACTCCACGCCCGCGTCCAGCAGCCGATAGTAAGGGGCGGCAAACTCCTCCAACCAGAAACCTGTTTTTTCGCCGGTATCGCCAAGCTGATCGTGAGAGGTGAGGACCATGAGGACGCGCATAGTGTGATTTCCTGGGTTGATAGAGAGGTGCCCAGTATACGCTACAGCGGCAACAGCAGATTCACCGCGCTGGAAACCGGCCCGGCAGGCCAAAGCCCGCGTTATAGACTCGTTTGGGCAAGACGGGTATTATGCGCAGCCCGATCCGCCCGCAGCTCAGCCGGGTGGAGCCGTGGAGGGCCACGTTAACCCTATAGACCGCCCGTAGCTCAGCTGGATAGAGCGCTGCCCTCCGGAGGCAGAGGTCGCAGATTCGAATTCTGCCGGGCGGGCCAATAACTCCTGGGTGTATACGCTCCTTAGATACCCGCTCAAATACCGACAATGCGCCGCTTTCCCTGGCAGATTCCAGGCTCTCGCAGGACAGCAGATAGCGCGAGCGCTGGTCGGTGATTGTTTACCGGCGCGCTCTTTTCGCCACCTGGCGCCGGATTTACCGGTCTGCAAGGTTAAACCAGATTGGGGAA
>Ga0316187_10004082_pt1 | contig 12649 bp, 10 predicted proteins | sample CroRivburrow1_MG_FD_204927 | JGI IMG/M metagenome (GOLD analysis project Ga0316187, IMG submission 204927) | Coastal sediment microbial communities from Maine, United States - Cross River worm burrow 1 | ecosystem: Environmental > Aquatic > Marine > Coastal > Sediment | place: USA: Maine...
ACCAAATGCCAGGAAGGAGCGCCACATCAGGGAACGACAGACCTTTTTCTTATTCGCGGGTCGTCACTATACCATGTAACGAATGCCGCGCTATACCATGCCTGACTCGCCATGACGCTGATTTTCCTGCAGTCTTGCCGGGAGAGTGGCCGCGCTGCCGGTCAATGCGTCTGGTCTTATCCGAAGACAGTCTGCGGTGTACTGTTGAAATTCCTGGCAAGGGTCTCGATGGTGACAAGCATGATTTCACGGAATACCTTGTCCCGGTGGGTATTGGCGACAATCGGTATATTTGCATGGTCGGCCTCGGAGAGCAGATGGGTCTGCAAGCGCCAGATTTCATCAAAATGCTCCAGGTAGCGGTCGCCGCGACGCTGCGGGGCAGCGGTACCCCGACCCTGTATTCTCTGCTGCAGCTGTTTGCGCTTCAGTATGCCCAGCATGATGGGTATAACGACGGCGTCATTATTTTTTTGCAGTCTTTCCATGAATGCCGGGTGGATATGGACACCCTCCAGGATCACGGATACCTGTTCGCGCAGGGCACGCTGAATAACGGCCTCGATCGCGACGGCGAGCAAATCCGCCTGGCTGCGATAGCCATTGACCAGCAGTGTATCCGGCACTTCTTTAATGTCCTCCGGTTGGCCGGGTAGCACCGTCCAGGCGGTAAAGGATGAAGTATGCAGTACCGGAATCAGTTGTTCGGGCATCATGATGCGCATGACCTCGCGCAGCATGTCGGTTGACTGGGTGCGTACTATATCCAGGCGGCTTGCCAGCATGGTGGCCGTGGTGCTTTTCCCGCAGCCGGCCGTTCCGCCAATCAGGAAAATCAACGGTTTGCCGCTCCTGATGAAATCACGCCATACCAGCCAGCGGTGGGCGACCGCCGCTCCCAGTTCACTTGACTGCCGCAGGTAGCGGTAGGTCAGTTCACCCAGATGCCGGGATGTCATTTCTTCAATACGCCGGTCAACCAGATGCTTGTGAACGGTGGTCACGATAGCCATGGCCTCTTCGCTGGTGAGGCCGATGTTTTCAAGGCAGTGCTGGTATTCGACCCGGGAAAAGGGTGTTACCTGTCCGTCACGCTGTTCCACCTGGATACCGAAGGGCTTCCTCTGTTTCCCGTAGCGGTTGATGACATCCTGTCCGGAACGTGTCTTGAGCTGCTGGATGACCCTCTGCCGCAGTTCCCCGGTGGTTATCAGCGGTGTCTCGTCAAGCTGGTTGCGAATTTCCGTTGCCAGCTCATAGGCATCACTGAATGGCAGCCCGGCATCCTGCAGGGAGCGAATGAGAATGCCGCGCAGGAACGGAACTCTGGTGTCTTCCTCCCGGTCTTCAACAAAAATTTTTGCCATTGAACATCCTGCCTGCTAGCGTATCCTGTACAAACGAGTTCCCGAACTCAAGTTGCATAATAACGGTTTTACTGTTTCCGGTTAAGGTGCAGATGCGGAGACGGAGCGAATTTCAGGAGGATAGTCATGTTCAGAACGGCCGAGCTTGGACAGAAGGTTCCGAAAAGCGAGTTCAATGAGCGGGAACCCGTACTGCGGCAGGCATTGCTGGAGGTGCAGGCAAATCTCAAGACTGACAGCGAATTTCCGGTCATTGTTCTCTTCGCTGGCGTGGATGGTGGCGGCAAGGGAGATACCGTCAACCTTCTCAATGAGTGGATGGATCCGCGCTGGTTGATAACCAGGGCGTTTGACGAGCCATCTGATGAAGAACGTGACCGCCCCGAATACTGGCGCTTCTGGCGCAATTTGCCACCGAAAGGCCACGTTGGCCTGTTCCTGAGTTCCTGGTATTCGCAGCCGATACTGAGCCGGGTGTATGAGAAAGATGACGTGGCAACATTCGATGACCGGCTCGACCGAATCCTGGCATTCGAAAAGGCCCTCGCCGATGATGGCGCGCTGATCCTCAAGTTCTGGATGCACCTGAGCCGGGATGCGCAGAAGCGCCGCCTGACCAAACTTGCAAAAGACCCCCTGACGAGCTGGCGTGTCACCGAGCAGGACTGGGACCACTGGAAAATTTATGATCGCTTCGAAGAGGCAGCGGAACGGGCCATTATGCGTACCAGTACCGGTACGGCCCCCTGGACCATCGTCGAGGGCGTGGATCCCTGCTTCCGTAGTCTGACTGTCGGGGAGATTGTGCATGCTGAAATTGCCAAGCATCTGGACGCGGCTCGCAAAAAGGCCTTGTTGCTGGCGGAACTCTCAGCAGTCTCCACGTCAGACACAGCGACACAGGAAACGGCAGGGGAAGCGAATGTCGCGCTGAAATTTCCCCTCAGGGGCGCCACGGTACTGTCCAGTCTGGACATGTCGCTGCATTTGTCCAAAGCCGACTACAAGAAAAAGTTAATTCAATGCCAGGCGCGGTTGAACCAGCTGCATCGCAAGGCGCTCAAGAAGAAGATATCCACCATCATGATGTTCGAGGGGCCGGATGCCGCCGGCAAGGGCGGTGCCATCCGGCGGGTTACCACGGCACTGGATGCACGCCACTACCAGGTCCTGCCGATTGCCGCACCCACGGATGAAGAGAGTGCCCATCATTACCTGTGGCGTTTCTGGCGGCACCTGTCCCGCGCCGGCCGGATTACCATTTTTGACCGCAGCTGGTACGGACGCGTCCTGGTAGAGCGGGTTGAAGGGTTTGCCGCCGAGGATGAATGGAAGCGTGCCTTTGCCGAGATCAATGAATTCGAGGAGCAGCTGACGGATCACGGCATCCTGCTGCTGAAATACTGGGTCCATATCAGCAAGGACGAGCAGCTGGCCCGCTTCAAGGCGCGGGAGGAGACGCCGCACAAGCGCTGGAAACTTACCGAGGAGGACTGGCGTAACCGCGAGAAATGGGATGACTATGAATGGGCCGTCAACGATATCGTGGAACACACCAGTACCCATTCTGCACCATGGGTGCTGGTGGAGGGCAACGACAAGCGGTACTCGCGCATCAAGGTGATCCGTACCTTCTGTGACCGTCTGGAAGCGATGCTGGGTGGTGATAAGTAGACGTTTTCCCGATGTGCAGTATGGGCGACTGTCTTCCGTTATATTGCAGTGCCCAGCGATAATTTACGTATTCTATGGATAAAGAAAGTGAAGCGCGTACCGTTGCCGCTGTAGATCTTGGCTCCAACAGTTTTCACATGATCGTTGCCCGCCTCGAGGAGACGGGCACGCTGTCGGTCATCGACAGGTTGCGGGAGCCCGTTCGCCTGGGTGGCGGTTTGAAGAACAATGGCAAACTCAGCCGAAAGGCATGCACGCGTGCACTGGAGTGTCTTGAACAGTTTGGCCAACGCATCCGGAACCTGCCACAGGGGGATGTGCGCATCGTCGGTACCAATACGATGCGTGTTGCCAGCAACGCCGCGGAATTTGCGCAGGAAGCGCAGCAGCTGCTGGGCCATCCCATCGAAATTGTTTCCGGCCGTGAAGAAGCACGCCTGATTTACCTGGGTGTGGCGCACGGTCGTGCCACGCGCGAGGGTAAACGCCTGGTTGTCGATATCGGCGGCGGCAGTACCGAGCTTATTATCGGTGAGGGCATGGATTCCATGCTGCGTGAAAGCATGTATACCGGCTGTGTCAGTGCCAGCAGACAATATTTCGCCGGCGGTGAGATAACCGGGAAGCGTATGACCCGCGCGATCATCAATGCCGAGCTGAAATTCTATCCGGTTGCCAGGGACTTCAGGGCGGGCCAGGGCAAGTGGGAAGAAGCGGTCGGGTGTTCGGGCACGATCAAGTCCATCAGGAATATTGCCCAGGCGGAAGGCTGGTGTGATACCGGTATCACCCTCAAGTCTCTGTATCGAATGCGCAGCAAACTGATCAAGCAGGGGCATGTCGACAAGCTCAGGCTGGCCAGCCTCAAGGAAAACCGGGCAGCGGTCCTGCCGGGCGGCCTGGCCATACTGATAGCCGTCTTTGAAACCCTGGGTATCCAACAGATGCGGGTATCAGAGCAGGCATTGAGAGAAGGGTTGTTGTACGACCTGATCGGGCGTATTCAGCACAAGGATGCGCGTGTCGCGACAGTGCAGTCAGCGCTGCAGCGCTGGAACCTGGACACCCTGCATAATGAAAATGTGATGCGCACGGCCATGTCGCTGTTTGAGCAGGCCGAGGCCGGCTGGAGACTGATCGGGGAGAACAAGCTGATTCTCAAGTGGGCCGCACAGTTGCACGAGATCGGCTTGCAAATATCACACGGCGCGTACCACAAGCATGGTGCCTATATCCTGACACACGCTGATCTGCCGGGCTTTTCGCGTACCGAGCAATCCTTGCTGGCGGCGTTGGTACTCAATCACCGGCAGAAACTGCGTACCAGTAGTTTTGCAGGCCTGGTTGCCCGGGCGCAAAAGCCGGGTCTGAGGCTGTGTGTCCTGTTACGCCTTGCCGTGCTGCTGCACCGTGGTCAGACTGATGAGCAGGTGCCGGAAATATCCATGCAGGTCGACACGTCGGCCATCACGCTCGGGTTTCCTGAAAACTGGCTGGAACAGCATTCCCTGACCAAGGCAGACCTGCACAAGGAACGCCAGTTTCTGAGGGATGCAGGCTTTTCTCTGCGGTTTCTGTAGCTGTTCCTGCCACCGGGCTGCGCGGTACACGCGGCGCATTTACACGTTCACCCGGTCCGGGGGTGCGCGCGCAGCCATGAAATAATTATCATCTGGATACCTTTTCAAGGCCTTATTTGATCTGGATCAAATAAGGCCAGCTACCCGGGGTCTAGTATTCCGTACACCAAGCCTGACTGTAACCTCATACAGCAAGGGCAACAGGAGAATTCAAGCATGTCATCCACAAATCCATTCGCAAGTATGTTCGGCAAGTCACCCTTCAAGGCCTTGCAGGTCCATATGCGGGTCGCGCTTGAGTGCGCCCGGGAAATTCCACCTTCATTTGACGCCCTGGCAGCCGGTGACCAGCAAGGTGTGACGGTCATCAAGGACAAGATCTTCGAGCGGGAAGCGGCGGCCGACAAAATCAAGAATGACCTGCGCGGTGCCTTGCCAAAGAGCCTGTTTATGCCCGTGGACCGGCGTGATCTCCTGGAAGTTCTGCAGATGCAGGATTCAATCGCCGATACCGCCCAGGATATCGCCGGATTGCTGGTCGAGCGGCGCATGGAGATACCGGACTTTATGCAGGAGCCGATGCTGGCGCTTGCACGTCGCAGTGTTGACGCCTGTGAACAGTCAGCAAAAATCATCGAGGAACTGGACGAACTGCTGGCCATGGGGTTTCGCGGACGCGAGGCGAGCCGGGTCGAGGAAATGGTTGAGCAACTGAATCTGATTGAAGATGACACAGATAACCTCGGTATTGAACTGGCACGTCACCTGTTTGAGCATGAAGACGAGATCAAGCCGGTCTCGGTAATGATGTGGTACCAGCTTATCGAGTGGGTTGGTGACCTGGCGGATTATGCCGAGAAGGTAGGGGACCGCTTGCGTTTGCTGATAGCCCGATGACATACGTATGACAACGCTGGGGTGAGGCCAGGCAGGCTAACGCCTTGCCGCAGTGATTTGTCGCTGATTGAAACTAACCTAGTGGAATAAGCCAATGGAAATAATCACAAACTACGGTTTCATCCTTATGGCCATGGCCGTGGTCTTCGGGCTGTACATGACATGGGGTATTGGAGCGAATGACGTCGCCAATGCCATGGGCACGTCCGTGGGGTCGGGTGCCATTAGCGTCAAACAGGCCATCCTGATTGCAGCCATCTTCGAGTTTGCCGGTGCGTTTATTGCCGGCGGCAATGTTACTGCGACGATCCGCAAAGGCATTGTTGACCCGTCTTCAATTGTCAACAGTCCGGAGATACTGGTCTTCGGGATGCTCGCCGCCCTGCTGGCGGCAGCCGTCTGGTTGATGATCGCCTCAGCCAAGGGGTGGCCGGTTTCAACGACGCACTCCATCGTCGGTGCCGTCATTGGCTTCGCCGTGGTGGGGATCGGGGTCGATGCCGTGCAGTGGGGCAAGGTTGGGCAGATTGCTGCCAGCTGGGTGGTATCACCGCTACTGGGAGGCACTATCGCCTTCCTGCTGATGATGAGTATCCGTCGCCTGATCCTGAATACGGAAAACCCCTTCGAGAGTGCAAAACGCTGGGGCCCCGGCTACATCTTTCTGGTCGGTTTTATCATCTCCCTGGTTACCCTGTTCAAGGGACTGAAGCACCTCAATATCGAGATGACCGTCGGCATGAGTTTTACGGTGGCGGTTATTTTCGGGGTGGTCCTGGCCGTCGTTGGCTGGTTCCTGATCAGCCGGGTCAAGGTCGATCCAGGGGCTGACCGCGACTTTCACTTTGCCAGTGTAGAGAAGGTTTTCACACCCATGATGATTTTTACGGCCTGCGCCATGGCGTTCGCGCATGGATCAAATGACGTCGCCAACGGCATCGGTCCGCTGGCCGCTGTCGTCAGCATTATTCAATCCGGTGGTGAAGTTTCGCAAAAGGCGGCCCTGCCCCTGTGGATTCTGGTGCTTGGTGGTACGGGTATTGTTGTCGGTCTGGCCACCATGGGCTATCGGGTGATGAAGACCATCGGCAGCGGCATTACCCAGCTCACCCCAAGCCGCGGTTATTGTGCAACGCTGGCGGCGGCCGCAACCGTGGTGCTGGCGTCGCGTACCGGCCTGCCGGTTTCCACCACGCATATCGCCGTGGGTGCTGTTATCGGGGTGGGCCTGGCGCGTGGTATCGGGGCCATCGATTTGCGCGTGATCGGCGGTATCGTTGTTTCCTGGCTGGTGACACTGCCGGTGGGTGCCACGCTGGCAGCAATTTTCTTCTTCACCCTGAAGGGTATGTTTACATAATCCTGTACCAGCGATTACCTGTCGGGTCCTGCCCCGGCCCGACGGGTGTTTGCTGTCCGATTTGCCCGGGGTGCCTGAGTCCTTGAACAGTATCGAGGTTGAAGCCGTTGACTGGATCAAGGGTGTGGCCGTCCCCCAGGGAGTACGCTTTCGCCAGATCATCGTTACCGGGCCACCCGGCAGCGGCAAGTCCAGTCTGATTCAGAAGCTGGGTGGCTGGCCGGAAGAAGGCTGTATCGACCTCGCGGCGGATCACTGGTGGCGCAGCCGAATTCTGGCATTCAGGCCGCGGGAAGTGCACTTCAGAATACCGTTCAAGGGGTTTCGCGACAGCCACACCGTGTTTGACCGGGCCTGGCTTGATGCGCCGATGCCGGTGGACTACGGACGGATCCAGATCCCTCCGGGCAAGCTCTGGTTTTTTCAGACCAACTGGAGGACCCGCTTTGTCTTTGATTTCCAGCTGTCGCCTGCGGACCGCATTCACACCATACGCAAGGCCCGTGCTGCGGTCCAGAGTCATCCCGTCGACCGGATATTCACAAAGACGGACATCGAGCGCCAATGCGCGGTTTATGAATTACTGGCGCAGCACTTTCACAGTTGCGGCATGCGGGTCATTGTACGTACCGATTTCGAAGGCATGCCCCGGACGATTAATGATACGGAAGATTCCCCGGCAGGCTCCTGAGCCACGGGGTGTATTGTTCCAACCTCAGCTTAACCCACGTCGCTTGAGGTTGGGCAGGTCAATACATGATGTCTAGCAAGAAGCCACAGCAGCCTGCTCATTAAGCCAGCTGGTCAGCGCTTCAACAGGATAGATTTGCGGCACCATGGTGCCATCAACACGGGTAAAGATTCCAACGCGATCACGTCGTGAGCTGATCACGACGTGGTGTTGAGGCGTCTGACCGACATTCAGCCACAGTGTTTCATCTGCAGAGCAGGGGTGGTGCCCGACGATAAACGGGGTATCACTGGCAACTTCCAGGTTCTTGCGAAACTGGCGGACATCGCCACGGGTATAGCCGGCGGGGAAGCCCGCCGTCCTGATCCTGTTCCAGGTTATTTCATGGACGATGTCCGGAAACTGGCGCACGTCGACCAGGATTTGTCGCGAGATCTTTCTGCGTGCGGGTCCTGCATGGCAGGCAATAAAATTCTTTCCAACTACCAGTAGCGGGGAGAGCTGATAAAAGAGTTCCAGTTCACTCTTGTATGCCTCGCCACGGCACGACAGCACGTGCTTTTCCCACAGCAGTCCCTGCGGAATGCCACGCTTCATTATTTCATGCAGAAAACTGTCATGGTTGCCAATGAGATAGTGGACCTGATCAGGGAACTGCAGTTTCAATCTGAATATCAGGTCCATTATCAACAGGGAACTGTCCATTTCGTCGAGTCTGCCAGGTTCTTCCGGATGAACAGCATCACCAAGGATGATCAGTGTCGCAGTGCCTTTCTCCAGTCCATCAAGGAAGGCGTTCTCACTCAGGATCGTGAGCAGATTATCAATCCTGGCGTGCAGGTCGCCGACGAGTATTGGTGTGACATGCTCCGGCAACTCCAGGATGCCACCGGGATTGCCCAGGGCGTCCTGGTGACGGCCGACTTCGTTGCGGAGAAGGGCGTTTACCTGTTTAAGGGCTGCAGTGGCATCAGGCGCAGGCAGGGGCTCAAGTGGTCCTCCGAAAATTTCCAGGACTCGTTGCAGGGCAGCCTTGCGCCGCAATACAAGCCGGGGGCTTTCCTGTGGGCCGTCGGCCAGTGACACATAGGTGCCGAGTTCCGATATCGGGTCCCTGAAAATCAGGCTGTCGCCGCTGTGGGAAACGGAAAGCTTGCGGCGAAATGTATCACGTGGCGAGCTGAATACCTGTTCCTGATAGTCAACCTTTCGGTCCAGGGCAAGGGTGGTGCCAGGGCGCAGTCTCAGCATGTGGTGAATGCCATGCAGGTAGCGTTCCGGGTCGAACAGGATGAAATCACAGGGTGATGCGTTGTCTGCAGCAGTGATGCCAGGGCCGGGAGACAGCATGAGTGTCTGTTTGCCCATCTCGATCCGGTACTCCGGATAGCCACTGATGGGGATGCGCAGCTCCTTGCCCGACAGTCTCAGCCTGTGGGAATGATCGAGCACAACGGTTTCCTGCGGGGGCCGCAAATAATCCTGAATATTTTTCCAAATTGATTGTTTCATCATACCGGAAGCTTTTTCCGTAACGTCTGCATCTGTCTCTGCAGGACAGGTACAGTGTAGCAGATGGCCAACAGGTTTTTTTGGTCTCTGCGGTTGTCTGCCTGGTCTTGTTACGACCGGCGAATGTTGTCAACGGCAACGGTGGAATTTTGGTGCCATGGGTTGTTACACTCCCGGCTGGTTTTGATGCTGTCGTGTTGTTCTTTATCTTGCGGAGGATGTCTGATTACAGTGTATGTTAAAACTTGCAGCAAGCGAAGGACCCCATGGCTGTAAGGTCCGATTACTTTTGTCACCAGTCCGGGGTGATTCCCTACCGGGTACGCAAGGGGAATCTTGAAATCCTCCTGATCACGTCACGCAGAGAGCGTCGCTGGATTATCCCCAAGGGCATTATCGAGCCCGACTACAATGCGCGCACCTCGGCCGCCAAGGAGGCGCTGGAAGAAGCCGGTGTCAAGGGCGGGGTGCATGGCAAGATGCTGGGTATCTACCGGCACAGAAAATGGGGCAGGACCTGTACCGTCAAGGTATATCCGATGCGGGTCACCAGGGTCTACAAGGTGTGGGATGAGGCCGACCGGGACCGTGCCTGGGTGCCGCTGAAGAAGGCCCTCAAACTGGTCAGCAATGACGGTTTAAGACAGGTAATGAAAAAACTGCCGGAAACAATCTGACCGCGCCACAAAATCCTGTTCGTGCCGAGGCTTGCACTTTGCCACAGATTACCTGTTGTAGGAGCGGCGCCCTCGCCGCGATTCGCGCCGGGGGCGGCGCTCCTGCAGGGTCAATATGACGCCAGCGAGTATTCCCATCCACCACAATGGCGAGGCGGTTTCTGCATGCAGAATAGTTGGATGCAGGAGCTTGCGTGCAGGTGAACTGATCAAATTACCCTTGCCGGCGGGAAGTGGCAGGTAAAGGTGCTGCCACCGCCGACGCTGCTGATAATCTCCAGTTCTGCATCGTGGCGCTCGAGAACGTGTTTGACAATGGCCAGTCCGAGTCCCGTGCCCCCGGTGTCCCGTGAATGGCTGGCATCGACACGATACAAGCGCTCGGTCAGCCGCGGGATGTGGCGGGCGGCAATACCTTCACCGGTATCCGTGACGCTGAGGCGGGCACCTGCAGCATCCACCTGCCAGCGGACACTGACTTCCGCCTGGTTCGGGGTATGTCTGATGGCATTGGCCACCAGGTTTGAAAAGGCGGTATGGAGTTCCTTTGCGTTGCCGCGCAGACGGTTCGGCGAGTGGATATCCAGTCGTAGTACATGCTGCGCCGCTCCACTCAGGGTGCGTGCCTCCTCGATGATTGTCATGAGGAGTTCCGCAACCGGGACGTGCTCCTCGGGTGCAGCTTCCCGCGGTATTTCCAGCCGTGACAATGTCAGCAGGTCGGACACCAGTGCACTCATGCGTTTTGCCTGTTCGAGTATCAGTCGGGTTGACCGCGACAGTGTGGCCGGGTCAGGTATATCCGTGTTCAGATGTTCAGCAAGTCCCGATATGACGGTCAGCGGGGTGCGCAGTTCATGGGACACATTGGCCACAAAATCACGCTGTGCTGCATCGAGGTAATACTGGCGGGTGATATCGCGCGCCACGACCAGTAACCGGCTGGTTTCATATTTCAGCGGGGCGATAAAAACCGACAGGATCTTCGCCCGGTCTGCCGGTGAGGCGATCACCAGCGGCGTGGCAAAGTCACCCTGTGCCAGATAGTCCCTGAGTACCGGGTCCGGCGCGACAACGGTCAATAACCGGCCCTGTGAATCCGGCCACGCGCTATTCAACAGCTTACCGGCAGCGGGGTTGGACCAGTCGATCTGGCCTGACGCGTCCAGCATGACCACGGCATCTGGCAGGGTGGTGACGGCATCCCGGAAACGCTCAAGTTGACAGGAGAGATCGCGATTGCGGGTCTCGTTACTGATTTGCCGGTCCTGTATTTCCCTGACGATGTCTTTCCACAGGCCTGCGGGCAGCGGCCCGTCCTGCCCGTCCTGTTTCAGCAGGTGCGACAGCCGGGCAAGTTGTATCAGGTGCCAGCCGGGATACAACAGCAGGCCGAGTAACAGGCTCGGCAGCAACAGTCCCGTTAGCAACCCTGCCAGACCTGCAATGAGTGCTATCCCGAGGAACAGCCGGAGTTCTTCTCGCCAGTGGTTGGGCATGCTAAACATCATACTGCTTATGGGGGCCGTTATGCGCAGGAGCTTTGATTTGTCGGCTTGCGTTATGCCGGGCAGAAATGATTATGTGCAGGAATCGCGTACTCAATTGCGGGTGGAGAACCGGTAGCCGGCACCGCGAACGGTCTGGATTAATTGACTGTGTCCTGACGGCTCCAGGGCCATGCGCAAGCGGCGTATGTGAACATCAATGGTGCGTTCCTCGACCAGCACACTGGTTCCCCAGACACAATCGATTAATTGCTGCCGACTGAAAACACGTTCCGGGTGTGTCATGAAGAACAGCAGTAACTGAAACTCCATGGGCGCCAGTTCCAGCGGGCTGTCATTGATGCTGACACGGTGACTCGCCGGCTCCAGGCGCAGCGTCCCGCTTGTCAGGATGTCACTGGCGGTATCCGGAGTGGTGCGGCGCAGTACTGCCTTGATGCGTGCCAGCAGTTCAGTGACAGAGAATGGTTTGGAAACATAATCATCGGCACCGGCCTCGAGCGCGGCAACCTTTTCTGCCTCCTGGTCACGTGCCGTCAGCATGATGACAGGGGGGGGAGGGTGGGATTTGTCATGTTGCAGCAGACGGATGAACTCATAACCGGATTGTCCCGGCAGCATCCAGTCGAGGAGAATCAGGTCGGGTCTGCGGGAAGCGATTATCCGGCGTGCTTCCAGGGTGCTCCCGGCCTCGAGCAGTTCGTAGCCAGCGCGGGTCAGCGCCATGCCTATCATCGTACGGATGGCAGGCTCGTCGTCGACTATCAGGATGCAGAACATGGCAGGCAAGCATAGGTCAGGCAGGCGGCAAATCAAAGGGGTTGCCGCTGTCCTGGTGCAGACAGATGCCGCGCTGCTGTCAACAGACCGGAGCGGGCTCTCCCGGCGGCGCAGTAGATTAATCCTAAGTCCGACAGGCTCCTAGCCGTAACGGCCTTCGATGTAATCCGCTGTTTCCTTTTTCCGGGGTGTGACAAACATGTCTTCCGTGGCCGTGTGCTCCATGACCTTGCCCATCAGCATAAAGATGCATTCTTCGCTGGCGCGGCGCGCCTGGGCCATGTTGTGGGTCACGATGAGGATAGTGTACTGGCCGCGCAGTTCCCAGATCAGTTCTTCCACGGCCTCGGTCCCCTTGGGGTCGAGCGCGGAGCAGGGTTCATCCATCAGCAGCAGGCCTGGTTTGACGGGCAGCAGACGGGCGATACACAGCTTCTGCTGTTCCTCCAGCGAGAGTTCGGTGCCCTTGCTGTCCAGCCGGTCCTTGACCTTGTCCCATAACAGTACCTGTCGCAGGGCGCTCTCGGCGATATCATCCTGCTCACTGCGCGCGGCGCGTTTGCCCCCGGTGTGCAGATTATAGCCAAACAGTACATTGTCACG
>Ga0316187_10004083_pt1 | contig 12647 bp, 9 predicted proteins | sample CroRivburrow1_MG_FD_204927 | JGI IMG/M metagenome (GOLD analysis project Ga0316187, IMG submission 204927) | Coastal sediment microbial communities from Maine, United States - Cross River worm burrow 1 | ecosystem: Environmental > Aquatic > Marine > Coastal > Sediment | place: USA: Maine...
ACCCTGGCCCGGTTGAAATCTGACTAAGAATCTCTGTGAAACTTCAGTAAATCCGGATCAAAATTGTTGTTGACCGGTGAGAGAGTGTGTCTCTTAGGGAGTCCTCTCTTAGGGGATCCCTACTCCAAAGTGTCTGTCCTTAAGGGATCACTGCAAAGTGTCTGTCCCTAAGGAATCCCTAAGGAATCATGTCCCTAAGGAATCACCTCAGGGATCATGCCGTGCGCCGCTTTGGTGCAGTGGATAGCTGGGGGCCGTTGTACCGCATGCCCACCAGCCGCGGGGTAGCAAAGCGGGCGATACAGGCGAAAAGGCGTTTCGCGCCGAGCTCGCATCTCGCACCATCACGCCATTGTCGACATCCCATGATGGCGTTGTATACGTTGATACCCGGTATTACGACGGAGCGATCAAACACTTTACCAACCCATAGCGATACTCAAAGGTACTTTTGCACGGGACTGCTCCAGGGGCAGGCTGGCAGCCGGATTGCCAGCTGTTTCGATGATTCGCGACATTTTGTCAGAATTTTGAAACAATCAGATTCCTGTCTAACCGGCCGAGTCACTGGAATATGAGATGTTGTTCGCGTCCCCGCTCAACCTGAAGGTCTGGCTGACCTGTGCATTGCTGTTGCTATCGGCCTGCGAAGCAAAGCTCAACGAGGCGCAGAAAGATACTCGCAGCCTCCGGGAGATCCAGGCTTCCGGCAAGCTGGTGGTGCTGACGCGCAATGCTCCGACCACGCTGTACACCGATCGCGAGGAAAAGCAAAGTGGGCCCGAGTACGACCTGGTCAAAGCCTTCGCGGCATCGCTTGGCCTCGAAGTCGAGTACAAACTCAAGAACTCGGTGCAGGAAATCATCGCCGCGGTAGAAAACGCCGAGGGTGATCTGGCGGCGGCAGGTCTCACCATCACCGAGCAGCGCCGGCAAAAGTTCCTGTTTGGCCCCGCCTACCAGGACGTCACGCAACAGGTCGTGTGTCGCCGCGATAACGTGCAACCGGAAAACATTGAAGACCTGGTTGGATTGAATATCGTGGTTATTGCCGGCAGCAGTTATGTCGAACGCCTGCAAGTTTTGCGCGTGCAGTATCCCGAACTCAAATGGCAGGAAACCACGACCGAGGACACCGAGCAATTGCTGCGCGCGGTGTGGCAACGCGAGATCGACTGTACCGTGGCGGATTCCAATATAGTCGATATCAATCGGCGCTATTTTCCCGAGCTGATCGCTCCGCTCAACCTGCATGAATCCGAATCGCTTGGCTGGATGATGTCGGCTGAGCGGGGCGACCTGCAGGCGGCGATCAAATCCTGGTTGGAATCTTTTCAGAAAAGTGGAGAACTGTCGGTTCTGCAGGAAAGATATTATGGTTTTGTCGAGGTATTCGATTACGTCGATACGCGCAAATTCATTTCCCGTATTCGCACCCGTTACCCGAAATATAAGCATTTATTCCAGCAGGCGGCCGCCAAATACGAGCTGTCTGAAATGTTGCTGGCCGCCCAGGCTTACCAGGAATCGCATTGGCGTGCGAATGCGCGCAGTCCGACCGGAGTTCGCGGCATCATGATGCTGACGCTCGACACCGCCCGGGCCATGGGTGTCAAAAGCCGACTGGATGCAAAGCAAAGTATCTTTGGCGGAGCCAGGTACATGTCGCGCCTGGTGAACAATCGCTTTGCCGAAGGGGTGGAAGAGCCGGACCGTACCTGGATGGCGTTGGCCGCCTATAACGTCGGCCGCGGACATCTGCACGATGCGCAGACCCTGGCGCGCGACCAGGGACTAAATCCTTTCCTGTGGAACGACGTCAAGCAGGTGCTGCCTTTGCTTGCGGACAAGCGCTATTACCGCAACCTCAAGTATGGATATGCGCGCGGTTTTGAACCCGTGCGCTACGTGCAGCGGATTCGCGACTATCAGCTGATTCTGGAAAATGAACTCAGGCACAACGAAAGATAAAGCTGGGGTGTTAGCGGGGAGCTCAGGATTGGACAGGATGCCAGCACAGTTGATCAGGCGCGACAATGGTTTCGAAGTCCTGGGGAATAGTGACTGGCTGCCGGTTGATCCAGGCAGGGTAAGTGGGGCCTGACTCGGTAACGGCCTGGCGATATTTCAATTGTGATTGTTGAGCCAGGATGTCGGTGTCAAACAGGATCTCGAAACAACAATCGACCTGGTCCAGTCGAGCACACCAGTGTGCTCGTGATTGCTGTGCGAAGACGGTGGCGACTTCGGCGATCAATGCGTGCTGCGGCATGCTTTCAAACTGTCGGTCGATCCATGCCGGCTGCTCGAGCGCAAGGCAAAAGTTGCTCCAGAATACGGACTCGATGGCTCCAAGGCTGACGAATTCGCCGTCGGCGCATTGATACAGGTTGTAACAGGCGGCGCCACCGTTCAGCATATTCGTGGCGCGTTCATCTGCATGCGCCAGCATCGGCAGGTACTGCCAGGCGAGGATCGATTCGGTCATGCTGATATCGAGATAAATTCCAGCCTCCTGTCTGCCTCTGGCGTGCAGTGCGGCAAGCATTGCCACGGCGGCCTGCAGCGCCGCTGCGTGATCGGCGATCGGCGGATAGGCGATCACCGGCCGCGCGGTGGTGCCGCTTACGATCGCCTGGGAACTTAACGCGCAATAGTTGATGTCGTGCCCGGGGCGCCCGGCATAGGGACCGGTTTGACCATAGCCCGACAACGCACAGTGAATGAGCCCGGGATTTATCTGTGCGAGCTGCTGGCGATCGAATCCGAGACGCGCGAGCACGCCGGGTCGGTAGGATTCAAGCAATATATCGGCGTCGACGATCAGGGCTGCCAGCGCCTTGCGCCCACCAGCGGATTTGAGGTCCAGCTCGCAGACGCGCTTGCCGCGGTTGAGGTGGCGATAAACCGGTGAGGCTGCCGCGCCGTCGCGGTGCATGAAACGGCGCATCGGATCACCACCGGGCGGTTCGATCTTTATAACCTCGGCGCCGAGATCGGCCAGTTGGCGGGTTGCGAAGGGGCCGGGTATATACTGTGACAGATCGATGATGCGAACATCTTCGAGCAGGGGCTGGATTTTCATCGCCATCGATTCGACAGGCGGTTATTCGTATTGACGGATATCGTCAATGACCTTGCCGTCGTTCGGCAGACTGCCGGGGACGACGATCTCGACCTCGCCGCGCAGCTTGCAGATCGAACGAATACTGGTCGCGATAGCAGCCGCCAAACTGCTGTCCGCTGCAGCGCATTCGCACCTCAGTGTCAGCCGATCGGCCTGATCGACCCAGTCGACGACCAGGCGCGCACGCCCGATTTCGGCGTGCGCTTTAATCACCTTGTCTACCTGCTCGGGATGGATGAACATGCCGCGCACCTTGGCGGTTTGATCGGCGCGTCCCATCCAGCCGCGAATGCGCAGGTTGCTGCGTCCACAGGGACTGATTCCGGGCAGGATGGCGGACAGATCGCCGGTGGCAAATCGAATCAACGGATATTCTGCGCCGAGATTGGTGACGACGACTTCGCCCACTTCGCCTGCGGGGAGTGGATCACCGCTGCCCGGGCGCACGATCTCGACGTAGACCCCTTCATCGATGATCAAACCCTCCAGCGCGCTCGACTCATAGGCGATCAGGCCGAGGTCGGCAGTGCCATAGCATTGTTGTACGCGCAGGCCGCGCTCGGCGAAAGCGCTGCGTAACGGCGCGGGCAGGGCCTCGCCACTGACCAGCGCCTTGTTCACAGAACTCACATCACGGCCGAGTCCATCGGCGTGTTCGAGAATAATCTTCAGGAATGAAGGCGTGCCAACGTAGGCGCTCGGTGCGAGGTCGACGATGGTTTGCACCTGCAGTTCGGTTTGACCGACGCCGGCGGGAATCACCGCGCAGCCGAGCGCCTGCGCCGCGCTATCAAACATCTGACCTGCAGGCGTTAAGTGGTAGCTGAAACAGTTGTGCACGAGGTCACCGCGGCGGAAACCACTGGCATACAGCGAGCGCGCGAAACGCCAGAAGTCGGGCAGCGCAAAACCGGGTTCGTAGATCGGGCCGGGTGACGCGAAAACATGCGATAACGGTGCGCCGGTCTGCGCCGTGTAACCACCAAAAGGTCGTTGCTCGCGTTGCAGGGCGATGAGCGCGGATTTACGCGTGAGCGGCACACGGGCGAATGACTCGAAGTCGTTAATCGAAGCGGCATCAATTTCCCTGAAAGCTTCACCATAGGCTGCGGTGTGCTGCTTGACGTGAGCGATCTGGGCGCGTAAAGCCGAGAGTTGCTCAGCACTGCGTTGATCGCTGCTGCGGGTTTCCAGGCTGTCGTAGTAGTCATTCATTCGTGTTCTCGCGCGCGGTCGCCGGGCGACCCATTTGTCGGATCAGGGCTTCGGGTACATCCAGCCCTGGCGTCGCAGCCCGATGTTTTCTGGCAGGCCGGTGGGTTGTTCAGGTTAGCCAGCGCTTGCGCCGCCGGTAATGTTTGACGTCGCGGAAATTGACGCGTTCGCCCTCGCTGATGCCGAGGTAGAATTCCTTGACGTCGGTATTTTCGCGCAATTCGGCGGCGCTGCCGTCGAGCACCACGCGGCCGTTTTCGAGAATATAGCCGTGACTGGCATAGCGCAGTGCAATATTGGTGTTTTGTTCGGCGAGCAGGAAGGTTACACCCTGGTCCTTGTTAAGGCGCGCGACGATCTCGTATATCTCCTCCACTAACTGCGGAGCCAGCCCCATCGATGGTTCATCGAGCAGAATCATTTTCGGTTTAGACATCAGCGCCCGGCCGATCGCGGTCATTTGTTGTTCGCCACCCGAGGTATAACCGGCCTGGGCGCGGCTACGGCTCTTCAATCGTGGAAAGTAGCCGTACACCAGCTCCAGGTCACGCTCGATGGCGGCGCCCCCATCGCGGCGGGTGTAGGCCCCGGTCAACAGGTTTTCCTCGACGGTCAGGTGCTCGAAGCAATGCCTGCCCTCCATGACCTGGATAACGCCTTGCTGCACCAGTTGCGACGGTGTCAGGCGATCGATGCGTTTGCCCTCGAACTCGATGCTGCCCTTGGTAATATCGCCGCGTTCGGCGCGCAACAGGTTGGAGATCGCCTTCAGCGTGGTGGTCTTGCCCGCGCCGTTGGCCCCGAGCAGGGCGACAATGCCCTGTTCGGGAACCTCCAGCGAAACCCCTTTGAGTACCAGGATCACGTGGTCGTAAATGACCTCGATGTTGTTCACCGACAACAATGACGGTGTCGAAGGCATATCATCCTGTTCCACGTGGCGGTCCAATTACAACGGTGTCGGCGTTAACCGCAGATACGTGGCACGACGCCGTTTTCCTTGGCGTACTGCGCCGAGTCTTCCGCGATCAGTGGTGCGGTAATATCGCGTAGCGGCTCATAAAAACCGCTGACCAGGCTCCACTTCTGCGCCTTCGCATCCCATTGCTGCAACGCAACCTTGCCGGGACCCTCATGGTTTTCGCAGGTAATCTTTACCGGTATGGTAAATCCCGGCAGCCCCAGTTCGGTCAGGCGCGCCTCATCCACGTCAAGCGCTTCAAAACCATCGCGGACATGTACCCCTTTGATTTTATTGGTTTTATGTATTTCCATCGCTTTGCGAATCGCCTCTGAAGTCCACATCGCGGCGACCAGGCCACGGTTATAGAGGACTTCACCGATGCGGTCCCGCTCACCCAGTCCCATGCCCTTGTCGTAAACATATTTGCGGATGTCGTCATGCGCGGGAAAGTTGCCACCAGGCTGGTGAAAGGCACCGGACAGGTAACCGTGCGCCGCATCGCCGGCCGGCAGTACGTCGTTTTCAGATCCTGACCACCACACGCCGATGAAATGATCCATCGGGTAGCGAATCGACGCCGCTTCCTTGATCGCGACCTGGTTCATCACGCCCCAGCCCCACATCAGCACCCAGTCGGGACGTTCCTGGCGAACCTGCAACCAGGTTGACTTCTGTTCCTGGCCCGGATGATCGACGGGCAGTTGCAGAAATTCGAAGCCATATTGCTCAGCGGCTTTTTCGAGCGTCCGAATCGGCTCCTTGCCGTACGCGGAATTGTGATAAACCAGTGCGATCTTTTTACCCTTGAGCTTGTCCATGCCACCTTCTTTCTCGCCGATATATCGGATGAAAACGGTTGCCTGGTCCCAGTAAGTCGCCGGGAAATTGAACACCCAGGGGAAAACTTTACCGTTGGCGGCCGAGGTGCGACCGTAGCCCATCGAGAATACCGGGATCCTGTCGACACTGGATTTCGGGATCAGCTGATAGGTGATGCCGGTGGATAATGGCTGGTAAACCAGTGCGCCGGACTCACCCTCTCCCTTGGTGTTTTCGTAACACTCGACACCACGCTTGGTGTTGTAAGCCGTTTCGCAGGCGACCAGGTTGATTTTAGAGCCATTGATGCCACCATCGCGTTCATTGAGCATATGCAGGTAATCGCCGTAACCGTTGGCAAACGGGATGCCATTGGGAGCATAAGGCCCGGTACGGTAATCGAGGGATGGAATGGTCAGCTCGTAAGCCGTGGCCACGCCGGACAACAGCGGCATGGCCAGCAGCGCAAGCACGGCCTGCCTGGTTAGTTTTGCTATATTCATAACTTCACTTCCTCCGGTTGTTTTCTGTTTTTCACAGTTTATATAACGTCGCAGGACGAATCACGCATTAGTGCGGGAACGGCCACAGACGTATTTTTTCCTTGGCGATCCGCCACAGGCGCGCAAGCCCGTGTGGTTCGACAATTAAAAATCCAATGATCAGTACACCGACGGTGATGATTTCGATGTGCGCGGCGAGCGCGGCATCGGTACCAAAACCGTCAACCATGATATTTTTTAGCAGTATCGGCATCAGTACCATGAATCCAGCGCCCAGAAAGGAGCCGAGAACCGAGCCGAGTCCACCGATGATGATCATGAACAACACCAGGAACGACTGGTTGATGTCGAAGGCTTCGGTGGGCTCGGCGGAGCCCAGCCAGACCGCGAAATACAGCGCACCGGCCATGCCGATGTAAAACGAAGACACCGCAAAAGCAGAAAGCTTGGCGATCAGCGGGCGTACACCGATCAATTCGGCGGCGATGTCCATGTCGCGTATCGCCATCCAGTTGCGGCCGATGCGCCCACGCGCAAGATTCTTCGCAACTAACGCAAACAGCGCCACAAAAGTCGCGACCAGGTAATATTTGCCGGTCATGTCGCCTTCAGGTCCGGTGATGATGACCCCGAACACAGTCATCGGCGGTGAATTGATCATGCCCGAGGCGTTGTAGTTGAAGAACCAGCCGACCTTGTTGAATAACCAGATCAGGAAAAACTGGGCGGCCAGCGTCGCCACCGCCAGGTAAAATCCCTTGATACGCAGCGATGGTAAGCCGAACAGGGCGCCGACGGCCGCAGTAATGACTCCAGACAGCAGGACCAGCGGGATAAATCCGAGTTCAGGAAAGGCGATCATCAACTTGTAAACCGAAAAGGCACCCACGGCCATAAAACCACCAGTACCGAGCGATACCTGGCCGCAGTACCCGGTCAGGATGTTCAAGCCCAGCGCAGCGAGCGCATAGATCAGGAAGGGCAGCAGGATGGCGTTGAGCCAGTACTCGTTCAGTAAACCCGGCACGACGCCAAAGGTGACGATCAGCACCCCGAGGATGACGTAGCGATCCTGCTTGATCGGAAACAGCGCCTGATCGCTCTCGTAGCTGCTCTTGAACTGTCCGGTTTCGCGATAAATCATCAGTCAGTCCCGTTACACCCGTTCGATTATCTTGTCGCCGAACAGCCCCTGCGGGCGGAACAGCAAAAAGGCCAGCGCCAGCATATAGGCAAACCAGTTTTCGATGGCGCCGCCGACCATTGGCCCGAAGTAAACCTCGGCCAGTTTTTCGCCGACGCCGATGATCATGCCACCGACAATCGCCCCCGGGACCGAGGTGAATCCGCCGAGTATCAATACCGGCAGGGCTTTCAGCGCGATGAGTGACAACGAGAATTGCACGCCCGACTTGCTGCCCCACATGATACCCGCGACCAGTGCGACGATGCCGGAGACCGACCACACCACGACCCAGATGGTATTCAGCGATATGCCGACCGACAGTGCTGCCTGGTGATCGTCGGCAACCGCTCGCAGGGCGCGTCCGACGCGGGTTTTCTGGAAGAAGACGGCGAGAAAAATGACCAGGATTGCGGCGGTGCCGGCGGCGAACAGCTCCAGTTTTTCGACATAGATGCCCTGATCCCAGAGCCATCCCCAGGCCCCCTGGGGTATACCGATATCGAGCAGTTTTACATCCGAACCCCACAGGATATCGCCTGCGCCTTCGAGCACGTAGGCAAGGCCGATGGTCGCCATGAACAGGATGATGGGTTCCTGGTTGACCAGGTGGCGCAGCATCACGCGTTCGATGAGCCAGGCGAGTGCGATCATCACCACAATCGTGCCGATGATCGCCAGCCACACCGGGAAGTTGAATTTCTCCATCAGTCCGACCAGGGTCAGGGCCGCGAACAGCGCCATGACGCCCTGGGCGAAGTTGAAAATACCGGAGGCCTTGAAGATCAGCACGAAGCCGAGCGCCACCAGCGAATACATCACACCAGCCATCAAGCCACTCAGGGTCACTTCAATAAAGAACATCATTAGCCGGTTACCTTATTCATGTGGTACTCCAAGGTATGCGTCGATGACGGTCTGGTTGGTGCGCACCTTGTCGGGAACATCATCGGCGAGTTGCTTGCCGTAGTCGAGCACCAGTACGCGATCGGACAGATCCATCACCACCCCCATGTCGTGTTCGATCAGGGTAATAGTGGTGCCGAACTCGTCATTGACGTCGATGATAAAGCGGCACATGTCCTCTTTCTCTTCGGAATTCATGCCGGCCATCGGCTCGTCCAGCAGCAGCAAATCGGGTTCGGCGGCGAGCGCGCGCCCGAGCTCGACGCGCTTCTGTAAACCGTAAGGCAATTTGCCCACCGGTTTCTTACGAATCGCCTGGATATCGAGAAAGTCGATGATGCGCTCGGCAGCTTCGCGGTTCTCGATCTCCTCGGTACGCGCGGGGCCGATGTGCAAAGCCTGCCAGAACAGGTTGGTTTTCATTTTCAGATTGCGCCCGGTCATGATGTTGTCGAGCGTGCTCATGCCCTTGAACAGCGCGATATTCTGGAAAGTGCGTGCGATACCCTGGCTGGCGGCGACATGCGGCGCCATCTGCTTGCGGGTATTGCCCTTGAAGGTGATCGATCCCTGTTGCGGATGATAGAAACCGTTGATGACATTCAGCATGGAGCTCTTGCCGGCACCGTTGGGACCGATGATGGAGCGAATCTCACCCTGGCGCACGTCGAAGCTGATGTCGTCGAGTACCTTCATCACGCCGAACGAGAGGCTGATGTTGTCGACCTTGAGGATAACGTCACCGATGTTGCGCTCCGTCATGCGGCGACATTCCGCGGCTGGGTGGGTGGCGTAACCACCTCGGCATTGCAGATCCTGACGTCGGCCGCCAGCAGACCGGTGCGGCCGTCTTCAAAGGTAACTTCGGTTTCGATGTGGCATTGCTGCTGATCGGAATACAGCGCTTCGACCAGCTTGTCGAAACGCTCGCCGACAAAACTCCGCCGAACCTTGCGCGTGCGCGTCAGTTCGCCGTCATCGGCGTCGAGTTCCTTGTGCAGAATCAGAAAGCGGTGGATCTGCGAATTAGCGAGCCGCGTATTCTGAGATACGTCCAGGTTGACCTTGTCGACGCATTCCTTGATTAGATCGTAGACCTCGGATCGTGTAGCCAGATCGATGTAGCCGCTATAGGCGATGTTGCGGCGTTCGGCCCAGTTACCGACCGCATCGAGATCGATGTTGATAAACGCGGTGCTGAACTCGCGCTCGTTGCCGAACAGCACGGCTTCCTTGATGAAGGAGAAAAACTTGAGTTTGTTTTCGAGGTATTTGGGTGCGAACAGGGTGCCATCCTCGAGCTTGCCGACATCCTTGGCACGGTCGATGATTTTCAGGTGGCCGCTTGCTTCATCAAAAAATCCGGCGTCCCCGGTATGCACCCAGCCGTCTGCGGTTTTGGTGCTCGCGGTCGATTCCGGATTCTTATGATAGGCCTGGAAAACGCCCGGACTGCGATACATGATTTCGCCGCTATCGGTAATTTTTATCTCGACGTCGATGGCCGGCGTGCCGACGGTGTCGGCATAGACTTCGCCATCGGGTTGCACGCAGATAAACACCATGCATTCGGTCTGCCCGTAAAGCTGCTTGATATTGATGCCGAGCGAGCGGTAGAAATCAAAGATATCAGGGCCGATCGCCTCGCCGGCGGTATAGGCGAGACGAGTACGACTCAAGCCCAGTACGTCTTTCAACGGGGCGTAAACCAGCATATTGCCGATCTTGTAAAGCAGCGAATCCATCAGCGATACGGATTCCCGGTTCAGTATTTTGACGCCGACGCGGCGCGCATGCGCCATGAAATAGTCAAACATTTTGCGCTTGATTGCGGCGGCATCCTCCATGCGAATCATCACCTGGGTGAGCATGTTTTCGTAGACGCTGGGTGGCGCGAAGTAATAGGTGGGGCCGATTTCGCGCAAGTCACTGGCGACCGTGGTGGCGTTCTCCGGGCAACTGACGCAAAAGCCGGCAACGTAGGATTGTGCGTAGGAAAACAGATTGTCACCAACCCAGGCCATCGGCAAATAGGCGAGCACTTCTTCCTCCGCGGTCAGGCCCTCGCGGACGATGCCGTTGCGTGCGGTAACGATGACGTTGTCATTCGTCAATATCACGCCCTTGGGTTTGCCCGTGGTGCCGGAGGTGTAGAGCATGATCGCGACTTCGTCGGCGCGGCCCGCGTCCACTTCGGCTTCGTAGAAGCCAACATGTTGCTGATCGAATTCGACTCCGGCACGCTGTATCTGTTCGAACTCGTGTAAAAAATCCTGCTCGTAGAAACCTAAGCCCCGGGTATCGTCGTAAATAATGTGTTCGAGCGCGGGGCAGCGCGCGTGGATCTCGAGCAGTTTGTCGACCTGCTCCTGGTTTTCCGCGAGTGCGATCTTGACGTCGGCGTTATCGAGGACATAAGCCATCTCGTCGGCGACCGCATCCTGATATAGCGGTACCGGGACGGCGCCCAGGGCTTGTGCGGCGGTCATCGCCCAGTACAGGCGCGGCCGGTTGTCGCCGATAATGGCGAGCTTGTCGCCGCGCTGCAGTCCGAGGCTGGCGAGCCCACAGGCGAGGGCTCGGATTTCGGCGGCGGCTTCGGACCAGCTCCAGGATTGCCAGATGCCGAGATCTTTTTCACGCATCGCATCCTGCCCGGGACGCAGTTTTACATGGCTTTGCAATAGCCTGGGGAAGGTATCAAGATGGTTGCCTTGTTCCATGTGTCCGGGATGATCTCAGGCTTCGGCGTCGCTACCTATCGGTTAATGGTCAGATTCGACAGCAAAACAATACAGCGTCGAGTGCCCTTATTACAACGTTAAAAGCGGGCCCTGTAAAGAATGGCGTTACTTAGGCCTGTCATCCCCGAATTATCTCATCGTATCAGGTATTGCGTCAGACCTTGATACCTGAACCTTATACTATCTCCGGTTGCCTGCTCGGCAACTGCCCGGGACGCGGGATCGCTGCGTTGCTCCACCCCCGCTAGCACTGCCGGGAATCTTGACGTCATCCCCGATACGGCGGACCGGCGCAAGCGGGGACCTTGAACACAATGACGTTATAGCCGGGCTAGCTGTCGTAGTTATAGAATCCGCGCCCGCTCTTGCGGCCGAGGTAACCGGCATCGACCATTTGTTGCCAGATCGGGCAGGGCCGGTACTTGGAATCACCAAATCCCTCGTGCAGCACCTTGATCACGGCGTAGCAGGTATCCAGGCCGATCAGGTCGGCCAGCATCAACGGGCCCATCGGGTGCGCCATGCCGAGCTTCATGATTTCATCGATGCCCTCGGCGCTGGCGAGTCCCTCGTAGTAGACATAGGCGGCTTCGTTGATCATCGGAATGAGAATGCGGTTGGCGACGAATCCGGGACTGTCCTTCGCCTCGACCGGTACCTTGCCGATAAATTCGCTGAGTTCGTGCACGGCTTGATAGACCGCATCGGTGGTCTGCAAGGCGCGGATCACTTCGACCAGCGCCATCATCGGTACCGGGTTCATGAAGTGCATGCCGATCACCTGGCCGGCGCGTTGGGTCACTCCGGCGATTCGGGTTAACGAAATCGACGAGGTGTTACTGGCGAGAATTGCCTCGGGCTGGCACAGCGCATCGAGTTGTTTGAAGATGTCCAGTTTGAGCGCTTCATTTTCGGTCGCGGCCTCGATGACGATATCGACATTGGCCAGGTCGGCCAGGTCCGTCGTGGTGCTGATGTTCGACAGCGTGGCCTGCTTGTCCGCGGCACTGATTTTTTCTTTCTTGATCAGTCGATCGAGACTGCCGTCGATAGTACTCAGCCCGCGCTCGACCTGTGCCTCGCCAATATCCTGCATGATGACCTTGAGGCCTGCCGCCGCGCAAACCTGCACGATGCCGTTGCCCATGGTGCCGGCGCCGACCACGCCTATTGTCTTGATGTTCAT
>Ga0316187_10004084_pt1 | contig 12644 bp, 14 predicted proteins | sample CroRivburrow1_MG_FD_204927 | JGI IMG/M metagenome (GOLD analysis project Ga0316187, IMG submission 204927) | Coastal sediment microbial communities from Maine, United States - Cross River worm burrow 1 | ecosystem: Environmental > Aquatic > Marine > Coastal > Sediment | place: USA: Maine...
GTTGTTCGAGTGTAAATCAATTCCGCTATACTTCATGATGTCGGCCTCCTGTGGTTATCGCAAGTTCGCAAACTCACTTTAACTCCACCGCCACAGGCGGTGGGAGGTCGGCTAGATGATTTTCAGGCTCAAGTTGTTTTTGTTAACTTGAGCCTGGCCCCGTCTCCCAAGTATTCATCTGGATGATGTTCCGTTACACTTCATAAGTTAAAGGTATCTGCATCGGTCTCGGTGCACTCGCATAATCAGAAGAAACAAAAATAGAGATCAGGATAATCATGCAGGATATATTCAGTTATTCATTTTTTGACAATACCATTCTCGACTACCTGTCCGCGCTCGCCATCTTTATCTGCGGAATGTTTGTTGTTTATTCATTCAAGCGATTTATCCTAAGGCGGTTGAAAATTTGGGCCGAGGCATCCGATACATCTATTGATGATCTGGTTGTTCAAGTCATTCAAAAATCTCTTGTTCCGCTTTTATATTACGGGGCTTTTTATATTTCGCTACACATACTGGCTCTTTCGTCGGACTTCAAGCATGGCTTGAAAATCTCTGCAATTGTCCTGGCTACGATACTTGTTGCAAGGGCGATCACCTCCGCAGTCTATATTGGACTTAAAGCGAGTTTGAGTGAATCTCAGGATGCAGAGCGAAGAGAAAAGCAGCTTAGAGGGATACGTGGCCTGATCAACATTGTGGTTTGGGGCCTCGCACTGATCTTTCTGCTGGACAATCTCGGCATAAAAATATCGGCTGCTGTGGCAGGGCTTGGCATCGGCGGTATCGCCGTTGCATTGGCTGCCCAGACTGTGCTTGGCGATATGTTCAGCTACTTCGTTATATTTTTTGACAAGCCTTTTGAGATCGGCGATTTCATCGTCGTCGGCGACAAAATGGGTGTCGTTGAGCATGTTGGAATCAAGACTACAAGAATACAGGCGCTTTCTGGTGAACAGATTGTATTCTCGAATACGGACTTAACCAATTCGCGTGTCCATAACTTCAAGAAAATGGAAAAACGAAGAATTGCATTTAAGCTGGGCGTGATATATCAGACCCCTGCTGAAAAATTACAGAGTATTCCTCGAATCGTTAAAGACATCATTGATGAACAGAAGGATGCCACTTTTGACCGGGGACATTTTCAGGCTTTCGGCGATTTCAGTTTGAATTTTGAATTTGTCTATTATGTTTCTGGGGCAGACTACAACAAGTATATGGATATTCAGCAGGCTATCAATTTTTCAATCATTGATATATTTTCAAAACAGAAAATCGAGTTCGCGTACCCATCTCAGACGCTATTTGTAAATAAAGAATTGAAAGGGTCAGCTTCGCAACAATAGGGGACAGACCATGGTTTCCCAAATGGTAAGCTGATCCATATTAAAAATAGCAGGCAAAGTTGAACAAAAAAACATTATCAATATCCGCAATCGTCATCGCCCTGCTTGCATCGATATTTTTTCTGCTACCCAAACCGCTTGCAGAATCATTCACGCAAACCAGGCTGGATGCACTGAACCAGTCCGGCCAGCCGGTATTGGTTGCCATCCATGCAGACTGGTGCGCAACCTGCAAAACGCAAGAACGGATACTACAGAAGTTGTTGCCGCAACCGGAATTCAAGCGAATCATGCTGCTTCGTCTGGACTTCGACCAGCAGAAGGAAGCGGTACGTGCATTCGGCGCTGACTACCAGAGCACGCTGATCGTATTCAAGGATGGGCGTGAGGTGGGTCGCTCAACCGCGGATCAGAGTCCGGTTCGCATCGCGGAATTGTTGCACCTGATCCTGTAATAAGTTTACGGGGCCTCTGATAGTGGGCAGCTTCAACCAAATAGGAGCGGCGTCCTATTCGAGAAATTGCGCTCCAGATCAGGCATCATTTCGAATCTGCTACTTTTGTTTACTTGATCGTGATTTCTTCACTTTTGCATCACTGTTTTTATCGATTGGTTTCCCCGGCCGTGATTTCTGCTCTTTTCCTTCACTGACTTTTCCGATTTTCGAGAACACCCGGAGGATGTCTGTCGCAGACAGGATGCCAACCAACTTATTACCTTTATCGACGACAGGCAATGCGCCAATTTTATGGGCTGCCATTAGTGCAGCGGCATCAGTCGCTGAAGTATCACTATTAACGGTTATTACGCCACGGCGCATGATATGCCTAACTTTTTTCGAGATTATATGAAGCTCAGCCGAGTTTGTGCGGCTTGCATCCTCAACAGCACTGGAGTTGCTTTTGGGCCCTAGGGCTTTGTATAAGTCACGGTCGGATACTATTCCGATGACTTGGCCTTTTTCAACGACAGGTAAGTGACGAACTCTTTCGTAATGAATCAGGAAAAAAACACGATCAATCCAGTCATCCTGTTCGACTACGAATACTTTTGAAGTCATTAAATCTTCAACACGCATTGTTGTTCTCCTGAATGAAAGATTAATGAGTAAGTGCTGAGAAGTATATGTATTTTAACCATGTACGATATCTGAACGAAATTCAAATCTGATCAATTGAGGACAGCCTATTGTTTCCTGGCCTGAGTCCATGTCATCTCAGCATTCCTCCCTGCAAAATCAGAAAGATCAATTCGAGCTGATTACGAGTCATCGGCTATGATACGGGCTGTCATATTATTTGCAGAAGATCATTGATGAAGTTGCCCTCCCCACCCTGGTATAAATTCAACTTCAAATTACCCGGCAGACGGGTGCGAATAGTCGCGCTACTGCTTTTGCTGGGGCTGTCCAGCTACGTTCTCTATCTCGACGCCACTATCCGCAACGCTTTTGAAGGCCGCAAGTTCGCTCTGCCTGCGCGTGTCTATGGCCGTGCGCTGGAGGTGTATCCGGGCCTTAAGCTAACGCATGAACAATTCGTCGGTGAGCTCAAATTGATCGGTTATCACGAAAGCCAGTATCCCGATGAAGCGATGACTTACAAAAACACGAGGTATGGCATCGAATTCAATACCCGCGACTTCGTATTTGAGGACGGCAGGCAACCCGCGCAGAATCTGCTTATCGAATTTGACGACGGTGTGGTATCGCAGCTAAGGGTGCGCGGCAGTGATGATATCGATCTGCCTTTGTTGCGCATGGAGGCACCCCTGATCGGCGGCATCTATCCCGGCCATAATGAAGACCGTGAGCTGGTGAGAATCGATCAGGTTCCCAGGCAACTGATAGACGCGCTGATTGCGACAGAAGACCGAAAATTTCATACCCACTGGGGCATCGACCCGCGTGGTATCGCACGCGCGCTTTACAAGACTGTCACAGGTCAGCGTATCGAAGGTGGCAGCACACTCACCCAGCAGTTGGTGAAAAACTTTTTCCTGACTTCCGAACGCACCCTGTCGCGCAAGGCTACCGAGGCACTGATGGCGCTGCTGCTCGAAATGCATTACGGCAAGGATGAGATTCTCGAAACCTATCTCAACGAGATATTTCTCGGGCAGGATGCCAGCCGTGCGATTCATGGGTTTGGCCTGGCCAGCTACTTCTATTTTGATCGTCCGCTCGACCGGCTGAATCCGCAGCAGATCGCCACCCTGATAGGCATGGTCAAGGGGCCGAGTATGTATGACCCGCGCAAACATCCGGAGCGCTCACTCAAACGACGCAACGTGGTGTTGCAGGTTATGTTAAACCAGAAAGTTATCACACAGACTCAATTTATAGCTGCCCGCCAAAAACCGCTAGGTGTGGTTAAACGCGTGCCCGTCGGCACATCACCGTATCCAGCTTTCCTACAATTCGTTCATCGCCAGTTAGAACAAGACTATCGTGAAGAGGATCTGCGTAGCGAAGGTTTGCGTATCTTTACCACCCTTGATCCTTTCGTTCAACACCAAGCTGAGAAGACTCTGGCTTCACGCCTTACGCGTATCGAAAAGGCACGCAGGTTTGACACCAATTCGCTTGAAGGGGCTGTGGTAGTCAGCAGTACGCAGACCGGTGAAATACAGGCGATGGTGGGCGGACGCGATGCACGTTACGCCGGATTCAACCGCGCCATCGATGCACGTCGCCCGATTGGTTCGCTGGTGAAGCCCCTCGTTTATTTAACTGCCCTTGAAAAACCCCAACGGTATACATTGATCACGCCCCTGGATGATAGTGAGCTGCTGTGGCAGCAGCCGGGGGCCGCTGATTGGGAACCACAGAATTACGATCACCAGTTTCACGATCAGGTACAGTTGCGATCCGCGCTGGCACATTCCTATAACGTTTCAACCGCACGTCTCGGCATCGAGCTCGGTGTCGAACATGTCCTCGACAAACTGCCCCTGTATGGCATCAACCATCAACCGCCGCCTTTTGCCTCGTCAATGCTAGGTGCCTTTGGACTGTCCCCTGTTGAAGTGACACAGCTCTACCAGACCTTTGCAGACGGCGGCTTTCGCACGCCTTTGCGTGGCATCCGCACGGTTGTCACGGCAGATGGCAAGCCGCTGCAACGTTATCCGCTTAACGTCGAACCCGTCGCCGCACCGGCACCGGTCTATCTGCTGACAACTGCCTTGCAGGGTGTAGTTCACGAGGGCACTGCGCGATCATTGATCAATTGGCTGCCTGTTGAAATGAATGTGGCAGGCAAGACCGGCACCACCGATGATCTGCGCGACAGCTGGTTCGCCGGATATACCGGCGATCGGGTAGCAGTTGTGTGGGTAGGTCGCGATGACAACAAACCTATCGGATTGACCGGCGCTTCGGGTGCGCTCACCATCTGGGGTGAATTGATGAAGAACATCCGGCCTGTACCACTGGAGCCTGTGATGCCGGAAGAGATCGAGATGGTTACTGTCGGGCCGGTCAGCGGGTTGCGCTATGATGAAGGATGTGAGGCAGGTGTGCTGCTGCCATTCATCAAGGGTTCTGCGCCGGCAGTGACATCACCTTGCGCAGCTTCATCCGAAGACGAAGCTGCGGGCAAACTTGAAACGAATCCCAAAACCAAGCAGAATAAGGGATTAATAATATGGCTCCAGAGGTTATTCGATTGAAAAACAGATACCGTTGCTTATTCGTTTTGGTGCTGTTGTTTGGCGGATGTGGGGGATTACCAATACAAGAACCTTCCGATACTCGGCAGGCTGGTGAAGGTGCGATCTTTGAGGCGATGCCAAAATCTGCCATGACGGACAACCATGCAGTCATCGCATTACTGGATCGGGCACAGACCGACAATATGTCCGGTCAACCTGAAGCGGCAGGCGCATCTCTGGAACGTGCGCTACGTATCGAACCTCGCAATCCCTGGTTATGGCTTGAGCTTGCGCAAGTGCGTCTCGACCAGGGACAATATGCTCAGGCAATAACGCTAGCCCGCAAATCAAATAGTTTCGCCGGACGTCTGCCTCGCGTGCAAGCAGGGAACTGGCAGGTGATTGGTCAGGCTCGCGCCGCACAGGGCGACCCGGTTGGGGCCGAGCAGGCATTCAAGCTTGCTGTAGAGTTCGCGCAGCAGGCGAAGGAAGATTCCCCATTTAATTTCTAGTGAATGTAAAGGATTAATCCTAGTGAATCTCCAGCATTGCTGAATGCTGGAAATCATTGCCCTACTGAATTAGCCCGCTGTACAAAAAATATGAATATGCACCGATGAGTCCAACACCTACAAAACGGGGGATGCGTCCAAGCACGGCAATCGACAGGAAGTGGATCAACCCTGCGCCCAGAATGATATAGGCACCTGTCTGAAAAGATTCGGGAATCTGGATTGTGTTAAAAACACAAAACAGTCCGATACACATTGGAATACAGATATGGCCATCGCCAATTTGAGAGCTGAGCACGATGTCCTGCCTGCCAATATAAGCGTAATACAGTGCAAGGAATGCATTGGGCAAAACCATTAGTATGCCGCTGAGCCAACCGATCTTTGCGAAACTGAATAACGGGTTATTCGTGTTGGCTACCCACTCCACCAGATGGTCAACGGAAAAATAGATGCAATAGGCACTCGCGGCGATGAGCAGCAGGTCGATCACGATTGACCAATGAAATTCCTTGTCGTTTCTGATATTGTCCTTGAGCACTTCAAATACGTGCAATATCTGCCAGAAAAGAAACAGCCCGATTAAAATAATACCGTCGAAGAAGTTCAGCTCCCCATCCTGGGCCAACGCCCAGAGCGTGCCTGTAAACAGGAACAATGCGATCAGGGTAAAAAGTAAGTTAAGACGGTTGATCAACAGGAATTCAGCGTGTTTTTTTAATTTTTGCCTAGCTTTGGTTTTTGGCAGGATGGCCGCTGATCCGAAGATCGCAGATAGCCCCAGAATCAACGTCAGGTTGGTGACATTGTTAACAAGACTGTTTTCTATTACAGCGCCGCCATTGTTGGCAGAATTACTCATGACATAGGCGAAAACAAGATTCGCGAATCCCGAACAATAGGGCATGATGAGTGTGCCGAGCACAGTCCCTTCAAAGCCCTTACTCTCCATTGCATGTAACCGCAAGACCATTGCAGCACTCGCCACCACGAATAGTGCGAGCAGGATGAATGGCTGGGTTACATAAGGTTGGATAGTATCGATTTCAATTTCACCGCTTTATAGTATGAATGATCTGCAATTCAGATGTGCGACCGGAATTATCCTTGCCCACTTCACCACGGTCAATTGCAGCCTAATCCCCCCGAGCGACTTTGCGAACGTCTGTAAGAATCGAGATAATTTGCCTGCCTTGCTAAATTTTCCCGCGTTTTAGTCTTGGCGCTTCCTTGCTGGTTTATGTAAACTGCGCTATCTCAGAACACGGATTACTTTCAATGAACGATACTCCTACTCTTATTGCTGATGGTGCAGCCGAACATATCGTGCGGCATTTTCAGACTCAAGGATTTCCCGGCATTACGGAAGCGCTCATCATTCAGATACACCTGAAAGGCGGTGAACGCATGGAAATCGAGGACGCTTTCGAAACCGCACTGGAACTAGATAAAGCGCCACCTGTGCAGAAGTATTTTGAAATCCACCCCTATGGACATTTTTCCGATTTCCGGAGCTTTGCCGAAGCAAAGTCAGCCATCCATTCCGACTTTACCATGAGTCTGCGTAGCGATATCCCCAAGGTTTTTTTCAAACCGGCACCTGTTGTGATTGAAGATCCCCTTGCAAGCGGCACCAAATACGATGTAATCATGAAGCTCAGAGATAATGTAGATGGTTATGCTATCGCCATTCTGATGAACGATCCGGATGCCTCATTCCTCGACTATATCGGCACCCATCTGGGTAGCGATTGGCAGAAAATCATGGGGGAATTCGAAATCGCGAGTGCATCTCTGGGCGATGAAATTGACCTGCATTAGGTTGCCGGGCTGACTATTTTCTTAGTGAGTCGATCAACCAAATCCAGGAAAGCCTCAGGAACAGACAACTGATACACGGAGAAAGATTCAACACTTATACGCATCTGGTCGGCGCGTTGCTCGCACTGGCAGGGGGAATTGTACTCGTGGTGCTGGGTATCCTCAGCGGTGATGTGTGGAAGGTCGTCAGTTTCTCGATCTACGGCACGACACTGGTGCTGTTGTATAGTTTTTCCACGCTTTATCACAACGCGGCTCACGGGAGTACCAAACTCCTCTTACGCAAGTTCGACCACAACTCGATCTATCTGCTGATCGCCGGAAGCTACACGCCATTCACTTTAGTCAGTCTGCGCGGTGGTTGGGGTTGGCCACTGTTCGGTGTGATTTGGTTGCTTGCTCTGGTGGGCATCTCCCAGGAATTGTGGCTAAAAAATAAAACAAGGTGGGTGTCGTTAACAATCTACCTGCTGATGGGGTGGGCTGCAGTCGTTGCTGTGGTGCCGTTGGCAGACGCGCTGTCCTGGTCTGGGTTTGCATGGCTGGCGGGGGGCGGAGTAGCCTATACGGTCGGCATCATCTTCTATAGCTACGATGAGAAATTCACCCATTGGCACGGCATATGGCATTTGTTCGTACTGGCCGGAAGCGTGCTGCATTACTGCGCGATCCTACTGTATGTTGCTTAAACTCACCTTTCAAGGTGACTAATGTTTATCCAATAATTGCCATCATTAATTGAAAATAGCAACACTAGTAAGCTGCGCTAAAGCACATCCCATAATTAAAATCAGTACATCACTTCATATGAAAAAAGTCGTACCAACCAAGGCTGAGATCTCATTACTGGAGCGGTTTGTTGGCCTAACACTGGAACACATCCATGTGCCTACAAGCATTGATGCGTTCACGGCCGCAACTACCGAGATAAAGGCAGCCGGCATCGTTGGGTTCGATACCGAATCCAAGCCGACGTTTGCTGTGGGTGAAGTGAGCGAAGGGCCGCATGTGGTGCAGTTTGCCCTGCCAAACAAGGCATATTTATTTCAAATCCATCAAACAGCTGGACATCCGTTTCTGATTGAGTTGTTGCAATCGGAGCAGCTCATCAAGGTAGGTTTCGACCTCAAATCGGATGGCGGGCATATTCACGCAAAGCTAGGCATAAATCTGGGCGGCGTGGTGGATCTCAATACGGTGTTTAGTATGGCTGGGTACCATAAGCACATGGGCGCTCGGGCGGCGGTGGGTTTGGTATTCAAACAACGTTTTGCCAAACCCCGGCATGTCACTACCTCAAACTGGTCAAAGCATAAACTCAACCCTAATCAATTGCTTTACGCGGCGAATGATGCCTATGCTGCACTCAAAGTACTGGAGGCGCTAGCACTACCCCGCAAAGATTTACCCGTATATAAGTTTGAAGCCACGCTTGTGGGATAATCTTGAACGGAAGTCAAAATAAGGAGGCAGTGATGGATAAATCCAAATATTTTCACAATTTGTGGCGCGCCATTCTAATATCTGTAGTGAGCTTGGGTTTGTGTGCAGGCATCGCGAGTGCTGCAACAAATGATAAAGAACCCGATATGCAGAAGGGTAGTTTTTTGATTAAATTCAAGCGTGACACCAACATTATCCAGATTAATGAAGTGGCTAAATACTATGGTGCAAGTAAAACACTCTCTTTAAGCAAATCGGAATTGTCATCACGAAAAAATCCAGCGCAGTGGAAAAAATTAGAATTTGAATCGGTGAAGGATGTAAAAGACATTGCACGGCGTATTATTCATGACAACCGCGTGGACGAAGTCGACAAGGTTTATTTCAAGAAGATCAGACACTAATTTTATAAGCTAAATGGGCATTAGCTTGCAATTAGTTATCCAGAAAATATAAGCAAACCAGAAATAGCATGGTGTCCGTTGCCTTTCTGATGCCAACGCACTTTACTTCAACAGCCCTGCGCTACGTGCCGCTACTTCAATTATTGAGTAGTTGTCAGTTTTACTGGAAATAAATTTGCTGGCACGTTGTAAATCCAGTATCTCTTTATCTAAAGCATAATTTTGATTTAGCGAAAGAAATGCGTCAGTTAATTTTTGACGCAAGTTTTCGTCCATGTCTGCTCGAGCTGTCCAGTTGTAATCACAATAGCCAGGTGTGGTATAGAACACATACAACAACTTCGGATCAGCCTTGCCGTTGGCAAGCATCTCTTCCCATGTCTGTTTATTTAACACCCCTGCATCAACTTTACCGCTCATCACTGCCCCAACAAGCGCCTTATATGTATTTGAATAATTGAAGTTTTTCATGTCGGCTTCGGGGTCAATGTGTGCAGCCAGCAAAAATGCACGTGGCATCAAGTGGTCTGATGTTGAGGATTCCTGACCAAACGTGAATGTCTTACCTTTCAAATCTTGCAACTTGGTAATGTCATCGTATGCTGTGATGAATACAGATCTAGTTTGCTCATCTTCTGCACGCTGCACGATGGGAATAACCTGGTCGTTACTGCGAAGCTTGGCCTGGATAAAATTAAAGCCGCCGAACCAAACCATGTCCAACTTGTTGGCAGCTAGCGCATCCACCAGGGTTTCTTCACTGGCCATGGGCCTGAATTCAATCTTCATACCAATCTTTTTTTCAAGATAATCGGACAGTGGTTTGAATTTTCGCCGCAAGGTATTTGGCGTCTCATCCGGAACCAGAGAGACACGCAACACAGGTTCGGCAGAAGTAATCGCAAAAACCGCCAAGGCTGCAGCTATGACCAATGAGATTAGCAGTGCTCTCAAGCTAGGTGACATGAGTTACGTATCATAAATAGTATGGAGCAGAATTTTCGTCAAGTAAGTTTAAAAATCTGTATTTATCAATTATGCCGTAAATTTTTAATTTACAAACCAACTTCATCCGCACATGATTTTACAATGTCAAAATTGCACTCGATACGGCATTCGTGCCACTATCCAGTAATGATAAAAATTACAAAGTCAGATTCTTCATAGCATCAGGGTGACACAATGGAAATGAAAAATATTAATTCAGGTAAGTTGCGCGCGATTGGTTACGATAAGCGGGCCCACTTGCTACAGGTTCAGCTAGATGATGGTAGCACCTTGCAATATAGTGGCGTTGGCGAGGAAGCATGGCGCCGGCTTAGCAGCTCCGGCTCAGCCTGGAGTTTCTATCGTGACAATATCGAAGAGGAGTTTACAGCAAAGCGTGTCTCCGGCAGTGCACCTGAAAGCAAGAATCCGCTTGATGAATTATTTCAAGATAAAGCAAGTTAATGAGCCAAATTCAAATTTTTTCGCAGTCTAACCAGCAAATAAATTTGATTCGCCGTTAAAGTAATAATAGGGGAAATCATATGGATGATCAGGAACTCTTTCATCATTAGACTAACGATCCCCGCTGGACAAACATTTCTTAAAGAAGGTGGGCAGGGCAATCCATGTATGTTCTTATGTCTGAAACTGCTGAGATCAGCATTCTCAGGACCGATGCAGCGTTGAGTTGGCAATGAAAGAAATACAGCTTTAAATTACTCTAACGAATAAAGATGCTGCAGATTGCTCTCTCATTCGGCTCATTCATCGGATTGATTCTTGGCTCGACTGCTGCAGGCGGCGCCATACTGTATACCGCGAGTGCCAGATAATTAGTTGATTGTCCTTTCCATTTCGGCTGCCAGATTCTGATCGATCAGCATGATTTCTATACGACGGTTCTTTTGCCTTCCCTCTGATGAGTCGTTTTGAGCAACAGGATCATATTCGCCGCGTCCCGATGCCACCAAGCGATCGGGCGGCACGCCTACTTCCTGCAGAAAGCGAACTACGTTGGTTGCACGCGCGACAGACAACTCCCAGTTGCTCGGGAAGGTAGCTTGCAGTGATCTGGCGATCGGAATGTTGTCGGTGTGGCCGACAACTCGAATGACTTTATTCTCGTAGACAATGAGCGCCTCGCCGACTTTTTTCAAGACATCCTTTCCGCCTGCTTTCAACGTTGCCCTACCGGAGTCGAAGAATATCTGCTCTGCAAGTTCCACGGCCAGCATGTTCTGATATTGTCGTACCTTAAGCTGGCCCTGCTCGACTTCCTTGGATAAGCCTTGCACCAGCGCATCGTACTGCTGTTGCCGCTGTTGGCTGGCCGCGAGCAATTCGGCCCTTTGTTGCTCAAGGGTCCCGACCTGCTGATATATCGCAGTATTTTGCTTTTCGAGTTCGGATTTGTGTTTGGTTAGTTCAAACCGCTCTTTTTCCAGAATTCCTTTCTGTGCTTCCAGCATGGTCTTCTGGTCGATTAGTGCGGCTTTTTGCTGCTGAAGCGTTTCGATCTCTTCGTTTTTCGCCGCCTCCATCTGTTCAAATTTTCCGGTGCTGACACAGCCACTGAGGAAGCATGTTGTAATTAGTACGAGTATGCAGATTTGGATTTTTCTGATCATGTCTTTGCCCTCCAGAGTGATAGCAATAGAATACACTACCATAAACAATACCATGAATTTCTTGATTTTATCACTTTCAAGTTTCGGACTTTTCATTCGATACCGGCAATATGTGTCGTGGTAATTGACAGCGTCGCATCCCTCCCAGCATAATCCAACCATGTTGACTTTTCTCGCCATTCATATCGTCCGACCCGGTTTTTGCGCAATCCTGCGCAAAGTGTGGTCGTATTCGCAAAATGGTCTGGAGCGTAGCGTCTAAATTTCATTCGCTGCAACAGTTTTCAAAAGGCCACAGCAAAATTCTGTGGCCTTTTTATTTTTAGTGGTTTGTCTCTCTTTGTGGATGCGGGCAACTTTCAATTTTGGAGAAATGATATGTCGCTTACAGCTGCATTTGTTTCGGTTATTTTGATCTGGTCTACCACGCCACTTGCGATAAAGTGGAGTGCGCTAGATGCTGGATTTAGTTTCGCAGTATTTACACGTATGGCGATAGGCGTCATGTTGTGTGGAGCGTTACTGATCGTGCTGCGGGTTCGTTTGCCGCTGCACGGCAGGGCATTGCACAGCTACGTCGCAAGTGGCACAAGCATGTGGTGCACCATGATTCTGGTCTATTGGTCTTCTCAATATGTTAGTTCTGGCATGATTTCGGTACTGTTCGGCTTATCGCCACTAATCACAAGTCTGGGCGCGATGATATGGCTAAAAGAAGAATCTTTTACACCATACAAAGTGACCGGAATGCTACTTGGGTTTACAGGGTTGATACTGGTGTTCAGAGGAAATTTACAATTGGGCGACGCCGCAACAGTGGGCTTTATCACACTGCTTGC
>Ga0316187_10004085_pt1 | contig 12641 bp, 13 predicted proteins | sample CroRivburrow1_MG_FD_204927 | JGI IMG/M metagenome (GOLD analysis project Ga0316187, IMG submission 204927) | Coastal sediment microbial communities from Maine, United States - Cross River worm burrow 1 | ecosystem: Environmental > Aquatic > Marine > Coastal > Sediment | place: USA: Maine...
TCCCGCCATGACGCCATCGAGGCCATAGATTCGGGCAATTCCATCGCCGACCGAGATCACGGTCCCGACCTCGGACATGTCGATGGAGGTTTCGAACCCTTCGATTTGGCGGCGAATAATGTCCGCGATTTCGGCGGCTTTGATCTGCATGTATTACCCCTGTTCGATCTCGATCTCTTGACTCAAACGATCCAGTTCTCCAGCCAACGAGCCGTCAAAGACCCGCGAACCAACCTGCAATTTGAAGCCTCCGAGGAGATCCCGGTTGGCCTCGAAGTCGGCAACCACCGCGGCGCCCTCGACTGCCGACACAGCATCAATGAGTCGCCGGCGCTCGTCATCGTCGAGAACAACCGTGGTCTCGACTCGGGCACGAACTCGACCGAGGCTCTGATCCACCAACTCCCTATAGGCAGCTGCAATATCGGCCATGTGCTGCATCCGATAGTGGTGTTGGACCACATGCAGAAAGCGCCGGGTCAGCTCACCGATGTCGAGAGCGTCGAGCACGGCATCGAGAATTTTGGTCTTGGTCTCGACGGCAACCATCGGGGTCACCAGTACCTTGTGGAAATCCGGCACCGCCTTCAGCGCCGCAGCTACGCCATCGAGTTCCTCGGCAATCTTTTCGGCGCCGCGCGGGTCGTCCTTCTGAACAACGGCCAACAGTGCCTTTGCATACGGGAACGCTCGGAAGCGGGCCATATTCACTCCCCGCCTTTGAGGTCTTGCATCGCGTCGAGGCTTCTCTCAAACACTCGCCTGCGGTCCTCGTCGGTCATTTCGCGATCGAGGAGGTCGCGCGCGAGCTGTGCGGTGAGGTCGGCCGTGTCCTGGGCCAACCGGGTTCGGGTTTCAGCTTCGCGACGGGTGATCTCTTCGTCGACCCTGCGAAGGAAACGTTCCTCGTCGCCTTTGGTCTGCTCGGAGATGGTGGTTGCTTCGGCTTCGCCGTCGACCACGGCTCGATCCTTGAGCATCGAGACCTCGTTTTCGACGTCAGCCAGTCTCTTTGCAACCTCGGTCTGCAACCGGTCGGCTTCCTCGAGCTGTTGGCGGGCATTCTGCAGCTCTTCAGCGATGCCGTCCCGGCGCGCGTCCAAAAAGGCGGCCATCGGCTGACCCACAAAACGCTGCAGGACATAGAGAAAGAGGGTCAGATTGAGCGACAACCAGATGTAGTCGGGAACACCGATGTGTTTTTTGCCGCTGTCAACCAGGATCGCGAAAATGACCGCGCAGACGAAGAGCAGCCCCCAGCCGAAGGCGCGCTTCATGAAGCAAGCTCCCGCCCGAGAAGGCGGCCGGCGAGCAGGCGCGCGAGGTCCTCGGCTCGGCGACGAAGATCCTGACGCGCGGCATCTGTTTCCTTCTCCATGGTGTCGAGCACTCCAAGCAACCGTTCGTCGGCGCGAGCACGAGCATTGTCGAGGGTCGCCTGCCGCTCGGTCATGGCGGTCTCGCGAGCCACGGCGCGGATCTTGGCAGAGTCTCTGGCCGCCTGCGCAACCTCTTCCTCGACCCGAGCTACGGCCGCAAGGTATTCCTCGTTTTTGGCCGCCCATTCCTGCTGGGCATCGTCGATCCGCCGGCGTCGGTCGCCGACAACGGCACCGACCGGGCGAATCAGGTAACGATGGACGAGCCACAGCGTCACCCAAAAGCACACCATGACGAAAATCAACGACAGATCTGGTGGGGTCATCGGCCGCTCCCGGCTCGATCCGCTCCCACGCTTAGCATGGGGCGGTTCAAGCTAACAAATTCACAAGGCACGGTCAAGATGCAACGTCTGCCTTGGTTGTGTTTTTTTTCACACTTTGTGCGTCCATACTCACCGACCCCTCGAGGAACGCCCCGTCCTCCATCACGAGTGCCGGCGCCTGAATATCGGCCCAGACCTTTGCCGTTGCGTGGAGCAAGACCTGCTCGGTTGCCCGAATCACACCTCGCACCTCACCACCGATGACACAGCGGGCGACCTCGACCTCACCCTCGACCGTGCCGCCGTCGCCAACCACCAATTCGGACTGAGACCGCACCGTCCCCTCGATCCGACCATCGACCCGAAAATAGGTCTTGAACTCCAACTCGCCACGGATGGTGCACCCGGAATCGACAAAACCGTTGAGGGAATCTCCTCCACGAGCCATCACTCACCCCCCATCAAGAGATCGAAGACGCGCATGAGTTCTCCTTGTTCGCCGCAGGAGATAACGATGCTGCCGCCGCGGCGGCGGGCACGAATCTCGACTTTCGCTCCGAGCCGGAGCGAAAGCTTCTCCTCGGCTGCCATTAAATTCGGGTCCGGGGCCGCCGGTGGCCGGCTGCTCTTTCTTTTCGTGGGTTTCTCGCGCGCTTCGGCCGCCGCCCTTTCGAGATCGCGCACGCTCAGCCCCGAGGCGACCGCCCGCTTCGCCCACTCAACCCGAACCTCGTTGTCTGCAAACGCGAGCAGCGTTCGCCCATGGCCCGCTGTCAGGCCCCCCCCCTCGACCAACTCCTGGACCTCCTGCGGAAGCTTGAGGAGACGGAGGGAGTTGGCGACCGTACTGCGGTTCATTCCCACGCGGGCTGCAATCTCCGCCTGCGAGAGACCGAGGCTCGTTCGCAAATGGTCAAACGCGCGAGCCTCTTCGAGCGGGGTGAGGTCCTGTCGCTGGAGGTTTTCAATGAGAGCCAACTCGAGCTGATCGTTGTCCTCGAGGCGTTCTCGAATCACCGCCGGAACGGTCCGAAGCCCGGCCCGTCTGGCGGCCCGCCAGCGGCGCTCCCCGGTGATCAAGAGATACCGATCCGGGCCGTCCTCGCTGACCAAAAGGGGCTGCAACACCCCATGGCGGCGGATGGAGGCGGTGAGTTCCGACAGGGCGTCATCATCGAAATGGTGGCGTGGCTGGTGGGGATTCGGTTGCAGTTTGTCGACCGGAATTTCGGCGAGGCCGGCGCGCGCCCGCGGAGTTTCGGGGATGAGCGCCTTGAGCCCGCGACCGAGCGCCTGTTTAGCCGCCATTCGTGCCACCGAGCCGTTCGAGGTATTCCCGCCCGAGCTGCAGGTATGCCTGCGACCCGCGACTGCGCAGATCGTAGGCGTGGATCGGGCGCCCGAAAGACGGGGCCTCTGCCAGCCGAACATTTCGCGGCACAACGGTTTCGAAGACCTGCTGCCCAAACACCCCTCGCACCTCCTCGGCCACCTGCTGCGCAAGGTTCGTCCGCTCATCGTACATGGTGAGCAAGATCCCGTCGATGACGAGGTTTGGGTTGAGGAATCGGCGCACCTCGTCGACCGTCGTCATCAACATCGACACGCCCTCCATCGCGAAATACTCGCACTGGATGGGCACCAGAAGCGCATCGGCAGCGGCCAGGGCGTTGAGGGTGAGCAAACCGAGCGACGGGGGGCAATCGACAAGGATGAACTCGAACGCGGCGATTTGCTCGCGGACCAACGCCTCTCGCAACCGAAACTCCCGGCCCACCATCCCGACGAGCTCCACTTCAGCGCCGGCGAGGTGCGGAGTCGCGGGAATGATCGAGAGGTGGGGAAACTCGGTGGGTCGGATGGCCTGCTCGGTGGTCTTGTCGCCGAGAAGAACGTCATAGGAGGTTGCGGCGCACTCACCCCCGCCAAATCCGAGTCCCGAGCTACAGTTTGACTGGGGGTCGAGATCGACGAGGAGGGTCTTGTGCTCGTATGCGGCAAGAGTGGCGCCCAGGCTGATAGCGGTGGTGGTTTTCCCCACACCGCCCTTCTGATTCGCCACAACAACCACCCGGGTGGCCACTACGAGCCCCCCCCAACCGAAAAGGTCAAGAGGAGAGGGCTGAGCGCGCCCCGGGGCACGGTTTGGCACACGCCAGCCAGCAGGGTTTGTTTCACGTGGAACATGGGCGTAAACGAACGAGCCGGCCTCGATCCAGGCCGGGTAGCGACGAGCTTAGCACACGCCACCCCCGCAGCTCGTGGAGGGCGGCCTCGCCGTTTTCGGTAGTCCACAACAGGACCTGGCCGCTTGTTGACACCCGTGGGCGCGCCCAGGCGAGGAGGCCCGGGGTGTCGCCGACTGCTCGCGCCGTGATCACATCCCAGGAGGGTTCACCGGCAAAGTCCTGGTAACGGGCACGATCCACCTGCGCAGAGAGCCCGAGCTCTCTGACCACCAGACGAAGGAACGCCCACCTCTTCTGGCGCGGCTCCAAAAGCACCCCGCCCCACCCGGGCCGCGCGGTCAAGAGCGGCACGCCGGGGAGACCCGCGCCGCTGCCCACATCCAGGAGCCGGCCGCTCTTGCCGAGGAAGGGTGCGGCCGCCAAGCAGTCGAGAAGGTGGCGCTCCACGAGCTCGCCGCGACTGCCGTACCGCACCAGGTTGTGGCGTCTCGACCACTTTTCCAGCAGCTCCGCGTATCGCGCCAAACGATGCAGGGCCTCGCCGCTGCTGTGTGGAGCAAGCAACTCGACAAACGGGGCCTCGGCGTTCAACCGAACCCACCGCGGCGTGACAACGCTCCAGCGATAATGGCCAGCGCTGCGGGTGTCATGCCTGGTAACCGTTCGGCGTCGGCGAGAGTGCGCGGCTGGTCGCGGGCCATCGCCTCCACGACCTCCCGTGACAACCCCGGCACCCCCCCGGGGTCGAGATCGCCCGGGATGGGTATGTGTCGCAGGCGGTGCAACCGCTGCCTCTCGCGCTCGTGGCGGGCAAGGTATCCGTCATAGCGGAGACGGCCGATCACAATGCGCCGATCCTCTGCGCTCAGGCCGTCAAACGCCCCCAACCCGGCGGCCACCGCCTCGGCGTCGACGTCTTGGCGGCGCAGGATCTGCGCCCAGGAACTCGGGGTCGTGAGATCGATGGCCGCCGCCCTCCGAACCGCGCTTCGCGTGGCGGCGTCGGGGTTGAGCCGGGTCTCCTCGAGGGCCGCGCGGGCCGTCTCACGCCTCCGCCACCGCTCGCGTTCCACGTGAAACGCCCGCTCGGAGACCAGCCCCAGGCGGTGACCGTGTTCCATCAGCCGTTCGCGCGCTGAATCTACCCCGAGAACAAGCCGGTGCTCGGCGCGCGAGGTGAACATCCGGTACGGCTCGCGGTGATCTCGGCCCGTGACATCATCGACCAGAACGCCCAGGTAGGCTTCCTCGCGGGCCGGGGCAAGGGGCCGAGCGCCACGCAAGCCCTGAGCAGCATTGACCCCCGCCAACAAACCGAGCCCCGCGGCCTCTTCATAGCCCGAGGTGCCTAAAAGTTGACCCGCAAAGAAGAGCCCGTGGAGGGCGCGGCTTTCGAGGTTTGCCGCGACCTGCCCCGGCGCGACTACGTCGTACTCTACCGCATAGCCGTACTGCAGGACCGCAGCACTCTCGAGCCCCGGAATACTGTGGATGACGTCGTCCTGCACATCCGTCGGCAAGCTCGTCGAGAGCCCGTTGACATAGATGCTGTCGCTGTCCAACCCTTCCGGCTCGAGAAATACCGTGTGCCGTTCGTGGTGCGGGAATCTCACCACCTTGTCTTCGATGGAGGGGCAGTAACGGGGCCCCACGCCTTCGATCGTGCCCGAAAACAGGGGTGATCTGTGGATGTTTCCCGCAATGATCTTCTGCACCTTTCGCGGGGTGCGTGTCAGCCAACAGACGCTGCGGTTTTCGACGCCGCGAGACCGCCACGAGAATGGCCGCGGGTCCGCGTCTCCCTCCTGAATCTCCAGCTTCTCCAAGTCGAGGCTCTGCCGCGAAAGCCGCGGCGGTGTCCCCGTCTTGTATCGCCGGAGCTCGATCCCTCGCGCGGCCAGAGCGGAACCGAGCGTTGAGCTCGGCTGTTCACCCAACCTCCCCCCGGGGCGCCTGAGAGCACCGGTGTGGAGCACACCACCGAGAAAAGTGCCTGTCGTGAGTATCACCGCGTCGGCCCGCAACAGCCGGCCGCCACCCAGGATCACGCCGCGGACACGACCACCATCTACCACCAGGTCACCGACCTCGGCCTCGACCACAGTCACGCCCCGCAACCCCCCGACCACCCGCCGCAATAGTCGCGAATACACGACCTTGTCGCACTGGGCGCGAGGGCCCCACACCGCCGGACCGCGGGAACGATTCAGGACCCGGAATTGTATCCCCGCGCGGTCGGCCGCCCACCCCTGGAGCCCTCCGAGAGCATCGACCTCGGCCACCAGGTGGCCCTTGCCGATGCCACCAATGGCGGGATTGCAGGGCATTTGCGCCATGGTCGATTGGTGAAGCGTCACAAGAATCACCGACACCCCAAGCCGCGCCGCCGCCGCCGCCGCCTCGCACCCGGCGTGTCCGCCACCTACCACGACGAGGTCCGCGTCCGCCACGCCTACTTCCCGACGCAGAAATCGCGGTAGATGGCATCCAGGACATCCTCCGTGCAGATGTCACCGATGAGCTCATCGACCGAGCGCACGGCCCAGCGAACGTGCTCTGTGGCAAGCTCGGGGTGCCGTGGGTCGCAGCCATCGAGGTCACGAGCGGCGCACTCCAACGACCGGCGGTGGCGGGCCGCGATGGCCACCGCGCCACCGAGGTCCGAAATCTCGCCGGCCACCGCCTCGGCGAGACGGGCGCGCAACCGGTCAATTCCCTGGCCGGTGTGGCACGACACGGCCAACCATCCGGCGGGAGCGGTTTCGTGATCACCCAAATCAGCTTTTGAGCGCACCGGGATCACCGCCACACCACTGGGGGCATCGGGAGGGTCCTCGCCCCGCGCCCCACCCAGCGGCCACATGAGAATCACAAGATCGGCCGCCGCGGCAGCGCCGACGGCCCGCCGGTGGCCCTCGGATTCAACCCGGTCTCCTTCCGCCCGCAAACCGGCCGTGTCGCGCAACACCATCCGCACACCGTCGATGTCGATCTCGGCTTCGATCACGTCGCGGGTCGTGCCGGGGTGCGGGGAGACGATCGCCCGTTCCGTGCCGCAGAGGAGGTTGAAAAGTGTCGATTTGCCGGCGTTCGGTGGTCCCAGAATCACGACCCCGGCGCCGTCCCGGATTCGCTGCCCGGCCCCCGCCGTCGACACCAACCGGCCCACGGCACCACGACACGAGGCGATCTTCTCTGCGAGGTCCTCTTGCGGAACCTCCACGCCCTGCGCCTCGTAATCGAGCGACGCCTCAAGCGCCGCCAGGAGATCAACCAACTCCTTCCGCAGCCCGCCAAAGGCCTCAGAAAGCGCCCCGGCAAGCTGTTCCCGGGCATTGCGAAGCTGCCACGCCGTTTCGGCTGCCACCAGATCGCGGATGGCTTCGGCCTGCACGAGATCAAGCTTGCCGTTGGCAACCGCCCGGCGGGTGAACTCGCCCGGTTGGGCGCGCCGCGCACCGGCCGTCACACAGGCGTCGATCAGACCTTCCACGAGGTAGGGTGCGCCATGGACCGTGACCTCGAACATGTCTTCGCCGGTGTAGGACCGCGGGGCCGGGTACGGAATCACTACCCCGTGATCGAGGACCCGCCCGGTGGAGTCGAGGAGGGCCGCCAGACTCGCCCGCCAACCACTGCTGAAATCCGCCGCTGGACACACCACGCCCGCGATTTCTGCCGCCGCCGACCCACTGATACGAATCATCGCCAGCGCCCCGCGCCCGGCGGGGGTTGCGCGGGCGACGATCGTGTCAGCCCCGCCGGCGAGGTCGGATGACAATCCGCTTGAGGAAGCCGTCGCCATCAGAGTCGGTCTCCACGCCCGGGTCGTCGGCGAGGGCGAGGTGGATGTCTCTTCGCGCCGCGGGTGTCAGTGGGCCGAGGGTCACCGGTGCGCCGCTCCGCAACGCTTCGTCTGCCGCCGCTTCCGCACGCTCGCGAAGCTTGTGGGCCCGGCGCTCCTTGAAGCCATCGCAATCGAGGTGCACCGGAAGGTGGCTCGACAGCCGGCGATTGAGGACCCGGTTCGCGAGATACTGGAGGGCGTCCAACCCACGGCCGCCCGACGCCGTCAAGAAATGGAGGTCCGGGCCCTCGAGTTCGCCCTCGAGCGCATCCTCCTGCACAGCGAGACGCGCGGTGATGTCGAGGGCGCCGGAACCACATGTCTCCGACAGAAAGAGGCCGAGCACCGCGACCGGATCGACCTCGGCGGTGACCATCACTCCGGCTCCGTCAGCGCCGTCAACGACCTCGTAGTGGAGCTCCTCGAGGCGCGATCGGAGCCCGCTGCACGCCGCGCTCAGGGCGACATCGAGATTGACTCCGTGGAAGCTCTTGGGCGTGGTCATTTCTGTTTTCCCTTCGTCTTCTTTGCGCCGCCGCGTTTGCGCTCGCCGATGATGTGGAGCGTGATTTCCTGTTGGATGATGGTAATCACGTTGTTCGCCAACCAGTAAAGCACCAACCCCGACGGAAACTGAAGAAACATGATGCCAAAGATCAGCGGCATCATCCGCATCAGGCGTTGTTGTTGGGGGTCCCCGGCCTGCGGGGCCAGGCGCTGCTGGAGCCACATCGTCGCCGTCATCAGGATCGGCGTCACATAGAGCGGGTCCTTTGCCGAAAGATCGGTGATCCACAGCATGAACGGCGCGTGCCGGAGCTCGATTGCCTTCAAAAACAGCTGGTACAAGGCGAACAGCAGCGGCATTTGAACGAGCAACGGCAAGCACCCGGCCATTGGGTTGACGCCCTCCTGTTTATAAAGGGCCATCATTTCCTGGTTCATCTTGGCGCGCGCCTGTGGATCACTCTTCTTTTTCTTGTGCTTTGCCTGGATCTCTTTAACCTTCGGCTGGACCTTGGCCATCTTGCGCATCGACACCGTCGACGTATGCATGAGGGGAAAGAGGACGATCCGAATGCCGAGCGTCAGAAGAATAATGGCCACGCCCCAGTTGCCGACCACACCGTAGATCCAACGCAGCACCTTGAGAAAGAACACCGCGATTGGTGTAAGAAACGCCCCAAAAGTGAGGGTCTTTTCCACTCCGTGGTTGACCGACTGCAGAAGGTCGTACTCCTTGGGTGCGCCAAACAGCTGGCCGCGCAGCTGGCCGCGGGTCGGTACCACCGAGACCCGCAGGACAGTCTGTGGGTCCTCCTCGTCCTCGATGGCGTACTCGAATGGCTCGATTCGAACTTCCGATACGCCGCCATCGGGGCGCAACACATTGAGAAAATACGCGTCCTCGAAACCCGCAAAGCTCAGTGCGCCCGGAGAGAGGGTTCTCGGTTCCTTGACCTTGCGCCGTTTGAATCGGGTGATCTCGCCATCGGCCAAGGCGATGCCTTCACCCCACAGGGCGAGACGGCTGTTGCGCTCCGCCTCGCCGAGGTCCCGCATGCCCGTGCCCACGCTGATCGGAGCGCCGACCATCGTGCCGGCCGTGGTGACCGTAACATCGAGCCCATACCCTTCTCCGGAGAGGGCGACGCGCTTCGTCACGGCGTTCCCAAGACCATCCGCCCAACGGAAAAACACCGCACCATCGATCCGCTCAACCGCATAGAGGGCCTCATCGGGACCGTTGGCGGTGATCAACTGCAGGGGGAGCGCGCTATCGGGAAGCGGCACCGTCTGGATCAGCTCCAGCGGTTGGCCGCCATCACCGTTGTAGCCCAGGAGTCGACAGGAGGATATCGCTGCGCCACGGTTGGTGAGCACAACCGAAACCTTGGTGTTGCCCAACTCCACTGTCTCTTCGACTGTTGCACCCACAACGTCGGCGCTGATCGCCGCGGGTATCGTCTCGTCCTCGCCGCCACCGGGTTCACCGGCGGGCGCCTCGGCTGGCGCAACTGCAGCCGGCGTTGTCTGCGGACCAACATCGACCGGCTCCGGCACCTGCCGCTGCGGGGGAGGGAAAATTACCGACCACGCCAGGAGAATGGCCGCCGACAGCACAAACGCCAGGAGTAATCTCTTCTCCATCTGCACCCTGTCTTTCTCAGCTACGACCGCGGTCGGGGATCCCCCCACCGCTATTCACCCGCGTCGCCGATTCAATCCCGCGACGGAGGCAGTGTTGAAAATCGCGCGTTAATCGATCCCACGGAGCCGTCGCGCAACTGCTCCTGGCGTTGGCCACCACGTCAAAACCCGGGCCTCCAAGCTCCTGGCGGTGCAGTCGATACAACTCGCGCAGTCGCCGCTTGCACCGGGATCTCACCACCGCACCACCGACCCGGCGTGATGCGGTCACTCCGAATCGCCCTTCGCGTCCGTCCGTTGGCACCAGAAATAGAACCAGATACCGACCGGCCGCCCGGACGCCGTGGTTGTACACCCTTTGAAAATCGGCCCTCTGTTTGAGCCGAATACTTGCAGGATATCCGCGCTTTTCCTCAGGCAGCAATCCGCTTACGGCCCTTGCGCCGTCGCGCACAGAGGATTTTACGACCACTCTTGGTGCGCATCCTGACCCGAAAACCATGGGTTTTTTTGCGCTTGCGATTATTGGGCTGAAACGTTCTTTTCATCTTCCACTCTCTTCCCCAAGTGTCGGGCGCGTCACGATATCGCAGCACACCTTGGGTGTCAAGCAACCGGCGCTGCGTGCTATGCTAGCGTACTACGATGGACCGCTGGGACTACCTCCAACCCCACCTCCGCCAAATGATGGGTGACGAGGAGTATTCAACCTGGATCACGCCCCTGACGGTCATCGAGAACTCCGACGCCTCGCTGACTCTCACCACGGACAACATCATCGTCAGTGATTGGGTGCGTGATCATCTCTTGCGAGATATCGAGTCCGTCGCGCGGAGCCACTTCGGCGCTGACTTCACGGTGCGGATTTCGATAGCGGATGGTGACACCGGTTCCGCCACGGGCTCCCGAAAGACGATTCCTGCCGGAATTGCGACTCACCCAATCAATCCCATTTTCACATTCGAGCGCTTTGTCGTCGGTTCATCCAACCAGTTCGCCACCGCGGCAGCCGAGGCGGCGTCCGATCGACCTGGAAAGGTCTACAACCCCCTGTATATCTATGGCGGCTCCGGTCTCGGCAAGACCCACCTCCTGCACGCCATCGCAAACCGGTTGCGTTCCGGTCCTCTCAAGGTCGTTTACCTCACCACCGAGCAGTTCGTGAACGAACTGATCAACTGCATCCGGCGCAAACAGATGGACGCCTTTCGTCAGACCTTTCGTGAGGTGGACGTTCTCCTCCTCGACGATATTCAGTTCATCGCCGGCAAGGAGCGAACCCAGGAGGAGTTCTTTCATACCTTCAACACGCTCCAATCGACCGGCCGCCAGGTCGTTTTCACATCCGACGCGCGACCTGCCGACATTCCCGGCCTTGAAGAACGGCTCAGGTCGCGCTTCCTTCAGGGGCTGCTCGCCGACATCCAACCTCCCGATCTCGAAACCAGATGTGCCATTCTCCGTGAGAAGGCGCGGGCCGTCGGTCGAGATCTGGCGGAAGACGTTGTTCTGTTTATCTCGCGGCGTGTCCAAAACAACGTCCGCGAACTCGAAGGCTGCCTCAACCGGACCATCGCCTACGCACAACTCAAGAACGCCAAAATTACGGTCGACGTCGTTCGTATGGCTCTTTATGAACTCCTGCCCGACGAACGAGCCACCTCGCCATCGGATATCATCCGTTTTGTGGCCCAACACTATGGGATTCGTGTCGCCGACCTCAAAGGGCGGTCGAATCGACGCTCGATTGCCCTGCCGCGACAGGTGGCCATGTACCTCATCCGTGACATACTCGAGTTCAGCTTTCCGGAAATTGGAAAGATATTTTCCAAACACCACTCTACCGTCATGTATGCCGTAGACAATGTTCAGAAGATGCGCCAATCGAACCCTGATTTCGATGCCACCCTGACCTCGTTCCGTGAGCACTTCGTCTGATCTCTCTGGAGAAGTTGTGGATGCCGCTGCGGTGACCTGTGGAAGGCTGAGGAAAACAGAGGTTTTCCACAGCCGCCCACAACCAACGACAGAAATAACCCACAGAAAAATTTTCTTGTAACATATTTGTTTTTTTATATTTAAACGCTCAGTCCACAGTTTCCACAGCCTCGACGACGATGACTAAACATGCTATATTTTGGCTTGTCCAGTCCGTAATCGAAGCCAGAAAGGGCGGTTGATGGAACTCAAACTGCAACGAAACCTGGTTCTCCAGGAGCTTTCGATCCTTCAGGGCGTGGTAGAGCACCGAACGACCATACCAATCCTCTCCAGCATTCTCACAGAAGCCGAGGAAGACAGGATGAGGATGGTGGCGACGGACTTGGACATGACGATCGTGACCGAATGCCCCGCAGTAGTTCACGGTGGTGGAAGGGCGACGCTCGAGAGCAAGGTTTTCCAAAACCTCGTGCGGAGCCTTCCGGAGGAGGAGTTCACTCTGCGGCAGGACGGGGAATCGGTAGAAATAACGTGTGGTCGTTTTCATTCGCGGATGGCGGTCTCGGATCCCTCGGAGTATCCGACCGTACCCGATGTGCCGGAAGCCGGCGATTACGCCTTACCGCTCGACCTTTTTCAGTTGATGCTCGACAGAGTGGCGTTTGCGATCACCAAGGACGATCCAAAGTTCCAGCTCAACGGGGCGCTGATCAAGCTCATCCCCGGCGAGATCGAAATTGCCGCTACCGATGGCCACCGCCTGGCAATGGTCCGCGCCAAGGCACCAGCGGGTGATCCACCGTTTGAA